>Ga0163209_1000183_pt1 | contig 25348 bp, 34 predicted proteins | sample Kivu_160m_FD_113538 | JGI IMG/M metagenome (GOLD analysis project Ga0163209, IMG submission 113538) | Freshwater microbial communities from Lake Kivu, Western Province, Rwanda to study Microbial Dark Matter (Phase II) - Kivu_160m | ecosystem: Environmental > Aquatic > Freshwater > Lake ...
CTATGCGGCGGTAGGGTGTCTTTCCGCCGCTCACTACCGCAAAGGCTGGCTTCCCTGGGCGATTGCGGGCGGCACCTGTCTTCTTGACGTGGCCGCTTCCTTCTACGCCCGCGCCAAGGGCGCGGACAAGGATGGGCGATGATGAGGAACCAGGGACAGCCACGCCGTCAGTTGCCGGCGGCGATGTACGGCGCGCGTCGTGCATCGCGGGTTGCCTCGGCGACCCTGGTCGGGCCGCACGGCCGCCACGTGGCTGCCACGGGGTTGGCAGATCTCGGATGCCAGGACCGAAACACTGGCGGCCGGAATGCGTCCTACCAGTATGAGTATCATCCAGCGTCGTTCTGAGCGACAACGCGTCATGTCCGACACGGGCTTCCGGGCCATGACTTGGATGTACCGGCTCATTGACCTGTTCTCCAGCCCGGAGCAGAAGCTGGCCCGTCTGCCCCTGCGTCGAGGGATGACCGTGGTTGACTACGCCTGCGGCCCGGGCCGTTACACCATCCCGGTCGCCAGGTTCGTCGGGCCTGAGGGCAGGGTGTACGCGGTTGATATTCAGCCCTTGGCCGTCAAGATGGTGCAGGATTTTGCGGCCCGCGCCCGGCTGGCCAATGTCGAGACCGTGCTAGTCAAGGGCTATGATACGGGAATCCCGGGTGCGTGCGCCGACGTGGTGCTGCTCCTTGATGCTTTCCACAGCATCGGCGACCGGGTCGCGTTGGTGCGCGAGGTCCGCCGCATCATCAAACCGAACGGCGTATTCCTGATGGAGCCGGGGCACATGGACGTGGCGGCGGCACGCTCGGTTGTGACCGGGACCGGCCTGTTCCGGCATGTTGAAACAGTGAAGAAAGACATGCGGTTCGCACCACTTCCATGACCAAACCAGTCTGTGTCGAGAGGGGAAGAACCACGGCGTCGCTGGTTCATCAGTCCGGGCGTGGCGGTGAGCGGACCTACGTCCGCTCGACCGGGCTGCGAAGAGAGAAGGGCGACAACCGGTCTCATGGATAGGCGAAGCTGGACGTTCGCCGTGCGCGTGGTCGCCCAGTTGCTCGTCTTTGCCGTTGCCGTGCCGTTCCTGCCCCTGCTCGTTTCCGGGCGCTGGGGCTGGTGGGAGGCCTGGGTCCTCGCGCTGGTCTGCATCCTCGGGTTTGTCGTCAGCCGCGTTCTCGCCGCGCGGCGCAACCCGGACCTGATTGCCGAACGCGCCCGGTTCGGGCAGCAGGGCGACGCCAAGCGGTGGGACAAGGTGCTATCGCTGCTGCTGGTGTTTGGAGGGGGGTGCAGTGCCGCTGGTCGTCGGGCTGGATGAGCGGTTCGGCTGGACTCCGGCGCTGAGCCTGCCGCTGAAGGTGTCATCGCTCGTCATCATCATTGCTGGATTCGCCATCAGTTCATATGCCCTGGTTGAGAACCGTTTCTTTTCCGGTGTGGCGCGCATTCAGACTGACCGCGGCCATCACGTCGTATCGAGCGGTCCCTACGCGCGGGTGCGGCACCCGGGCTATGCAGGAGGTCTACTCACGTATGTAGCCACGTCGTTGTTCCTGGATTCGTTGTGGGCATACTTGCCGGTGGTGGTGTTGATGGTCTTGCTGGTGATTCGGACCGGCCTGGAGGACCGGACCCTGCAGGCTGAACTCGCCGGCTACCGCGACTACGCAAGCCGGGTTCGCTTTCGTCTGCTGCCAGGCGTGTGGTAGCGACGACGAAGGGATTTCGCATGCCCGAGAGAAGCTCCGTCGCGGCGGGACAACGTGGCGGTTTCGTACGGAACGATGAACGATAGGCGCGCAATGATGAGTAACGGGCGTTGTAGAACGGCCGGGCCGGGCGAGACGAAGCTGGAGCTGTATAGGCGGAGAAGGACGCTGACGGCTGAGGGCTTTCGACTGACGGCCAACGCAGAGGAGGACGAATGAACAGGACCGAGGTCGTATTCGCCGTGCTGCTGTTCGCAGGCACGGCTCTGGCCCAACCGGACAGTGTGCCCGGCACCGCGGTCGGGCTCAAGTTCGGTGCCGGGATACAGGGCAGCTACTCGATGTTCGAGGCCGGGGTCGAGTTCCCGACTCTGGGCCGCAACTTCGGCATCGGGCTCGATGCCCGTTATCTGAGCAACCTGACCTACGCGACCTACATAGACACGGCCGAAGAATGGGTCTCGTGCCATCCCTGCGTCATCGGCGGAGCTGTCTCCATCGGTGGCCGCAGCCCGTGTATCCGTGACCTGCTTCGCGCCTACGGCAGTTTCGAGATGCTGCTCGGCTACTCGTTCACGCCCTGGGACGATTTCGTCACCCACCGCGGCAACCTGTTCGGCAAGAACCTGACCTACATCGCCACTGGAGTCTGCGGGCTGGAGGTGTTCGCGTCGCGGCGCGTCGCTTACTTCCTGGAGGTTGGAGGCGGGTTCAAGGCCATCAAGGGCGACAAGTCGAACCGGTACGTGGAGACCTTCTCGTGGTTGGGTAGCGGCGTAACCGGGCGCATGGGCGTGAGCCTCTACCTGTGAGAACTGAAGTGGTCCCGGAGGTAGCTTAAGCGTGGCGCTCCCGCCCGCGAACCATTTGTCCGCCCTCCGCGTCGGCAGGTAGCCGGAATAGAGTCCACGCGGCAGCGGTAAATCAAACGACCTATCGACACTTCTGAGGAGTTATCATGAAGCGAAGCATCATCGCGACGGCAGCTCTCTTGCTGCTGATCTCAGGCGCGACCTACGCCCACCCGCCTCGGCGGCGGCATCGGCCGCGGATCGTCTCGGGGCCGGAGCTCGCCTGGTTCGCCTGCGGCCATCGTCACGAGTGGGTCTCGGTCGAGCGGCACTGCTACCGGGAGTTCGGACCACAGGTGTACTTCGAGTGGTCCTTGTCCGGTGACCGCGGTTGTCCTGGCTGGCGGTGGCGTTGGGAGCACGAGCGACGCCCCGACTGGGACCGGCACTACCGGGGCGGTTGGCACGGCCCGGAATGGCGCCACGGACGCGGTCACGGCCACGGTCGCCACTAGGCCCGACTGGTCCGGTCTGAGCGAGGGAAAGTGCGCCGGATGGATCTGACTGATTGAGAGCACGGCAGCTCGGTATCAACTGACGGCTCGGTCTTAGACATTGCCGCGATACTGGACTGGCCGTGACTCTCTTTGCGCCTGGCGCAGCCGCAGGCCATAGGCGACCAGCCGGCTGAAGCGCAGGCACGCACGCGACGAGCCCCTTGCCGCTGACAGTGAACGGCTGCCCCCCTGCTCGACACCCCGCATGCCGGGACAATGCCGGGAGCTACCTCACATCGGAATAGCGGGTGAGCTCCGGATGTATCTACCTGCGTGTGAACAGGCCCGGCTCGGACTTCGGCAGGTGGCGGGCAGGCGAGCCTGCGATCAGGTCGTCCGTCTCGGGTCCTGCGTTCGGCTTCAGACACGATAACCTGGATAGGAGAATGCTATGTCCATGACTTCGGCTGGTATGCAGAATCGGATCCTCCGGTCGTCGGCGATGATCGTCACCGCGCTGCTGTTGCTAGCGGGTATCTCTTGCACCCACTCGCACTATTACGATGAGTTGTTCTACGAGGACATCGCCCGGGGCGTGGTCAGCGGGCTCGATGACATCTACGACGATTACATAGCCGGCACGCCGACCGGCTACGTGGACATCCTCGCCTGCGGGCCGTTCGGCGGCATCGTGCACATCACCGGTACCACCTGCTACGACCCATGGACTGATGTCCAGACCGCGGAACTACGGTACGACCTGTCCGATGCCCGGGTCTCTTCCACCTCGTCTTCATCGAACCTGGACGTCGACCTTACGCTCAGCGGCGTGATATACGAGCACAGCTCCTGGTCACACGACTACTCGAGTCTCCGCTACGATTCGCGCGACCTCTGGCTGGCGGGCTCGGCTGAGCGGGACTGCGAACGACGCGGGGTCGACGGTATGACAGACTTCTGGGCAAACAGCACGGACTCAGGGACGTCGGTTGAGTTGTTCGGGTGGAACGTATCGTGGTAAGCGGGTCGGCGGACGTCGACACCGGGCCGGGCTACCCGGAGACGACGGCTAGGATTCAGAAGCGAGCGACCGCGGCCCTTCGGGGTATTCCGGGGACAGCAAGTGATCATCGACACGGCCATTGGCATCTTAGATTGATGATTCCAGATTGTCGACTGGCGGAGCAGGCAAAGTCGGATCGATTGAAGATCCCTGATTCGAGAGAGACCCTCTCACTTGTTGTTGCTTCGCGACCGTGGGAACGAGCAGGGCGGTTCAGCGCCGGATTGCCGATTGGCGGAGCGGACGGCAACGCATTTCAGACTGATGAGAAGAAGATGCTCCTAAGGCGACTGAGGAGCCGAGTAGCCGAGCTGCGCACCGATACGTATGCGCTGTACTATGCCTGCCGGGACCCGAGGGTGCCATGGTATGCTAAGGCGCTGCTGGCAGTCATCGTCGGCTATGTCATCAGCCCGATTGACCTGATACCCGACTTCATTCCCGTTCTCGGCAGCCTGGACGAGCTGGTGCTCGTGCCGCTGGGCATCGCTGCTGCGGTGAAGCTGATTCCCGCCTCGGTCTGGGAGGACTGCCGGGCCAGGAGCAGAGCATTGTCGAACGGGGCCGGTCCGAGGAGTTGGCTTGCGGGGGCGCTGGTCATTGTCATCTGGGCGCTCCTGCTCGCCGGTGCGGCCTGGCTTATCCTCGCATCCCGGCGGCCGGGGACAAAAGGCTAGTGGAACCTGAGGAATTCGGGGACAGCAGATGATTATTGACACGGCGGGATGATGGCCAACAGCTTTCGGCCCCGGTCGTTCGTCGTTCCTTCGGTCCAGAGTCTGCCGCTGATGGCTTGCGGCGGGCGGGAGGCTGAAGTATAATCAGACATGAGACAGATCGTCGTTTATCCGGGTGAAGATGGCTACTGGGTTTCTGAGTGTCCAAGTCTGCCCGGCTGCATCTCGCAGGGCAAGACACGGGAAGAAGCGGTGGCGAACATGAAGGAGGCTATTCGTGGCTACATCGCCGCGCTCGAAGAGGACCATCTGGCGGTCCCGCCCGACCGTTTCGAGGCCCTGCTCGTAGCCGTGTGAGCAAGCTGCCACGCGTCTCCGGCCGCGAGTGCGTGCGCGCACTCGAGCGAGCAGGCTTCTTTGTCCGGCGGCAGGAGGGCAGCCACATCATCCTGCGTAGAAATGAACCCTTCGGCCAATTGGTCGTGCCCGACCACAAGGAACTCGACCGCGGGACGCTGCGAGCAATCATCCGGCAGTCAGGCCTGACGGTCGAGGACTTCGTTTCGCTCCTGTAGTAACCCGGCTTTCGGAATTCGGGGGGATTCGGGGAAAAGCGAATGATTATTGACACGGCGGGATGATGGCCGAGTTCGTACATCGTTGGTTCGTACATCGTTGGCACGGCGGGGAACGATGGACGATGAACGGATCGGCCGAGCCAACGTCCTTCGGCTGACGGCAGCACAGGCGTCTTTCAGGAGTGCGTGTTCTTGCCCGTCCGGCGGTTAGACGCTGCGGGGATGGGCGAGAATCAGGTAGTGGTACTGCCCGACGTCTTGCGCCGGTCCGGCCTCAAAGCCGGCGTCCTCAATCAGTTTTGACGCGCGGGCCGGTGAGAAGCGTATCGACATCGGCGGCCCCATCGGCGACGGCGAGTTCTTCCAGTCTACGTTCGCGAGCATTCCGTCAGGCTTCAGCGTCCGGCGAGCGTTCTTCAGCACTCGGGCCGGGTCGTCGAAGTCGTGCAGGACGTTGCCCATGAAGACCCTGTCAGCGCATTGCTCGCAAAGAAGCGTCTCCTCGGCGCGCCCAGTTGTGAGGGCTATGTTCTCAAGCCCCTCTGACTCGGCGCGTTTGCGCAGTTCCTCGATGAACTCAGGGCTGGCGTCGATGCCGTAGACCCGGCCCGTCGCTCCCACGACCCGCGCTGCGGGCAGCGCAAAGAAGCCGTTTCCACACCCAACGTCGGCGAAGCTCATCCCTGGTTTGAGCCCGGCCAGAGCGAGAATTGCCTCCGGATCCTGCCACTTCCGCCGTTCCGCTTCCGGATGCATGTGGAAATGTCTGGTGCTCATGGCGTCTGTTAGAGGGTCAGTGCCTACCTGGGTTTGGCGGCGGCTTGCTGTACACCTCAACGCCGGCTGGTTGAGGTTCGAAGCAACGCATAAACCGGACAGAAGCCGGCGAGCCCGGTCACCAGCGGTATCAAGCCCAACGCGCCCCACCACGACTTGAAGACGACTCCCGCGATGAGGGCCGCGATACCTACTACTACCCTTATGACTCGGTCCACAATTCCTGTGTTCTTCTTCACGCTTGCTCCTTTCATCGTAGGTTACATTCGGGCTTGTTCACAGGTGTCCTTATAGACTCAGTCGGCAAGACGAAGGTTCAAGCGTGTCGGTCGCATTCACGCCACCCATGACACCGGCGAGGTGCCGGCGGGAAGAGCGCCCGCGACCTGCGGTTGGCAGCTCGCAGTGGCGACCTGGAGCTACGTTCGGTGCCAGCCCCGAAGCGACAACTCGGCTTGGCCCTGGAGAAAACTCACCACCGTTCCTCCTCGGTGAGCCGCTGCGTTTTCGCCGGGATTGACAGCTCGGGGCCGGCGGCTAGAATTAGCTGAGGCTAATTTTATTAGTTATTGCTAACAAGCGTGCGGGAGACATATGAAAGAGCTTAGCCAGAGCGCGCAGGATTACCTCGAGGCCGTCTACGAGGCCGGTCGCGACCGCGACGTCGTGCGGGTGTCGGAGGTCGCCGAACGGCTGGGAGTGAAGATGCCGTCGGTCGTGACCGCGATGCAGCGGCTCGCCCGCCGTGGGTTGGTGCGGCACGAACGCTACGGTCACGTCGCCCTGACCGACGCCGGAACAGCCGAAGCAAGGCGCGTCAGCGAGCGCCACCATGCAATCATCCGTTTCCTCGTGGATTTGCTCGGGGTCGACGCTCGAACCGCGGAGATTGACGCCTGCCGGATGGAGCACGTCGTATCCGCCCGGACAATGCGACGGATGGTGAGGTTTCTTGAGTTCGCGGCTGAGGGGCCGGATGGTGAGCGCAGTTGTGCCCGGATGTTCCGGCGGTTCATCGACAGCGGAGTGAGGTGCGACTGTGGGCACTAAGGGGCAGCTCAGTCTGGCCGACGTCGAGACCGGTACGTCAGTGCGTATCGGTACCATTCAGGGCGGCCGGGGGCTCGTGGGTCGGCTGTGCTCCATGGGGCTGGTGCCGGGCACCGAGGTGAAGGTCGTGGGAGGACGCCGGGGTGGACCGGTGATTGTCGGTTTGCGCGGGTGCCGGATTGCCATCGGGTGCGGCATGGCAGGCAAGGTTCTAGTTGAGCCGGCCGGTGACGCGGACCGAGCCGCACCTGAACCGGAGTAATGTGACAGCGCCGGCTGACCTCGCGCCGGCCAAGCGCAGGATCAAGGTGGCGCTGGCCGGCAATCCGAATTCCGGCAAGACGACGGTTTTCAACGCTCTGACCGGGTCGCACCAGCATGTCGGCAACTGGCCGGGCGTGACGGTTGAGAAGCGGTCCGGCCGTTCCTTCTACCAGGGACACGAGGTCGAGGTCGTCGACCTGCCCGGCACCTACAGTCTGACTTCGTACTCGCTCGACGAGAAGGTCGCCCACAACTACCTCGTTCAGGAGCGCCCCGACACGGTCGTGGCCGTAGTGGATGCCGCAAACCTCGAGCGCAACTTGTACCTCGTCGTTCAGTTGCTTGAGCTCGGGGCCAAGGTGGTCGTGGACTTGAACATGGTAGACGTGGCGAAGAGCCAGGAAGTCGTCGTCGATGCGGCCGCGCTGGAGAAAGCGCTGGGAGTCAAGGTCGTCACGACGGTCGCGAACAAGAATGAGGGATTGGATGACCTCAGGCGGCTGATCCACGACATCGGTTGGGTGGAACTGGGCCCGCGACCACGTGTCGACTACGGCGAGGATGTCGAGGCTGAAGTCGACGTCCTGACTAGTGCGGTGCAGCCCTGCCCGACCAACGGGCTGCCGATTCGCTGGCTGGCGCTCCGCCTGCTCGAAGGCGACACCGACGAGCTGCACCACTTCGATGCGGGGCCGTGCGCGGCCGCGGTACGGGAAACGCTCGCCGGTTCCACTGCCCGGCTCAATTCGAGGTTCGGCGAGGACATCGAGAGCCACATCGTCCGACGGCGCTACGCTTTCGTCCGCGGCCTGGTGCGTGAGTGTGTCCGGCAGCCGGTCGCCACGGTGCAGACGGCTTCCGACCGGATTGACCGGGTTGTGACCAACCGGTGGCTCGGCATTCCGCTGTTCCTGTTGCTCATGGGGTTGGCCTTCCTGCTTGTGTTCCGGTTGGGCGCGCCGCTTTCGGAGTTGATTGACGCGGGGTTCACGCGGCTCGGAGCCGGGCTGGTGGCCGGGCTTGCGGCGTTGCGCGCGCCCGAGTGGGTCGGCTCGCTGCTGGCCGACGGGCTGGTCGGCGGCATCGGTTCGGTGCTGGTTTTCGTCCCCAACATCGCATTGCTCTTTCTGGCCATCTCGATTCTCGAAGACTCCGGGTACATGGCGCGGGCCGCCTTTGTGATGGACCGGCTGATGCACGCGCTGGGCCTGCACGGCAAGTCGTTCATCCCGCTGATAATGGGGTTCGGTTGCTGCGTGCCGGCGGTGCTGGCCACCCGGTCGCTCGACTCGCGCAAGGACCGGCTGCTCACCATCATGATTGCGCCGTTGATGTCGTGCTCGGCGCGTTTGCCGATCTACACGCTCTTTGCCGCGGCGTTCTTCCCGCGTCAGCAGTGGCTGGTTGTCTTCTCGCTCTACCTGCTGGGTATCGTGCTCGCAATCATCGTTGCCCGGGTGCTGCGCAGCCTGCTGTTCAGGGGCGAAACCACGCCGCTCATCATGGAACTCCCGCCGTACCACGCGCCGGTGCTGAAGCACCTCTTGCGCAGCACCGGCCACCGCACGTGGCTCTTCGTGCGCAAGGCGGGCACGGTCATCGCGGCCGCTGTCGTCCTGCTCTGGATACTGGCCCGGCTGCCGTGGGGCGTGGACTATGCATCAAAGCAGACGTTGATCGGGCGGATCGGAACACTGCTGGCACCGATCTTCGTCCCAGCCGGCTTCGGCTTCTGGCAGGCGGCGGTGGCGCTCCTTACCGGCATCGTGGCCAAGGAGCTCGTCGTCGGGACCCTGGGCACGCTTGCCGGCACTAACGGCCAGGGTCTGGCTGCGGCTCTGCACGCTCACTTCACACCGCTTTCGGCCTACGCTTTCATGGCCATGTCGCTCGTCTACATTCCCTGCATCGCGACAATCGCCGCAATCCGGCGCGAAGCCGGTTCACGGTGGGCCGGGCTGGCAACCGGGTACAGCCTCGTCCTGGGCTGGGCAGTCGCCGTCGGCGTGTACCAAGTCGGCCGGCTGCTCGGGGCCTAGCGGCCGGGCGCCGCGGAATCTGTGGATGCAGTCACGGGGCCGGCCCGTCGAGCGAGGTCAGCCAGATAAGACGCCTTGAGCGCGTTGAATTCAGGCATGTTCTTCCTTGCGACCGGCTCGGCGCGGGGTGGAATCACCTTGAGGGGATTGACCGGCTTGCCGCCCTGCCTGACTTCGAAGTGCAGGTGCGGACCGGTCGCAAGACCGGTCATCCCGACGTAGCCGACCGTCTGCCCCTGTCGCACGCTCCGGCCGGCCTTCATTCCCGCGCCGTACCGCGACAGGTGTCCGTAGCATGACACGAGGCCGCCCGCGTGGCGTAGCTGGACGAAGTTGCCGTACCCGCCGTTCCGCCGTGCCATCACTACGGTGCCGTCGGCGATCGCGCTCACCGGTGTGCCGCTCGGCGCACCGTAGTCGATACCAGCGTGCTGCCGCCAAGTCCGCAGGATGGGATGGAATCTCCGGCCGAAATAGGACGTGACCTTGGCGAACTGCAGGGGTGAACGGAGCACCGTCTTGCGTAGGGACTGCCCCTTTTCGTTGTAAAAATCCCAGTGCCCGGACGGGCTACGGTAGTAGAAGCCGTAGTAATTCCCGGCCTGCCCCTTGAAATGGACGGCGTACACCTGCCCGTCCTTGTAGAACTGCGAGTCTACGAGGCAGCGGTCCGCCAGCAGCTCGAACGAATCGCCCTCCATGACCTCGGTGAGGAAGTCGACCTCGTAGCTCAGGATCTCGGCGAAGTTCACCACGAGCGAGGGTGTCTCCCCCATGTCGATCATCGAGTTCCAGAGGGAACCCTTGATGGTCCCGCGCACGACCACACGCGCAGTATCCACCGGCTTGGTCTCCTTGGCCGCCGACGTTCCGGCCGAGTCGAACCGGACGTGGTACAATGTGGCAGGGTCTTTGCTGTAGGTGACTCCGGTCAGGGCCAGACCCTGGTACGTGAACGCTACCTTGTCGCCTGGCACCATTCTCCGGAAGTTGAAGTCCGTCTTCGCGAGGGCCGCGAGGACATCATCGATACGGTCTTGAGAAAAACACCAACGAGTGAGTGCGTCGGCCAGCGCCTCGCCTTTGCCCAGGCTATCCTCAGCCTTGTAGACGGAGTCAGGATACGGCACTGCCGGCCCGCAGACCGGACGCTTCACGGTCAAGCGCCGGACCAGGACAATACCCGCTGCAACCAGCACAATCCCCAGCAGAACCACAGCTCGGCGTCCCATCAGTCCTGCGCGTCTGGGCTGCCCGCTTGGTCCCGCCTGCCGCTCCATCCTGCCTAGCGGAACAAGTCAGGCCGGACCACTGCCGGGTTGGCAGCAAGAAGGCACATCGTAGTTGTGACGCTCAGTGGCTCATTCGGGTTGCTGCTGTTCTGCACAAGTCAGCGAAGCCTAGCAGCTTCTCGGCTCGAAGCAACTCCCGCTCGCGGCGCATCGGCCCGTCTTCGGGACCTGATACACCCCCGGCCGTCAGGCGTTGGAGGCAAACACCGCGGCGGCGACAACCGTCGTCCAGAGGCCGCGTTTGTTGCCGACGGCACTCTGGGTCACGTTGTGCGTGCGGACTATCTGCCCGGAGATGCGCCAGATTTCCTTTCGCTCGTCATAGCTGGTGTCGGCGTTGAACTGGACCCCAAGCGTCGTGGCTAACATCTGGGCGGCTAGGTCTTCGGCATACTCGCCGGCCCGCTTCTCACGCTCGCCGAAAGAGTGGTACTCGGATAGGTAGCCGTACCTGGCCCCGTCTTTGGGAACGGCGATGCCTACCGACGCAGACAGGAGGCGGTGGGGTTCGCAGGTGGCATTGTCGCTCATCACGACGAAGGTAACCTGGCCCGGGGAGAGCATTTTCAGGCCTTTCGCGCGGGGCAGAATCCGGCAGCCGGGCGGGAATATGGAGGAGACGCGGACGAGGTTGAACGCCGCGATCCCGGCGTCGCGCAAAGCACCTTCGAAGCTTGCCAGTTTCTCGCGGTGAACGCCGACCCCTTTGGTGAGGAACACACGTTTCGGCTGTATCGCGGTCGTTGCGGGAGTGCGAGGAGCTTCAGTCATACGCCGCCATCCTTTCCGGGCTCTCCCGCAGCAGGTCTGCGGCCAGGGCCGCAGTCTCGCCCTGCTTCCAGAACGAGAGTTGCTGGTGCGGGGTGTAGTACTTGAGCGGTATCGGGTGGGTGCCGACAACCACTTTGAGCCCGTGTTTCTTTTCGATAAGTTCTTTGAAAGCGCCAAGATGGGGGCAGGGCGGATAGCCAACTACCAGTCCGGTCGCGAGGTGGATGACCTCGGCCCCGTTCTTTTTCATTTCTTCCGGCACGTACTCGATGTTGCCGCCCGGGCAACCGCCGCAGGAGGAGTAGCCGACGAGCTCCACGGTCTCTTCCCTGGGGTAGCGGGCAAAGCCACCGACCCGTTCCCGGATGGCGCGCAGGCATTTGCCGCCGCCGCAGCTCGCGTAGCGGGAGCAGATGATGATGCCGACTTTGGCCACTGTGATTTCCTAGTGGTCGCAGAGGTTGGCGCCGGAGGCCAGGGTGCCGGCGCAGTAGTCTGCAACCAGCTGCTCTGGTGACTGGGCCGGCGCACCGACGACCACCTTGATGCCGTTCTGCTCGAAGATCTGCTGGGCGCGCTGGCCCATGCCGCCGGCGATTATCACGGTCGCGCCCAGTCCGTGCAGCCAGCTCGGCAGCACGCCCGGCTCGTGCGGCGGCGGGGTCAGCAGTTGCTTGCCAGTGGCCTTGCCGGTCGTTTCGTCTACGTCCAGCAGGGCGAACTGCTGGCAGTGGCCGAAGTGGGCGCAGAGCCTTCCTTCAGCCAGGGGTATCGCGATTTTCTTCACTTCTCTTTCCTTTCGTCTTTCTCGTTCTCTTCAAGCGCGAGCAGCGGCCCGACTGCCGCCAGCATCGCCTTGGCCGTCGGCGTGGACGCGTAGTGGTGCACGAACGCCTTGCCGTTGTCGCAAGCCTCCGCCACCTTCGGGTCCAGCGGTATCGCGCCGAGAAATGGCACCAGCATGTCCTTGGCGATCTGCTGCCCGGCGCCGGTGCGGAATACCTGCGTGACTTCGCCGCATTTGGGGCAGGCGAACCCGCTCATGTTCTCGACTACGCCCAGCACCGGCACCTTGAGCTGCCGGCAGAAGTTGATGGACTTCCGCACGTCAATCGCGGCGACCTTCTGGGGCGTAGTGACAATAATAGCACCATCCAGCTTCCCGACAAGCTGGCAAACCGAGAGCGGCTCGTCGCCGGTCCCGGGCGGCGAGTCAATTATCAGGTAGTCGAGGTCGCCCCAGGCGACGTCCTTGAGGAACTGCTTGATGACCCCCATCTTCAGCGGCCCGCGCCAGATTACGGCGTCGTCCGGGCTGTGCAGGAAGAAGCCGATGGACATCACTTTGAGACCGGCGACGTCAACCGGGACCAAGCCGTCGGGACCGCCCTGCAGTTGCTCGTGTTCGAGTCCGAGCATCGTCGGCACGCTCGGGCCGTGGATATCCACGTCCAGCAGCCCGACGTTCTTGCCCTCCAGCATCAGGGCGACGGCGAGGTTGACCGCGACCGTGCTTTTGCCGACTCCGCCCTTGCCCGATAACACGACCACCTTGTGCCGTATCCGGCAGAGGCGGGATGCGAGTAGCTGCCGGTCCTTGAACTCCTCGTCGGTCTCGTCCTTCTTTCTTGCTGCCGCGACGCAGTCCTTGTCACTGCAGCTCGCGCACTGCGGCGAGGCGCCGGTCGTTTCTTTGTCGGGTTCGGGCTTTCCTGCCATGTCGCTACTCCTGTAGTTTGAGTTGATTCCAGATATGTCGGATGTCTTCTGCCGCCGGGGAGTCGATTTCGACCACGGCCTGTGCCTGCATTTGTGCTGAGGTCACGGTCCGGTCGTAGCGGATGCGTCCGGCCACGCGGGCTCCGGCATGGGACGCCGCAGCTTCGATGCGTTCGGTCATGGCCGGGTTGATGTCCCACTTGTTCACGCAGACCGCGGCCGGGATATCGAAGTGCCTGGCCAGAGAGAGGACTCGTTTCAGGTCGTGCTCGCCTGAGACTGTCGGCTCCGTGACCACCAGTACCCGGGTGGCACCGGTCACCGAGGCGATTACCGGGCAGCCGATACCGGGCGGGCCGTCGATGATGACGAGCGGGCGTTGCTCCTGCTCGGCAATGCGGCGGGCCTCGCGCCGGACGGTCGAAACCAGCTTGCCCGAGTTCTCCGCGGCAACGCCCAGCTTGGCATGGACCATTGGGCCGCAGCGTGTTTCCGAAACCATCCACTCGCCGCAAAGGCGCTCGGGGAAGTCGATGGCCTGTACGGGACAGAACCGCACGCATACCCCGCACCCTTCGCACGCCACCGGATCGACAACGAAGGTTGCCTCACCCGGGACCTTCTCGTCCATCTTCACCGCGTCGAAGCGGCAGTAGGTTGTGCAGAGCCCGCAGCGGATGCAATCCTGCTCACGGATTACCGCCTCGCGCCCGCTGCGGAATTCGTGGCGTTCCTTGACCTGGGGCGCGAGCACAAGGTGGAGGTCAGCGGCGTCTACGTCGCAATCAACAACCACCGCGCGTTCGGCCAGCACGGCGAAAGAGGCGGTGATGCTCGTCTTGCCGGTCCCGCCCTTGCCGCTGATGACGGTCAGTTCCTGCACGGCCGGCGTTCGGTCAGTCATTACCTGCCGGTATCGCCGCAGGGCGGTTTGTCGCAGCGCTCGGACCGGCCGCAACAGGTGTGCCCTTCGGTCTGAAGAGAGCACCCGCCGGTGCCGTGTCCGAACCCGCCCTGGCCGCCTTTCATCATGAACCCGGAGCCTCCACTTATCAACCGGTGCACATCGCCGCCGCACTTCGAGCATTTCTCAAGCGGCGGTTCGTTCATGCCCTGCTGTTCTTCGAAGCGCCGGCCGCAGGTCCGGCATTCGTACTCATACGTCGGCATCTACTGCCTCCTTTGTTCCGTCCGAGAGGGCCGCGACCTTTTCCCAGAGCCGCTCGAAAAGACCACGGAACTCGGGCAGTGCATCAACGACAAGCTCACCGCGGGAGTAGGCCTCGGCGATGCGCCGGTCGTCAGGTATCTCGGTCAGTATCGGGATGTCCTCGTCGCGACAGAACGTGTGCACCCGGTCGTCGCCGACGCCCACGCGGTTGATGACCACACCGAACGGTATCTTCAGCTCCCGTACCATCTCAACCGCGAGCTTGAGATCGTTCAGACCGAAGGGCGTGGGCTCGGTTACAAGCACGACGGCATCGGCATCGCGCAGCGAGGCGATCACCGGGCACGAAGTCCCGGGCGGGGCGTCGAGAATCGCGGGCAGGCCGTTTTCGCGCCGCGACTTCACGGCGCGGATGAGCGGCGGGGCCATGGCGACGCCCACGTCGAGCCGACCGGTGAGGAGCGTGATGTCGTCCGACCGCGTTGTCTCGACCACGCCGATACGGCGGCCCTGTTCGGTGATTGCCTGCTTCGGACAGACGCGCGTGCAGCCGCCGCAGCCGTGGCACATCTCGGGAAAGAAGAGCGGCTTGGTGCCGAATGAGACCAGGGCATGGTATTCGCAGAAGCGACTGCATTCGCCGCAGGCGTCACACCGGCTCTCTTCTATAACCGGTACAGGGATGGTGACGACTTCCTCGCCTTGCGCGGTTCCTTTGAGGAAGAGGTGGGCGTTGGGTTCTTCGACGTCGCAGTCGAAGAGCTGCACCGGCGCCTCGAGCACACGGGCGAGATTCACGGCCACGGTCGTCTTGCCGGTTCCGCCCTTGCCTGACGCAACAGCGATGGTCAGAAAGCGTCACCTCCCGCGCATTGCTCCCGGGCGGGAGCGGACACCACTGTCACTTGGGCGCCTTTAGTTTCTCGATTTCCTCTTCCACTTCTGACGCACCCTTGGCGTAGAACTCCGGTTCGTCCGGAGCAAGCTCCCTGAGCAGCCTGAGGAATTCGCCCGCGTGGACGCGCTCTTCGTCCGCTATGTCTTTGAGGACTTCGATGGCGAGCTTGTTGTCGGTTGACTCGGCGAGCTGCATGTACAACTGAACCGCCTCATACTCGGCGGCCACCATGAAACGTATGGCGCGGACAAGCTCGTCCGCAGTCAGTTTTCTGTGGTGTGCGGTCCCGGAAAAGGGAGATCCGAACTCGGGCATGTTAGTGCTCCTTTCTTGTCTTTAGTCCAACTGGTTCCGGCCCCCGGCGGTGCCACCGGGCATCCCGCATCCAGCGAAGTTGTGGGCAAGGGGAAGTCTGGTTTGGTTCGCCTGCGCACGCGGCTACCTTCATGACGCTACGTTCCCTGCTGTTATCCCGTCCTTGCTGTGGGCCAGGACGTTGGTGCCAATCGGCACTCCGGTACGCGCCGCGACCATTGGGCACTTGACCTTGAACAGGTAGAATATGTTACCCGGCTCTTCGCTGAGTGTCTCGTAGTTGCCCTGTCCCTTGGCGATGATGAGGTCGGCCTCGGCGAACCGCCGCCTGAACTCCGGGCTGCAGTCCTCAAGCAGCGTGCCCGGTGCGTCCGAGCCGTTGTCTATTACCTCGACGATTCGGTCAAGCCCAACCGCCCGCGCATCGGCCATGGTTGCGTCGTTGATGACTGGTCTGCCCCGCACGGCGGCGGTCACCCGCGTCGGCAGAAGCTGCCTGATGAGCAGGCAGTCTAAGGCGACCTCACCAGCATTGTCGGTCAGGTACAGGATGCGGTCAGCTTCGGAGACCGCGGTGCGGAATCCGTCTGCTTCTCCAACCAGGGGCTCGGCCAGGGCCTGGATAGCGGTCTCGCGGATGTCGAATTCTGCCGCTCCGCCGTTTGCTCCCATGTCGATTGCGTTCCCGGCAGTGGCCACGCGCAACGCCGCAGTCAGCGGGTCAGCCGCAGCTTCAATTCGCGAACTCAACTCGGGAAGGAAAGCCAGGGCCGTTCGATTCTGATAATCCTTCGCATTGCGGTATGGGTCTTCTGCGCCGATGGTTTCTCGGAGCAGACGGTGTATGCGCTGCACCATGACTGGGGCCGGTTGTCGCATATCCATCTCGCTCATCCAGCGGAGTATCTCCCGGAGCACCCGCTCGTGCACGGCCGGTTCCGCTGAAACCAGCCGGGCTGCGTTGAGCGCTTGATTCAGGATGCAAGGAACGCAGTCCAGGTACATTCTCATCCGCCGTACTCCCGCCGTCCACGCCGCCGGGCGGTTTCCTCATCAACTTCGTCCTGCCAGCCGTTGCGTGTGGTCTCGACTCGGTCGAATCTGCCGACGTACGGCTTGATGTCGAGGAGCGGTGTACCGTCCAGAACATCCAGACCATCGAGGTACAGGACGTTGCCCTCACGCCGCACCAGCTCGACCACGGAGATTCCGATCGGGTTGGGCCGGGCAGGAGAGCGCGTCGCGAACACGCCGCGCTCCACGTCCTGCAGGAACGGTCTGACCTTCAGCTTCGGGGCCGGGGCCTGGTGGAAGTGGTAGATGATGTAGATATGCGAGAACCCATCCAGGTCCGCGAGACCTTCGGCGAACTCGGGGAAGACCTCAACCCGCCCCCGGCAGCCTTTGGCATAGGCCGGCTGTATCGGTGTCTCTGCCGCAACGGTATGCTCGCTGTGGAGCACGCCGATTGGCCGACAGGCTACGGTCTCGTCCAACCGGCTACCCTGGCTGGTTGTCGTCCGCTGCACGGTCTTCATCCATTTGTCTGGTTATCTTATTGCGCCAGTACCGGGAGTAAAGTGCGCCGACCGGATTGTGCGCCAGCACCCGGTCCTTGACCACGAGGGTTGTGACCGGCGCTTCGGAATTCTGCGTGAAGATGATGTCGTGGCCGATGCAAAGCCCGAGGATGATATTGAGCTGGGTGCGGGCGCGGTTCAGCAGCAGCGCCTGCGCGACCGGGTTGCACATCGCCTCGACCCGCTCCGGCATAATCTTGTCCAGGCCGAGTTTCTCTTTCTCGATGCCGCACGCCTTGCAGCAGACCGCGCTTGCCCTGAAGCGTTTCTTCAGGATGTCGTTGAGCAGCCGCGCTTCTTCCGAGAAGCCGATGCAGAAGGCGACTCCGAGATGTTCGTAGCCCAGCTCGGTCGCGAACCGCATGAGTTCCTCGATCCGGGTCAGCTTCATGTAGTGCCGGCCTTCGAGCATGGTTGCTGCTTGTGTCATCCTGAGAACGGCGGGGTCCTGGTACTTCTTCAGCACTTCATCGCGCAGCCCGAAGCAGTCCTTGCCCTGGTAGCAGTCCTTGCTGTCACACTCGGCACAGCTCTTCACTTGACCTCCAGTTTCAGCACCCAGCCACAGCCAATTCGCTCGTACCCGTCGGGCCAGCTCTGCCGGAACTGAGCGATTGCCTGTTCGCCGGTGCAGTGGCCCGGCCCGGCTCTTGTGACGCCCAGCGCCTTGAGAGCCGATATGATTCGGCTCACTTCTTCCGCACTCGCATCGCCAAGGTGGAACCCGCCCAGAACCAGCCGGGGTGGACGGCCAAAATCCTCTTTGACCCGGCGCGCAATGTTCACTACGCCGGGATGGGCACAACCGGTAATGAGGATAAGGCCGGAATCTGTCTCAAGCACCAGCGACTGCTCCTTGATAGCGTCGCCCAGTTCGCCGGTCAGCCACACCCCGGGCCAGATTGAAGCGCGTCCGGTTACCGGGATGCTCGTCCCGCCGGCTTTCTCGACTCTTGCGCCGAGTTCGGTTCCGGCTGATGCCGGCACATAGCACCGGGTCGCACTGTCCGACAGGGGCCGCCGAGGCCAACAAAACGGCAAGACCGATTCCAGCCCGCCGGTGTGGTCCCGGTGGTTGTGGGAAATCACCAGGGACTCAAACGTCGCCGGGTCGATGCCGAGCTTCCTTACATTCGCCAACAACCGGTCACCCTTCGCACCCGTATCGAACAGCAGCCGATGGCCGGCTGCGTCCACCACGCAGGCGAAGCCCCAGTCCGGCGTCAGGTCCTGCTGCAGGCTGCGGTTGTCGTAGACCACCGTGACCTTGATCGGTTCTTTGCTCATCGTTCCTCCGGTCGGCTGAGCGGCCATCAACCAAGTCAAAACTATGCCCAAGATATCAGAACCACAAGTGAAGCTTGCCTTGCCGTAGGACTTTTCCTGCCACTACAGACCGCAGGTGCCGCTCGAACAGGTCGGACAACTGGAGTTGAGCTCGGACGAACCGCTTCCGCCGCGCACCGCTCCGAGCTTGGAGAACAGCTTCTCCAGCCTTGCTGACCCGCACTTGGGACACTTGACTTGCTCATCTACCCTTCTGACCAGTTCTTCAAAGGTAGCGCCGCATTTCCTGCAGCGGAACTCATACATCGGCATTGTCTTTCACCTTTCCTGCTAGCTCGGGTCTTATGCAGCCTATTGCCTCCCGCAGCGTGCTCGCAGCGAGCAGTGCGCAGTGCCGGTCTTCTTCGGGCAATCCGCCCAGTTCATCGAGTACCGCCTGCTGGTCGATTAGAGCCGCCTGTTCGAGGGTCTTGCCCTTGGCCATTATCGTCACCATGCTGGCGCACACAACCGAAGTCCCGCAGCCGTCGGTCCAGAATGTGGCCTCCGTTATCATATCGGCCATCACCCTGAGCCAGATCTGCATCGTGTCGCCGCAGGGTCCCGTGACCTGCCCGTACCCGTCCGGATAATCAAGGGACCCGGCGTTCTGCGGATTCTCCCAGAGCTCCATTACTCTCTTGGAATAGACCTTCTTCATATCCCGAATGATTCTGCCTTGAAGTCCGTCGACCCAGTCGTCGCTGGTCATGATAAGGTTGAGGCCGAGGTTAAGGTCGGGAGGAGGAAGGAAGGAAGCGAAAACTGGTTCATCGCGGCCTTTGCCTCTGCCCCTACCTCTACCTTGACTTTGGTTTCCTCTAGACCCAGTGCCCTTCCACGTCGGCCGAGTCGGCCGGCTCGAGTGTTCCGGCCTTGTACGCTGCCAGCGCGGCTGCGATTGTAGGCTGGTTCGCGTTGTAGATCTTGACCCCGGCCGCCGAGAGCACGCGGAACGCCTTGGGCCCGCAATGACCGGTGACCACCGCCTTGGCCCCGGACCGGACAACGGTCTCCGCCGCCTGGATGCCCGCGCCTTGCGCCGCGTCCAGGCTCTGCTGGTTGTCAATAAACTCGGTAGCGCCGCTGTCTATATCATAGACGAGGAACCCCGGGGCCCGACCGAACCGGGTATCAAGCGGCGATTCGAGGTCTTTGCCGGAAGTCGTGAAGGCTATTTTCATGCTCTCCTCATTTCCGTTTCGGTTCTTTACAAGGCGACCGCGCCCGCCGATGGCGGGCGGTTCGGTCGCTTTGTATCGCTTACTTGGACTTTGACCCAGCGCCAGCCTCAAGCTCTGCAAGCCGCTTGTCGATGGCCTCGAGCTCCGCGCGCACGGCCTTGGCTTCGTTCTTCAGCATCTGCTTCTCGGTATCGGCGTCGGGTGCCTGGTAGGACGCGGCGTAGCCGCCATACCCCATCCAGCCCGGTACGCCGGTGGCGTAGAACCAATTACGCCGGCCCCAGCCGCCTCCGCCAAAGCCGCGGCCCCGGCCCCATCCAAAGCCCATTCCGAATCCTCGCCCGAAGGCGGGATTTGCGTACCCGGGCATTCCGTACCCGGCGCAGTATCCGGCCCCGCGGCCGGTCATCGGACCCATTCCTGCGGGTCCGGTTCTATCTCCTCTTGGCATGATGTTCTCCTTATTTCTGTTATTCTCTGACCATTGCGGCGCCGCAGCTCGGGCACTTCTGCTCGAAGCACGGGACACCTCGTTCGTGCGGCACGCGTTGGCCGCACTGCGGGCAGACGCAGGAGCCTCCTGGCCCCGCTGCATTCGGTCCGCCCATGCGGCCCAGCCCGCGTCCCTGCGTCCGGCCGCCGCCTTGTACTGTTCTTATACCGCGTTTTCCTTTCACGTTACTCCTCCTATCGATGACCGCGCATTCCATGGAAGCGATGCCGTCGGCGGCGACAGCAACCGGGCATGGCAAACGCATCGCCGACCAGTTCGCCGTTCAGCCATGCCTGAACCACGCTCTCCACGTCACCGGCCACGAATGGAATCACCCGGATGCCCTGATTGGCCACCAGGTCCCACAGGGGCCGCGAAATCGCCCCGCAGACAAGCGTGCCGACGCCCAGTTCCGCCAGACAGAGTGCGCGGGCCAGTGGAGGGCCGTCGAGTTGGGCCTCCGTTGTCACGCCGACCGGCTTCCCGGACCGCGACTCGACGACACGCACCTCGCGGGTTACATCGAAAACCGGTGCTATCCGGTTGTTCCACGTGGCGAATGCCGCTTTCATATCATCTACCTACAGTGCAGTTTCGGTGCCATCCGGGCCGGCCGGCGTCGTGTCGCCGTAACCACTACTATGACAATCAGTTAGTGGATTGACCCCCGGCCGGCTGGCGCGTACTACAGTAGCGCATGCGCGACTGTAGCTTGGAGAATGAGTAGCCGAAAGGCTACTCTATTGCCGGCGGTGTGACCGGCCGTCGTGCTCCGGCGGGTTGATGTCCAGTTGTCTGAGCTTGCGGAACAGGGTGGTCTTGTGGATGCCGAGTTCTTTGGCCGCGGCGCTCCGGTTGCCGTGGGCTTTGGCGAGCGCCTTGCGAATCGTCTCGGCTTCGAGCAACTCCCGGGCCTCGCGCATGCCGGCGCCGGATGGCGTCGTGGCCGCCCGGGCGGTTAGTTCCACCGGCAGGTGTTCGATGCCTATTTGTCCGGAGACGCACAGGACAAAGGCCCGTTCGATGATGTTCTCCAGTTCGCGTACGTTGCCGGGCCAGTCATAGGCCATCAGCAGCGAGAGCGCCTCGACTGAGACTCCCGCTATCGCCTTGCCCTGCAACCGATTGAACCGGGTGATGAACTGCTCGACAATCAGCGGGATGTCCTCCTTGCGCCGGCGCAATAGCGGCAGTTCGACGCGGACGACGTTCACCCGGTAGTAGAGGTCCTCACGGAAGACTCCCTGGCGGACAAGTTCGGCCAAGTCCTTGTTGGTGGCGACTATCACCCGTGCGTCGGTCGTTTCGGAACGGGTCGAGCCGAGCGGTTCGAAGGCGCGCTCCTGCAGCACGCGCAAGAGCCGCACCTGCAGGGCCGGGTTCGTCTCGCCGATTTCGTCGAGCAGGATCGTGCCGCCACGGGCCAGGGCGAAGCGGCCGGGCTTGTCACGCGCGGCGCCGGTGAAAGCCCCGGCCTTGAAGCCGAAGAGCTCGGATTCGAGCAGCGTATCAGGGAGCGCGCCGCAGTTGACGGCCACGAACGGTCCCTGACTGCGCGGGCTCAAGGAGTGGACGGTCTTCGCGACCAGTTCCTTGCCGGTCCCGGTCTCGCCGAGGATGAGCACGGTGCTGGGCGAGGCGGCGATGGCGGGCAGCACCTCGAACACACGCTGCATCAGCGGGCTGTGACTCACTAGCTCGCCCACCCGGAAATGGCCGGCCAGCTCCTCGCGCAGGGCCTCGACCTCGCTCAAGTCGCGGAAAGTCTCGGCTCCGCCCACGACCTTGCCCTTCGCGTCGCGCATGATTGCCGTGGAAACGCTGATCGGAATGCGCTCACCGTCCGCGGTGATGATGTAGCATGACTTGCCGATGACCGGCCTACCGGTCTTCATGCTGCGCTTCAGCGCGCAGTCCTCCTGGCACATGCTGGAGCGGAAGACCTCGGAACAGTGGCGTCCGACGGCCTCGTCCCGCTTGATACCGGTGATTCTCTCGGCGGCGCGGTTGAACGATGTGATGTGCCAGTTCCGGTCGACGGTGAAGACACCGTCCGAGATGCTCTCGAGAATCGCATCGGTCTGCGTGGCCGGGTGCGTCCGACGACCGGTTCGCTCTGAGCGCATGGTGACTCGGATTATACCACGGGCCGGCGGTCGGACAAGCTCCGGGACACCGATCCGGATGAAATCCGAGAAGACGGTACAGGCCGAGCCGCGAGTGCGCCACCGGGTGGTTCGCTCTCGGCGTGTTGAGGTCTGAGCTGTCCCGGGCGGAGCGACTGCCGCTTTCTCGTGTCTGACTTGCGGTGTCGCCCTTGACTGAGGCCCCATGGCAGGCTTAATATTCTCTATTCACGCTGGCACTGTCCGCCCTGCCATGTTCATGACATGTCTTCATGAGTCCCCGCATAATAGTCGGCCGGTAAGGCCGCACGGCACTCAGTGATGGATGTCGTACGTGCCACGCGGCGCCTGTACGAGGACTATGCCGAACTCTCGCGGTCAATCCTGCGTCTGGCCAACCAGGGCGTGCCGCGTTCCGATTTCACGCGCGAGTTGCTGGCGTCGCTCGTCGATTTCTCCGAAGCCGACGAAGCGCAGGTCCGCGTTAACGAGGGGCCGCGCTACTACTGCGCCAGACTCAGGCGATCTGACGCGTCGTCTTTCGAGTTCAAGATGAAGGCGCGGCCGCCAACCGTTGACGAAGAGAAGGCCGCATGCGATGACGACGGCCCGGCGCTACAGGATATATGCCGGACCACGATACGGGGCGCGGGCGAGTCCGGGCTGCCGTGGTACACACGCAACGGCAGTTTCTGGACGGGCGATACGTCCGAGCCGGTCGGCGCCGGGCGGCTGCTGATCGGCGGCGGATACCGTTCTCTCGCCGTTATCCGTTTCGCCGTCGGCGAGGACAGCCACGGGCTGATGCTGCTGTGGAGTCGCGAGCGTGCCTTTCTCACCGAGACCGACGTCGGGTTCTATGAAGGCGTGGCTCAGACCATCGGCGTGGCGCTGGCTGACCGTCGGGCCCAGGCCGCCTTGCGCGAGCGCGTCAAAGAGCTTACTTGCCTCTACGGCATCGACCAAGTTCGGGAGCAGGAAGACCTGTCGCTTCCCCAGGCCTTGCAGGCCATCGTTGAACTGCTACCCTCGGCGTGGCTCTATCCGGCGATTACTCAGGCGAGGATCCATGTCGACGGTGTCGACTACGCCACACCGGACTTCCGGGGCGGCCCGCAGCGGCTTGCGGCCGACATCCTGGTTCGCGGAACCACGCGGGGTTTCGTCGAGATCGAGTACACTGAACCCAGGCCCGTGCTTGATGAAGGACCTTTCCTGCGGGATGAGCGGCGGCTGATCGACGCGGTGGCGAGTCACGTTGCGACGGTGCTCGCGCGCCGGCAGGCCGAGGAGGAACGTCAGCGGTTCGAAGAGCAACTGCGGCACGCCGACCGTCTGGCAACCATCGGTCAGCTTGCGGCGGGCGTCGCCCACGAGCTCAATGAGCCGCTCAGCAGCGTACTCGGCTTCGCCCAGCTCGCGCGCAAGACTCCGGGCCTGCCCAAGCCGGCGGCCGACGACATCGACAAGACGGTCACGGCCGCCCTGCATGCCCGCGACGTTGTCAGCAAGCTGATGCTTTTCGCCCGCCAGAAGATGCCGGCACAGGGACAGGTGCAGCTCAACGAACTGGTGGAGAACGGGCTGCTGCTGCTTGAGTCCCGCTGCGCCAAGGCTGGGATCCGCATGGAGCGGCGACTCGACCCGGGCCTGCCCGGAATCGCGGCCGACTCGGGGCAACTTCTCCAGGTGCTGGTGAACCTGGTTGTCAACGCGCTCCAGGCGACGCCTGCCGGCGGCACGATTACCATCAGCACCGAGCGGTCGGGCAGCTCGGTCGTGCTGGCGGTAGCCGACACCGGCTCCGGCATGACGCCGGAAATCCTCAAGCAGATGTTCATCCCCTTCTTCACAACCAAGCCTATCGGCGAAGGCACCGGGCTCGGGCTTTCGGTCGTGCATGGAATCGTGGCTGCCCACGGCGGCAGAATCGAAGCCGAGAGCGAACCGCACCGAGGCTCGCGCTTCCGCGTGCTCCTGCCGGTTGCCGGGCCGACCGATGACCGAAACCGAGGAGAGCTATGAACAAGACCGAATCCGCCAAGACTCTGCTGGTCGTCGATGACTCCGAAGCCACGCGGGAAGTGCTGCAGCGGAATCTCACCGCGGCCGGGTACAAAGTTCTGACCGCACCCAGTGTGGCCGAGGCGCTTAAGGTGCTCGACGGCACGTCGGTTGACCTCGTGGTCACCGACCTGAAGATGCCGGGTGTGAACGGCATGGACCTCGTGCGGCATGTCCGCGAGAACCTGCGCGATACCGAGGTAATGATGATAACCGGGTATGCCACGGTCGAGGGGGCGGTGCAGGCGGTCAAGACCGGCGCCGAGGAATACCTTGCCAAGCCCTTCACCGATGAGGAACTCATGGCAGCGGTGGGCAGGGCCTTGAGCAAGCTGCAGGTGCGCCGGAGCGCGGATCGTGAGACGCCGGGTCCGGGAATCGTCTCGCCGGGCATGCTCGGCGAATCCGAGGCGGTGAAGCGTGTGCTGACGGCGGTCGCCAAGGCGGCATCGACTTCAGCCACTGTGCTCATCACCGGCGAGAGCGGCACCGGCAAGGAACTCGTCGCCCGGGCCATCCACTACGCCAGCTCCCGGGTTTCGGCTCCGTTCATGCCGGTCAATTGCGGTGGCATTCCCGAGGGGCTGCTGGAGAGCGAGCTCTTCGGGTACGTCAAGGGTGCTTTCACCGGCGCGACCGAGACCCGTGCCGGCTTCTTCCAGACCGCGGAGGGCGGCACCATTTTCCTGGACGAAATCAGCGAGTCGAGCGCGGCGATGCAGGTGAAACTCCTGCGCGTGCTGCAGGACAAGGAAGTCTGCATGGTCGGCGACAGCCGCGTGCGCAAGGTCGACGTCCGGATCATCGCGGCCACCAACAAGGACCTGCTCAGCCTGGTCCAGAAAGGCGCGTTTCGCGAGGACCTCTTCTTCCGACTGAACGTCGTCACCATCACGGTTCCGCCGCTGCGCGAGCGCGAAGGCGACATTCTGCTCCTGCTTCATCACTTTGCTGCCAAGTACGC
>Ga0163209_1000184_pt1 | contig 25336 bp, 19 predicted proteins | sample Kivu_160m_FD_113538 | JGI IMG/M metagenome (GOLD analysis project Ga0163209, IMG submission 113538) | Freshwater microbial communities from Lake Kivu, Western Province, Rwanda to study Microbial Dark Matter (Phase II) - Kivu_160m | ecosystem: Environmental > Aquatic > Freshwater > Lake ...
AAAGGATTTACGGTTTACGATTAACGATTGACGAATGAAACAGCGCGGCAAAATTAGAAATTTCCTGAGATATCAAGTCATCATTGATTAAGATGAATTACCCCGGACTTTTAGGCCGGGGGTCAGAACAAAGGCAGAATCTCCGGGCTTTAGCCCAAAACTTCCATAAAGAGATATCTGAAAATAAGGTTTAACTGTTTTAAGAATTCAATTTTGGGCTAAAGCCCTTGATTATCAGGCTGCCTTTACCCCCGGTCGAAAGCCCGGGGCAATTCAAATCATGAACGCTCAATCCTTAGGTACGCATTATTGCGATGAATCAAAAATACAAAACGAGCCGGATGTCAATTTTGCTGAATGGTTTCTCAAGGTTGTGTTGAAAAAACTACACCCGTTTTCTGCATTACCTTTGCACCTATAGCCGGATTAAGCATAAAAACTTAATCCGAAAAAAAATGAAAACAATTCAAAGAATTATCGTGTTTTTCCTGCTGATACTGCCATTGATCGGCAAGGCAGAAACAAAGGAGATTCCATTTACATTGGATGATCGCGACCGGATTATCCGGACTGAACAGAAAGTTGAATCAGTTAAAACTGAAATGAATGCCAGGTTTGAAACCGTCAACAAACAGTTCGAAGCTGTTGATCAACGGTTTAATGCCATTGACAAACGATTCGACCAACTTTTCAGTTTCCTGTGGGCGATTATCGGAATTTTCACTGCGATGATGGTCAGCATATTTGGTTTTGCCTTCTGGGACCGGAAACTGTCGCTGGCGCCGCTGAAGAAACAAGATCAGAGAATTCTTTCGGTACTGGTTGATTTTGCCAAAACCCAACCAAAACTTACCGAGATATTGAAAAATACAGGGTTGATGTGATCTCTTTAAATCCCTTTGGTCTTGACTTCCCGCTTCCTGTTTGCAAACCTGAGAATAAACATGCCGTTTCCAACGCATAACAGGTTCGAATGCATGGCTCTTGCGTAAAGCCTGGTTGTACGAACAGGTTAAACAGGTAATCCTTATGTGTTCGGAACTATTAATTTGTTTCACCCGGTGATATCAAACCTTCCAGGGCTTGAAGATCTGGAAGGATTTACCAAGAAACGGGTTTGGGTTTGGTTTAGAGGCTATTACAGTGGTTAGCCTGGCCAGGGGGTGGAAATAAAGTTCCATGCTTTTTCATTATCGTACAATCGTAAATTATAGCTATCTTTGCATAAAGGGCAGTAGATTTATTAACAAACAATTGATATGGAAATACTTGAGAGGGATATTATTATTGCCCGCCTGGTTCAAAACGAGAAGATCATCAGGCAGTATGGGGTTGAAAAAGTCGGGCTTTTTGGCTCCTATCTTACAAACAAACAAACGGAAAAGAGTGACATTGATATTCTCGTTGAATTCGGGAAGGATAAAACCAATTTCGACAATTTTATTAATTTATGTTTCTTCCTGGATGGTTTATTTCTTGGCAAAAAAGTTGAGGTTGTAACAAAGAATTCGCTGAGTCCATATATTGGGCCAAAGATTCTTCAAAGTGTTGAATATGCGCCCTTCTCCGGTTGAATATTTACAGCATATCCTGGATGAATGCAATTTTATTTTGCATTCCAGTCCTCATGAACAATCATTTGAACTATTCTTTTTCGCTATCTCGCCACCTCGCTACCTTGCTACTTTTTATTCCGGCAGCACCGATGACATCTGGACATCCCTGCCGGACGGCCGCTGAAAGGCTTTGAGTCCGAATTCGGGCAGGACCGAAAAGATATGCTCAAACAGCCTGGCCTGGAAATCTTCAAATTCGGCCCAGTCGGGTGGAATGTAAAATGCGTACAGTTCCAATGGCAGCCCGTTCTCGGTGGGTTGAAGTGTGCGTACCATCAGGGAGGCGTCCTGGTTGAGGTTCGGGATCCGGCGCAGGTACCCAAGGATATAATTTCTGAATAACCCGAGATTGGTGAGGTGCATATCCACCGCATCGGTATCGTTCAGGATGATCTTCTGCTTTTTGAGATTTTCAATCATGCCGGGGTCGGCAAACCGGATGGTCGCCACATCGATCAGCACAGAACGTTTCATCCTCCGTCCTCCGGCCTCCCCCATGCTGCGCCAGTTCTGGAATGAATCGGATACCAGGGTGTAGGTTGGGATACAACTGACCGAATTGTCGAAATTCCGTACCTTGACCGTGACCAGGGAGACATCGATCACGGTACCGTCGGTGTTGTATTTCGGCATCGTGATCCAGTCGCCGATCTGGAGCATCTTATTGCTCGAAAGCTGCACGCCGGCAACAAATCCGAGAATGCTGTCCTTGAATATGAGCATGATCACCGCCGACATGGCCCCGAGCCCGGCCAGCAGGGTGATCGGAGATTGCCCGATCAGCAGGGAGATGACCGAGATCCCCCCGATGAGATAGATGATGATCTTGCCCACCTGGATATATCCCTTGATCGGTTTCGAGTCGGATACGTCCAGGTCGCCGTAAATGCGATAGACCGCATTCAGGAACGAAGAGACGACCATCAGAATGATCAGCACCATGTAAACCTTCAGTCCCAGGTCAATGTAATTGATCGCTTCCGGGTACTTATCGATGGTCGGCGCAAGCGAGACCTTGAGGACAATGGCAGGCAGCAGCATCGCCAGCCTGGTGAACACCTTCTGTTCGTAAAGATGGTCATCCCACTTGCTGACCGATCTGCGGATCAGCCGCTTGAGCAACTGGTTGATGATGAATTTGGCGATATAATAAACAACAACGGAGGTAAGAAGAATGACGATGAGCGTTGAGAAATCGACAAGGTATTCTGCAAACCTGTCAGAAAAACCCATTTCTGTCAATGTGGCCCGGAGCCCGCTGTTCAATGTTTCGGAGGTGACATCCTGCATGGAGAATGATGTATTATGAGGGTGAATTATGAATTATAAAAATATCCTGAATCCTGCATCCTGTATCCTGCATCATTTTAAGGGACGACCACCTTCAGCGACAGCGGGTTGACCCGGATCGTCAGCTCCTTCCCCATCTTCATCGGATCGCCGTCGAGATGGATGCTTTTCCCCTTTTTCCGCTTCACCACTATTTCCTTTGCCCGGATGATCTCAATGTACCGTGTCAGGTCGATTTTTTTCAGGAAGATTAACGGGGCAAGCAGGAGCAGTTTCCAGAATGGCATTTTCCCGACAATACAAACGTCGATCAGGCCGTCACTAACGCTGGCAGCCGGATCAATGGAGATGTTGTTCCCGAACTGGCTGGAATTGGCGAAGCTGATCAGCAATGCCCGGCGCCGGATCACCTTCCCGTCAATTTCCAGCCTGTACTGCTTCGGTTGATAGTTACGGTATGATCCGGCGGTGATCCTGAAATAGGTGGAGAAACCGCGTTTACCTGCAGTGGCAAACTTCTTCGCCACCGAAGCGTCGAAACCCATGCCGGCAATGTTGACAAAAATCTCCCCGTTGATGGTGGCCGTGTCGATCGGCAGGATCCTGCCCCTGTTGAGCACACCGATCGCCTGCCTCAACTTCATCGGGATCCCCAGGTGGCGGGCCAGCCCGTTCCCGGAACCGGATGGAAGGATGGCCAGCGCCGTTTCTGTGCCCACAAGCCCCGTTGCGACCTCGTTCACCGTTCCGTCGCCGCCAACCGCCACAACGATATCCGTGCCCTCCTGAGCCGCCTTCCGGCTGATCTCCGCAGCATGCTGAGGTTTTTCCGTGTACTGAATCGAAGCAATATACCTGTTTTGATCCAACTCTTCCCCGATCAGCCGCTCGATGTTCTTCTTCTTCCCCGTTCCTGAAACAGGATTGATGATGAAAAGTACCGTTTTCTGTTTGGGCGTGTCCAACTCAATCATTCGTCACTCGTAAATCGTCAATCGTCATTCGTTCATCATCATCATCCTGTTCTCGATCAGCCGGTTGTTGTATTGTTGGATGCAGGCTGTGATGAACCGCTCCATCCTCTTTTGCACATCGCTCCTTTGGCCGGCCAGGTTTCTTCTTTGAAGCGGATCCTGGTTCAGATCAAACAGCGCGGTGGTTTTCGTGCCGTCGAATTCCAGGGAAAACCCGTCCATGATGAGTCCGTAAAGCCCGCTGATGTAACGGATGGAGAAACGCGGAAGTTGCGAGATACTATCGAGCAGGTCGCTACCGAAAGCAAGGTAGCTTCGATCGTAACCCAGGTAATTCAGTACGGTCGGCATCACATCGGTCTGCTGGGCGATGACGCCCGGCCTTTTCCCGCGGCTTTCGCCGGGTATGAAGAACAGCAGCGGGATCGCGTACTGTCCGACGTCGGACTGGTAGTAAGGGTAATATCCTTCCGAGGTATGATCAGCGGTGATGACGAACAGGGTCTTGTCATACCAGGGCATGCGGCTGACCGTATGGAAGAACTCTCCGAGCGAATGATCGGCGTACATTACGCTCTGCTGGATGGGCAGTTTGCCTTTCCTGAAAATATTGATATACTTTGGCGGCACATAGTACGGGTGGTGTGATGAAAGGGTAAAAATCGCAGCAACGAATGGCTGTTTAAAGCCGTTGATCGTACTGGCAGCATACTGTAAAAATTCCTCGTCCCTGATCCCCCACTTGCCATCATAATCCCGCTCGTTGTTGTATTCGCTGCGCCCGTAATAACGGTCAAATCCCACCAGTTTCGTATAGGAATCAAACCCCATCGTCCCGTTCGTTCCGCCATGGAAGAAAGCGGTCGTATAGCCCTTTTGCTTCAGCAACCCGGCTATGCTGGTGTACCGGCCCGCCGCATAAGGCGACTGGATGAACGACTCGTTCATGAGCGACGGGATCCCCGACAGGATGGCAGGGACACCCTGGATGGAGGTCTTCCCGTTGGCGAACGCATCAAAATAAGTGCTGTGCCTGATCAGGGAATCTAGAAAGGGGGTAAAGCCCTGGTACCGGCCGTTCTCCAGGTCATGGTTCAACGACCCGATGTGCTCTCGCGAGATACTTTCGAGGATGATGATGATCACGTTGTAAGGCCTGAAACCCGTTCTTCTTCCTTCATGCACGGGATTATAAACCTTTGCCAGGTCTTGCTCCCTGCGATAAGTCGTAACGGTCTTCAGTCCCTCTTTGCTGAAAGTTTTTACAATCGAGAAAGGTGTGTTAAGTACCAGGGGCATATTCCTGGCAGAGGTGTAATTCCCGGCCGTGACCAACCCGATGGGCCGGAGCTGCAGCCCTCCCCTGATCCCGATGACGGTTAGTGCAGCGATCGCGGCGAAGATCAATGTGTTGGACAGATAAAACCATACGGCCGCACCTTTCTTCCCGGCTCCCGGTGAGGCAACCCTGAACCGGGTGCAGAGCCACACCAGCAGGAATATGAACAAAAGCCAAACGACGGCCACGTACCAGAAATCGCGCAGGAACTGCGGGACCAGCTTGTCGAAGTCCCCTCCCACCTCTACGTACCGGAAAATGTCGGTGGTCATGCGCTTCAGCGTAAACCGGAAATAAATCGTATCGGTGAAATTGGTGAAATAAGCCAGTATGTTGGCGAAATAAAAAAAACCATTGGCCACGCCCTGGTAAACCCGATTGTATCTGAACATGAACGGCAGTGTGTTCATGACAATGAACGGGGCGTTAATCATCAGCAGGGCGGAGAGGTCGAACCTCAGCCCGGCCATGCAAAGGCGGAAAGCATCGGCAAATCCCAGGTTAGAAAAATAACCGAGATTGAAAAGATAGAAAAGGGCCCTCGACAGGAACAGGAGCAGCAGCGCCACCGCCAGTTTCAGCAACATCACCAGGACGATGTTGCCGGTCAACCATATACCGGTTTTTGCCTTCCTGCTTTTTGTGCCACGTGATGGTCGTTTACCTGCCATGGTGCCGGTGTAAAATCAGTTTGCAAAGGTAGGCATCTATTTATCAGGTTTGTTTATTTTTGCCTGTTCATTTACTAACAAATACCGAAGGAATATGGGAGAGATTGCAATGACCGGCAACAAGGGCAAAGGGGTGCGCTCCGATTGCTTTGTCACGCTCGAACTGACCGGCAAAGGCGGCATCGACCTGCAGGTACAGTCGAAGGTGGCGGTGATGTATGGCGACGACATCCGCAGGGAGGCGCTGGAGATCCTGAAGTTTTTCGGGATCAGGAATGCAAAGGTGACGATCGAGGATTCAGGTGCGCTGCCCCTGGTGATCGCCGCCCGGCTGGAGGCTGCCATTAAAAAGCTCCGGCCCTCTGAAAAAGAATTCCTTCCTGCAATCCTGAAGGAGAATAATTACCGCACCGAAAAGGACCGGAACCGTTTTTCACGGCTCTATTTACCCGGCAATTCGCCCAGCCTGATGGTCAACGCCGGGATCCACAAACCGGATGGCATCATCCTCGACCTGGAGGATGCCGTGGCGCCCGACAAGAAAGACGAAGCACGGTATTTGGTCCGCAATGCCCTCCGCGCGATCAATTTCTACGGCGCCGAGCGGATGGTCCGCATCAACCAGGGGCAGCGGGGCCTGGATGACCTCGATTTTATCATCCCGCACAACGTCAACCTGATCCTGCTGCCGAAATGCGAACACCCCGACCAGGTCAGGGCGGTCAATGACAAGATCAAAACCCTGTCACCCGTCACCCGTCACCCGTCACGCGTCACCTGGATCATGCCGATCATTGAGAGTGCCCTCGGCGTCATGAACGCCTTTGCCATCGCAGGCAGTGCCGAAAATGTCGTGTCACTCGCCATTGGGCTGGAGGATTATACGGCTGACCTGGGAACCAGGCGCACAGCCGAAGGCGCCGAATCCTTCTTCGCCAGGAGCATGGTGGTCAATGCGGCCCGCGCGGCCGGCATCCAGCCCATCGATTCGGTGTTTTCCGATGTGGGCGACATGGAAGGATTGCGCCAGAATGTGCTGCGGTCCAAAGCGCTGGGCTTCGACGGCATGGGATGCATCCACCCGCGACAGATCGCGGTGATCCATGAGACCTTTGCCCCGTCGGCAGAGGAGATCGACAAGGCCAGGAAGATCGTCAACGCCTTCCACAAAGCACAGGAGCAGGGGCTCGGCGTGGTGGCCCTCGGCACCAAGATGATCGACCCGCCGGTCGTCAAACGTGCGCTGAACACCATCAACCTGGCCGTAAAGATGAATAAACTCGCAAAAAACTGGAGGGAAACCTATGAGTAAGAAAGTAAGGACGACGCATGCGTCGTCCACCGTAAGGACGACGCATGCGTCGTCCCAACAGGTAACCAACGCAGCCGGCCGGGTGGTCCCGACCGTCATCAACGGCAAGCCGGCCGTACCATATATGGGCATCGGGAAGTACAAGCCGGAAGGGTTCAGGGCAGCGCCGAAGCTGGCAAGCTGCGCGGATTATCCGGCCGACGGGAACAAAGTGGTCCCGTCTCTGAAGGAAGCCTTGCTGAAGGCAGGGCTGCGCGACGGGATTACGATCTCGACCCATCACCATTTCCGTGACGGCGACCTCGTTGCGACCCAGGTGTTCGACATTGCGCATGAGCTGGGCATCAAAGGGCTGATGTGGTTACCGTCAGCCTCCTTTCCATGTCACGAGCCAATGACCAAATACCTGGCCGACGGCACCATCGATCATATCGAAGGCAGTATGAACGGCGCCCTCGGCCGGTTCACCTCCGAAGGAAAGATGCAGGGCCTCGGTGTGTTGCGCTCCCATGGCGGCCGTTACCAGGCCGTTCAGGACGGCGAAGTCCACATCGACATTGCCGTGATCGCAGCACCGACAGCCGACCCTTTCGGTAACGCGAACGGCGTGAACGGACCTGCCGCCTGCGGCCCGCTGGGATTCGCCCTGGCCGACTCGCAGTATGCCGACAGGGTGATCATCGTCACCGACAACCTCGTTCCCTTCCCCTGCCTGCCGTGGCAGATCAGCGGGAATTATGTTGATTATGTTGCCGTATTAGACAAGATCGGCATCCCGGAAAAGATCGTCAGCGGCACCACCGAGGTGACCAAGAGCCCCGACCGCCTGCTGCTGGCCGAATGGTCGGCGAAGTTCTGTGACGAAGCGGGGCTGATCTACGACGGCTTCTCCTTCCAGGCAGGGGCAGGCGGCACTGCCCTGTCCATCGGCATCTTTTTCTCGGAGATACTTAGGGAACGCGGCTGGAAGGCCCGGTTCGCCCGCGGCGGAAGCAACAAATACCTGGTGAAGATGCTCGAAGAAGGACTCGTTGAGTACATCCTCGACGGCCAGACCTTCGATCTCGACGGAGTCCGCTCGATGCGCGACAACCCGCAGCACGTCTGGACAACCCCGTTCACCAGCTACAACTACCACGGCAAGGGCAACTTCTCTTCGATGGTTGACATTGTGATCCTCGGCGCCACCGAAGTGGACGTCAATTTCAATGCCAACGTGGTGACCCATTCCGACGGTTATCTGTTGCACGGCATCGGCGGGTGGCAGAACACGCTGTTCGGTAAATGCGTGATCCTGCCCGTACCACTGTTCCGCGACCGCATGCCCGTGATCCGCGACGAAGTGACAACGATTTGCGGGCCCGGCGAGCTGATCGACGTGATCGTCACCGAGCGGGGGATCGCAATCAATCCTCTTCGCAAAGACCTGATCAAAAAGATGAAAAACTCATCCCTTCCGATCAAATCCATCCACGAACTGAAAGCTGAAGCCGAAGAGATCTGCGGCGTCCCGGCAAAACCAAAATTCACCGACGAGGTCGTCGCAGTAGTGAAGTGGGTGGATGGTACCGTGCTGGATTCGATCTGGAGAGTGAAGAGGTGAGATTTTCTGCATTTAATCCATAAAATAACCCACCGGAGTAATTTACAGCAGAAATTACTAATCAGGACACTGTTTTTCCGTTACTTTTCAGAAATGTTGCAAATCGGTGTTTCACCGTTGCATGTTTCCGTTTTTCTTAACGGACTTTTCCCATTACATTTATATCCGGAAAAGTAAATGGTCAGTAAAATGAAAACACATTTCGTCATTCTGGCAACTTTGATCATCCTGGAAAGTGCAGTTGCCCACACGGCCTTCAGGGAAGCCGGATTATCCGGGTCCCCGGACGGCAATTACCTCCTATTGGCTGATTCCATTAAAAAGAGAGTACCGCCAATGTTCCCGCATAAACCCGCGAAGCCGGCAACCCCGGCCAGGAAACCGCTGCCGCCCCTAGGAACCGTGAAGGTCACTACCGAGGTTCCGTCCATCCTGTATTTCAATGGCGATAGCGCTGCTAACATGACCCGCTACCACCTGGTGGTCATCTACAGGGTACCCGTCGGATCCCATACGCTCTCTTTCCGTGACAAATCGATGGAATCCTCCAAAACAATTATTGTTGACTCGGGAACAACCGGATATTACCGGCTCCGGATTGATACGACGATATCCGATTCGATTGTCAGGGGCAGATTTGAAATGGGACGTAGTGCGCAGATCGTCTCCCGGTACGAGCCTTTCAAACATGCCGTCTGTTTCGAGCTCCTTCCCGGCTTCTACTTCAATGGCCAGGGCTTTGGCTTCAATGCCAGGTTCTTGGTGAGTTACAAGTTCAACCGGAAACTGAAACTCGGTGTGGGCTCCGGTTATGCCCTGTATCCAACCAGCTTCAGGCAAAAAACGTATGAGTTATTCTCGGTCACGGGGACTTTCAGGTCAGAAAGAACTTATTTATCATTTGTACCGGTGTATCTTAATATCGCATTGACCTCATTAAAAAACAGAACGACAACCTATTTGTCATTCGATTTGGGACTAAGCTTCCCGCTCACCCGGTCAGTATCCTGCAAGTCAACCTATAGCGGCCAATCCAATTATATCCAGACCGGCGCTTATACCCTGGAGGTCGATAATATCAACACCGGATTCTACGGAGGCCTTACCCTCGGAATGAAATATTTTTTCAGTCCGGTATTCGAAGGCGGCATCTCTCTGGGATTCAATACATTCATTAATGATTGCCAAAAACTGTATTACAAAAATGATGCTCAACCATGGTATTCAAGTCAATATAAATATATGAGCGCCCATGCGACAACCGGTTTCGGCTTCAACCTGACGCTTGGGATTAATCTGGCCACGAAAAAATAACGAATATTAGTTTTCCATGTCAACGATCCACCAAATCCTAACCAAGCACTGGGGCTACAGCTCTTTCCGCCCGCTCCAGGAGGAGATTATTCTTTCGGTGCTTGACGGAAGCGATACCCTTGCGCTGCTTCCCACCGGGGGAGGAAAGTCGCTTTGTTTCCAGGTTCCGGCCCTGGCAAAGGATGGGGTTTGCCTGGTGGTCTCTCCCCTCATCGCCCTGATGAAAGACCAGGTTGACAACCTGAAAAAGCGGGGGATTTCCGCCGCGGCCATCTATTCGGGCATGCACCCGATGGAGATCCGGATCACCCTTGATAACTGCCGGTTCGGCGACATCAAGCTGCTTTATCTTTCGCCTGAACGTCTTGCGACCGAAGCGATGCGGGAGATCATCAGGGTGATGAAGGTCAGCCTGCTGGCGGTTGACGAAGCGCACTGCATATCCCAATGGGGTTATGATTTCCGGCCACCCTACCTGGATATCGCGGAAGTAAGGTCACTGCTCCCCGGAGTGCCCGTACTGGCACTGACGGCGACCGCCACGCCGAAGGTGGTGAGGGATATCCAGCAAAGGCTTGGATTTAAAAAGGAAAACGTCTTTGTTAAAAGCTTCGAGCGGAAAAACCTGACCTACCTGGTTTTAAAGGAAGAGAACAAAATGAAGCGACTGGTCGGGATTCTCAGCAAGGTGAAGGGGCCGGGAATCGTTTACGTGCGAAACCGCAGGCATACCAAGGAGATCTCCGATTTCCTGCGCAAAAACGGAATCAGCGCGGATTTCTATCATGCCGGTCTCGCGCCGGCCATCAGGGAAAGGCGGCAATCGGCCTGGATCAAAGAAGAGAGCAGGATCATCGTTTCCACCAACGCCTTCGGCATGGGGATCGACAAACCCAATGTCAGGATCGTGGTGCATCTCGACCTGCCCGACAGCGTCGAGGCTTATTTCCAGGAAGCCGGGCGCGGAGGCCGGGATGAGAAGAAGGCATTCGCCGTGCTGCTTTACGAAAATGCCGATATCATCGATGCCCGGCACAACCTCACGCTTTCCTATCCTGAACTGAAGACCATCCGGGCGGTTTACCAGGCGTTGGGCAATTATTTCCAGTTACCTGCGGGAATGGGCAGGGATGCCCGGTTCGATTTCGACCTGGCGGCCTTTGCAGAACAATATAACTTCCAGCCGGTCGTCGTCTTCAACTGTCTGAAATTCCTTGAAAAAGAGGGATATGTCATGATGACCGAAGGGATCCGTCAACCATCGAGGGTCCATATCAAGGCTGCCCGGGAAGAGCTTTACCGGTTCCAGGTGGAACATGAGCGTTACGACCATCTCATCAAGACCATGTTGCGGTCTTACGGCGGGATCCTCTCGGGCTTTATCACCTTCAGCGAGGCGGAGCTTGCCCGCAGGTCGGGACTTGACGCCGATGAGACCGTGAAAAACCTGAAACACATCGCCAGGCTCGGGATTCTCGACTACATCCCCGCAACCGACAAACCACAGGTCATCTACCTCCAGGAAAGACTCGATTCGCGCGACCTGGTCATCTCACCCGAAAATTACCGGGACCGGCAACGGGACGCTTCATCCCGGATGGAAAAAATGATCGCGTATGCCCAATCCACGAGCAAGTGCCGGAGTCAGGCGCTCCTTTCCTACTTCGGTGAATGCGCCTCGAAGCGGTGCGGCCAATGCGACGTTTGTATCGAACGCAACAAGCTCGATCTGAACGAGATGGAATTCAATACCATCATCGCCGCCATCAAACCCCTGCTGAAGGAAAAACCCCTGACGCTTGAGGAACTGGTCAGTGCCTGCGGGCAGATAAGGGAAGAGAAGGCGGTTCGGGCGGTGCAATGGCTGGAGGATAACGACAAGGTCAGCGTGGACAGGGATGGGAAATATACATGGAAGTGACAAATCTTTGGAAATCTGTTTAAAAAATAACCTATGATTTCCCAGTTTATTACAATGGTTTTATTGTTACTTATGCCCTTGGCCCAGGAAAAGCCTGTTAACAAAGATTACCATTGCAAGGGTTTCAGACTATATGGTAAGGTAAAGATCGTGAATGATTTTCCTGATCTGAAGGTGAAGATCGTCGAAAATTTTCCCGGGAAACCGTAAAAGCACCGGACTCCGATTTGTAAACCATCAGATGATTTAGAATCCTATTGTGAAGGCGGGTCAATTACAGCAACCCGGCGTTTTTCAGGATCTCCTTTAATTTTGGCTGATGTTCTGCAAAATCGCGAAGCGCATTGAGCGTTTTCGCGTTTTCCTTTTTCATCGGTATCAGGGAGAGTTTCCGATCCCAGAAGGCAAATCCAAAGACGCTCACCATCATAGCGGTGAAAATACCGATAAAGGCCCAGAGAAAATTGAATAACTGATCAAACCGTTTGTCAATGGATTCGAACCGGGCATTCATTTCTGACCGGAGGCCGTCAACTTTTGAATCGAACTTAATATCAAGAGCTTCAAGTTTCTGCTCAGTCCGGATGATCCGGTCACGGTCATCAAGAGTGAAAGGAATTTCTTTCACCTCGGCTTTCACCATTATTGGAATCAGAAGCAACAGGGTCCCGATGATTTTTTTAAGTGTTTTCATTATCGTTACGGATTAAGTTTTAATGCTTAATCCGGTTGGAGCCACAAAGGTAATACGAAAAAAGAAAAAAGTTATCAACTGTTTGTCCTCCGCTTGAAACTCCGCCGCCGGGATGCAAGGATCCCGTTACATAAGCGGCAGCCGATCACTATTTATTCCGTAATTTGTAATTCGTAATTTTTAACTGCTCAATGTCCATACTTAAAAGAGATTTCTACCTCCGTCCGAACGTGGTTCAGATCGCCCGCGACCTCCTCGGCAAATTTCTCTGTACGGAGAGCGATGGTGAACTGACCTCCGGCATCATCTGCGAAACAGAGGCATACGCCGGGATCACCGACCGCGCCTCCCACGCCTACGGCGACAGGAGGACCGCCCGGACGGAGATCATGTACCGGGTTGGCGGAACGGCCTACATTTACCTGTGTTACGGAATCCACTCCCTCTTCAATGTGGTGACGAATGAAGAAGGTGTGCCGGATGCCGTGCTGATCCGGGGGATCATTCCTGTTGACGGAACTGGGATCATGCTGCAGCGTTCGGGGAAAGTGAAGGTTACAAATGATTTCGGAATCGGCCCGGGCAGGGTCTCCAGAATCCTGGGGATCCATTATTCCTGGTCCGGCCTTGACCTGTTAATAGAGACGGGAAAAAATTGTAAACCTGCTATCTGGGTCGAAGATCGTGGCATCAGGATAGACCCATCACTGATCCTTTCTGGTCCCCGGATCGGCGTAGATTATGCCGGGGACGATGCCCTGCTCCCCTACCGGTTCACCTGGAAGAAAATGTAATTTGTTTTTTCCGTAAGTTTGGAAAATGAAACTGAAAATCCTTTTTATTGCCCTTTTCCTCGGCGCGACCTCTTTCACACCTCCTTCGTTTCAGATCGCCTTGCTGAAATATTCAGGCGGAGGCGACTGGTATGCCAATCCCACCTCGCTCCCCAACCTGGTCAGGTTTGCGAACAAAAATCTTCCGGCCAATATCAGCGAGGATATCGCTACAGTGGACGCCGGCAGCCCCGAGATCATGAACTATCCCTTTGTTCACATGACCGGTCACGGCAACGTGGTCTTTTCCGACCAGGAGGTCCAGAACCTCCGGAAGTACCTGATGGCCGGAGGTTTCCTGCATATTGAAGACAATTACGGGCTGGATAAATTCATCAGGCCGCAGTTGAAAAGGATCTTCCCTGAAATTGAGCTGGCGGAGCTGCCGTTCAACCATCCCATTTACCGCCAGAAGTTCAGCTTCCCCAACGGTTTGCCCAAGATCCATGAACATGACGGCAAACCTCCGCAAGGATTCGGTATTATTTACGAAGGCCGGCTCGTGATATTCTACACGTATGAATGCGACCTGGGCGACGGGTGGGAAGACCCGGCCGTTCACGGAGATTCGGACGCAACACGCCAGAAGGCACTGCAGATGGGAGCGAATATTCTGCAATATGTGTTCACTGCAAAACAATGATCTCATGAACAAGAAAATCATCTTCCCCTTACTCCTCCTGGTACTGATCCTGGCAGCCTGTTCACGAAGCGGCGATCAGGACTTTTTATCATTGAATTCCGGTTGGAAATTCAGGACAGGGGATGATCTTTCCTGGTCCTCACCGGGATTTGACGATTCCTCCTGGGGAACCATCGATCCGGCAACCATCTGGGAAGACCAGGGCTTTAAAGGTCATAACGGCTTTGGCTGGTACCGCTGCAAAACCCTGATCAGGGCTGCACTTAAAGAGAATGCCACATCCGGCGACAGCATCCAGATCGTGCTGGGGAAGATTGACGATTGCGACCAGGTCTTTCTGAATGGCGAACTGATCGGCGAGAACTGCGTCACGGTAAAAGGCAAGACCGTGCCTTCCGACGACTTCATCAACCAGCAGGGAAAATGGAACATGGAACGGCGGTATGTTTTATCCGTAAACGATCCCCGTATCCTATGGGAAAAGGAGAACCTGATCACCGTGAGGTGCTATGACCAGGGAGGCGCAGGCGGAATGTTCGGAAAACCTTTCGGCATTTCGATGAGGTCTTTGAAAGATCGCGTGAAATTTGACTTCTCGGCTTCAGCTTTCACCTTTTCAGGTGACTCCATCGTTTCACGGACTTTTTTCGTTGCGAACCTCACCGGAACCGAACACTACAAGGGAGAACTGGTCATCAATGCGTACCTCTCTGACAACGGGTTATCTCTCCACCGGGAAAAAATGATGATCGACCTGCCGCCGGCAGCAAAAGCGGGACAATCGGTCAGCCTGAAGAAGCAGGCTTCACTGCCTGCCATGCTAAGGGTATCTTTTACGGATGCGATAACACGGGAGACCATCACCGAAGAGGTGGAAATCCCCTATATTCTGACGCCCCCGCCGCCGCCCGAACCCAGGATCAATGGAGCCGGGGTGTTCGGCGTCAGGCCATGGTCCCCGTTCCTGTACAAGGTTGCCGCAACCGGCGAGCCTCCTTTGCGATACAGCGCCGCCGACCTGCCCGAAGGGCTTTCGATCAACCACGAAAGCGGTCTGATCACCGGTACCCTGAAAAGAAAAGGAGAATATTTTGTCCGGTTGACCGTTGAAAACGCACTCGGTTACGCAGAACGCGACCTGAAGATCGTTGCAGGCGATATGATTTCCCTGACACCACCCCTGGGATGGAACAGCTGGAACTGCTGGGGTCTGAGCGTCAGCGATAAAAAGGTCAGGCAGTCGGCAAATGCGATGAAGTCGAGCGGATTGATCGACCACGGGTGGAGTTATATCAACATCGACGACGGATGGGAAGACACGCACGACAAGAACGGCAACATCCTGCCCAATTACAAGTTCCCGAACATGCCGGCCCTGTGCAGCTATGTCCACTCCCTCGGGTTGAAGATCGGGATATACTCCTCTCCCGGTCCCCGGACATGCGGGGGTTACGAAGGCAGTTACGGTTTCGAAGCAAAGGATGCCGCAAATTATGCGACATGGGGTATCGATTACCTGAAGTATGACTGGTGCTCCTACGGGAATATAGCGCCTAACCCGTCGGCCGAGCAGTTGAAGAAACCATACCGGGAGATGAGGCATGCCATTCGCAAGGCGAACAGAGACATCCATTACAGCCTGTGCCAGTATGGTATGGGCGAAGTATGGACCTGGGGCGCCGAGGTGGACGGCAATTCCTGGCGTACCACGGGCGACATTGAGGACACCTGGGAAAGCCTGTCCGCCATCGGGTTCAGCCAGGCGAAGTGTTCCCCATACGCGGCTCCGGGACGGTGGAATGATCCCGACATGCTGGTAGTCGGCTGGGTAGGCTGGGGGCCGGCGCTTCATTACACAAGGCTCACTCCGAGCGAACAGTACACTCACCTGACCTTATGGAGCCTGCTTGCGGCGCCGCTGCTGATCGGCTGTGATCTGGAACAGATGGATGCCTTCACGCTGAACCTCCTGACCAACGACGAAGTGCTGGCCGTTAACCAGGATCCGCTGGGAAAACAGGCGGTCCCCATCCGAAAATCCGATGAATACGAGATCTGGGCAAAAGACCTGGAAAACGGCTGTATCGCCATCGGGCTGTTCAACAAGACTGAAAGGCCGATCTATGTTCCGGTCGAAATGAAAGATCTGCAGGCGGATGGCAAATGGTCCATGCGGGACGCCTGGTCACAGACCGACCTCGGCAAGGTACGCGGGCACTTTGAAATGAGGACCCGTCCGCATGGCGCGCGGATGGTTGTGCTTACGAAACAGCTTTGATCGCAAAATCAAGCGCATTGCGGATCATATCGGCCGGCGGGGATTCGATGAAGCCCCGGTCCATCAGGCATTTCGTCAGGCTGCGGGCATGTTCAATATCCTTCCTGGCCTTCTGGAAGGCCTCCTCCCGGGTCATCTGCAACCGCGCTACACCATCCGCGATGGCCTGCATGGCCACGTCGGCCGCCTCATGCGGGAACACCGAAGCCTCCTCCATGTTGGGAACGATATCCTCCGGATGGATGCCCCGCTTCTCTGCATAGTCCGCCAGCGAATGTGCCGCGGCGATCGCCATGGCATCGGTGATCTTCCTGGCACGGACCATCAGGGCTCCTTTGAGTATGCCGGGGAAACCGATGGAATTGTTCACCTGGTTAGGGAAGTCGCCCCTTCCTGTTGCCACGATGAATGCACCCTCCTCTTTTGCCGCATACGGGTAGATTTCAGGCACGGGGTTGGCACAGGCAAAAACGATCGACTTCTCAGCCATGCTGCGGATCCAGTGCCGTTTGATCACATCGGGACCCGGTGTTGACAGGGAAATGAGCACATCGGCATCCTTTATCGCCTCTTCCATGGTAAGGATGATCTTCGGGTTGGTTGTCTGGCACAGTTCCCATTTGCGGTAGAAACGATGGTCGTCTTCGATGTCCTTCCGGTTGCGGTGCAGCGACCCCTTGGTATCGAACATGATCAATTTGGCTGGATCTGCGCCGTCGGTGATGAGCAGCCTGGCGATCGTCGTGTTGGAAGCCCCTGCCCCGTGAAGGACAATCCGTACATCTCCCATCTTTTTCCCTGCAAGTTTCAGCGCATTGATCAAACCCGCCAGGGTGACACAGGCGGTTCCCTGGGCATCGTCATGCCATACCGGGATGTCGCACTCCTCCCTCAGGACGTCCAGCACGCGGAAACAGTTCGGTTGTGATATATCCTCAAGGTTGACGGCGCCGAAACTGGGCTGCAACATCTTGACAAACTCGATGATCTTCTCGGGATCATGATTTCCGTTTTTATCCCTGCTGTCCATGCAAAGAGCGACGGCATCCACGCCGCCAAGGTACTTCATCAGGAATGCCTTCCCTTCCATGACTCCCAGTCCGCCGGAAGGGGTGCAATCGCCGTCGCCCAGCACCCTGGTCGAATCGCTTACTACCGCGACCAGGTTTCCGCGGTTCGTCAATTCGAACGAGCAGTCGTGATGGTCGCGGATGGTCGTGGAGACCTTTGAAACTCCGGGGGTGTACCACACGTTGAACCAGTTAAAACCAACGACGGGCGCTTTGGGCACCGTCTGGATCTTGCCCTGGTAAAACTTATGTGCATCTTCGGCAAGTTTTTTCAGAAAAACGGTTTTAGCCTTCGCAAGTTGTTCGGGTGAGAAATCGGATGGAAAGGCTTCTTCCAGATTAGAAAGGTTGAGTGAAAGCTCTGTCATGGCGCTGATTTTTTCGTAAAATTAGGGAAAAATAATTTCCAAGAAACTAACTGTTAAAAAATAAACAGTTTTATCCAATTAAAATATATTGTAAATTCGCAATGGTATTCATCTTAATTCTTTGCATTATGTCAAAAGGTAAAGTTAAATTCTTCAATGAGCGTAAAGGTTTCGGGTTCATCATGGATGACGAAACCCAACAGGACGTATTCGTTCACGTAAGCGGTCTGGTGGACAAAATACGGGAAGACGATCGTGTTTCGTTTGATTTGACGGAGGACAACCGCGGCAAAAAAGCCATCAACGTAAGGCGGGAATAGCCATGTTTCGATCAAATGCAAAAAGAGCGGGGTCAGACCCCGCTCTTTTTGTATTACTTGTTCAGCATCACCGGCATGACAAGCATCAGGATATCCTCCTCCTTGTTCGCATTACCCACAGGCGTCAGGATCCCGGCCCGGTTGGGGGCTGACATTTCGAGGCTGATCTCTTCCGTTTCGATATTGGTAAGCATTTCAACAAGGAACTTCGAGTTGAATCCGATCTCGATATCCTCACCGTTATAAGAGCATGAAAGCCGTTCCTTGGCCTCGTTGGCGAAATCAATATCCTCCGCGCTTAACACCAGTTCCTGACCGGAGATCCTGAACCGTACCTGATGGGTAGACTGGTTGGCAAATATAGCCACCCGGCGGATGGTGTTCAGCAGTGCGTGGCGGTCGATCGTCATCCTGTTAGGGTTCTCCTTGGGGATGACCGCATCATAATTGGGGTATTTGCCATCGATAAGCCGGCAGATCAGGTGGACATTAGCAAAGGAAAAGAAGGCATTGGTGCGGTTATACTCAACGGCCACAGGCACTTCCTGACCTGAAAGAATGCCTTTCAGCAGGTTCAGCGGTTTCTTGGGCAGAATGAAAGAGGCCGATTCGGGGGATTTCAGGTCGGTGCGCTTATACCTGACCAGCTTGTGGGCATCGGTGGCCACGAACGTGACGTCATCGGGCGTAAGTTCGCAGAACACTCCGGAAAGGACCATCCGGAGCTCGTCGTTCCCGGTGGCAAAGATGGTTTTATTGATCGCCTGGGACAGGAGGCGGGATTCGACCGTGAAGGCTGTAGGGTCTTCAAGCGCAGGCGTTCGCGGGTATTCATCGCTCTTATGTCCGGAAAGCTTGTATTTCCCTTCTCCCGTCGACAATTCAATCATCAGTGTATCCGTATTGATCGAGAATACCACCGGGATATCAGGAAAGGTCTTCAGTGTCTCCACCAGGATCCTGGCCGGGATTGCAATGGTGCCGTTCTCTTCCGCCTTCTCGGGCTTGATCATGACACGTATGGTGGTCTCCAGGTCGGAAGAGGTGATGGTGATGGATTCATCCTGGAGCTCGAAGAGAAAATCATCCAGGATGGGCAGGGTGTTGTTGGTGTTGATCACCCCCTGGATAGCCTGAAGGTTTTTTAGCAGTAACGAACTGGAGATGATGAATTTCATGGCAGTGTGTTTTATTAAAATTGTTCCAAAGATACGATAAAAAATTGCCGTGCAATGTTTTTAACCTTCCCTTGTGACTTCGCCGGATTCTTTTTTCCGGCTGAAATCAAACTTTCGTTCCTCACCCCGGAGGAGCCGCCTGATATTTTTGTAATGGGTAGCAGGGACAAAAAGGGCAACCAGCAGGGAGAGACCGACCAGCCCCGGATGCCTGACCCCTGTGATAAAGAACACGACAAAAGGAAAAGCCACCGAAGCCAGGATGGAGGACAGGGAAACAAACCGGGTCATTGCCAGCGCCAAAATAAAGATGGCCAGTACCACCAGCAGGGCCACCGGGTAAAGCGAAATCCCCACCCCGGCCAGGGTGCCGACACCTTTCCCGCCCCTGAACCCCGCATAAACAGGGAATACATGTCCCAGCACGGCGGCAAGTGCAAGTCCTATCTTCACATAGGCGATCATATCGGGACCCAGTCCGGGCACAGGGAACCATGCACCGATCTGGACAGCCAGCCAGCCCTTCAGCACATCAAACAGCAGTACCGGGATGCCGGCCCTGTAACCCAGTACCCTGATCACATTGGTGGCTCCGGCATTCCCGCTTCCATGCCCGCGCACATCAATGCCGTAAAAAACCCTGCCTACCCATACGGCCGTGGGTACAGAGCCCAGCAGGTAGGCGGCGATCATTTCAAGCAGGACGATCAGAATTGTCATCGGAAGAACTGCTGCATAGTTATTTTCAGCCTGCAAAGTAATAAAAAAATGCCCGACTACTCTCCATCCTCAGGCTGGAATTTCCTCAGGAAGTCACGCTTCTTGCGCTCGGTCGCGACCGTATAAGCAAATCCCTTTGCCAGATCGCCTGCCCTTTTTTTCTCCGCCCTCGACTGGGCATCCTCCCTGACCAGGTCATTGAAAGTAAGGTCGGACGAAAGCGCCTGCAGCAGGTTGTTGCGGAAATTGAAGAAGAACCAGTCGTTGGGGGTCAGCTCGAGATAGATCGTGAAATCATCTCCGTTCCGTTTTTTGCTGAATTCGATGATCCCTTTGGCATACCGGTTCACCTGGCTTTTCCCGATGCTCGCGATCCCGATGTTCCCGTAGGAAACATAGGACCGGGATGCGGTATCCCATTTCATCGAAAGGTCAGCGATCACAAGGAAACGTTCCAGCGCTTCGGGGAACTTCCTGAACCGGCCAAGCAGGTTCAGTTCGTTCTTCAGCCGCTCGTACTCCTGTTTACCAAGTATCTTTTCCATGGCCATCGGGTAAGGCGTACCCATGAGCTTGACCCCGGGGAGATTCACCGACTCGAGCATGGCGCTGAAGCGTTGCAGGCCACGCTCGGAGAAGGGCATATTCAGCGCCATCGTGGAATTCAGACGTACGGAATCCGCCAGGATGAAGTAATCCAGTACGCCATACGTTTCCATTTTGAGGGCGCCTGTCCTCAGACTCAGGTTGATCCTACCTTCACCGCGCAAACGGCAGTTCACCGTGTTGAGCGAAAAATAATTTCCGGTCAGCGATACATCTTTAAGCTTCTCCTGACCGGCAACCCGGAACTCGCTGGCTGTCGTGTTGTACTCCATCAATCCATCCGATGTGATCATGGTCGTGTCGCTGAAACTGATCCTTCTTCTGAAGAAAGAGGGACTGATCTTGTCCTCGGTATTGAAGAACATCAGGCCGAGATCGACCGGTTCGCGGTCAATGTTTTTCAACGGCGGAACTACCGGGATCTGCACATGGTCAGGATCGACGGAGGCGCTGAACCTTACCCATTCAGGGATGAAACGGAAGCAGTCGGTAACAGGATGGAACCCTCCGTCGAATTTAAGGTTCTTCTCAGCGGCGCGCAGGTAAAAAGAACCTGTGAAAGCAAACTCCGGGCTCAGCAGGAACCCTGCTGTATCGGGAATGACCCCTGAAGCCGTGCTTTGACCTGTTGAATCGACCCATATATGGTCGAGGTGAATCTTCTCCCGTTCTCCGGTCTGCTGCCGGTAATCGTACTCCCCTGCGGCGGAATAACTTTTCCGTGAGGAGATCGAGACCCGTGCATCGTAAAACTGGTGGAACTGCGTGGTGGTATTGGCAATGACGAGTGCATGTTCCAGCGGCTGCATCACGGCATCCTTCAGGATCATCACCTTGCCCGAATCAGGATAGATCGCGGCGTCGGCCACTTTGATGATCCTGACATCCTGCGCGTTGATCACGTTGGTGCGCTGGTTGTAGTTCGCCCTTGCCGCAAAGAATTTCAGTGAATCCTGCAGGGGATGAACCGAAATAAACTCAGATCCGGTGTAGGCGAGGTCGATATACCCGGCCAGGCTGAGGGAATCGGGAACCTGCTTCCTGCTCTGCTCGTTCGAAAGCTGGATCTCCTCACTGTCGATCAGCCAGTAGAACCGGTCCATGGAGCAGATGTACCGGTTGAGCGGGAACTCCACTTTGGAGATGCCGACATTCGACTTGAATTCCCCCTTCCGTTCGTCGAAGTCAAAATGAGTCTGGTAGTTCTTCGTCGAAATGGTCAGGTCCTCCAGGTCATAGGACCTGATCCTGAAATTGGCGATAAGAGCATCGTATGATCTTCGCCTGAACTGGAAACCCCTGGAATCCATCTCGGCATCCCGGATTCGCACGGTTCCGTCGCCGCTAAGCAAGCCGGGCGTCAGTGCCAGCCGTCCGCTGAAGGTCGACTGGCCGTCGTACATGGTCATCTCCTTCCTGAGGGTTTTGATCACCAGGGAATCCCGGTATGGAAGCCAGAACTCCTTAACCGAGTCGCCCTGCACCGAAGGGAATCCGGCCGGCTCCGCCGTTTCGGCCATCGTGAACCGGTCGGCCAACACCTTCATGGAATCGGGGTAAAAAGTGTAGTCGCGCGATACCGAGGTCGAATTGAGATAATGCACCGTTCCGCTGCCGCGGAGTCCGCGGTCGCTGAGGTCGATCTTCGAAATGAAGGATCCCTTCCCTCCGTATAGCGGAAGTCCGGCGCTGTCGGTGATCATCTCCAGCCCGAGGGAGTTGTCCGGCCTGACCTTCAGCGGCTGGGTGATTTCAGGGAAGATATCTGCCGAGGTCAGGGTCCCCGTAAATTTCATGCTGTCGGTGGCAAGGGCGTCAAGGCTGCGGATGGTGAATGGATTGACCTCGTAGAAAAAGGTCTCCTTCTTATAGGCTCCTTTCTGGATCGAGGGTTTGCTCCAGTTCACATATGCGGTATTGGAATTGGTGAACACGGGGTATTGCGGGATCATCTTCCTTCCCGATTTATTTAGCGGATCGTCGATCTGCAGTACCCCGCTCAGGTTTGTGATGGCCGTTTTGACCTTTACCAAGGGATAGTCGCCGGTTTTCGGATCTTTCGTCTTGCCCCGGACATAGAAAAGCATCGAATCAATGACCGGCATGTTCAGGCTGAACCTGCCATAATCGAAGGAGCAATCCCTGGCGTAAAAGTCGAAGAGCCCCGCTTCGATCCTGCCGCTGAAAAGGAAATGGAGTCCCCTCTTGAGGATGATCTCTTCGTTTTTCGGGTAAACATGTACCTGCTGCGAATCGCTGAGCATGATCTTCCGGATGCCCTGCAGCTTCAAATCGAATGAATCAAGACTTAAAATCCCGTTGGCTGTGTTGGTAACAAATGAATTGAAAAAGATCACGTCATAATCAGCTTTGCCCGCCTGGGCATTGACATAATCGGTCAGCTTCCTGTTGACGCGGGCGACTTTCGCCTCATAATTATATACAAGGAATCCGCGGTTGGCCAGGGTCAGCAGGAGTACTTCCACCTGTTCGACCGGCTTGTTCATGTATCCGGTCAGCTCTTCAAGGGTGAATTCCGGGGATTTGCGTTTCTGGACGAAGTTCTTGATGATATTCAGGGGATTCTGGGTATCGATGCCGCTGAGTTTCTCATAGCGGTGCAGCGAATAGTAATTGGTCGATTCGAAAACGGCTTTGCTCTCCTTGGAGGGACCCTTCATCATCTCAAAGCTGATCCTCGGATCGCCGACCTTCCAGTTAAGGGCTTCGCAGTAAATTTCTATGTTGTGATAGGAATCGATCCATGGACTGATGCTGACCACGCGCTCATCTTTTGTAAACGACAGCTCCTTGGTGTCATCCTTGTATTTGAGCTGCAATCCCGGGTGGAAGATCGAATCGTTTTCGTAATAGATCGTGATGGAAGCGGTCGCCGAATTGATGCGGTCGGGCCTGATCACAAACGATTTTGATCTCGCAACCACAAAGTCCCTGCCGTCCCTTTTAAAAAACAGCGTCGCACTGGTCGAAGTCCCGCCGGATCCGACGATACGGTTTCCTTCCATGGCAAATCCCCCGAGGAAATCGATGTTCCTGAATAGCCCGCGGATCCCGATCATCTTGTCGTAAGAGTAGAATCTCGGATAGGATGCTTTTTCCTCCGTCACGTCGGCGAGCACCTTATCGGTGTATCTGCCTGAGACCGGCGAGGGGAAGTATTTCCTGTGCGAGAAAAGAACTGAGTCGGCCGTGAATTTCGAATAACGCATTTGTACCTCATACTGGCCAAGCCGGGCGAAGATCTTCTCAGGGTCTTCCCCCGCACGCTTCCAGTTAACGGTTCCGCCGTCACCTTTCCAGAAGGTGCTCAGCGGGTAATACACTCCGCGTGTATCGTAGATATTGAGACTGTCTTCATTGGCATAACATGACAGGTCGGACCGTTCAAACGCAATCCAGGGCACCGTGTCGTAAGCAAACCGGAACCTGGCCTGCCTGATCTTCCACCGGGTGGTTGGAGATTTATAGACGAGGTTGCCGTCAAACAGGTTGGAGGTTGCCTCAAGAAAGGCGGTAAATTTTCTTGAATTCTGACCGGTAACGAGTTTCATCAGGATCTCGGACCAGGGCATGAAATAACCGGAAGGCTGATGGGTGTTGACAAAGATGTTCAGGGCATTGATGTAGTTGAAGAAGTCGGGGTAAGGCCGTATCTTTTTTTTCACCATCTCATTGAAAATGGCATAGATAACCTTTTTCTGCTCAGCGCCGAACTGCTCCTGGCTCCACTTCTGGATGAAGTCCTCCATGTATGGGGCGATGATCTTTTTTTCATTATCCGGGAGGTTAAAAAAAATCCCGTTCAGCTCGCCGGTGAATTTGGTTGAGTCGCCTGAGAAATGGGATGTTTTCTGCGCGATGGCAGGTAACCAGGATAACAGGATCAGTCCTGCCAGCGCCATGGCGAAGCTCCTTCCGGGTGAAGCCGGTATCATTTCACGAACCTGGCGGCCGTCCATTGGTTTTCGGATTGATGGGAGGCGTAATGAAGCCCGGCCTTTTCAGCCGCAGCCCGGATAAGTGGAAGATCCTGTTCGAAGAAGCCGCTGACAAGCAGGATCCCCATGCCGGCAAGGAACCCGGAATAGATTTGAATGTCTTCCAGCAACACATTCCGGTTGATGTTGGCCAGGATGAGATCGAAGGAGGGACCGGGGATCGAGCCTGCATTTCCGCGGATCAGTTGCACTGCATCTGCCTGATTGATCTTCAGGTTGTCAGCAGCGTTGGAGAAGGCCCATTCATCGTTGTCGATGGCCGTCACCCTGTCCGCCCCCATCCTGAAAGCAAGGATCGCGAGCACGCCCGTGCCGCATCCCATGTCGAGGAGGCGTTTACCCGTGACATCCTCATCCAGCAGCATTTCGATCATCATGGCGGTGGTTTCATGGTGGGCTGTGCCGAAGGACATTCTCGGTTCTATCACGATTTCATAAGGCGCTTCTCCTGAAAGTTTATGAAAAGGAGCCCTGACCCTGCATTTTCCTGCGATGGTCACCGGGTCGAAACTGCTTTCCCAGAGGGCATTCCAGTTCTGGTCGGGTATCTCCCGGGTTGAATAGCCC
>Ga0163209_1000185_pt1 | contig 25327 bp, 24 predicted proteins | sample Kivu_160m_FD_113538 | JGI IMG/M metagenome (GOLD analysis project Ga0163209, IMG submission 113538) | Freshwater microbial communities from Lake Kivu, Western Province, Rwanda to study Microbial Dark Matter (Phase II) - Kivu_160m | ecosystem: Environmental > Aquatic > Freshwater > Lake ...
CGCAGAATTTTTTCGAGTGTGCTGCCCGATTTGTAGCCGTTGGTTCCTTCAGCCATGTTTATCCTCCTACCTCTCCTCTCACCCCCTCGCCCTCTCTCCCCTCTCCTGATTGACTTCATCAGGAGAGGGGAGAGGGGGATGGGGGAGTGGGGTGAGGTTATTCCTTTGCCAGCATCAAGTCTTCGCGCGCGATGCGGCGCGGTCCGCCGTCGCGGCTCGTCTGCCAATTCTTCGCCGGTTGGATCTCCAGCAGTTTTTCGAGTTCACCGCGCTCCATCAGTTTCTTGACGATCATATCCCACGCGCAGTCGACGGTGCGATCCTTGCCGCTTAGTTCGCACTTGCCGTCTTCCGAGCCGCCGCAGGGACCATTGAGCAAACTCTTGGAGCAGCGCGCGATCGGGCAGATGCCGCCGGTGAGATCGAGGATGCAGTTGCCGCACGCCGCGCAGCGCTCTTGCCAGACACCTTGCTCCGTGGGCAAGCCGAGGAACGATGTATTGAGTCCAGGCGCGACGCGCGCGTTCGGGAAATGCTCGGCAATCGCCTGCACGCCGATGCCGCAGCCGAGCGACAAGATCAAGTCGTAGTCGCCGATCTTGTCTTTCAGGGTGTCGAGGTATTCCCATTCGCACTGGCGTTGCACCATCGCCTCGTCGATCTGCTTGGCGTTGCCATCGATCTTGGTCGCCATGCGCAGCGACGATGCAAGGATGCCGACTTCCTTTTCGCCTCCCGCGAAGCAGACGGTGACGCACGTGCCGCAGCCGACGACGAGCACCTTGTTCGCCTTCTCGATCTTGGCTTTGATTTCTTCCAATGGTTTCTGTTCTGCGACGATCATGTTATCCTCCAGCATTCAGTCGTCAGTCGTCAGTCGCCAGTAGTCAGACTTTCGTCTGGCTACTGATTACTGGCTACTGGTTACTGTTCTTCACGGGGTTTGGCCCGAGTTCCTTCACTCTCTCTGTCATCTTCGTCACGGCTTCGGCAAACGCGCTGCCCATCGCGGACGACATGTGGAACATCTCGATGCGCTGTCCGCCGATGCCGATCTGGTCGAGCAAGTCCTGAACGTATTTCACTCTTCGTTTTGCGTTGGTATTACCTTCCAGGTAATGACAGGTCCCTTCCAGTCAACCCGCGACCATGATGCCGTCTGCGCCGTTCTCGAATGCCTTCAGCGCATACAGCGCGTCGAGTTTGCCGGTGCAGGGCAGCAGCACGACCTTGACGTTAGGCGGATACTGGATACGCGATGCGCCTGCCAAATCTGCCGCCGCGTACGCGCAAAAGTTGCAGCAGAACGCCAGGAGCTGTGGTTCGAATCCGTTGGTACTCATACCGGCATCAACTCCTTCTCCGCAAACAGCGCCTCTACCTTCGCAACCACCTGCCCATCCTTGAAATGCAGCAATTGGATCGCTTTTGCCGGACACTCTGCGGCGCAGATGCCACAGCCCTGACACGCCGCCGCTTCGATGTGCGCCGCGCCGTAAATGCCGCCCACCGCCATTTGCGTCGGCTCGATGCGCGGCACGCGGTACGGGCAGATGCGCACGCAGGTCAGGCAGCCAGTGCATTTCGCCGCATCCACCTGCGCGACGACGCCGCCCACGTGCAGACGGTCTTGGGAAAGGATGATGGCGGCACGCGCCGCCGCGGCTTGCGCCTGCGCGATGGATTCGTCGAGCGTGCGCGGCGAGTGCGCCAAACCGCAGAGGAAAATGCCCTCGGTGGCGAAATCCACCGGGCGCAGTTTCGGGTGCGCTTCCAGAAAGAAACCATCCTGGGTCAGCGGCACTTTCAAGAGTTGCGCCAGCCGCGCGTTATCGGCCGGTTCCATCCCCGCGCTCAAGACCACCCAATCGGGCTCAAACGTGAGACTGCCGCCCGGCGCGAACGCGGCGCGCGCCGCCACGCGCAATCGGTTGTCCGTCACAGACACACTTGGTTTGGCGTCCAATTCGTAAGGCAGGAACAGCACGCCCTGCTCACGCGCCGCGCGGTAAATGTCTTCCTTGAACCCGTACGTGCGGATGTCACGATAGAGCACCACTACCTGCGCCTGAGGATTGACCTGCTTCAACTTGAGCGCGTTCTTGATGGCCTGCTGGCAACAGATGCGCGAACAGTACGGACGCTGGTTGTCGCGCGAGCCGACACACTGAATCATCACGACAGAGTTCGGCATTGCCCCTTGCGCATTGCGGATCTTCGTCGGGTCTTTTGCAGCGGCGAATCCACCGCTCGTCATTCGCTCTTCGAATTCTTGCTGCGTCACCACCCGCGCGTCTTGCCCGTACAAATACTCGTGCGGAGTTGCCTCACGTGCGCCGGTGGCGACGATGGCGACGCCATGCTTGATCTCTAGATCGTTCGCCTCGCCCGCCACGCGCACGCGCGAGTTGAAGCGTCCGACGTACCCGGATACATTGACCACCTCGGCGCCCGTGTAGACATGGATGCGCGGATTCGCGCGCACCTGCGCGATCATCTCCTGCAATTGGGATTGGACATCGTGCCATCCAACCTTGCCGGCGGACAACTGACTACTGTCCACTGCATATTGAATGTGCCGCGCGTTGCCGCCCAGCTCCGCCTCGCGCTCGATCAGGAAGACCTCATGTTCCTGGTTCGCAATCATGAGCGCGGCAGTCATTCCCGCCGGTCCGCCGCCAATCACGAGCGCGCTGTGCTCGAACGACATCTCCACCTTGTAGAGCTGCTCGAGTTGCGCTGCACGCGCAGCCGCCATCCGCACCAAGTCTTTCGCCTTGTGTGTCGCGCCCGCCCGGTCACGCGAGTGCACCCACGAACACTGATTGCGGATGTTCGCCATCTCGAAAAGGAAAGGATTCAAACCCGCCGCGCGAATCGAATCCTGGAACAGCGGCTCGTGCGTGCGCGGCGTGCAACTTGCGACGACGACGCGGTTGAGATTATGCTCCTTGACTTTTTCGGTGATGCGCGCAATCGAGTCTTGCGAACAGGTGTAGAGGTTCGTTTCGGCGTGAATGACATGGGGTAACGTGCGCGCGTACTCGGCGACGTCTTTCACGTCGAGGTAGCCAGCGATATTCGACCCGCAGTGGCAGATGAACACGCCGACACGCGGCGGCTCGTGCGAGACATCGCGTTCGGGCGGATACTCTTTGACGCGCGCCAGGGTGCCGCGGACTGGGGCCAGCAACGCTGCCGCACCTGCCGCCGCGCCGCTCGCGTCCGCCACCGTCTCTGGAATATCCTTTGGCTCGCAGAAGGTGCCCGCGACGAAAATACCCTCGCGCGCCGTCGCCGCCGGCTTGAAGGGAACCGCCTCCGCAAAGCCGTAGGTGTTCACCGCGAGACCGAGCCGGCGCGCTAGCGTCTGCGCTTCGGTTCCAGGCTTGATCCCAACCGAGAGAACCACCATGTCGAACTCTTCGTTCTGCGGCCGGCCGTCCAGCGCGTAACGCACGCGCAGGTTGCCGTCGGCGGCCGGTTCGACGGCACCCACCATAGAGCGAATATAGCGCGCGCCTTGCGCTTTGGCGCGGTCAACGTAGCGATCGAATTCCTTGCCGTAAGCGCGCAGGTCCAGGTAGAAAATGGTCGGCTCGATGTTCGCGTCGTGGTCATGGGCGATGAGCGCCTGCTTCGTCGCGTACATGCAGCAAACCGAAGAACAGTATCCCTGGTCGCGCGCCGGATCGCGCGACCCGACGCACTGAATCCACGCGATCTTGCGCGGATGTGCGCCGTCACTCGGACGCTTGACCACGCCCAGCGTCGGACCGCCGGCGGAGAGTAAGCGTTCAAATTCCAGCGACGTGACGACGTTCGGATAACGCCCGTATCCGAATTCGGGACGATAGTTGAGCGCGCGCAGGTCAATCGGCTCGACGCCGGGCGCGAGAATCACCGCACCCACTTGCACCTGCTCGGTCCGCTCCACCATGTCGTGCAAGATCGCGCCGACGCCGCACGCATAGTAGCAACTCAAGCACTCGGAGCAGATGCCGCAGGCGAGACAGCGTGCGGCTTCGGCTTTCGCTTCCTCCTCGGTGTATCCAAGCGTGACTTCCTCGAAGCTCTTCACGCGCTCTGCCACTTCGCGCGCGGCCATCTTCACGCGCGGCTGCACGTGCACTTCGCCCCTCGCCACTCGCGCCTCAATCTCCGCGCGCGTCAGTTTGACCACTGGCAGTTCCAGCGCGCGAGGCGGTCGCTCGAGCGGCTGGCCTTGCAGATACAGATGAATGGATTCCGCCGCGCGATGTCCGGCCGCGACCGAATCGATCACGAACGCGGTGCCCGTTGCCGCGTCGCCGGCCGCAAAGACGCCGGGGCGCGTTGCCGCCAGCGTGTTCGGATTCACGGCGACGGTGCCGCGCCGCGTCGTCCCGACGCCGGTATCCGCCGGCAAGAAGGCGAGACCGGCGGCTTGCCCAATCGAAAAGATCAGTGTATCGCACGGAATGACATGCTCGCTGCCTTCGACCGTTTCAAGGGTCAGCCGTCCTTCGCTGTCGAACTCCATGAACTTGACGTCGACACACTCGACGCCTGCCACGTGGCCTTTGCCATCGTCCAGAATCCTGGTAAAAGAGCGCGCCGGAAACATCTCGACGCCTTCTTCTTCGGCTTCGCGGATTTCCCACGGATGCGAGGGCATTTTCTCGCGTGATTCGAGGCACGCCATCTTCACTTTCGCCGCACCCAGCCGGACTGCTGTGCGCGCGACGTCAATCGCGACATTGCCGCCGCCGAGCACCACGATATCGCGCCCGCGCACGTCCGGCGGATCGCCGAGTCGCGTATCCCGCAAAAAGCGCGTGTTGATCATCACGCCGGCAAGGTCGACGCCGGGGATGCGCAGCTTCTTCCCCTCATGCGCGCCGACGGCAATGAGGACGGATTTGAAACCTTCGGCAAATACATCGTCGAGATTGTTGACGGTGGTGTTCAGCCGCAAATCGATGCCGAGATCGACAATGTCCTGACCTCGCGATCAACAATCGCCGACGGCAGACGATATTCCGGTACGCCGACGCGCAGCATTCCGCCCGCGACCGGCAGCGCTTCGAACACGCTGACGCCGTAGCCCTGCTTGACCAGGTCCATCGCCGCTGTGAGACCGCACGGACCTGAACCGATAATCGCGATCTTTTCTTCGCGCGTGCGCGGCACGCGTTCAATGGGCTGGCGCGGCTTGGCGTAGACCTGATCGACGATGAAACGCTTCAGGTCTTTGATCGCGATGGGCTCGTCAGTCAGATTGCGATTGCACGCCGTCTCGCAGCGATGGTTGCAGATGCGCCCGCAGATGCCGGGGAACGGATTCTCTTCTTTGATGACGCGGAGCGCGTCGTCGTAGCGTCCTTCGCGCACCAGTGCGATATAGCCCTGGGCGCGCGTGTTGACGGGGCACGCGTCGCGGCAGGGTGAGATGCCGCGCTTTTCAATCGCGTACGCGCTCGGAATCGCCTGTGGATAGAGGCGATGCGCCGCGTGGCGTTTGGAGAGGTTCTCGTTGAACGAGTCAGGGAGGATGATGGGGCAAGCTTTTTCGCAATCGCCGCAGCCGATGCATTTCGAGAGATCGATGTAACGCGGCTTGCGCCGCAGCGTCGCGGTGAAATTGCCCGCGCGGCCTTGCACGTCGAGCACTTCGGTGTCCACTAGGATGTCAATGTTGAGGTGCCGCCCGGCTTCGACGAGTTTGGGCGAGATCGTGCACATCGCGCAGTCGTTCGTCGGGAACGTCTTGTCCAACTGCGCCATGTGCCCGCCGATCGCGGATTTGCTTTCGACGAGGTAGACTTTGAAGCCGGCTTCCGCCAGGTCGAGGGAGGCCTGAATCCCCGCGATCCCGCCGCCCACGACCATGACAGCCCCAATGGGTGATTGAGTGATTGGGTGATTCGGCTTGTCCTGAGTGTAATCGAGGAATTGTTGGGTGCGACCATCATCAGTCATTGTGTCCCCACTCACGTGTTGCGTGGTGCGTGTTCCGTTAACATTTCACGCATCACGCAACAGGCACCACGCGCCACGTCACTTTTTCACCGGATTCGGCCCCAGCTTTTTTATGCGATCAACCATCGTCTGCGCGGCGCTGGCGAACGTTTTCCCTTGCCCCCCGCTCAAAAAGAACATATCGAGCCGTTCGCCGCCAACGCCGATTTCATCCAGAATCTTCTTTGCGCGCTCGACGCGTTTCTTGCCGCGCTCATTGCCCCTGACGTGATGGCAATTGCCCAGCGGACACGCGACGATGTACACGCCGTCCGCGCCCTGCTCAAACGCGGCGAGGATGTAGCGAACATCCACCTTGCCGGTGCAGGGCAGTTTCACGTACTTGACATTCGCGGGATATTCCCAGCCGAGCGTGCCGGCGGTATCCGCCGCCATATAGCCGCAAAAGATGCAGCCGAACGCGGTGATCTCTGGCTCAAAGCCGTTGTGATTGTCGCTCATGTTTCTTCCTGATTCAGAATTTCAGCGTACGTGTATCGTGCGACCTCGCGCGGCGTTCTGTTGAAATGGTTTCTGCCGGGCCGGCGTCCGACTCGGCTACTTGGGTAACATGCCTACGAGGTTCCGCGTCAAATTTTGCAGATCACCGGCGTGGCTCTGGAGCGTGGACACATCTCCCGCGCGCAGGCCCTTTTGCACCTCGGTGATGGTCTTGGCCGTGGCGGCTTGGCCGTCGATAATCTGCTGGGTCATACTTTCGAGGTTGGTCAACATGGTCATCACATTCTTTGGAATGATGGGCAAGCCGCGCAGGAGAGGCAGGAGCACGTCCAAGATGGCGTTGGCGACGCCCGCGTACTTGACGATGAGCGCATGCAAAGTGCCGATGGCGTTCGTCAACTCGATCGCCAGTTCCTGGATCATGTCGATCATTTTGGCGTTGTCTTCGATCATCTTGCTGATCTGAGCAAGCGAGCCGGTGAGATTGGCGGAGAATCGGGTGTACGGAACGGTTTCAGTCGTCGTCGGTGACATGGTAGACTCCCGGATTGAGATTCTAAACCGTCTGCAAATGCTCTAGGCCACTGCCGGCAGCCACGCGCCCAGGCCCGCGCGGTCGCGCAGCATGATTTGTTCGTCGCGGTAATTCACAAGTTGGATCGCGGTAGCCGGGCATTCGCCGGTGCACGTGCCGCAGCCCTGGCATTTCGCCGGATCGATCCATGCCGAGCCCATGATCCCACCGTTCCCAACGGCGGTCGGTTCGATGCGCGGGATGCCGAACGGGCAGGTGCGTGTGCACGTCAGACAGCCGACGCATTTCGACTGATCCACCTGTGCGACCACGCCGCCAACATACAGCGGGTTCTGCGATAGGATCGTAATCGCGCGTCCAGCCGCCGCGAGCGCGTGCGAAATACTTTCCTCGATGAACTTGGGGTAGTGCGCCATCCCCGCGATGAAGATGCCTTCTTCCATGAAATCCATCGGGCGCATCTTCAAGTGCGCTTCCATGAAGAATCCCTCGGAGGATAGCGGAACATGCAAGATCTCGGCGAGGCGCTCAGCCCCTTCCGAGGGTGCCACCTGGGTACTCACCACCAGCAAACCCGGATGCAGAACCAGTCCTTCTTTGAGCGTGGGTTCCTGCACTTGCACCCGGAGTGAAGTGAGAGAAATATCACCGGAAGGAAGATCGCCCCACTCGCGCATCTCGCCCCGCTGATCCAGCGTCTCGACCACCGGCTTGGTGTCATCCGTGTAGCGTACGAACAACACCCCGCGCCGGCGCGCTTCGGTGTAGTACTGTTCACGGAATCCGTACGTGATAATGTCCTTGAACAGCACAATGACCTGGCAGTCCGGATTTAGCATCTTGATGCGCGTCGCGTTTTTCATCGTGTTGGTGCAGCAGACCCGCGAGCAGTACTCCGGACGGTCCGGTTGGCGGACGCACTGGATAATGACCACCTGCTTCAGCGCGGCGATGCGTTCCGGCGAGTGGACGATGATTTCTTCCAATTGCTGCTGGGTGACCACACGCGGGTCTTGGCCGAGCCGGTATTCTCCGCCGCGCGCTTCCTGCCCACCCGTCGCGACAATCGTCACTCCGTGCTCGAGCGTCGTCTGCAATGGCGCGGCAGCCCCTTTGACGCGCGTGGCAATCACCGAGCGAAATGCGCCGGCGTGCCCATGATGTTCGATGACCTCGCTGCGCGTAAACACGCGGATGCGATCGTGTCCGATGATCCGGTTCATGAGATCGCGCATCAGGCGCTGCGGGTTGCCGCCCTCCGCGGTAAAATAAACGTTGTTGAGATTTCCGCCCAGTACGTCGGCGCGATCGACCAGGTAGACCGAGTAACCGCACTCCGCGATGGCGAGCGCGGCGGTCATCCCCGATACACCGCCGCCGATGACGAGCGCGTGCGGGGTCGGCTGGATGGCTTGCTTGTAGACGGGCGCAAGTTGGGCGGCGCGGGCGACCGCGAACCGTACCAGCTCTTTGGCTTTGCGCGTCGCCCCATCCGGATCGTGGCGATGCGCCCACGCGCAATGTTCCCGGATGTTCGCCATCTCCAATAGGTTCGGATTGAGTGCGGCTTCCCGCGCGACGCGCTGAAAGAGCGATTCATGGGTGCGGTGCGAACACGCCGCGACGACGACGCGATTCACGCCGCGTCCCTCGATCGCGCGGCGCAAGCGCGCCTGGCCTTCGGAGAGGCACAGGTACGAAACCTGTTCGGCATGAACGACGTCCGGCAATTTCTCGGCGAACGCCGTCAAGGCGTCGGTATTGACCACCTGCGAGATCGTGTCACCACACGTGCACACGAACACGCCCGTCCGCGGCGCGACCTGCGACACATCCCGTTCTGGAGGGAATTCGCCATTGCTCGCGATGAACGGATACTCGCGACTGTGTGCAGCGCTTCCGATCTTGGTGGAAAGTAGGCGCATCGTTTCAGCGGCGGCGCCGCTGGCGTCGATGAGGCTCTCTGCAATTTCCTTCGGCGATTGAAATGCGCCGCAGACGAAAACGCCGGAACGATTTGTCTCCAGCGGCGCGAACTTGTCAGTCTCGCAAAAGCCATACGCGTTGAGATGGATACCCAGGCGCTTGGCGACTGCCGCGGCTTGCGCCGGGGGTTCCATGCCGACCGAGAGGACGACCAGGTCGAAGGTGTCTTCATGCCGCGTGCCGTCTTCGGTCACGAATTGCGCAATCAAGCCGCGCGTTTGGGGATCCTCTTTCAGACGGGCGAGACGGCAGCGCGTGAAATCGATCCCGTACTTGGCGCGGGCTTGTTGGAGATAGGCGTTATACTCTTTGTTGAACGCGCGCTCGTCCATCGTAAAGATGTGACACTCGACACCGGGGACGCGCTGTTTGGCCAGGATGGCTTGCTTGGTGGCGTACATGCAGCAGATGGAGGAACAGAAGGGATGCGTCTGGTCGCGTGAGCCAATGCACTGCAGCCACGCGATTTTCTGAGGCGCCGCGCCATCAAAGGGACGGGTGACCATGCCCTCGGTGGGGCCGGACCGGCTGGCGAGCCGCTCGTACTCCATGCTCGTGATGACATTAGCAAAACGACCGTAGCCGAATTCCTCGCTTTGGCGCGCATTATAGAGTTGATAACCGACCGCCAAGATAATGGCATCGACGTGGACTTGCTCGTCCCGGGCTTGTTCCTTCAGGTCAATCGCGCGCGTCGGACAAATCTGCTCGCAGCGCTGGCAATCGTCACAATAGGGTCCGCGGTCGATGACGTACGAGTTCGGAATCGCGCGCGGGGCGATCTTGTACGCAGCGCGACGCGTGGCGAGTCCAACTTCAAAACCGTGCGGCTTCTCGATGGGGCATATCTCAGCACAGCGGCCGCAGTTGGTGCATCGGTCGGGATCCACGTAGCGTGGAAACACGCGCAGCGAGATGGTAAAATCGCCCGCTTCACCGGTCGCATCGAGCACTTGCGTGTTCGTGTACACTTCGATGTTCGGGTGCATGTTGTGATCCATGAACGCCGGCGAAATCACAGGGCGCGTGCAACCATATCCATGGTCGGAGGTGCCCCGGCACAGAACGCAATCGTGCGTGGGAAACATAAAACCGAGTTGGGCGACGCGTCCACCCAGCCCATTGGACGATTCCACCAGTTTGACGCGGATCCCGGCTTCGGCAAGATCGATCGCGGCGCGCATTCCGGCCACGCCGCCGCCCAGCACCATCACCGTGGCGGTTTCTTTTTCGAATTCGTAGTTGGTTATCACGTAATCCTCAGCGAACGTTTATTGTCTAGGCGCGGCGAGCTCGGACAGCCGCGTTTGAGCAAGCGTTTGATTCAACTGGGCTTGGGCTTGGCACCATGTCTTGACGGCGGAGCAGGTCACGTGCTGCTCACAACTTGCGGGATTCAGCGAGCAGAGGTTCAATGCGAGCGGGCCATCGACGGCTTCGATGATCTGCAGCAGTGAAATCTCCTCCGCCGGCAGAGCCAAAGCAATCCCGCCCGCTGCGCCGAGCGTGGTGCGGACCAACCCGGCGCGGGCAAGCCGCGGCATGATTTTGGCTAAGTAAAATGCGGGGATGTTCTGGCGCTCGGCGATCTCGGCAACGACGGCACGCGTTGTGGGAGGTCGCCGCGCGATATCCATCATCGCCCGCACTCCATAGTCCGCCTTGCGGCTCAGCATTACGCTCCTCGCGATCCTTGCAAATCAGACTCTACAGGTCTGATTATAAAAAGCGCGAGTCTGATTCAGGTTTGCCTCAAGTCAAAAACCGGTCAAAATGCAGGGGCAGGGTGCGACGCACTGTGCTGGTGCGTCGCACCTTGGGACATTATTTGATCAACCCAACACACCGCTTGGCTGAGTCGCAGGTATTGCGCATCAGCATCGCAATCGTCATCGGGCCGACACCGCCGGGCGATGGCGTGATGGCGCTGGCAACCTCTTTTGCATTCTCGAAATCGACGTCACCGACCTGGCGGTAGCCGCTTTTCTTCGTGGCATCTGGAATTGCGTTGGTGCCCACATCGATCACCGTCGCGCCCGGTTTGATCCAGTCGGCTTTGACGAATTGGGCTTTGCCGATTGCCGCGACGATGATGTCCGCCTGCCGCACGATGTCAGGCAGGTTTTGCGTTTTCGAGTGGCAGATCGTCACGGTCGCATTGCGGTGGATGAGCAGGAACGCGGCCGGCAGGCCGACGATGTTCGAGCGACCCAACACCACCGCGCGCGCCCCCTCGATCTTGGCGCCAACCGAATCGATCAGGACGATGCAGCCCGAGGGCGTGCACGGCACGAAGAGCGGCTCACGGTTCTTCATCGCCAGCCGTCCGACGTTGATCGGGTGAAAACCGTCCACATCTTTCTCGATCGGCACGGCGCTGAGGACGGTTTCCTGGTCGAGATGCGCTGGCAGCGGCAGTTGCACGAGGATGCCGTGGATCTTGGGATCGGCGGCGTACCCGCGGATAAGCTTCAAGAGCTCATCTTGCGAAATGTCCGCCGGCAGATGCGAGCCAACGGAAAACATTCCCAGTTCCTGCGTCTTCTTCTGCTTCATTCCAACGTACGTCTTGGACGCGGGATTCTCGCCGACGAGGACGGTCGCCAGCCCCGGCGTCACACCGTACTTGGCCTTGAGCATTTCGGCATCGGCTTTGACACTCGCCTCCACCGACGCGGCGACGACTTTGCCGTCAATGAGTTTGGCTGTCATGGTTCTCCTTTTCAGTAGTCAGTCGTCATGGCTGTGGCGCAGTTCGCCACAGTCAGCCAGTCGTCAGATGAATAGTCAGCAGTCTGACTGCTGATTACTGGCTGCTGTTTACTGGTTCAACAGAAACTCGTACGCGCTCAGCGCGGCTTTTGCGCCTTCGCCAATCGCGATCAAAACCTGTTCGATAAACACGTCGGTGACATCGCCGGCGGCGAAGACACCGGCGCGCGAGGTGGCGCATTTGCTGTCGACCTTGATGCGCCCACTGGCATCTACGATGCCCAAGTCGGCGGCGAGTTTCGAGCCGGGCACCAGGCCCATTTCGATGAATAAACCATCGACCCGGATCTCCTTCTTGCTGCCCTTGCCCTCGACGACGATGCTTTCGACGAATTCATCGCCGCGGACCTCTTTCAGTTGCATGTTCTCATAAAGGGTCACCTTGGAATTGCCGCGCAGCTTCTTCCCCAGCGCGGAATCGACCTCGCCGGCATCGGGCAGGACGAGGTGTACGTGCTTGGTAATCCACGCCAGTTCCGCTGCCGCGCTCAGCGCCCGGTGGCTGCTGCCCACGAGCGCGGCTTCGCGTTCGATGAATAACTGCGCGTGGCTCAGCGCCGAGTACGACAGCCCCTTGCCGACCAGTTTCTTTTCGCCCGGCACGTCGAGGCGTTTGGGGAGCGCGCCGGTGGCGATGATGACCGCGCGCGCCTGGTGGCGCTTGCCGCCCTGGGTCAGCACGGCAAATTGCTTCTCTTCCGGCACGACCTTGGTCACGCGGTCGGCTTGATGCGCAAAATTCAGGTACTCCAATTGCCGTTTGAATTTTTCGACCAAGTCTCCGCCGCGAATCACCTCGTGCCCCTCATAACCCTTTACCTGGAATCCGTACGCGGTCTTGCCGCCGAGGTCTTCGCTGATTAGGAGAGTCTCGATCCGCTTATTCAGCGCGTAGACCGCCGCCGTCAGCCCTGCCGGCCCGCCCCCGATGATGATCAAGTCTAACATGGTATCCTCCCGATTCTCTTCATTGAGTCGTTTTGATTGGCAAGCCCAATCCTAACGCGCTCGCTTGCCGCGCCGCGCCGCTTTCTTCGCGGTCGGCTTGGGCTTGACGGCTGTCGCCTTGGCAACCGAGGCAATGATCTTCCTGGAGGGCTTGGGCGGCCGGCTGCCCTTGGGCAATTCGATGTAACCGGTCGCCATCGCGTCTTGGACTAGCCCTCGGGCGCGCAGGATGAGCTGCTTGGCGTACTCGTATTCTTGCGCAAAAGTCACGTTAGTGAATTTGGCAATGCCTTGCTCAATCGCTTTCGTCGCAACCGCGGCGGCTTCGCGCGGGAAGACGTCGACCTCGTCCATCGTCGGCATGATGTAATCCGGCGCAAGACCCTTCTCTTCCGCCATCTTTGCCATCTCGACCGCCGCGGCGATGCACATCCCATCGGTAATCGTCTTGGCGCGTACGTCGAGCGTGCCGCGGAAGATGCCGGGAAAACCGAGCGAGTTGTTGACTTGATTCGGAAAATCGGAGCGCCCGGTGGCGACGACGACCGCGCCGGCTTCTTTCGCATCCCAGGGCCATATTTCGGGGATCGGGTTCGCACAGGCGAAGAGGATCGCATCCTTCGCCATCGCGCTGATCCATTCTTTCTTGAGGACATCGGGGCCGGGAGTGGACAGGGCGATGCAGACGTCCGCGCCTTTGAGCGCTTCGGCGATGCCGCCGGTGCGTCCTTCCGCGTTCGTGATATTGCACAGTTTCCACTTGTCCACGAACTCGGCTTTGCGCAACTCGAGATCGGTACGGCCCTTGTGGAGAATGCCCTTGGTGTCCACCATCCGGCAGCGCGCGGGCGTTGCGCCGTACGCAAAGATGAGGCGGCTGATCGCCACGTTGGACGCGCCGCAGCCGATGAACGCGATCTGAACCTCGCTGATCTTCTTGCGGACGACTTTGAGCGCGTTGATCAGACCGCCGAGGGTGACGGTCGCCGTGCCTTGCTGATCGTCGTGCCAGATGGGGATTTCGCATTCGGCACGCAGGGTGTCGAGGATGCGGAAGCATTTGGGCTGCGAGAGGTCTTCCAAATTCACGCCGCCCAGCCCGGGCTGCAAGAGCTTGACCGTCTTGATGATCTCGTCCGGGTCTTTGGTGTCGAGCATGATGGCAACGCCGTCGACGCCGCCGAGGTACTTGTAGAGGAGGGCCTTGCCCTCCATCACCGGCAGCCCCGCTTTGGGACCGATATCACCCAGACCCAGCACGCGCGTCCCATCGCTGATGACGGCGACGGTGTTCCACTTGTTGGTATGCTGGTACACCAATTCGGGATCCGCCTGGATGGCTTTGCACGGCGCGGCAACGCCGGGGGTGTACCAAATCGCAAAATCATTAAAGTCGCGGACGCAGCATTTCAGCGCGGTCTCGACTTTGCCGCGATAAAAGGGATGGAGCTCCATCGCATCCGCTGCCGGCTTCTTCGCCTTGGCGAGTAGTTCTTCTTTGGTCAACATAGTCACTCTCCTTTGAGTGTAGTCAGCAATCAGCAACCAGTAGTCAGTAGTCAGACAATACCGCAGACCAGCTTCTGACGACTGACAACTGTCTACTGACTACTGGTCTATACGGTTAGGTACGCGTCCGCGTAAATCACCTTGTTCAGCAAAATCTGGATTGTCTTCCAAATTGCAACCTGCGCAGGGTCCTTCATGTCAACGTCGTCTGGCGTCACTTCTTCGCCAGCCGCGGTGCGATCGTACAGAGTGACGAGCAGCTTGCCTACCGGCTTTGACGTGTCGCGCTGGTCAACGATGCGGATGAATTCTTTCAGGTCGTGGTCGAGCGGGTCTGCAATCGCCATGTCCAAGCCGACAGCCATCAGCATCACCGCATAGGTGCGGTTGATGAGCGGTCGCAGCTCCGGCGGCACCTGGTTCGACACATTCGACAGACCCGCGTTCGTCAGCACCGGCAAGCCGGACGATTTCAAAATGCGGACGGCTTCGACGCACTGGGGCACGTACTCTTGGCAGCCCTTCACCGTGAGCACGAGCGGGTCGATGATCAAATGATCAAGCGGCAAGCCGACTTCTTCCATCCGGGGTACGAGTTTCTCGAGCGCGAGCGAGATGCGCGCTTCGGCGCTCACCGGGATGCCTTCTTTCGCCATCGTCAAGCCGATAAGTCGCGTGCCGTACTTGACGGCGACTGGCGGCACGGCTTCGAGTCGCTCCGCTTCGGCGGAGGTGGAGTTGATGATCGCCTTGCCGCGCGGCACTTTTTTCACGCCGGCCTCGATTGCCGCGAGGTTGGTGGTATCAAACGAGAGGGTCACGTCGGTGCCGACGGCTTCGTGCACTACGTCGACCAGCCAACTCACCACTTCGGGTCCGGCTTTTTTCTGCGGGCCAACGTTCAAGTCGAGCGCCATCGCGCCATTCTGCATCTGCTTGCGCGCCAGGTCGACAAAGAACGCACCGTCGCGGTTCGCAATCGCTTCTTTGACTTTGGGCGAAATGATGTGGATGTTCTCACCGATAATGTCCATTTGCTCCTCCTTGGGAGTGGATTCTCGATTATTCACGTATCACGCACTACGCAACACGAGTCACGTGATTCGTGATCCGTGTTGCGTGAAAACCATCACGCGCCTTTCGGCAATCCTCCGAACCACTTGGCGAACGTGTAGTGCAGCTTGTGCCCGAACCCCTGTGGTTTCAGGTACATGAACGGGCAAACGCCATAGACCGCTGCGATATTCTTCTCCTTGCAGAATTGAAGGGCTGCTTCCGAAACCGCGCCAGCGCCGCCAGCGCCTTTGTGCATCCACACGCGCGGGATGCGAAGCGCGGCGACCTCGCGCACGACTTGCTCGGTCACCTGCGGCGGCACAGCGAGCAGCACGCCATCCGGTCTCATCGGCAGGTCGCGCAGACTCGCGTAACATTGCAGCCCCGCGATGCCACGCACGTTTGGATTCACCGCGTACGTGTCATAACCGCGTTTTTTGAATTCATCGTACAGCGTGCGCCCCCAACCTTTTTCGTCGCGCGTCACGCCGACGATCGCGATGCGTTTTTGCGCGAGAAAGTCTTGAATCAGGTTTTGCATTGTTCACCTTCACGGCGCTACGGAACACGGAACACGTAGCACGTGTGGCGTGTTGTGTGTTCCGTTTTGCGTACTAACGATGGGAAATCCCCCACAACTTGCCGAACATCGCCTCCAACGCGGGGCCCAGCTTCGCGGGATCGTCGGTCTTCTCCGGCTCGTTCTGAAAGACCGTGAACGGAACGCGGCGACCCTTGATCTCGATCACGCCCTCATTCTGGCCGCCAGAAAGTTCGTCCCAATCATTCGTCTTGTAGTACGATTCCATCTTGTCGTCGGAAAGCGAGTGGTAGAGAATCGAGCCTTCCTGCCCGGGGCGAGCGCGCCGCCGATTGCGTCGCAGAGACTCCGCGTACGGCACGCTGACGTAGACGATCGCCGCGCGTGTCAGGATATCATCCGAGAAATACGAGAATGCCTCGCCGAATCCGTTCTTGCCGCCGCGCGCGAACTCGAAAATGACGGTGTGATGGTCGAGGTAACGCGCGTCGCGCGCTAACCGCCTCGCGAATTCGAGATTCATCTTTTCGATGTAAAGGTTCCAGATGAACGGATCGAGAAAGTAATGGTCAGGGGTCGTGCTCAGGCGCGGCTTGCCGTGCTTGGCACGAATGTCGTCGTCTTCAAACGTCTGCCACACCCAGACGAAATCGTCAATCTCGTCGAACGGCGCAATGTGCAGTCTCGCGCGGCGCTCGGCGTCCGACCGTCCCCTGAGATGGTCGATAACCTCGCTCTTGCCCGCAGCCGGGCGGCCGATGAGGATAATAACTGGGAATGTGTCTGGCATGTGTTGGCCAACTAGGCAATCAGAAATCAGTAATCAGTGAACAGTACCCAGTTGCCTGATCGCCGGATTGACTGAGTCTATAGGAACATCTCCATCAGAATCTCGTCGTCGTACTCGCCGGAGATCTTGACCTGCCGGGCCAAGCGACCGCACGGCGTAAATCCCAAACCCTTGTAGAATTCCTGAGCGCCGGTGTTGCTCGCGCGCACGAAGATGACGAGTTTTTCGTACCCAGCCGAACGCGCGAACGCGAGCGTGTGTGCCGCGAGTTGCCTGCCGATACCGCGTCCGCGCCATTCGCGCAGGACGAACGTCCCCAGTTGCGCGACGTGGTCCATCGAGCGAATGGGCCGCGCCCACAGGTCGATGGTCTGGAAGCCGACAACGCGACGCTCTGCCGTCTCCGCAAGAAAGATCCCCTCGCGCGTGGACAGTACTTGGATGTACGCGCGCTCCTCTTCTATTGTAAAAGGTCTATCAATTGCCGAATACTTCTTCTCCGCGACAATCGCTTTCCAGATCGCGCAAATGCCTGTTGCGTCGTCTGGCGCTGCGCGGCGGATGGAAACACTTCTCAATTCGTTGCCGTCTCCCCCTCCAACACCTTCTCCACACTCGGGAACTGCGTCATGTCCGTATGCGGCAGAAACAGCGCCGCCATGAATTGCTCTGTGAATGCGTTGTCCGCCGCGAGCTCCAGGTACGTCATCTTCTTCGCAATCTCGGCGATCTCCTCACGCGCATCGCGTCGCAAGAGCGCCATGTACGCGCCGCGCGCCGCGGTATTGCCCAGAAACTTGAAGCGGTCCCACGGCAGGTCGGGCAGCAAGCCCATCTCGATGGCTTTTTCGATGTTGAGGTACTGCCCGAACGAGCCGCCGATCAGCATCTGCTCGACGTCGTTCATCGTCATGCCGACGCTGTGTGCCAGCATCACATAGCCCGCGTAAATCGCGGCTTTGGCGCGCAGCAGGTTGTCGATGTCGGGCTTGGTGATGACGATATCCTTGCCGGTGTCCGCCTCGCTCGCCCACGCGATGACGTACTCCGGTCCATGATCGCCGGTGCGCACGCGCTTGGTCGGCAGCGATAGATTGACGTTGCCCGCCTTGTCCGTCACACCGGTGATGAACATCTCGGCGATGAGACTGATCAGCCCGGAGCCGCACAAGCCGCGCGGCTTGCCGCCGCCGATCACGCGAATCGTCGGCTCGAACGTCTTGACGTTGATCCACACTTCTTCGATTGCGCCGGTCGTCGCGCGCATCCCGTTGTAGACGCCCGCGCCTTCAAACGCCGGTCCCGCGCTGCACGCGCAGCTGACGAGCCACTCGCTCGTGCCCATCACCATCTCGCCGTTCGTGCCGATGTCAAGGAACAGCGTGACCTTGTCGGTCGAGTACGTGCCGCTCGACAGAACGCCGGCGGTAATGTCCGCGCCCATGAAACTCGCGACGCCCGGCAGACAATCGATGGGCGCCTGCGGATTGATGTTCAGGTTCAATTCCTGCGCGAGCACTGGCGGCGGATGATTGACGGTTGTGATGTATGGCGTCAGGCGAATTTGTTCCGGCGGCAGACCGAGGAAGACGTGAATCATCGTGCTGTTGCCGACGATGGTCATCTTGTAGATTTCTTTCGACTCGATCTTGCGACGCATCGCGGCGCGCTGAACCAGCTTGTTGATCGTCTCCGCGACGAGCGTTTGCAGCTCGACCAGCCCATTACCTTTCGACGCGAACACGATGCGCGAGATCACATCCTCGCCGCGCTTGATCTGCCCGTTGTAATCCGCGGCCGTCTCGAGCACCTCGCCGCTGATAAGGTCGACCAGATAGACCGTGACGGTCGTCGTGCCAATGTCCACCGCCGCGCCGAAGAGTTGGTAGGACTGATCGCCCGGCAGCACGTCCATCAGGCGCGGGTGCTCCAGATCGCTCCGATCGATCACCGTCGTCACGCGCCACTCGGCTTGGCGCAGCGTCTGTGCCAGTGTCCGCAAAACGGGGAGAGGCGCAATCAAGCCGCGCAAGTCGTAGCGCTTTGCCAGCTCGCGCTCCAGGCGCGCGAGATCGTCGGTGTTATCTGCGATGCTCGGCGGTTCGACTTCGACAAAGTATTTGCCAACGGTCTGGTGCTCGTGCCAATCGTAATCAAACGGAACGCTGACTTTGGCCGCCGTCTTTTCGGTCGTGAGGTGCCGCGTGATTTCCTCTTGCGGAGGGACGAAAACTTCCAGATCGCCCTCGATGACGGTCTGGCACGCGAGCGCGTAGCCCGCAGCGAGGTCCGCGGCGCTCAATCGCATCGTCGAGCGCCGCCGCGCATTGCCGCTTTCGACGACTACCGCGCAGCGCCCGCAGCGACCTTGACCGCCGCAAGGGACGTTGATGTCGATGCCCGCGGCCTCTGCCGCGTCGGTAATCAGCGCGCCGTGTTGTACCTCGACGATTTTATCGGTTGGTTTGAAATGAATCTTCTGAGTTGCGATGGGAGGCCTCAGAAATAGGACACTGACAAACACAGACAAACACTGACCTTTTCTCTGTGTTCGTCAGTGTTCATCCGTGTCCCAATATTAGAGTAGCTCGAACGACGCTTCGATCGCGCGCATCGCGCTGGCGGTCGCCTCGTCCGCGTGCTGCATCCAGGCGGCGGGTCGTGTGTTTCCGCGGCTGACGATCAGGCGCATCGCCGCGCGCACGTCGACATGCTCCGGGCAAAGATTCGCACAGCGCGGATCGCTGCAATCGAGGCAGCGCGTTGCGCCAACCAGAATGCTCTGCAGTTCGCCGAGACTAGAGGCATACATCTCGTGCTCACTTTCATCGCAGGTGACGAGTGACGTGTGGCGTGTGACGTGAAAAATCTCGTCACTCGTCACTCGACACCCTCTACGGCTTTAACTTCAGATACGCCGGTACGTCCACCGCTTCGCGCGGGCCGACTTCGACTTGCCAGCCCGCCAGCGTCTCTTCGACTTCGCCCATCAGCACCGCGACAGCGCCCGGCAAGAGGATGCGCTTTCGGCTGATCTTGGATTCCACGTTCGTCGTCTTGACCGCTTTGGCGATGCGGTCGGCGTCGAATTTGCCAGCCGCCCACGCGGTCAGCACGCTCATACCTTCTGCGTCGGCGACGAGCAGCCACGCCGGCAATCCCGCCCCCTCGACCTCGTTCGAGATCGAGAAGTACGTGATCGAAAAGTTCGTCGTCACCAGCACGGGCGATTCCGGCTTGGGGCTGTTGATCTCGTACAGCCCCGGCTGGACCTGGATCGGTTTCTGCGGATCGGTATAGATGTTCTGCCGCAAGACGAGCAGCGCGTACGCGCGCGCCGGGGTGAAATTGTCGAGGACGACAAAGCCGGCGTACTTGCCGATGTGCTGCGCGGCGAGCACCGGCTCTTCGTCCGGCGATGACACGCCTTCGCCGGGGAAGGTGATGATCGGATAGCCGAGCGGACGAAAGTTCTTCTTGATCGCGAGGCGGCGGACTTGCGTCGCGAGCGTCAACGTATCGAGAAAATCGCGCGCCCCCGGATCCAGCACGAGGTCTTCCACGCCGGCGGCTTTGGCCTGCTCGGTGAGGTTCGCGACCGATTCGAGCGTCCCATCGCCCTTGACCGCGAGCGCGGCTTTGAATTTCTTGGCGACCGCAGCCATCGCCGCCACATTGGACGCGTCCGCGGCGTAGAGCAGCGGCACCGCGCCGTTGGCTTTTGCCAGGGCGGCCTCAAATGCGGCGGGCTCTTTGGCGATCAGAATCAGCGGAAAGTTCGTCGCGCCGCGCACCGCTTCGACCGCGGCGGCGAATTTCGCGGCGTCCCCGGACGCGTTCTCCATTGCCAACCCATCGAGGTGGAGCTTGATGCCGACGTAATCGACGACGAACGCGTCGAGTTCCTTTGCGCGGGCGGCGAGCTTGTCCGGCGCTTCCGTATCTTTCAGCCGGACGAACAGCGGCGCGGGGTGATAGAAAGTCTTCTCGTGGCGGAACAGGACGATTTCGTTTCCCGCCTCCGCTTTGCGTCCGTCGGTAGACAGCGTAATCAATCTCACCGGCGGCTGCGACGCGGCTTCCAGTTGTTGCTTGGACGCCTCGCTGACGTAAGGGCACGCCGAGAGCTGCGCCTGCTTTGCCGCGAGTTTCATCGCGAACGCGAGGCAGGTTGGAAAGCCGCATTCTTTGCAGTTCGTCTGCGGCAAGAGCTTGTAGATTTGCAGACCGGTTAACGCCATGGTATCCTCCGTATGAGTGCAATAGTTGAATAGTTCAAGAGTGCGATAGTTAGCTTGCCAGCGATCAGACTATTGCACTAACGAACCATCGCACTATTCAACTAGACGCCTTTCTTCTCCAGTTTCATCAATTCGCCTTCGAGAATCTGCGCGTGGAATTGCTCCTCACCTGCCAGCTTCGCGAATATCTTTTTCAGTTCCGGCGATTCGGCGAGGCCGCCAGCCAATTCGTATTTCTTCTGTGCGCCGTGTTCTTCCATGATCATCATTTTGAAGAATGTTTCCCAGCTCGTTTTCTCGTCCATCGATGCCTCCTCGTGCAAATGTCAGATGATAGCGGACAGACCCCAGACGAACCACACCTTTTCCGTTGTCTGTCGTCTGATGGTTGTGGTCTACTTTTGCAGCGCGGTCACGTTCTTGACTTTTGGGAACAAGTCCCGGACCGTGCTTTCGACGACGCGGTGCAGCGTCCACGGCATCAGCGGGCAGCCCTCGCATGCGCCGCCAAACTCGACGACGACATTCTCGCCGTCGAAAGAGACCAGCTTCACGCTGCCGTTGTGGTAGATCTCGGCGTAGTGGCTGATGGTCTGGATCGTCTCCTGCATCCGTTGAGTTTCGTTTGGTTGAACCGGTGGATTGGTTGCCATACGGTTCCTTTCTATCCTTCTGCTATTGCTCCATCAACTTGGTGATCTGTTCGTTGACGCGCTTGACCGCCTCGGGATGGCGCATCACCACGACGTTCGCGCCAGTCTCGACAAGCGCCGCCGCGGTAATCGTTTCCCAATATACCGCGCGCTCCGCCCAATCGCCCCACATCGCCGGAACGTCGGTGCCGACTTTGGACTCTTTCACGCGCCATGCCTCTTCGCCCGGCGTGACGAGCATCGGCTGCTGGGTCATCCCATCGCCCTGCAGCGCGGCGAGGCGCAGGCGCTCCATCACCGAATAGCCGTACTCGATGCCGTAGCCGAGCGCGCCGGTCGTTGGGTCCATGACGATGCGTTCGAGCGGCAAGCCCATGTCGTGGATCAGGATGATCAACTGTTTCGCGAGGTTCACGTCCATCGGCGTGCGCGAATCGACGAGGTGGTCATTGGCCATCGCCGCGGCGACAATCGTACGATAATTCTTGTCCTCGCAGACGCCGAGCACGAGCCGCTCGCCCTTGGTCTCCTCCGCGACCGCGACCAGCAATTCGTTGTCCAGTTCGGCTTGGCCCGGACCGAAGACGAAGAGCGGCAAGCCCGTGGCTTGCAGGACCGCGCGCACGGTCTTCTTCGCGTGCGCGGCGTTATTGGGTGTGCCGTCTGCTTGCGTGGCGGTGAGTTTCAGCAGAATCAAATCGACGCCGAGTGCTTCGGCGGCTTTCGCCCACTTGGTCGGATCATCCGCGGCGTCTTTCCACGCGTCGAGCAGCACCGGCGACCAATCGCTCGGCTTACGATCCTGGATTTCGATCGCGATGGCTGGCGGGTGCGGGACGCTGCCTTCAAAGTGCAGGAAGGGCAGGGTCGATTCGCCGCCAATCGTCACAGCTTTGGCACGCGTGCCACCCTGTTCCTTCGTCGCGCCAAGGGTGACTTCGCGCACCTTGCCGCCGTACTTTTCTTTCGGAATCTCAACCGCTACTGGCATTATTTCCTCCACGAGTCAGTTCGGTAGTTCAATAGTTTGATGGTCAATGAGTTGAACTAGGCAACGGTCGAGCTAACCAACTATTGCACTAGCTTGGTTGGTCGAACGCAACGAGCAGAAACAAGAACACGCCAATGCCCATCAGCACGAGCACGACTTGCTGCAATCCAAACCCCATCGCCGCCAGTTGGGTGTCCCATTGGGCCGGGGCGAGGAATCGAATCAGGACGCTCGCGATCAGTATGATCACGGATGCGCTGAGCAGGGTATTGGTCGTGCGCGCGCTAAAGTGTTTTTCGGGCTGTTGCTGTGCCATTTTGTCCTCCGAGTCTCTGGAATTTGCCGATATTATACCGCGATTATCGAGAGACTCGAAATGGCCGGTCATTGTTTCCGCAAGGGTCTCTTTGCCGCTGATTTGCCGGCGACCGGCTTGGGAAGCTCCGGCCGCTCCGGCTCCAACCCCGCCATGTCGCGCACGACCGCGTGCATGGTGATGACTGCGCTGGGGCGCGAAGGCCCCGGGTGTTCGTGCATTACGAACAACTGGTGCACCTTCTCGTCCTGCATCAGGTGCGATGCCGCGGTCACGGCCGCCTCCGGCGGGATGCTGACGATCCGATCGGTCATGACGTCCTTGGCCGAAAGCAACAGGAAATTGCGCGGATACGCGTGCACCAGGTCAGATTGCGAGATCACGCCACACGCGCCGAACTCGTCCATCACGATGACCGCGTCAGCGTTCTCCCGCGCCATGATTTTCGCAATCTCGGGCAGCGGGGTTTCCAGATTGCAGGTCGGCACGCCGATTTTCATGATGTCGCGTACGAGTTTGGGTGTCATTGGAAAACCTCGGTAGGGGCGGGGGTTGCCCGCCCCCGCGCAACATTACATCATCGGATCCATCGTCAGCGCCGGGTGACCCTTCTCTTCCAGGAACTTGACGAGGTCGGGTACCTCCGTGCAGATCTTTTCGTCGGCGATCTTGTCGATCAGGTCGGGATCACCGGCGAACTCGGAGGCTCTTTTCAATTCCTCGGCCATGGTCTCTTTCAAGACACTCGACATCCAGACGACGCGCTTGAAACCGCCGTCCGCCGCGAGGAATTTCTTCGACGTGAGATAGAACTTGCCAACGCCCATGACCCCGGGCGTCTGCAAGCCGCCGCCGGCCATGCCGGCGAGCGTGCTGAACGTCATGCCGGCCGGCGACATCGAGGTGTCTTCGCGTGAGAGTACCATGACGCCGTTCGCTTCAGGAATGACCATGACGATACACTCAAAGCAGCCGCACGCGGTCATCGGATTTTCCATGATCGAGTACATCGAGACGTTCTCGACTTGCTGGTGCGACGCTTGTTGGACGAACTCGATGGGTCCGGTCCAATAGCCCTTGACCGGGTCGAGCATCTGCTTCTTTGGAATCGGCTGGTTCGGTCCGGTCGGATTGATCTGGAAACTCGCCTTGCAATCCAACCACGAATACGCGCCGCACAGCCCCACGCGTTCCGGGCTGATGACGCAGCAGTGATTGGGCGCGAACGATTGGCAGAGCGTGCACGAGTAGAACTCCTCGACCTGCTCGTCGGTCATCGTACCTAGTCGCTGGTTGCGCCTGTTGTACGCGTCGCGCGCGACCTGAAGCATCGAGTTGACGTCCGCCGGACTGGTGTAGATCGTCACCTGGATCTTGTCGACGATTGCGCCAAAGTCCGCGTGGAAGCGTGCGTGCAGTATCTTGCCGAGGTCTTGCAGGCGGAAGCCCTTGTCGAACGCGCCTTTGCTGATGCGGATCCACGCGATGTCGCGCTGGCCGATGTGTTGGATGCCGGAGGCGCCGTTGATAAAGTGGTGAATCTGGCGCTCAAGCACCGGCTCGAAATCTTCCTGCATCTTGCGCCCCGCGACTTCGGCGACGATGCCCATATCGAAAAAGCCGCCTTCGCCAACTTTGTCGAGATCGGGACCCAGCACTTGCACCTTGCCGTCTTCCACCTTGTCCATGGGCAGCATGTAGAGATATTCAAACGCGCGCGAATGCTTGCCGCCGCTTTCGGCGCGCAGGTCGGCTTTGCGGACGACCTCGCCTTCAAATGCCGAGCCGTACGGAACCGGGATCGGCACTTCGGTCATCTTGATCTTGACGCCGCGCACTTCGATACATTTCTGCACCAGTTTTTCCGCGCGCTCCAGATCGTCCTTGCCTTCGATTTCGTCGAACGGCATGGAGATGACGTGCTCGTACGACGTGACGCCGGTCGGCAGGATTTGTGGAATGACCGTATCGGCGATCGCGGGGAAGCCGTAGGAGATCGCGCCCGCGGCGGCGGCGTACTTGAGATCGTCCACTTCGCCCAGCGCGAGGACAAACGCGAACACGCGCGCCTTGTTGTACAGCAGGATCTCGCGTGCCTGACCGCCCTTCATCCCGCCGAAGGTCAGCGCGGAGCGCGTCGCGAATCCGATCGCGTAGATCGCGGAAAGCGTGTCGGTGCCGAAGGGAACGATGTACGTATCGTAGCCCATCTCGACGCCTTCTTCTTGCAACTGGTGAATGATCGAGCGACCGTTCACGTTGCCGGCGAGGAAGATGAGGATGTTGCGCCGCTGTAGTTCGCGGACGATCTTGACCGCGACTTCATTCGACTTGGCGCAGCCGACGATCGCGGCAAAGCCGGGCATGCGGCCGTCCACGAGCTGAATGCCCCACGACCGCAACTGAATATCGTCGATCGGCCCGTTCAGATTGCCCGCGCCATCGCCGCCGGCATCTTTCGCGAATTCAGGCGAAGTGAACGAGGCTTGCGCGAGGTGGAACCCCGCGAGTTTCTCTGGCTGATCGC
>Ga0163209_1000196_pt1 | contig 24855 bp, 12 predicted proteins | sample Kivu_160m_FD_113538 | JGI IMG/M metagenome (GOLD analysis project Ga0163209, IMG submission 113538) | Freshwater microbial communities from Lake Kivu, Western Province, Rwanda to study Microbial Dark Matter (Phase II) - Kivu_160m | ecosystem: Environmental > Aquatic > Freshwater > Lake ...
TCTCAGGAATGAAAATAGATGCTGCAATTTCTGTATCTATGATTGATGCGTGTCATATTATCCCTTTTAGGGAAAGCTTTGATGATACCATAACAAATGGCATTTCCCTGTGTCCTAACTTACACAGGGCATTTGATAGAGGGTTGATTGGGGTTGATAACAACTACAGAGTTCTGGTTTCAAAAGTATTCCGGGAAGAGGAAACTAATTACGGTATAAAGTGTTTTGAAAATCGTCAAATCCTCTTACCAAATCCTGAGAAGTTTTACCCGCTTAAAGAAAATTTTAATTGGCATAGGAACAAGATATTCAAAGCATGATAAATATATGATAGAGTAATCCGATGGGAAACATTAAACTATTTGAGCATAGGGCAATTCGTTCGTTTTGGAATGAAAAAGAACAGAAATGGTATTTCTCCATTGTAGATGTTATAGCGATATTAACTGATAGCCCTAATCCCCAGGGTTATTGGAGGGTAATGAAAAAACGGCTGAAAGACGAAGGAAACGAAACCGTTACAAATTGTAACGCTTTGAAAATGCAGTCACCTGATGGAAAAATGAGACTAACTGATGTTGCTGATACAGAACAACTTTTGCGACTTATTCAATCCATTCCTTCCCCAAAAGCCGAACCCTTCAAACAATGGCTGGCAAAAACAGGCTATGAAAGGATGAAGGAAATTGCCGACCCAGAACAAAGCCTGGACAGGGCAAGAGAGAACTGGCAAAAACTCGGCAGAAGTGAAAAATGGATTCAGCAGAGAATGACGGGCCAGGAAACACGAAACAAACTTACCGATTACTGGTCGCAAAGCGGAGTGGAGAAGTCTGATGAATTTGCTTTTCTTACAAACATTATTCATCAGGAATGGACAGGATTGACAGTAAAGAAACACAAAGATCTGAAAGGGCTGAAAACACAAAACCTTCGTGATCATATGAGCGAAGCGGAACTCATTTTTACAGCGCTCGCTGAACTTTCGACACGCCAGATAGCAGAAACCGAAGAAGCTAAAGGGTTAAAGCAAAACGCCATCGCAGGAAAGAAAGGTGGAAGAATAGCAAAAAATGCGCGCCTCGCATTGGAAGAAAAAACAGGAAAGCGGGTAATTACCTCGGAAAATTTCCTGCCTCCCACAAAAGAGAAAAAGAAAATAGAGAAAATTTAATACTGTTAGAACGCTCTGTTTTGCGGAATACTTTTGCCGCCTTATCCACAACCCCGTAACCCAAAAACATGAAACATCTCCTGATCGCTTTTTCGCTGGCGCTTCTCGCGCCCGTGACACTTTTTTCGCAAACCACCTGGAAATCCCCCGCCTATGAAGCGGCAGCGATGCGCAAGGTGATGATCTATGCCAAGGTGATCGACACCGAAGCCCGGAAGCAGCTCGAGGACTTTACAGTGAAATTCCTTTCCGACAAGGGAATCGCGGCGGTTGCAGCCCACTCAAACCTGACACGGACCAAGTTCGCAACCCGCGAAGCGTTCCTGGCCTATGCCGATTCGATCCAGGTGGACGGAATGCTGGTCTACGAAGTGGAGGATGCCGAAAAGGTGGCCGTCAACCAGCCGACGGTCAGCGTCGGGGTGGGAGTTGGCGGCATGTACGGCGGATACATGGGAGCCAGCGCGCCTATAGCCGGCGGGGCAAAAATCGTCACGATGGTCAGCATGAGCGGGAAGTTCTATACCCGCAACACCGAAGGCTCCCAATGGCTCATCCAACTCAGCGGCAAACTCGACGGCCCCACCGACAAGCTGGCCTCCTCATTTGCCAAAACCACGGCCAAAGCCATGCTGAAAGACGGGTTGTTCCTGCAAAAAAAGTAATTTTTCAGGATTTGATAAGAAGTTTAGAAAGTTTATAGCCTTTCCCGGTTTTCATTTCCAGAAGATACACGCCATTCGGGTAAGGAAAGGAAAAAGTGCAGGTATTGTCGTGCCCCGGAGAGTCTATGGTTTTCAGAATTTTGCCATAGATGTCAAATACGGTAAAGGTAACGAGGCTTTGATCCGGGACCTGGTAAAATATGGTTACCTGCTCTTTAACGGGATTCTGAGGGATGAATACAATGCCCTTTTCTGCGGGATTTTCGTTCGGGATTGACAGGACTTGCGTTGGCTGATTGCCATAAATGAGGTAGCCGCCATTGGCAGGAACGGTCATGGACTGGGTGGTGCTGGTCACCTGCAAAGGGCTGTTGTCCATGAGATTATACCAAGTGCCTGCATACGGAAAATAGGAAGCGAACGTCTGGTCACTGTTACTGAAATTGGCATGCACCATCACGTAAGAGAGCGAAGATGATGGCTCCGTACTTGTCCAGACGTCTAACCTGGGTCGCCCTGTGGTGGCGAGATTGAAGCTGAACTCACCATTTTTGAATACATTCTCCCGGGTGCGCAGTTTCATCATCACCGACCAGTCATCATATATTTTGCGGCGGGAGGGTTGAGTGAACCAATTTTCCGTCCATTGGGGTTGTGGTTTAACATCCAGGCGGCAGTTGTTATTTACGGTGCCGTCGCTGCAGGTATTGATGGACAGGTTCCAGCCCAATTCCGCAAAATGCCAGAACATCTTGGGCCCCGGCACCAGGAAGAACACGGCGCCTGCCGCGGGCATGCGGGCGATCGCTTTGTTGAGGTCGTGGTAGGTCTGGCCGCTTTCATTGACGGCCTTATACAGGATACGCTCCTCGTCGTGGCTTTCCATATTTCCCTGAATGCGCCAGGTGGCAGGGTCGCTGGTGGAACCAATATTGCCGTTATTCCCTTTGAGCAGATCTGCAAACTCATTATCTGCCCTTCGCCAGCACATAATTCCCTTGGCAGGCGTTTCATTAAGGCGATAATTGGTATAAATCGGAATTTCACCAAAAGCCCAATGCTCAAAAATGACATAAAAATTGGGATCAAGGCTCCATTGGCTGTCGGCATACCATTGCAGTTTTGTGATGCGGTCGTTCAGGTTCGAGCCGGTACAGCCGCCGTCATTGGCGCTGCAACTGTTGGTAAATCCCTGGGTCAGGTCCCATCTGAAACCATCAACCCTGTACTCATTGATCCATTCTTGTATGGTACGTTGCACATAGGTATTGGTCAGATTGTCAGGTTCGCGGAAGTGATTAAGATCGGCGCCGACGTTCATTGTATGCATCGGCACAACATTGCAATAAGGATTTTCGGGCGAAATGCCATCCGACCAACCGTTATTATCCGTATCAATCATCCACATCCGTTCCAGGGGAGAACGGCCGAATACATGATTGAGCGCAATATCCAGGATGACGGCAATGCCGTTCCGGTGGCAACTGTCTATCAACTCTTTCAGCTTGGCCGGCGGTCCGTAACGTTTGTCGGGAGCTAAATGATACGCAGGATTATAACCCCAACTCAGGTTTCCTTCAAATTCCATGACGGGCATCAGCTGTATGGCGTTGAAATTCAATCCTTTGAGATAAGAAAGGTTGTCTATCAGGTTCTGATAGGTGCGATCCGGACCAAAATCGCGCACCAAAACCTCATAGATCATCAGATCTCTTTTACTGATACCGGCGTTTGGCTTGTTGGCGCTGGTCCAGCTATATTGCCAATACGCATTGTTTCCTGTTTGAATGACCGATACCTCCCGCGCCTGTCCGGGAGCAATGACCTGATAATCGGGAAGACCCGGAAACACCCCCAGGGAAATAATTTCAGGGTCATCAAAGGGAGAAAGGACTAACGTTGAAAAAGGGTCAGCCGTTTTTACAACCGCAGGAGAATTGGGATACGGTGTGTTATCGCATACCCAATACTGAAAGGCATACCAATCACCCGGAGTAAGCCCTGTTATTTCAAGCCAGAACATGCCCGAAGCCCCATCTTTGTACATCAGATGGGCGCTTGTCGGCGACCAGTTATTAAAGTTGCCCGCCACATAAACAAAATCTTTCCCCGGCACATTGATCACCAGGCCTGCTTTTGTAAAATCACCGGCATCATAGTTTACGCCATCTTTCCACTGTGCAGGCATCGTCGCGATCACGGGCGCAGCAACCACCACGATGTCAAACGTTTTGGTGATACTCACCCCGTTCCTGAAAGCGGTGAGGCCATACTGCCCATTGACTGGATTGTTAAGCGCGAAATTATAATTACTGGTAGTGGATGTATTTATTGTCGTTCCTGAAGGATCTTTGAGTGTATATTCCGCCGCCCCGCCTGTATTTGTCGCCTGCACATTGATTACCCCCGAGGTCCAGAGGGTGATGGAATTGGGTGACGGATTGGTCAGGTTCATTTGAAAATCACCCACATTCAGCTCCAGATCCACCGTCTGGACATTACCGGCCGCATTTCGCACCACCATGTTGATTTGGGTGATGTTGCCGGAAGTTACGCCATAAAAATCCATAATGGCAGGCGTTAAGTTGAGAGAATACTGCTGATTTCCCAGGCTCGTGAGGGCAGGCTGCGTCGTGTTATTCCCCCAGTCACCGATAACGTGTTGCCAGGCCACGCCATTGAGTGTCACTCCTGTATGCACATACAGCGTTCCTGTGCTGGTGGCAAGCGGAGTGCCGGTCGCATTGAAAATAAGCACGCCCGGCTGATTTTGTTCGGGGGTGACGCCACCCTGCCACGATAGTTGAGCGCTACAAATACCTGCAGCCAAAAGACATACAAGCAGGAATGAAATTTTAGTAAAATTCTTAGTCATAGATATTTTTTTAACATTAAGGTTCTTTGTAAAAGTAAGTGGGCAAATTTACAAAAAAAACAAAGGGCTGCAATAGAAAATCCCTGAAATTCATTCTGTTAACAAATTTTATACCAGCATGATCCGTGATCACACTCACGGGGTTCCGGCTGTAAATATCGTAAAATCAGGTTGAGCAGCGGATCTATTAACAATTATTTAATATTTAATTAATGGTAAGTTAACATGGGCCAGGGTGGTAATATTTTCCTTTGCAAATGAAAATTCGTATAAACAAAAAATGACATTCTGATGAAAACCAATTATTTGAAACTTGCAGGGTTGTTCTTTTCCACCCTGATTATCGGACTGACCTCGTGTAGTAAAGATGAAGATACCACACCACCCGTTGTGGATGACGAAGTGATCTCCGTGGCGTCCAACATCACAGCCAATACAACCTGGGAAACCGGAAAGGTCTATGTGCTTGAAAGCCGCATTGCCGTGGTTTCGGGTGTGACGCTTACCATTCAGCCGGGTGTGATCGTGAAGGGTCAGGCCGGAACCGGCGCCAATGCAACAGCGCTGCTCATTGCCCGCGGCGGTAAATTAATGGCTGAAGGCACAGCGAATGCGCCCATCATCTTTACCTCCGTGGCCGACGAGATCATGCCCGGACAGGTTGCCAGTCCTAATCTTGATCCCGACCTCGATGGTTTGTGGGGTGGTTTGATCATCCTTGGAAATGCGCCTATTTCCGCCGATGCGGCATCTGTTCAGATCGAAGGGATCCCCCCTTCAGATCCGAATGGATTGTATGGGGGTGACAATGCCGGGGATAATTCCGGTGCAATAAGATATATCTCAATCCGTCATGGCGGTGCGAACATCGGGGAAGGGAATGAGATCAACGGGCTTACCCTTGGCGGTGTCGGCTCAGGTACCATTATTGAATACGTTGAAGTGGTGGCCAACCAGGATGATGGCATTGAATGGTTTGGCGGCACGGTGAATGTAACCAATGCCGTGATCTGGAATGCCGGCGACGACGCGGTGGACACCGACCAGTCGTGGGGAGGCACCCTCGATAATTTCATCGTCGCAAATCCCGGTGATGAGTGCTTTGAACTTGACGGACCCGAAGGCTCCATGTCAGCCGGTCACATCCTGAAAAACGGATCAATAAAAGCCGGCATTGCACAGGGACTTGTTGACCTTGATGACAATTCAATTGCAGAGATGACCCGCATCTATTTCTTCGGGATGACTGCGGGCCAGGATTTCGACCTTAACCCCTCCGGGCTCACCGCCTCAAATATGCAGGTCACCCTGCCGGACGGAGCGCTCCTTGCTGACTTTTTCAAAGCCGGTTCCGATGCTTTCGTAACCACCGTTGTGGCCGGCAGCAACACTGTTGGCGCCGATTTAACCAAATTCCAAACCTGGTCATGGGCTGCCGTTTCCGGTGCACTGGACGATTTTTAAAATAATTCATTACCATATACAGCATGAAAACTCGCAGGTTACAGCCCTGCGAGTTTTAACTTTTTAAATGACCCGATATTTTTTCAGGATGCAATCCATTAAAACAATACTCATTATCCTTTCCCTGCTTCTGACAACCATCACCTATGCCCAAACAGGGACCATCCGGGGCACTGTTTACGATGATGCCACGGGCGAATATCTGCCCGGGGTTACCGTGGTTGTTGAAGGAACCACACTGGGAGCGCTTACCGACCTGGACGGAAAATTCAACATAAAATTGGCTCCCGGCTCATACAGTCTCAGGGTTTCTTACATATCCTATGAAACCCTTCTGGTGAAGGATGTAGCGGTAAAAACGGGAGAGGTTGCCTTGTTTGATAATCTGCGGCTCCGGGAAACAACCATTGAGCTCTCTGAAGTCACCATCACCGCGCAGAGCGTGAGAAACACGGAGAATGCCCTGCTTTCGATGAAAAAGAATTCGGCGAATTTAATGGACGGTATCTCAGCGGCAAATTTCAGAAAAATCGGCGATTCCGACGCCGCATCCTCCATGAAACGGGTGTCGGGTTTGTCGGTGGAGGGAGGTAAATACGTGTTTGTCAGGGGATTGGGTGACCGTTATACAAAAACGACCCTGAACGGTGTGGACATTCCCGGACTTGATCCTGACCGCAACACACTGCAACTGGACATTTTTCCCACCAACATCATTGATAACATATTGGTTTATAAATCATTTACGGCAGATTTGCCGGCCGATTTCACCGGAGGTGTCATCGATATTGAGATCAAGGATTTTCCCGAAAACAAACAAGGCAGCATCTCTCTCAGCGCCGGTTATAACCCCGGTTTTCATTTCAATTCCGGGTACCTGACCTACAAAGGCGGCGCAACAGATTTCCTGGGGTTCGACGATGGAACCCGGGCAATACCGGCAACCAGCAACATCCCGCTGTTTTCACAGGTTGTGGGGAAACCCAACAGTCCGGAAGGACAACGGTACCAGGAAATCCTTAGAAGCTTCAATCCCACCATGGCTGCTCACAAGCAAACGAGTTTCATGGATTATGGCATCAGCGCCTCCTTTGGTAACCAGATCGCCGGAAAAAAGGTAACGAAGGGGTATAATTTTGCCCTCTCCTATAAAAGCAATACGGAATTTTACAAAAATGCCGAATACGGTCGCTATGGCCTGTCTGCCGACCCCGACGTTTACGAGATGGAAATGCGGGAATTCCAGTTGGGCGACTATGGCGTTTACAGCGTATTGTGGAGCGGTCTTGCCGGATTCGCCCTGAAAACGCAAAATTCAAAATACCGGATAAACCTGTTGCACCTGCAGAACGGGGAATCCCGCGCAGGCATCTTCGATTACACGGGCGCCGACCAGGGCAGTGAATTCAGCGGGTTTCAGCATAACCTGGATTACAGCCAGCGATCGCTGACAAACCTCCTGGTTGATGGAAAAAACTCATTTCCTTCATCCAAATGGGACATTGAGTGGAAAGTATCCCCTACCTGGTCGAAAATGGAAGACCCTGACATCCGGTTCACGAGATACATCTATGAAGACGGCATGTACGTTATCGGCACCGAGTCGGGATTTCCTGAAAGGATATGGCGGAACCTGGAGGAGATCAATCTCTCGGGGCTGGCAGATGTGACGAAAAAGTTCAATCTCTGGGCCGGGGATGCCGCGTTGAAATTCGGGGCAGCCTATAATTACAAGGAACGCGATTTTGCCATCCTCAGCTATTCGCTGAACATCCGCAAAATAACCCTGACCGGGAATCCCGATGAACTGTTTTTTCCCGAAAACCTCTGGCCGGCAGACGGCAATGTTACCCGGGGAACCACTTACGATGCACCCTTTGTACCGGTCAATCCCAACCAGTTCAACTCCAGCATCAACAACATCGCAGGGTATGCCACTGTTGAACTCATCCCTTTCGCACGTCTGAAAACCATCCTTGGGGTTCGTTTTGAGAATTATGTGCAACGATATACCGGGCAGGACCAGCTTGGCTATAACAAGCTTGACAATGAAAAAGTACTGGAAAATACAAACTTCTTCCCGTCGCTTAACCTGATCTACACGCTTTCGGATAAGCAGAACCTGCGTTTCTCCTATGCCAAAACCATTGCCCGGCCTTCGTTCAAGGAACTGTCCTATGCCGAGATCTACGACCCCATCAGCGGACGAACTTTTATTGGCGGATTGTTCCGTGATGCCAATGATGTTTCGGGAGTTGTTTACTGGGACGGTAACCTGGTAAGCACCGATATACATAATTTCGACCTGCGCTGGGAGATGTTCATGAAAGGAGGTCAGACGATTTCGCTGAGCGGGTTTTACAAGCAATTTAAAAACCCCATCGAAATTGTTCAATATGCAACCCTTGCCGGCGCTTTTCAGCCACGGAATGTCGGAGACGCCCGGTTATTCGGGGCCGAGCTCGAATTCAGGCTGGGACTGGAAATGATCAGCAAAGGACTTAAGAATGTGAGCATCAATGCAAATTTCACCTATGCCAGGTCGTTCATCAAACTGAGTAAAACCGAGTATGACTCGCGTGTGGAAAATGCCCGGACCGGGCAAACCATTGACGAATACCGTGAAATGGCAGGTCAGGCGCCCTTTATCATCAATATTGGGATGCTGTACAACGGAGGGACAACTGGATTCTGGAATGGTTTTGAAGCCGGCCTTTTCTATAATATGCAGGGACTGACCCTGCAATATGTCGGGATCGTTGACCGCCCGGATATCTATTCAAAACCCTTCCACAGCCTGAACTTCAACACCAATAAAACCCTTGGAAAAAACAAGCGTTTCCAGGTCGGACTGAAAATCGAAAACCTCCTGAATTCACGCAAAGAGTCAGTGTACAGGTCATACGAAGCAGCCGATCAGTATTTCACCCGGCTGGATCCCGGCATTACCTTCACCGCACAGGTTAAATATTCCCTGTTCTGACCTTTTCTATGCTGTTATTGGCAGTACCATTAACGCAGCGACGACTGGGTGATATTAACGGGACTTCTGACTTATTCCTGAGTTTTGGGTACCATTTCCTTGATCATTTGTTAAGTTTCCTGCATGCTTCGCCAACAGCCAGACATACCGAATATCCTTCAAAAAGGTCAAGACGCTGATAGTGAATCTCCATTTTCGGGGTTAAAACAGTTCCACATTCCTGTATTAAACGAGATGCCTGCACCATGGATCCGTTCAGCCCTTTGCCGGTACATTTACAAACTGCCTCAAGTGTGACCCAGAAGTCAAAAAAGGGTTGTTTTCCCTTTATCGGGTAAGGTTCTGACAACTTCCCGCAAACCTGCTGCATATAATAAATGATCTCATCTTCTCTGATTCCGTTGCAATGCAGTTCAATGTCGATCCCGACTTCCCGGTCAATGGCAAACGCGATAAGCAGATAATCCCCGGAATGGGAAATATTGAATTTCAATGGAGAACCGGGAAGATAAGGTTTACCATATTCTCCCTTACTGAGTGTCGGAAGAGATCCTTTTGGGCAAGTATAATTCGATAACACCTTATTCACTAACCGGTGACAGATCTCCCTGTTTTGTGCAATCTTCTCTTTTTTTTCCATCCTTTTCCAGTCGACTGGCGGTGAATGCCAATCGACATTCTGAGTACACTCACGCAAATCCATCACATGCAGATATATGTGATCCGGCAGAATCTCTTGTGATACATGATTTAAAATCTGAACACCCGGTTCTTTGGTTCCCATGGTTATACCATATTATCCAGGCATTTCTGAAGCTCTTCGGCGAACAATATATCGTTTGGAGGTGCGAAAATGAACGAATGTTCGCCTGGTATGGAATGGATCACCACCTCATTAGCAAGTTCGTTCCATCCCAGATACTCGGGATCCTTCACATAAAAATTCCTGTTCTGTGCCCGAAAGAGATGAAGAGTTCCAGGGTAATGCTGAAGCGTCATTCCATTGACTGCCTTCAGATTTGCCCTGGCAATATGAACAAGTGGATGGGGAAGGTTGGCAATCTCATCTAATGGAACAATTTCGCGGGTATTGAAGAATAGCCGGACCCTATATTTCCACCACTTCCATTTCCCCGGAAGTGTTCCTCCGGGATCTTTGATTATCAGTCTGAGTGTGAATGAAACTCTGGCTAATGTATTAACCCATCGTGCTACGATCCTTGTCGAAGCGCTCCTGTTGCGGTATGTGTTAAATGAAGGAGTATCGAAAAGCCCCAGAAAGGATACCTTTTCTCCGTTTTCTGACAGGGTGCGGCAGAGTTCATACGCAATGATTCCTCCCATTGAAAACCCTGCAATGGCATACGGCCCTTCAGGCTGCACTGTTTTTATCTCGCGGAGGTAATGCTCTTTGATCTCTTCAATCGTCTCATGCGGCTTTGTAGCGCCATCCATTCCGGCAGGCTGAACGCCGTAAACGGGTTGGTCGGGTGACAGATGTTTTGCCAGGGTATTGAACAGGAGTATATTCAATCCTGCCCCATGGATGATGAAAAGCGGTATTCTGCCTTTCCCGTTGTGAATGCAGATCACCGATTTCCATTCCTCCTTCTCTTTTCTGCTATCGATAGCCTTGGCAAGGAGCCGGACTGTCGGATAGGTAAAGAGGGATGCGAGCGGAACCGGCCGCCCAATCTGGCTTTCCAATCCGCTCATAATCTCAACAGCCATCAGCGAATCCCCTCCCAGTGCAAAAAAATCATCATCGGGATGAATCTCCCCGACCCGCAGATGATCCCGCCACAACTGCATAACCAGTTTTTCAGTCCCGTTCAGTATCTCTTCCTGTCCGGGGATATCCTTACGGGGTGGAACCGGATCCGGCAAAGCGTTTACATCCACCTTATTCACTGCCGTATACGGAAGAAATGGAACCTGTATGATAATGGCAGGCATCATATAATGAGGAAGAACCTTCCCCAATCTTTCCCGAAGATGAGCCGGACCTTCCTCCTTATACAATGTTACAATATAGGCAGCAAGCACAATTTCTTCTTTTCCCTGCAAGAAAGGGACCACCACAGCATCGGAAATCCCGGAAAGAGAAAGGATCATCGAACTTACCTCGATGGTATCGACCCGGTACCCTCTTATCTTTACCTGATGGTCTGTTCTGCCCCTGAAAAGGAGGTTGCCGTTGGGAAGCACAGTGACAAGGTCCCCTGAATCATAGAACCTTCCTTTCATATGCGAAAAAGAGTATTCTCTGAAAGAATTTAATGTAAGATCATGGTCGTGCAGATATCCTTCTGCAAGGATATGACCTCCTATCAGCAAACGATTTTGGATGGCGGGGATCCCCGGTTGCCCGAAAGCATTGACCACCCTGAATTTTGCTCCATAAACCGGCTTTCCTATCGGGATCTCACCCGGTGGTGAAACCGGAGAAATCTCAAAAGAGGAAACCACTACGGTTGCTTCTGTCGGACCATAGGTATTCATCAACTGTACCTGCGACCATCGGGTTCCTTTCCACGCTTCTATTGCCAAACTATCTGCCTTATCACCTCCAATGATGACCAGCCGGATCACACCGGATTCGACATTGTTTTCTGCGATAAACCGGATCAACCGGTTCCAGAAAGCGGTGGGAAGGTCGAGTACAGTGACCGCATGATCATGGCAAAACTGCACGAATCTTGCAAAACTTTCCATCGATTCCTCTGTTCGTAAAACAAGCGTCGCTCCTGCGCAAAGCGCTGGGAAAATCTCTTCAACCGAGGCATCAAAACTGATAGAAGCAAATTGCAGGATACGGTCGGCAGGTGTAAGGGTATACCGGTTGATGCTGCCTTCCACGAAAACAGACAGGGCTCTGCGCGAAATAACAACTCCTTTAGGGCTTCCTGTGGTCCCGGAGGTATAGATGATATAAGCAGGATGACTTGAGGCCGGGGTTACGAATCCAGCCTGCAAGTGTTGTTGATTTATATCCGTTATGAAAAGAAGCCGGCTCCCTGCTTTAAAAAGATGAGCATTTTCCGTAATTGTCAGGATACAGAACGGGTCTGCCTGATCTGTTATGGATCGTATCCGCGAGTGCGGCAGGACTGGATCAATCGGCAGGTAAGCTGCTCCGGCTTTCAATATCCCGAAAAGCGCTGCGATAAGATCAGGCGTACGTTCAAGGCATACGGCAATGATCTGTCCTTTCCGGTTACAAAATCCGGGCATAGATAACAGCCTTCCTGCTATGCTCCCTGAATATTGGTCCAGTTCCTTGTAAGTCAACCCCATAGACACTGTGACAACAGCAGGTTTTCCGGGATCTTTCTCTACGCGGTCTGCAAAGTGAGTCAGCACATCAGCGGGCTCAACAACCGTAAATGAAGGGTTGATCCTCCCGTGAATTTCCGTCTCATCCTCAGTCAGCAGACTGATCTCCGCCAAGGGCAGATGGCTTGACCGTTTGAGGTTTTCCAGGAATGCAGATAACCTTGCAATGATCTCCTCTGACTCTTTATCTTCTGCGCAATAAACGACATGGCAATTCTCCTTTCCTGTTATGAAATACATGCAACCTGTATTTATGTGATCGGGAATTACCATATTCCGGATTCCATCGAGGATGATATACCTGTAGTTGACGGAATTCCTTCCCTTAAATTTTCTCTTTAATTCCGGAATACGGGCAATGAGGTCGGTAGGGTAGCTGGCCCGGGAAAAATATAACCGGATGGATTCCCTGATTTTATGAAGTATTTCTTCTGCTGTCCGACCCTCAAAATAAGGAAAAGGAAAAGGTAGAATTCCGGCAAAGATCCCGTCGGAATTATCACGCATGTCAATCGTCGGGGAATTACCAATCCCCACAACCATCCTGGTGCGGTTATAATAACAGGCAAGGAACAGGAAAATCCCGGCAATCTGATTTACCGGATCGTTAACAGGGAGAGGAATGGTCATCGTTTTTATAATCCCGGGAGGATTTCCGCTCAGAGCCAGATCATCGGAAGGATGAATATATCCGAGAGCCCGTACCCAGAAGGGCTCAAACGGGGCACACTTTTGTGCTATTTTATCGAGATTATCTAAAAATGATTTCCCGGGCAGGGAAAGCTGTTCACCTTCTTTCACTCCCTTAGCTAACATGCCTGCGGGTAAGGGGTTCCCAAAAAGGTCTGTAACGCCGGTTATCTTCAGGTTTCCCCGACCGGTCGAAAGAACTACTGAATTATCTGTTTGCCGTATCAGGGTTCCCGGGGGTTCCCGGGAAAAGGCAGGTTCCTCTTTTGCACTTTCAATGATGAAATGGCCGCCCGGGACGGTAAGTTTTGGAGCGGCCAGCAGATTCGGATACGATTCACCAAGATGAAGCCCTCTGATCAGATTGCAAAGGGTCACTGCCTGATCGCTTAGAACCAGAAATGCGGATGCAAATGGTTTATCTTTTTTCTTAAAGTATTGAACCGGCAAACCTGCTACGCCGGTATGAGGCAACTGCCTGTTCAGCAAAGATGGTAATAGCTCTCCAAATGATCGCAATGCAGATTCAAAGCACCGTGCATTGAGACTTAAAGCTGTTTCATCGGGTTCAATTCTAAATCTCAATGACTTAAGGATCAACCCCTGGTCGATCTCTTCGGTCATCCTGTGCCATGTAATTCCATGCTCCGGTTCTCCGTTGATCAGCGACCAGGAGGTGGCATTGATCCCGGCATACCCGGGAAGCAATGAATCATGGTAATTGATGCAGGCGATCCTTGCTGCGGCAAGATGCTCCTTTTTTAGTATGCAACTATTTACAATACTGAACAGGTAATCGATTGGTCCACATCCGTTAATAACTTTTCCGATATCCTCATAATCCCCGGTAATTCCGGTATTTTTTGTTCCTGCCCAATTAATACAGTTACGATCGGATGAAACGACCCCCGAAATCCTGAGTCCATTTTCCAGCAACATCTCACCGCAAAGACGAAGAAGGCTGGTTTCTCCAAGCAGAAGTACTGTTGGCGACATCGATTGGACGGCAGCGCTGATATTGTCATCCAGGTTTTTCAATGTGCAGGTGGGATCAGCAGCCACAGCTTTAAGTAATCCCAGAAATCCTGCAATCATCATCCGTATTGCGCTTTCAGTGAACAACGCCGTATCGTATTCAAACCAACATTCAATCTCATTACCGACTTCCTCAGCATTGAACATGATTTCTGCCTTCACCGCTCCATTTCCGGTTTCCTTTTGAGTCAACCGGAGACCTCCGAACTCCATGTCGGGGAAGTCCCAGTTCTGCAATACAAATATGACCTGAAACAGTGGATAAACCCCGGGAGAGCTGGTTAAACCAAGCGACCTGACAATACTGCCAAACGGGACCTCGGCGTTAGAAAAGGATTTCAGGATGTTCTTCTGGACATTTGTCAGGAAGGTCAGAAAAGAAATTTCCGGATCGGTAACTGTTTTCAGCGCCACCATATGAGTGAAATACCCGATAAGGTCCTCCGTTTCCGGTAAAGACCGGTTGGCATAGGGTGTTCCGACGACGATATCTTTTCGACCTGAGAAATGAGAAAGCAGAATTGAAAATCCTGACAACAGGACAGAAAAAAGCGTACTATTCTGTGATACAGCAATCTCATTCAGGCGTCGTGTATCTTCCTGTCCGATCATCCACCAAATACGCTGTCCCTGTAAAGCAAGACACTCCTTTTTAGTCTGTTTAATGAAAGGAAAGGTCAGATTTTCCGGTATCTCGCTAAAAGTAGTTCTCCAGTAATCTAATTGGTTTTTCAGGATTTCATCATCCTTCCTTTCATTCTGATAAACGGCATAATCGACATTCTGGATCTTCAGAGCAGGCAAAATGGGTTTTATTTTCTGTCCTGCCTGTTTATATGCATCCTTCCAGGCATTAAAAAAAACATACATCGACCAGCCATCGAAAATGATATGGTGAATGCACCAGAAAATGACATGCCTCCTCTGGGAGACCTTTACCCAATGAAAAAGGAAAAGAGGCAGTCTGTCAAGCTGAAAAGTATGGAGTCCAATCTCTTCACCGGTTCTTTCAAGGATGATTTGCTGCTCTTCATTCTTTTTTCCCAAAATATCTGTAAAAGGGATGATTACCTGAAAAGGTTCCCGGATGAATTGCCTGGGGGCGCCACCGGATAATGAAATGGTTGTTCTCAGGATCTCATTTCTTTCGACTATGGCTTCCATCGCTTTGCGAAAATGTTCTGCATCAACCTCTCCTGTTATCTCAATCCTGAAAACAATATTGTGGTGCGTTCCGGTACGATCCATGGAATGGAGAAACCACATTTCATTCATGGTAGCCGTCAGCGGATATCCCTGGTTTGTTCGCCGGATACGTGGAATTCGTTGAGCAGAAGGATTCTCTTCCGTTTCACACGATTTTGCGACCATCATACAAAAGTCACGCAGGACCGGATGTTCGAAAAGCATGCTGATCGGAACCTTGTACCCGGTTTGTGTCAGTATCCCGGAGACAATCCTGGCAGCCTTAAGGGAATGCCCACCAAGGTCAAAGAAATTATCTTCCAACCCCGGTTCTGTCTCTCCAAGTATCTCCGCCCAGATAGCTGCAACGACCATTTCAAGTTTAGTGACGGGATACGTTTTTTTTGTCTCTTCAGGATAGAAACCTCTTTCCGGCAGATAAAGCAATTTCCTGTCGGTTTTTCCATTTTTATTCAGGGGAAATCTCTTTGCCAGGACAAAGTGCGTTGGAATCATAAATGAAGGGATCATTTCTGACAACCTTCCGGCAACCTCTTTTTCCTCTTGTTTCGACAAGAAACGGAAATCCTCTGTCATGCTCTTGGATTCGCCCGTAACGATAAAAGCTGCCAGCACATCATCTCCCTGCCTGTCATGGATCATAATCACAGCAGCTTCCTTTACAAGAGGGATCTTCAGCAGGTTGTTCTCTATTTCACCTGTTTCAATGCGCAGTCCCCGCAATTTGACCTGTGTATCCTTCCGACCGGAAAAATCAAGTAAGCCGTCTTTTAGAAGCGCTCCGAAATCCCCGGTCCGGTAAAATCGGGTTCCGGGGTATTCATCATCAGTAAAAAATTTTTCAGTATCTGCAGAATCCTGTTTCAGGTAACCTCTTGCCACCCCTGCACCTGCGATCAGGATCTCTCCTTCTTCTCCTTCAGCAGCCATCTTCCCCGATCCTGTTCTGATAAATATTCGGTTATTGTCCACCGCTCTTCCCACCGGTGTACGGAAATGAGGTTCATCACTGCGGCAGAGATAGGTAGATGCATAAACGCAGGTCTCAGTAGGTCCATAAACATTGATCAGTTTGATGCGCTTCTCATTAACAAGGTTGTAAAACCTTTGGACCAGAGCCGGGCTTACTACTTCCCCGCCGACAGAAACCCATTTCAGTGAAGAGATATCGGGCAAAGGAGTGATCCCCTCGCAATGTTCCAGGAAAATGTTCAGCATAGAAGATACAAAGAAGATGAAACTGATCCGTTCCTCTGAAAGTATCTGTAAAAGCTGATCCGGATCCTTCTCTGCTCCCGGTTGCGCAATATAAAGCATGCATCCCGGAATCAACCAGCCGAAAAGTTCCCACACCGATCCATCGAAAGTATAAGGAGATTTGAATAATACTGTATCATGACTGTCAAGCGTGTATCGCCTCTGAATATACGAAATGAGGTTAACAACAGCGTGATGCTCCATCATGACCCCTTTTGGTTTTCCTGTAGAACCGCTGGTATAAAGTATATAGGCGAGACTATCCGGTTTTACGGAGATCCCTGGATTGCCAGGGTCTTGATCCCCAAACTGCCAGTCATTCAGATTAACCGGTACAATTTCAGGACCCAGATTTTCAAAAAGGAATTTCCATTCAGGGCGCGTTAATAGAATCCGGGCGCCTGTTTCTTCCAGGATGAAACGAATTCTTTTTTCGGGATAGAATGGGTCAACAGGAACATAAGCTGCTCCCGCCTTAAAGATTGCAAATATGCAGATAACCATCTCGGGTGACCTTTCCATGGCAATGGCTATGCAATCCTCCCGTTGAACTCCTGATGCAACCAGCAGATGTGCTAATTGGTTCGCACGTGAATTCACTTCCGACCACGATAAAGATCCCTGTCCATATCGTAGAGCCGTACGAAACGGGTCTTCCCGGGACCTCATTTCCAATAGTGTAATTAAACTCATTTCTTCTTGTGACATAACTCAGCGTAATGCTCCCGATTTTATGACAGAGAAAAGGTTTTACAAATTATTCTTTTATATCCAAAGATATTAAAGCAATCGTAAAAATTCTCGAAAACTGTTGTAACATTTGTATAATATTGCAATCTAATCAAATTTGAACCATTAATTCCTGTTCTATGAAAATTTTTAAAAACTTCCTGTTGGCCATGACCATGATGACCCTTGCCTTTTCAACCTCAGCCCAGCAGCCCCCGTTGCTGGACCGTGATCTCTTTTTCGGGAACCCGGAAATCTCCGGGGGACAACTGAGCCCCGATGGAAAGTTCATCTCGTTTATGAAACAGTACAACGGGATCATGAACCTGTGGGTAAAATCTTTTGATGAGCCCTTTGAAAAAGCACGGCCCCTTACAAACAGTACCCGTCCTTTTTACGGATATTTCTGGACCAGGGACAGCAAATGCCTTCTTTATGTGAAAGATAAAGACGGAGATGAGAACATGAATATTTTTGCTGTTGACCCCGGGGCTAATCCGGCAGAAGGGGGCGTGCCCGAATCGAAAAATCTCACCCCGTTGAAAGAGGTTGCTGCACAGATTTACATGGTGAGCAAGAAGGATCCGAACATGCTCTATGTGGGGATCAACGACCGCGATGCCGCCTGGCACGATCTCTATGAACTGCAGATAGCCTCGGGAAAGCTGACAAAACTTTTTGAAAACAATGACCGCATCACCGGGTATGATTTCGACTGGGATGAAAAAATGCGGGTCATGAGTAAAACCGATGAAAAGGGCAACACCACCATGTTTCGGGTTGATGAAGGGAACAAGCTTACTCCGATCTACGATTTCAACGTGAATGAACAGGCCTACATTGCCGGATGGAACGAGGATAATTCGCAATGCTACCTGGTCACAAACAAGGGAGATATCGACAAGTCGACCCTGTTTTTAATGGATCCGAAAACCCAGAAAATGAAGATGATGGAAAGCGATCCCAATAAAAAAGTCGATTTCGGCGGACTGATGCTCGATGACAATACCCGGAAGATCATCACCACGAGTTACACCCTGGATAAAACTGAATATTACTGGAAAGATAAAAAATGGGAATCGACCTATCAATACCTGGAGTCAAAATTCCCGGGACGTGAGGTTTACCTCCAGAGCACCACGAAGGATTATTCCAAACTGTTGATTGCCGTCAGTGGGGATAAATATGCCGCTGAAGTTCATTTTTTTGATGTAAAGTCAAAAAAACTGATCCATCAGTACACACCGAGGCCTGCCCTCAAAGCGGTGGAACAGCACCTTGCCGGGATGAAGCCGGTATCCTACAAAAGCAGCGATGGCCTTGATATCCCCGCATACCTGACCATACCGGTGGGGATTGAAGGGAATAACCTTCCGGTGATCGTCCTGGTTCATGGCGGTCCCAAAGGTCCACGCGACTATTGGGGATACAATTCGGAAGTCCAGTTCCTGGCCAACCGGGGATATGCCGTTTTGCAGCCCAATTTCAGGGCCAGCGGCGGATACGGAAAGAAATTCATGAATGCCGGCGACATGCAGTGGGGAAAACTGATGCAGGACGACATCACCTGGGGCGTGAAGTATCTGATCGAAACAGGTATCGCCGATAAGAACAAAGTGGCCATCATGGGCGGCAGTTACGGGGGGTATGCAACCCTGGCCGGATTGGCATTCACCCCGGACGTGTATGCATGTGGCGTTGACATTGTCGGGCCGAGCAACATCTTTACCCTCCTCGAATCCATACCGGCTTACTGGGAGCCCGCCAGGGCATTTCTGTACGGCATGGTTGGCGATCCCAATACCGCCGAGGGCAAGGAGGCCATTCGTGCTGCAAGCCCGCTGTTCAGGGCCGAAAAGATCAACAGGCCGCTGCTGATCATCCAGGGGGCAAATGATCCGAGGGTCAAGAAGGCCGAGGCCGACCAGATCGTGATCGCACTGAGGGAGAAGGGAAAGAAAGTAGATTACCTGCTGGCTCCTGATGAAGGACATGGTTTTATCAAACCGCTCAACAAGAAGGCGATGTATGCGGAAACCGAGAAATTCTTAGCTGAAATCCTGGGAGGCCGCTACCAGGAAGGGATGGAAGAGGATGTGAAAAATACCCTTGAAAAGCTCCGTGTGGATATTTCAACGGTGAAGTATGACCCGCAGGCAACCCTGAAAACGGCCAAGACCCTGCCCGCCGTACAGAACGTATGGAGCGCGTCAACCATGGAATATACTGTGGTTTTTGAAGTCCAGGGTCAGAAAATGCCTATGGAGATGAAGCGAACCATTGAATCCAAAGATAACAACTGGCTGGTTTCCGATGTTTATACCGGCGCTATGGGAGAGATGAAGGATGCGATCCTGTTTCAGCAGGATGCGACGCTGGTTTCAAGGGAGATGGAACAGATGGGGCAGAAGATCAGCATGACAATGGATGGCAGCAAAGCCATCGTGGACATGCAGGGAAAAAAGATGGAGATGGAATTTACAGGCGCCATATTGCATGACGGATCCGGCGTGGATCAGATCATTGCCCGGTGGCCGCTGAAAGACGGTTTCAGCCTGGTAGTGGAGGTTCCCGATATTACGACCATGAAAGCCAAGCAGGTAAAAATAAGCGTTACGGGAAAGGAAACCATCAAGACCGATGAATGTGTGAAAGTTGAAATGGTCAGCGCCGAAAACGCCAGCGATAAAACCACCTTCTGGATCAACCCGAAAACCCTGTCGGCCGATAAAATGGTCTCCGTGATGCCCGCGATGGGCAACGCCGTCATGACCATCGAAAAGAAATAACGTGAATAAGGTTGGCTTTTCCACCGGAGTGAATGATGATCGGATCAAAGATTACTTCCTGACAATCTTCATTCTTTGAATCGATTTTCCGGTTGTGTTGAGTTCAATAACCCATCGGTATTTAATGCCGAAACGGCTGCGGAAAAGGTCGGATAATCACTCGCTTCCCGGACAATTATCAACAGCAACTAAAGTTTTGCAAAGAAGGTGAACTGAAATCTGAAGGTCTCCTTTGTTTTCAAATCAACATCCTTCCTTTTCCCATAGAGTACCTCAATCCCGATTTTGAAATTATTGTTTGGATAAAAAATCAAATTGGTTGAGGCATAAGTTGTGCTGTGTATGGCATCGGGCCCCGTGATCTCCTTACTATAAAACATGTCCACATATCCCCCGCCCAATGCCGAGCTGAGCCGGGAAGTCCACCAATGGTTGTAATAGGCGAACAAATTCAGTTGATTTGCCGTTGATAATTTAGTTGTATCACTTTTACGCTGGAAAGCATCATAACCCAGTCCGCCCAGGTCATTGTTATACTTCCCGTATCCTGTGCCCGCAGTTGCCTGAACGTTGATATTGTCCAGATTGGTAACCTGAATGCTTCCGGTAAGATTCAAGGCGCATCCGATGACATTTTTTTGGACTTTACTTCCATTCAGGTAGGTAACCGGATGCAACAGGGTGGCAATTCGCAAATGACTGGTTCCCTGCCAAAACTGGTGTTCAAAACTTATGGTAAGATCAGGGAAAACGTTTTTCGAACTCCAGGTAGCAGGAGCCATGATCTCAGCGCCTGGCGACTCAAGAGAGAAGGCCATCTTGTCATTATTGCCAATCATAAAACTATACCTGATCTGGATCTGGCGAATGACAACAGTGGCATTGGGCCCCTCGAAATCCAGAATTTCAGGATTGTTGTTATTATCCATGAAGTTACTCCAGTACTTTCCTGCGCCCCAGTTTTTATAGGTTATATAGGCATGTCTCAAACGAGGGGTTGTTGTCCCGTTACTTCCCTCGAAATCAAACTCAAGCAAAGCCGAAAGACTTTTTTCCGTATTGCTCCCCTTAAATGAAATACGGGAAGGCCTTACGCTGAAGTTTGTTACGTTTTGTGTTCCCGGATCAGGATTCATTTCAATGGATGAAGTTGTAAACGAATATTTATCACCCAACGGATTCAAATCGTGGATCAGGTCTGTTTCAACAAAACCGCCGATACTCAGTATAACCCCCTTGATGCTTGAAATAACAAATCCTGAATATGAATTATTCTCTACTTCATTTCTGGAATTTGGCAGATCATTGTGCAATAATTCTTTATACAGTGAATCCTGAATGGAAACCTTCCTTTCCAAAGCATTCATCCTGACTTTGAGCAATTCGATCTCTTGTTCCTGTGCCTGTAAAAACGGAAAACCCATGATCATTGCCAGGGAAAGCAATGTCCCTTTTATTTTCATTATCTGCTCTTTTTGCCCTGCAACATTAAATCAGTATGCCAGCGGGCGGATGCGATCAGGTCAGAATGATATACAGAAGCATTGCCATTCCAATGGATACGATAATCCACCATTTGTGCTTATCAAGTTTTTCAAACATAGGGTTAATTTTATTTTTTATTTGATGGAATAAAAAAAGGCAACACGGTAAAAAGAACCGTTCCTCCCAGCACCAATCCTACATATTCGAGCGGGCTGCCGACGGGTAGCTGTGATGGCGGGAAAAAAGAGACAATGAATGCAAAAAATACCGCCGTGAAACCGATTCCCGCGATCACCCACATACCCGTGTTCCCACCCGGAACTTTAAAGGAGCGCTGCAGGTCAGGTTGTGTATAACGCAACCGAATGCCGGCGGCATACATCAGCATATACATGATCAAATATAATCCGACGGTTAAAGCGCCCAATAAAAAGAACGCTACTCCAACATTCGAAATAATAAAATAAATGGATGAAAGCAGCGTGACAATCATCCCCTGAATGATCAGGATATTCTGCTGGATCCCCTTTTTGTTGACTTTTGCCAGCGCCGGAGGCAATAAACCATCTTTTGCAGTCCATAATAAACCACGGCTTGGACCTGCAATCCATGATATCACACTTCCCAAAACACCAAAGGCCATAAGGATACATATGACCGGAAGCAGCCATTTTATCCTTAGGCTTATAAAAATATTTTCGAAAGTCTGCATTAATCCTGATTGTAATGAAATTTTGGTTTCCGGTAAAACAACAGAAATTGAAAGAGATCCTAAAATCTCCAGAAAGAAAATCAGCAACGCGGCGAAAAACAGAACTTTCGGAAACTGTTTCGACGGGTTTTTTAATTCTGAGGCATGAACAGCCTGAACCTCAATCCCTGCAAAAAGCAAAATTACCACGGCCAGGAAAGTAACATTGTCCAGGCTGGTAATATGGGGAAACCAACGCGGGTAAGAAATTCCCTCAACTAAATAGGCAGAAGTAGTGTCAACCGCCGAAGGATGCAGAAATGCCAGAGGATTTCCCTGGATGATGTAAATTATTGTAAAAATAATCAGGACAGCACCCGGAATGATGGTTCCCAGCAAGAAACCATAACTTGCGATTTTTGACATCAGTTGTGTGCCATTCAAGGTAATAATAGTGGAAATCCAATATACAATAATGCAAAAAATCCCGACATAGGCGCCATTGTTGCTGAGTTCAGGTTTTCCAATCATGTATGCAATAATGGAAGCTGCAAATCCCAGAAGTATTGGGTAATAAACAACGTTCTGAATCCATTGTAACCAAATAGCAAGAAATCCCAATTTTTTATGAAATGCCTCTTTAACCCAAGTATATACACCACCACCGGTGCTTGCAAAAGCGCCACCCAGTTCAGCCGAAACCATCGATGCCGGGATCAGGAATAATATGGTTCCGAATAAGACATAGAAAAATATCGTTAATTCTTCTATTGCCATAAACGACAGGCCACGAAGACTGAACACAGCGGCACCCGTCATAAATACAAGACGGGTGGTTGTCATATTGACAGTTTTTGTTGGTTCCATTTTATGTTTGTATTATCGAAATGTTTGATTAATTATGATTAAAAACCTTACCCTCTTCAATTCCCCTGGAATTGTCCATGGGATGTTTTTCAAACCATTCAAGAGCGCGTCTAAAATCTTCAATCAGCAGATCGGCCATATCGTGGCTGAAACCATGACGGATCAACACCCGCTGTACCACCATGTCCTTGCAGTTTTCGGGCATGGAGTAGGAAGCAATCTGCCAGCCCCTGCTGCGCAAACGGTCTGATAAATCGTACAATGTGAAACCGACATTGACGTCCTTTTTCAAAGTCCAGCATGCTCCCGGGAGCGCGCCCTGTCCATCATAAATGATGTCAAAAACTTTCAATTTTTCTATTTTACCGGCAATGTATTTTGCATGATCTGCACAGGCCTGCTGAATCCTCTGGTAACCCTCTTTGCCCAACCGGAGGAAGTTATAGTACTGCGCAACAATCTGGCCGCCTGGCCGGGAGAAATTGAGTGCGAAGGTTGGCATGTTGCCTCCCAGGTAATTGACGTTGAAAACCAGGCCTTCCGGCAGGTCTGATTTTTCACGCCAGATAACCCAGCCAACACCGAGGGGTGATAATCCGAACTTATGCCCCGAAGCATTGATTGATTTTACCCTCGGTAAGCGAAAATCCCATACAAGACCGGGATGGAGGAATGGCGCAACAAATCCCCCGCTGGCGCCATCCACGTGAATGGGAATATCCATCCCTGTTGTTTTCTGCAATTCATCCAGTGCATCATTGATCGCTTTTACATCTTCGTATTGACAGGTGAAGGTAACTCCCAGCGTAGGAACAACGCCAATAGTGTTTTCGTCGCAACGCTTCAGTACCTCCGCGGCATTCATCAGTAAACGCCCTTGCTCCATTGGGATTTGACGTATCTCCACATCGAAATAGCGGGCAAATTTTTCCCAGCACACCTGCACGGGACCTGTTATTAAATTTGGTTTTGAGGTATCTTTTCCGGCAGCTTTCATTTTTTCACGCCAGCGCCATTTCATGGCCAATCCCCCCAACATGGCTGCTTCGCTGGAACCGGTGGTGGAACAACCTATCGTGTTATTACTTTTCGGGGAATTCCATAAATCAGCCATCATATGCACACAACGCTCTTCAATAGCGGCAGTTTGCGGATATTCATCCTTATCGATCATATTTTTATCCAGGCATTCATCCATTATTTTATGGATTCCTTCATCGAGCCATGTTGAACAAAACGTTGCCAGGTTCAACCTGGAGTTGCCGTCAATCATCAGTTCGTCGTGAATGATCGAATATACATCTTCACTCCTGCTTTCTTTTTCCGGAATTTTAAATTTCGGAACACTCAATCTCAAATCGGATGAAGTATAAATATCTTCATCCATCTTCGCCATGATTTTTTCTTTCTCGTGCAGTGCCATAATAAGGTTTTTTAATTGATTTATTAAAATCGCAAGGAATAGAATTTGTTTAAAGCGGATTGCAAAATTCCTCTTCCTTATTGTTAACTCCCGAACAGCTAATTTAGATTATAAAATCCTATTAATTACATTAACCTCTGATAATTGTTAAACAAGTTAATTATTTTCGCTGAGTACATGACAAAA
>Ga0163209_1000197_pt1 | contig 24845 bp, 24 predicted proteins | sample Kivu_160m_FD_113538 | JGI IMG/M metagenome (GOLD analysis project Ga0163209, IMG submission 113538) | Freshwater microbial communities from Lake Kivu, Western Province, Rwanda to study Microbial Dark Matter (Phase II) - Kivu_160m | ecosystem: Environmental > Aquatic > Freshwater > Lake ...
ATATTGAGCGCATTTCTATAGGTCAGGCGAAAATTGAGGAGGCCTTGATTGCTCTTGATAAGGGTGTCGACGAGGACGAACTCACCGATATTATGTTGGAAAATGAGGGGCTTTATGATGATCTCAAGGCGGCCGACCGTGCGGCGCGAGATTTAGAAAAAACGAAATATGAAACGCCTTGGGATGCCTCAAAAGAGGCGGAGGCGCGGCTATCGGAGATCAATGGCGAAAAAGAGACCATTTCTGGTCTTTCGGTGGAAACTGAGAAAAAATTAAGAGAATTAGAGAAGGATTGATTTGTCTTCTGAAAGATTATGAAGAAGCGCGCATTATTAATCTGAGAGAGGGAATACAGGGATGAGGTGCTTTTTTTTATTGGGGCAGACCTTGTTCACATGCTCTAATAAGCCCGAAAATAGATTAAATTGCTTTTGTTTTTAAATAATAACGAATCCGGGTTTTTGAATTTGAGATTAGAATGGTCTCTGCTTCGTTTCGGACGAACGTTTTGAGGAAGCCGCATAGTGAAAAAAGTAGGTCAATGAAAAAACGAGCGCTTCTCATAGGATTGAACAAATATCATTTGCTGGGGGAGCTGCCATACGCCAGGCAAGACGCTGAGGATTTTGCGGCTGCTCTTCGGAAGTATTGCGGATTTTTAGATCAAGAAATCACTTTGATGTCATGCCGATCTGAAGGTGCCCTGATCGGTCATTCCCGCTATATTGAACTGGCATTGGAGAATCTGGCCGATTGCCGAGATCTTGATCTTCTGATTTTCGGATTCTGGGGGCATGGCTTTTCTACTGAGCCAGGCCGAAGGTATTTGTGCGGAATCGACACCATCGAAACGGACTTGGTGCGTTCGGCTGTCAGCTTGGAGGTGGTCAAGGAGAAACTGGCTCAAGTTCAGGCCGAAAGTACGCTACTACTTCTTGATTGTTGTCAGAATCGGCCGGCAGGGCGTGCTGCGATGGTTGAAGCCATGACAAGAGGTGAGGAAGGAGCCCTGGATGTATTGGCTCGGGACATTCAGGCCGTACGCCGGAAGCAATGCCCTATGTCGATTCCCACAGTTGCCATATTAAATTCCTGCCGGGAAGGCCAAAAGGCTTATGAATGGAAAGAAAGAGGTCATGGTATTTTTACAGCTCATCTTCTTGGTGCCATCGAAGAAAAGATCGACAGCGTAGCTGGCATAGCTGCTTGGGTAGCCGAGCATGTTCCTAAAACAGCTCTCGATATTTGGGGCCAAGTCCAAATTCCCTATAATTCGATCGAAGGAAAAGGCGATTTTTCGTTGGGTCTAAGAGAGACCCGAAAACGAAACGAAATAGTTATAGCTCAAGAGAGGCGTGTAAAATGCCCAGTTTGCGGAATACGAAATAATCCTGATGAGACATTTGAATGTAAAATATGCGGCCGGGACTTCTTGTGCCTTCGCCACTGGGATGTAGAGGAGCAGTGTTGTGTAGATTGTGCCCCAAAACGCTCAATAGAGGAGTACGAGGAAATCTGTGAACAAGTTAGATCTGATGCCGACCTGCTTATAGATCGAGTTAAACTAGCTGACACCTTACGTTTTATTAAAAATATAGATAGCGTACGCTTGCTTATTTGGAAGAAGGCTGTCGAGAAGGGAATACCTGAAGGCCAGTATCTTATCGGATACTGTCACTATTATGGCAGAGGAGTTGATGAAGACAAGATTGCGGCTGTGAATATCTGGCGCAGGGCGGCAGAACAAGGTTATGCCCCTGCGCAATTCGAACTAGGCGACTGCTATGAGTGGGGGAAAGGTGCGGCTGAAGACAAAGCCGAGGCTGTAAAGTGGTATCGGAGGGCGGCTGAGCAAGGTTATGCCCCTGCGCAATCCGAACTAGGCAACATCTATGCGTTCGGGGGGAGAGGTGTGGCTAAAGACAAAACTGAGGCTGTAAAGTGGTATCGGAGTGCGGCTGAGCAAGGAGATTCCGCTGTAAAGTTCATGGTCGATCTTTTGTTAAAAGAATGATATAAACGTAATACATGACTGTCCAAATTAGCCGAAACCCAAAGCAAGCTGAAGGCCTCCGGGCGGCGCTTGGCTCTTCGGTTGGAACGGAGCATTCAACCAATCCCAAAGGTTTCTTCTGGAAAATAGATTCGTCGGCAGGATCGCGCTCAGAGTATAGAGAGACCAGGCAAACCGGGATCTGAATTTCATATAGCTGAGCAGGAGATAGGCAATGAGCGCCACCCACAATTGGGACAGCAGCGCGTTTCGGGACGTGCCGACAAAGCTTTTTACCTTGAGCTGCTGCTTGAGGGCCTTGAAGAAAAGCTCGATCTGCCAGCGATCTTTATAGATGAGAGCGATCGTTTGAGCCGACCACTCGAACTGATTCGTCAGGAGGACGACCGTCTTGCCCGTCTCCGGGTCCTTGGACCGAATGCGCCGCAGTCGATAAGGACAGCGCCGGGCGCTGGTGATTCCCGTAAACTCGATCGTCTGGTCGGAGGAGATCGTCTTCAGATGGCCGACCTCGCGGCGCTCAAGCACCCGATAATCCGCGTTCTTTTTGAGCCGGGTAACGAAGTAAATGCCTCTTTCCATTAGATTTGCATACCAGGCGAAGTTCGTGAAGCCCTTGTCGAAAACGACCACATCCGCTCGTTCCAGGGGAACGATCGGCGCAATGCGCATCTCATGCTCTTTGCCCGTCGTCACATGAACGAACGTCGGAAGATAACCGGCATGGTTCAGCTTCACATGCAGCTTCACCGCTCCCTTGGTCGTCCGAAACTTGGCCCAGTTGAAAAGACTCAGGCAAAGATCGATGACCGTGGCGTCCAGGCTGTAAAGCGGGTTCTTGAACCGAAACTTATGCTTCGGCGCCAGGGGCAGACATTTGGACAGCATCCGCTCGAAGATTTTTTTAAACAGCTCATGCGTCCGGTGTCCATTGGCATAGGCCAGCGTCGAGCGCCGCACCGGCTTCACCCCGAAATGATAAAGCGCTCGGCTTTGAGAGGCCAATCCGGCTTCGATCCCGCGCAGGCTGTCTTGGCCGGCGAGCTGACCAAATAACATGGATACGAAATGGCTCCAAGAGGAAAACCCCCTGGCGTGGCGCTCCGTTTTGGCCTCTTTCACGGCTTTCCCGAATTCATATCTCGAAAAGATTTGTAACATCTGGCCGAGTATGGTAACATCTTTTCTCAAGGCCCAACTCCTTATGTTTCAATGGTTTATCCTGGCGAGGAAAGACCATTATAAGGTTAAGTTGGGCTTTTTCAATTCCTATTTTGGACACTCTTGATAATGCATCATATTTTCTGCTCCCCGTAGTAAGCCTCCAAATACCCCGAGCTTCAGCCCGGGGATGGCTTTATTGCCCTCGGCCCCGGACGCGTCCGGATTTCCTTATTTCAGCGTGTCGAAGGCTTTCTTGATGTGGTTGGTCTTGAAGGCGAGAAGCGCGCGGCCCGTTCCCGCCGAGCTCCCGTAGCAGTATTCGATATCGATCACCGCGTTCCCGAGAAGGGCGCCGATCTCGGCTCCGGCTCCGATCCGGTCGCTGATTTCGACCGTGATCACCCGATTCGTCTTGACTTTATAGCCCAGGGAGCGAAGGGCGGTCTCGGCCTTCTTGTTGTTGGACGTGAGGAGGCGGAAGTGGCCTTCCGTATCGTGCGTAAAAACGGACAGCGCCCGGAGGTTGACGCCGGCATTGGCCAAGGTCCCCAGCACCCGGCCGAGGATTCCGGGCTCGTTCGGCGTGATCACATGGAGCTCGGTCTCGACGTTGACGTTGTGCACCTCTATCTCTCCTTCGCTAAGGATGGCATTATACCAGAACCCGAGGCTTCAAGGGAAGCGATAACCGCCGACCGGAAATCCAGGCCGTGATACGTTCGCGGCGCCAAACCACGATTTTCAAATCGGGGTACAAAGCGCCGCTCAGTATTACTATGCCGGGCAGAATATAATTGACAAGATATTTCTTTTCTGCCCGGCTAGTACTCGGGGAGCAGTAATGATTATGCATCATATTTTCTGCTCCCCGTAGTAAGCCTCCAAATACCCCGGGCTTCAGCCCGGGGATGGCTTTATTCCCCTGTATGAAAAAGCCATCGATTCGACGCCGCGGGATTCGGGGCTCATCTTCGAGATTGTCGAGGGATTTATGCGATTTTTTCCTTGACAAAGCGGCGGATTTATAAGATTTTATAAGAGGGAAGCAATCTAAATAAAAAAAAGGAAGCGCTCGCATTCCTTGATAAGGAGGCTTTTATGAGAAACCGCAAGCTCATTCTTTTCGTAGCGGCCCTCTTGGTCGTCAGTACGGCGGTGTCTTTTGCCGAAACCAAGAAGCTGACCCGCATCGGCGTCAATACGTTCGCCCAGATCAGGGGCAACATTCCCACAGCCCAGGTCATGAAGACGATCGCCGAGAAATACGCGGGCGACATCAAGTACGGATTCGACCAGGTCGGGATGAGCAACCTCTATCTGCCTTTCCTCGACCAGCTGAACGCGGGCGCGTTTACGGAAAAGAACATTCCCGTCGGAGACAAGTTCTACTGGATGCTGTTCCGGGTCAAAGGCAAGGTCAAGGTCTGGGAAGACGTCCAATGGGCGGGCAAGCAGCCGTTGCCGGTGTTCGCCATGACGGTCCACAAGGACGACAAGGACTATGAGATCGTCATCCCCAAGCCGTGCGGGAATATCGCTCTGTATCACGTGTCGGAAGCCAAGGTCCTCCCTCCGCCTCCTCCGTTGTGCAGCCTGCTCGTCACGCCGGCCAAGGCGAACGTCAATGACCTGATCACGGTCGATATGAGCGGAACGCAGAACGCCACGGCCATGGACGTCGAAGTCCTGACGGCTCAAGGGACGAGAGTCGCGACGCACGCCTTTACTCCCGCCTCCCCGAGATGGCAGACGAAGTTCGACAAGCCCGGGGAGTACGTCTTCCGAGCTAAAGCCGTCAACGCCGACGGTAAGGTTTCGGAGAATCCCTGCCAGGCCCGGACGAGCGTGAATTTCCCTCCTGTCTGCAAGTTGTGGACGTCCTGCCTGCCCTGCGAGGACTATGTCGGCAAGCCGATCGTCTTCGACGCCAACGGCTCGACGGACGTAGACGGCCAGATCGTCAAGGCCAGCTTCGAGATAACGGATGAGACCGGCAAGGTCATCGACAGCTTCATGGACACCGAGAAGCCCTTCACTTGGGAGAAGGTCTTCACCCAGCCGGGCAAGTACGGGGCCAACGTCGTCGTGTTCGACGATATGGGGGCGCCGTCTGCCTCCACGGATCCCTGCCGCCTCACGTTCGATGTCACCCAGAAGAAATTCTTCTTCCTGGCCGAGGTGGGCGGATTGCTGGCCCGGGGGACCTACACCGGCTTCATCTTCGGCCGCCTCGGCATGCTCTGGAGCCTGTCTCCCAACGTTTTCGACCTCATCCTTCGGGCCGGCGGTGCGCTGCCGACCCAGGGCGACCCCTGGAAGGCCTTCTTCATGGCCGACCTCCTCGCCAACATCCATCTCGGGCCCGCGGTCTATCTTGACGCCGGCCTGGGGTATACGGGCAAGGAGCAGTCCGTGAGGAAAAGCGGCGTCGACCTGATCGGCGCTTTCGGCGTGAACATCTTCAACAACTACAACAGCGCTGGGTCGATCTTCGCCGAGGTCCGGCTTCCCGTCATCACCAAGGACCGAAGCTCGTCCGACCATCACAAGCTCATGCTCGGATTCCGCTACATCTTCTAAGGTTCGAAATCTCCCGCAAGAGGGCCGGGCGGCGATCCTCCCGGCCCTTTTTTTTGCCCAATCCGGATATCGCGGGCAGACGAGCGGGAAACCGTTCGGGCCGCCGCACGCGCAAAAAAGCTCGGGGGAAGCGACGCTCGCGGGCGGGGGCCCGTTAAGCGCCGAGGGGTGCGGAAATTCGATCCAGGACGTCGTCGGGCAGGGCGGAAACGGCGCCGTTCCGGTTGACGGCGATGTGGACGGTATATCCTTCGGCGGTCAATTCGGGCCGGCCCGCAAGCCGTACCTCGTAGCCGAACGTCACTTTTTTGGGGGTGATGTCCCGGAGGGAGGTCGAGACGACGAAGGCGTCGTCGTACCGCATCGGCCGTTTGTAGCGGCAGAAGGCTTCGACGACGACGAGATAATGCCCCCGCTCCTCGATGGCCTTATAGGTCAGCCCCTGGTGCCGGCAGAATTCCGTCCGGCCGAGCTCGAACCATTCCAGATAGGCCTTGTTGTGGGCGACGCCCATCTGGTCCGTTTCGGAGTAGCGGACGCGCAGCGCGCACGGAACGGAGGGAGAGCACGGGCGGCGCCGTGGAATCCTATTCGGAGAGCTTCCCGAGCTTGGCGAGTTCGTCATTGTAATATTTTCGGTAGAGGATCTCCCACTCGCGGCTGCCCTCTTCGATCGATTTCTTCTGCGATTGGATCTTTTCGATCGCCCGCTTGTCGAGGGTCTCGTAGAGCTTCATCTCGTCTTCGATGGACCGGACGATGGACAGCCGGATCTCGTTCGGGTCGTCCAGGAACTCGACGTGGTCGTTCTTGGTCAGAGCTTCGAGGATCCTCTTGGAGAGATAGTTGATCTTTTCGCGCGACAGACGGCTGCTCACAGGACGATGTTCCTTTCCTTGGCTAGTTTGGTCTTGATCATGCGGAACATCGTCTGGTATTCGAGATTCTCACGCCGGATCTTTTCCATGTGCTTGCTGAGGAGCTCGCGGACCTCCTGATCGAGCTGGTCCTCCTTCTGGAACTCCTCCGTGATCAGCGTGATGATCTCATCGAGGAGGGAGGTCTTCTCCTCGACGATGACTTTCCCGTCCTTCTGCAGATTGCGGAGGATGAGGAATCCAAGGTGTTCGATCTGGTTCTTGTTCAGCCGCATAACCGCTATAAAATACACTAGGTCGGCGGAAAATTCAAGAATCTCGTGCTAAAGGACGAGAAAGGGGGCGTAGAGGGGGGATTCCGCGGCGCGGCGGGCGAGGCCGATCAACCGGCCGTCCGGCCCGAAGAGCCTGACGACGGCGCCTGGTTCCCGGGAGAGCGGCCGGCCGGCCTCCCCGGGTTCCCCATGGTGCGCGGCCGAGATCGGCCGGCCGTGTCGTATCTTTTCGGCATCATCCGAGTCGAGGTCGACTCGGGGCAGGCTGGGAAGGAGCGATTCCATGGGCCGGAGGAATCCCTCCGTCCTGCCGTTTTTCAGGCAATCCCGGATTTCCTCCAGCGTCAACGCCTCCTCCAGGCGGAATTCGCCGACCCCGGTCCGGACGAGGGCCGCCAAGTGCGCACCGCAACCCAGCTTTTGGCCGAGGTCGTGGGCCAAGCTCCGGATGTACGTTCCCGAGCCGCAGGTCACGGCGATATCTATGATCGGGGGTTCATAACCGCGCACGTCGAAGGCATCGACGCGCGCCCGGAACGGCCGGCCTGCGACGGGCTTTTGGCTCCTGGCGTAGGCGTAGAGCGGCTTGCCGTCGACCTTTTTTGCCGAAAAGGGAGGGGGAATCTGGATGAGGTCGCCGACGAATCCCCGGCAAGCCTGTTCGACGGCAGCGCGGTTCGGGTAAACGTTGCATTCGGGCGACGCCGGCAGGCCCGCGGCGTCGTAAGTGTCCGTCGCAAAGCCGAGGCGGATCCGGCCCTCGTAGCGCTTGTCCATCTTGCCGTAGAAAGGGAAGAGACGGGTGGCCTTCCCCGCCGCGGCCAGAAGCAGGCCCGTCGCCAAGGGGTCCAGCGTGCCGAAGTGCCCGACCTTTTTTTGGCCGAGGATCCTGCGGAGCGCCGCGACGACGTCGTGCGAAGTCGCGGGCGCGGATTTTTGGACGAGGATCAGGCCGTCCATCCGTCAGGTCGCGGCCGGCCCCTTAGCCGCCGGCGCGCGGAGGAGCCGCTCGACGGTCGCCGGAACGGTCGTGATCAAGTCCTCGAACGGTCCGTAGACGGTGAAGCCTGCGGCATGGGGATGGCCGCCTCCGCCGAAGTGCTCGGCGATGTGCGCGGCGTGGGCGGTCCCCTTGGACCGGATGCTGACCCGGAAGACGTTCGGGTCCATTTCTTTGAAGAACAGGACGACGTTCACGCCCTTGATCGAGCGGGCCAGGGTCGTGATGTCCTCCGTGTCGATTTCGCTGAGGTTCAGGCTCCGGAGATCGTCTTTGAACAGGCGTATGAGGGCGATGGAGCCGTCCCGGTTCAGCTCGAGGGTGGACAGAACCCGCCCCAGGAGCTTGATCTTTTCGGGCGGATTGTTGTGGTAGAGGGCCTCGCTCGTCCGGATCGGGTCCGCGCCGGCCTCGACCAGGGCGCCGCAGGCGGCGAAACACGCGGCGGTCGTATTGGAGAATTGGAAGGACCCCGTATCCGAGACGATCGCGCAGTAGAGGTGGCCGGCGATGCGCGGCGTAATGCGCAGGGGAAGCCTCCGGCACAAGGCCAAGCCCATCTCGCCGACGGCCGACGCTTCGGGATCGACCCAGTTGATGTCGGCGTAATAGTCATTCGTGTAGTGATGGTCGATATTGATCTTGAAGTAGCCGTCGATGTTCGTATGGCCCGAGCGCGAGACGTCGGCGCATTCGAGAAGGATGACCGCGTCGTAGACGCCGGGTGGGATCTGCCCGATACGGATCCGGGCCGCGTCGGGAAAGACGTTGAAGGGGACAGGCGTGCGGTCCACGTTGTAGATGTCCGCGCCCTTGCCCATGTCCTCGGCGGCGAAGGCCAGGGCAAGGCTCGTGCAGAGGGAATCCCCGTCGGGGCGGAGGTGGCTCGTGATCGCCAGGCGGCGGCTGGCCGCCATCTTCGCTACGATCAGGTCAAGAGGCGTCGTGTTCATCGGTTTTATTCGTCCGGAGGAGCCGGTCGATCCGCTCGTCCATGTCCGCCGTCTGGTCCGGCGCAAAAAATAGCATCGGATTATACCTGAGTTTGACGGCGGCGGCAAGGCGCCTGCGGATGAACCCCGTCCTCCGCTCGAGATGCGCGAACACGGGGGCGGCGTCCTCTACGCCGAAGACGCTGAGGAGGACGCGCGCGCTCTGCAGGTCGGCCGGCACGTCCACGCGGGTCACGGTCACGAGGGCCGGCGAGACGCCGTGGAGCTCCTCGATGAGAACCCGGCTGAGCGCCTCGCGCAGCAGGCTGGCGATCCTTTTTTGCCGCCGGCTCTCGTCCCTCATGGAGCCTAGTAATATTCGATCCGGGAGGCGAGCAGCTCGCCGTTGACGTGCTCGAACACATCAGAGCGGATCCGCGACAGGACCTGATCGACGATGGTCTGGTGGCTGTTGAGCGTGACGACCCCGATCTTGGTCCTCTGCCAGACGTCCTGGAAGTCGAGCTCGGCGAGGGCGACGTTGTGCTTCTGGCGGATGCGGTCCTTCAGCCCGGCGAGCTCCTTGCGCTTGTCCTTGAGGGAGCGAGCGTGGGGGAAATGGATGTCGAGTTCGAGATATCCGATGACCATGGTCCGCCCTCGGCCTAGCTTTGATAGACTTTTTCGGTGACGAAGGCCTCGATCAGGTCGCCTTCCTGGAAGTCCTTGAAGCGGTCCAGTCCGATGCCGCATTCGAGGTCCTTCTTCACCTCCGTGACGTTTTCTTTCAGGTGTTTCAGGGAGGCGATCCGGCCCTTGAAGACGACCTCCTTTGCCCGGAGGACCTTGACTTCGGCGTTGCGCACGATCTTGCCGTCCTGGACATAGCAGCCGGCGATGACGCCGACCTTGGGGATCTTGAAGATCTTGCGCACCTGGGCCCGGCCGAGGTAGGTCTCCTTTATGACCGGTTCGAGCATCCCGGCCACGGCTTTCTTGATGTCGTCCGTCAGCTGGTAGATGACCTTATAGGACAGGATCTGGACGTTCTCCTTCTGGGCCAGCTCCTGGATCTTGGGGTTGGGCTTGACGTTGTAGCCGAGGATGACGGCTTTCGAGGTCGAGGCGAGAAGGATGTCCGATTCCGTGATCGACCCCGTCATGGCCTGGATGAGCCTGACTTTCACGCTTTCCGTGCTGAGGGAGGGGAGAAGGCCGGTCAGGACTTCGACCGAGCCCTGGACGTCTGCTTTGAGGATGATGGGCAGTTCTTTCGCGACGCCCTCTTCGATCTTCTTGAACAGGTCGTCGAGCGTGACCTGTCCCGCTTTCTGCGCGTCGCCCTTGGGGGCGCGGGACAGGCGGTACTCGGCGATAGCCCGGGCTTCTTCCTGGCTGTCGAGGACCTGAAAGAAATCGCCCGCCTGCGGCACGCCGGCAAAGCCCAGGATTTCGACCGGTGCAGCCGGCCCGGCGGACTTCAGAGCCCGGCCGTTATCGTCGTTGAGCGCGCGGACCTTGCCGAAGGTCGTCCCGGAGAGAAAGGCCTGACCCACGGCGAGCGTTCCGTGCTGGATGATGACCGTCGCCAGCGGGCCTTTCTTGGCATCCAAGCGAGCTTCGAGGACCACGCCTTGGGCCTTGACCTTGGGATTAGCCTTGATTTCGATGACATCGGCCAGGAGCAGGATCATTTCCAGGAGCTCTTTGATGTTCTTCTTGGCCTTGGCCGAGACCGCGACGCTGATGACGTCGCCGCCCCATTCCTCGACGAGCACGTTTTCCTTCTGCAACTCCCGCTTGATCTTGTCCGGATTGGCTTCGGGCTTGTCGACCTTGTTGATGGCGACGAGCATCGGCACGCCGGCGGCCCGGGCGTGGTTGATCGCCTCCCGGGTCTGGGGCATGACGCCTTCGTCGGCGGCGATGACCAGGACGACGATGTCGGTGACCTTCGCCCCGCGGGCCCGGAGCTGGGTGAACGCCTCGTGGCCGGGCGTGTCGATGAAGGTGATCGGCCGTTTGGCGTGGATCACCTGGTAGGCGCCGATGTGCTGGGTGATGCCCCCCGATTCCCGGTCGACGAGGTTCGAGGAGCGGATGGCGTCGAGGAGCGTCGTCTTGCCGTGGTCGACGTGGCCCATGATCGTCACGACCGGCGGGCGCGTCATGAGGTCCGCTTTCCGGCTCTCGGCGAGCATCTTCATCTCTTTTTCGACGGAGACGGTGTCGAGGACGATGCCGAGCGCCGCCGCGACCTTGGCCGCGAACGCGTCGTCGATGACGTCGTTAGGGCCGAGGCTCAGGCCTTTCGCTTCGAGCTTCTCCTGGATGTCCTTGGGCCGGGCTTTCAGCCGCGCCGCCAGCTCCTTCACGGTCGACCCTTCACGGAGATGGATCACCGGGCGGGGCTTGGGGGCGTCCTTGGTTCCTTTGGTCGTTTTGGTAGGCTTCGTTTCGGGCAATGGACGTTCCTTTTCTATGTCGATTCCGGGGATGGCTGCAGGATTCCGATCTTCCAGCCCACGAGCTTCGAGGCGAGCTTCACGTTGATCCCCTTCTTTCCGATCGCCAGGGACAGCTGGTCCCTGGTCACGATCGCCTGCATCGTTTTTTCAGTTTTGTTCACGACGATGGTGTTTTCGACGCGCGCCGGGCTGAGTGCGGCCTTGGCGTAGGTCAACGGGTCGGCCGACCAGACGATGATGTCGACCTTCTCCCCGGCCAGCTCCTTGCTGATCGCCAGGATCCGGCTGCCCTTGACGCCGATGCACGCGCCGACCGGGTCGACGTCGCGCTCCCGGGTCGAAACGGCCACCTTGGCCCGCTCTCCGGGCTGGCGGACGATATCCTTGATCTCGATCGTCCCGTTGGCGATCTCGGGGATCTCGAGCTCCAGGAGCTTTTCAAGGAATTTCGGGCTCGTCCGGGACACGATCACTAGAGGATCTCCGCCTTTGTACCCCTTCTTCACCTGGACGATGACCGCCCGGACCTGATCTCCCCGCCGGAAGTCCTCGTTGAAGAGCTTTTCGCGGAAGGGGAAGACGACGTCGGTTTTGTTGACATCGAGGATGATGGCGTCGTTCTCCTCGCGGCGGTAGACGCCCGTGACGATCTCGCCCAGTCGCGGGGCGAACTCCCCGTAGATCTTTTCCTGCTCCGCGTCCCGGACTTTCTGGAAGATGACCTGCTTGGCCGCTTGGGCCGCGATCCGGCCGAGCGTGTCGGAAGGAAGGTCGACTTCGACGGAATCGTTTTCGGCCGCCGCAGGGTTCGTCTGACGAGCCTCTTCGAGGGAGATCTCCCGGGCCGGCGTCATGGGCCGCTCGACCACCCGCTTGAGAGCATAGACGCGGAGCTCGCCTTTTTCCGGCCGGAAATCGACGTGGATATCCTCGTTCCGCGTGTAGTATTTGGAGGCGGCCACCTTCAAGGATTCCTGGATGGCATCGATGATCACGGAGGGTTCGACGCCCCGTTCCTTGCTGAGCTGCAGGATCGTGTTCCAGACGTTGATCTTCATGCCTTTTTTTATACCGGTGCCCTTAAAAGCCATTGATTATAACGGAAACGGGACCGAAGTTCAACCGACGAAATCCGGGCCCGACCGGTCGACCTCGCCCCTCAGGCTGTAGGGGCCGCAGGCCGTGACCCGGACCCGGACGAAGCGGCCGACGACGTCGGTGTCCGAGCGGAAATTGACGACATGGTGTCCTTCGCTCCGCCCGGAGAAGACCCGGCCGTCCTTCCGGCTCGGGCCCTGGCCGAGAACGAGGATCGTCCGGCCCACGTACGCCTGGTGGATCCGGGTCTGGATCGTCTTCTGCAAGGCCTGGACCTCGATCAGCCGGCGGCGCTTGACGTCGAAGGGCACGTCGTCGGGGAGCTTGGCCGCGGCCGTCCCGGGACGGGGCGAATAGCGGAAGGAAAAGATGTTGTCGAAGCGGATTTCGTCCAGGGCGCGGAGCGTGTCGGAGAATTCCGACTCGGTTTCGCCGGGGTACCCGACGATGATGTCCGTGCTCAACGCGATCCCGGGCAGGAGGGAGCGGAGGACCCGGATTTTGTCAAGATACTCCTCGCGTGTATAGCCCCGCTTCATCCGTCCGAGGACGGACGTCGAGCCCGATTGGAGAGGCAGGTGGAGCGCGCGGCAGACCCGCCGGGAGTGGGCCATCGCCTCGGCGATGTCCGGGCCGAAGTTCTTGGGGTGGGACGTGATGAAGCGGATCCAGGCGATCCCTTCGATGGCGTCCGCCTCCCGCAAGAGGTCCCGAAACACCGTCCCGCTCTCCGGGTCCCGATAGGCATTGACGTTTTGGCCGAGGAATTGGACCTCCCGATAACCGGCATCGGCCAGGCTGCGGACCTCGTCGAGGACCGCTTTCATCGGGCGGAACTTCTCCCGGCCCCGCGCGAACGGGACGACGCAGTACGCGCAAAAATTGTCGCAGCCCTCCATGATGGTCACATAGGCGGATACGGGACTGCGCCGGAGGACGGGCCGGCGCTCTTCCTCTCTCCACCCCGCTGACCAGGCCGTACGGACGTTCCCGGCGCCGGAAGCCCGGTCGACGAGCTCCGGCAGGAGGTGATAATTGTCGGGCCCGAGGATGAAGTCCACGTCCGGATTCCGTTCTAGGATCTTCTCGCGGAGGATCTGGGCGACGCAGCCCGCGACGCCGATCTTCAGGCCCGTTTTTTTCTTCAGGGCTTTGAGGCGGCCCAGGTAGGAGAATAACTTCTCTTCGGATTTGGCCCGGACGGCGCACGTGTTGACGATGACGAGGTCGCTCGCCTCGGCCCGGTCGGCGGGCAGGGCTCCGGCGGCGGCGAGGCGGCCGGCGATCCGCTCCGAGTCGTTCTCGTTCATCTGACAGCCGAACGTCTCGATGTAAAACCGAAGGCCGTGGAGATCGCTCATGTTTAATGGATGCAGGCCGGACCGAGTCAGGAGGGTCGGTATCTATCGGCCGCTTAACGGCTCCTATAGGATCTCTTCGACGAGTGTCGCGGCGTCTTGGACGTATTTCGCGCAGAGCGTTTGGAAGAGGTTCTTCTCCCTGGCCAGGCGCATACCTTCCTCGGTCCCCAGATCCAATCCGAGCAGGCAGCGGCATTGGATCGAACAATGCAGGCCCTTGAACCGATCGGCGAACAGGCGCATCTTGGCATAGGTCCGGCCCTTGGCCGCCAGGTCGTCGGCCTTAGTCCGGCCGTACTTGAGCCCGATAAGCATGAAGGCGCCGGTGACCGCGCCGCAGGCTTCTCCGAGGTGGGCCATCCCGCCGCCGAACGCCTGGGCCAGCTTCAAGGACGTGTCGCGGTCCAAGCCGTACTCCTCGCTGAACGCCGCGAACACGGCTTGGGAACAGCTGAATCCTTCCTTGAACAGAGCCGACGCGCGTTCCGTCTTTGTCATCCTCGTTCCTCCATCGTTCAAGCCTCCGCGCCGGCCGCGTGATGGCGGAGCATGTCGCGCGCGCTTTCGAGCGCGGCCGGGGTCACGAGGCTGCCCGACATCAGCCGGGCGATCTCTCCCACCCGGTCCTCGAACGAGAGCTTTTTCACTGCCGTGAACGTCCGGTTGCCGGAGACGGTCTTCTCGATCCGGAAGTGATGATCGGCAAAGGACGCGATCTGGGGCAGGTGGGTGATGCAGATGACCTGGTGGGTCCGGGCCAGGCTTTTCAGCTTCTGAGCGATGAACTCCGCCGTCTTGCCGCCGATACCGGAGTCGATCTCGTCGAAGATGAGCGTTTTGGCCGTGTCCTTTTCCCGGCCCGCCGCCTTGAGGGCGAGCATGATCCGGGACAGCTCGCCGCCCGAGGCGATCTTGCGCAGAGGCTTGGGCTGCTCGCCCGGATTCGGGCTGATGACGAATTCGACGTCGTCCGTTCCGAAGTCCCGGACGCGCTCGGGATTCGATGCCTCGATCGGAAGGCGGTCGATCTGGATCTGGAACCGGGCTTTCTTCATGCCGAGCAGGCCGATCTCCCTTTCGATGAGCTTTTCGAGGTCGGCGGCGGCTTTTTTTCGGGCCGTGGAGAGGGCGGAGGCCTTGGCGCTGTACGCGGAGAAGGCCGCGGCGATCTCGACAGCGAGGCCTTCCAGCTTCTCCTTGATCCCGACCAGGTCTTCGTGCTCGCGCTGGATGCCGTCCCGGTACGATTGGATGTCCCGAATGTCGGCCCCATATTTGCGCTTGAGGGTTTCGATGAGGCTGAGCCGGGATTCGACCTCCTCCATCTTTTCCGGCGAGAGGTCTTGTTTTTCCTTGTAGCGCATCAAAAGGTCCGAGAGCTCGCGGATGACGATGCCCAGCGGGCCGAGCGCTTCGTTCATCTCGGCGAAGGCCGGGTCGAACGCGCCGAGTTCGGCCAGGTCGCGCTCGAGCCTGGCCAGGAGCGAGGATAGGGACGGGTCTCCGGCGTAGGCCGTGTCGAGGGCCTGCTCGACGAGCGACGAGATCTTCTCGGCGTTCTTGAGGATATGACGCCGGGCGCGGAGCTCCTCTTCTTCGCCGGGCCGGAGGGCGGCCTTGTCGATCTCCCGGATCTGGAACTCCAGGTAATCGAGGCGCTGGCCGCGTTCCCGCCGCTTGTCCTCCCAATCGGCCTTCATGCGGCTGAGGCGGCGAAGCTCGCGGGCCGTCTCGGCAGCTGCGTCGCGGAGGGCGACGGTGCCGCCGAAGTGGTCGAGGTATTCGAGATGGCTCTCGAGACGGAGAAGGAAGACGTGGTCGTTCTGCCCGTAGATGTCGACGAGGGGACCGGCCAGCTCTTTGAGCCTTTTCACGGGAACGAGGACGCCGTCCCCGTACGCTTTGCCCGTCCCGTCTCCGCCGATCGTTCGCTGGAGGGTCAGGTCGTCGCCGGCTTCTTCGGGGAGAAGGTCCGGAGGAGGGCTTGCCGGGCGGTCGAAGATCGCTTCGACCGCCGCTTCGGCGCGGCCCGTCCGGACGACGTCCGCGGCGGCTTTTTCGCCGCAGACCAGCCGGATGCTGTCGATGATGATGGATTTGCCCGCTCCCGTCTCGCCGGTAAGGATGGTGAAACCCGGCTCGAGGTCCATCCGGAGGTCCTCGATCGTGGCCAGGTTCCGGATTCTCAGGAATTTGATCATGCGGCGCGACCGCCCTCACTTGGTGATCTTGAGCGGGACGAGAGATTTCTCCATATTGATGCGGCCGTAGCCGACGAACATGTCCGGACCGCCGTAGACCGCGGCGTTCACGTCGTCCGCCGCGTACCGGATGATGTTCGCGACATCGGCCGGCGTCAGCGACGGCTTCAGGCCGCGGACAAGCGCCGCCAGTCCCGCCACGTAGGCGCAGGCCAGCGATGTGCCGCTGTCGAACTTGTAGGACGGGAATCCGGCCGGCGTCAGGGCGACGGGGAAGGTCGAGATGATATTGACGCCGGGAGCGGCCACGTCGACCTCCGCGCCGAAGTTCGACCAGGTCGCCCTCAAGTCGAGGTAGTCCGTCGCCGCGACCGCGCAGACGTACCGGTCGTAGGCCGCCGGGTAGTACACGGCCGTGTTGTCGTTGCCCGCCGCCGCGGCGATGAACGCCCCTTTCGTTTCGTAGGCGTATTTCAGGGCCTCTTCGAGGGCGTTGTCCTTGGCCGGCATGCCGAAGCTGAGATTGAGGACCTGCGCGCCGTTGTTGGCCGCCCAGAGGATGCCGTTGACGATGGCGGCGGAGTTTCCCTCGCCGGCTTGGTCCAGCACCTTGACCGGCAGGATTTTCGAATTCCAGGAGACCCCGGCAATGCCTTCGTAATTGTCGGTCTCGGCGGCGGCGATGCCCGCAACCATGGTCCCGTGGCCGTTGTCGTCCGAAGCGTCGGTGTCGCCGTTGACGAAATCGTAGCCGGGGCCCTTGATCTTGTTCTTGAGGTCCGGATGGGTGAGGTCGACGCCGGTGTCGATGACGGCGATGACGGTATGGGCCAGGCCCGTCGTCTCTTCCCAAGCCGCCGTCGCGTGGATGTCGGCGCTCGGCTTCCCTTGCGGACTCCCGGGAACCCAGCCGATCTGCTGGCCCTTGTTGAACAGGGCATATTGATCCTCGAAATATTTATCGTTGGGGGTCAGGCAGGCCCGATAGATAAAGTTGGGCTGAACGTAGGCCACGTCGGGATTCCGTCCGAATGCCTCGACGGCCTCTTCGACCGTCGCTTCGGCGGGGATGCGGACGAGATAGAGGTCGAGCGGAGAGATGAGAGCCTGAGCCCGGGTGCGAAGCGTCGTCAGGGCGAGCGCCTTCATGGCGGCCGTGGCGGTGGGTTTGAACTTCAAGAGGACCTGTCCGGGAACGAAGAGTCCGTCGTCCGCGGCCGAAGGGGAGCCGGCGGCGGCGAAGGCCAGATAGGCCGCCAAGCCGGCGCCGAGGACGCCGCCCGCAACCGCGCGCAGTCTTCTCATGAAGCCTCCTCCGTCAGATCGAGATGACGGCCTTGATCGCAACTCCGTAGTCGGTGTCCAGCCCGCCGGAGAGCTTTTTGTAGGGGACGGCCGTGAGCTCTCCCTGGACCTTGACGGACGCCGACGGCTCGAAGACCGCCCCGAAGGCGAATCCGACCGAACCGCGGCCCGTAATCTTTTTCTCCTCGACGCCGGACAGCGCTCCGATAGATTCGCTCATGGTGAACGTTCCCCACAGCCTATTGTAGGAGACGGACAGGTAAGGGGTAAAATTCTCATAGCCGGCGTAGCGGACGAGCGGGCCGGCCAGGATCCGGGACCAGGTCCCTTTGCCGTCCACGGTGCCGGCCGCGTTCAACGAAGGGGCCTCGAATTCCTTGGCCCTGCCGAGCGACATGGCGAATTGCGCGGCGACTCCGACTTCGATATCTCCGAAGCCCGCGACCCGGCCCTCGAAATCGGCCCCCCAGAGCAGGCTGCCGATCGTCCCCGCTTGGTATTCCAGGGAGAACGGGAGCTGCCGGAACGTCAGCCCGTTGAAGTTCGAGAGGCTGTATCCGGCGAAGAGGGCCATGCGGCCCGCCGTCGCGAGCTCCACCTCCGCCCGGAGGACGGCCAGCGAGACGACGAGCTTCGAGGTGGAGGCCGCCTCGTCCCAGGATACCGTGCGCGAAAAGTGCTCGATGCCCAGGCCGGGCCGGACACGGATTCCCGCGCCTTCGGCGTCCTGCGCCCGCGCCGGGCCGGCGAGAACCGCGACGGCGGCCAGCAGCGCGACGGCGGCCGAGAGCTTCTTCACCTCCGCGGGCTGTTTCTTCATTTTTTCTCTTTTAGAGGAGGGGCCTTTTCGATTTCCTTGAGCCTGGCTTCGGCCTTCGCCGCGAGCTTGCTCTTGGGATAATCCGTGACGAGCTTCCGGAAATAAGGAGCCGCCTGGTCAAGTTTCGGCCACTTGAAATAGGAATCTCCCAGATAGAAGTAGACCTTGTCCATGCCGGTATATTCCGGATAGTTGGTCAGGATCTCGGTCAGGCGGCTGGTCGAAGCCCGGTAGGCTTCGACCCGGTAATAATGGAGGCCGATGACGAACGAATGCTCCGCCAGCCGCTCCTCGCACTCCTTGATCTTCTCCCGGGCCAGCTTGGCCTCTTCGGCCAAAGGATAGGCGGTGATCATCTTCTTCAATTCGGCCAGGGCTTGGATCGTTTTCTGCTGGTCTCGGCCGGGCTTGGCGTTCTTGTCGTAGTAGCATAGCGCGAGCCGGTATTGGGCGTAGGGGGCGGACGGGCTCAGGGGGTGAAGGGAAATGAACTCCCGGTATTCGGAGGCGGCGAGGATCAAATTGCCTTCGTCGCCCTCCGCGAAATACGAGTCCGCGATCGCCAGCTTCGCCCGCTGGGCGTAGAAGCTCTTGGGGAAGGAATCGATGATCTGGCGGAAAAAGAGGCGGGCCCGTTCCGGGTCTTTTTTCACGAATTTTTCGCCTTCCCGGAAGAGGGCCTCGTCGGACGATGCGACTTCGGGGGCGAGTTCGAGCTTCTTCGCTCCGCAGGAGGCGGCGAAGAAGGAGGCGCATATGATCAAAACGAGCGCGATCAATCTTTTCATCGGGATTTTCCTTTGGCGGACGGGGCCGGGGCGCGGCCGTAGAGCTCTCGAATCCAGTCCCATTCCCGGCGGAGGCCTTCTTCGAGCGCCGTGCGGGGCTCGAAGCCCAAGTCCGCCCGGGCCTTATCGATGCCGGCGAAGGTGTGGAGTACATCGCCTTTCTGGCGCTTCCCGCGCCGGACGCGTACGGGCATCCCGCAGATGCGTTCCATGACCGGAAAGAGGCGGTCAAGGATCTCGCGATGGCCTCCTCCGATGTTGTACACCTGTCCGGCCGGCCCTTTCCGGAGCGCAGCCACGTTGGCTTCGACGATATCGTCGACATACGTAAAATCTCGGGTCTGGCGGCCGTCGCCGTAGACTGTGATCTCACGGCCCTCGAGGATCGCCTTGAAAAATTTGTGAAAAGCCATATCGGGGCGCTGGCCGGGTCCGTAGACGGTGAAGAACCGGAGGGAGACGGTGGGGAGGCCGTAGTTCTTGTGGTAGAGAAAACAGAGCTTCTCGGCGGCCAGCTTGGTCACCCCGTACGGCGACAGGGGGTGGAGGGCGCTCGTCTCGACCATGGGCAGGTCGGGCGTCAATCCGTAAACGGAGGAGGACGAAGCGAATACGATTTTCTTCAGGGGAACGTCCTTGGCCGCTTCGAGAAGCCGCTGCGTGACTTGGATATTGTTTTTGAGATAAACGTCGAAATTCTCACCCCAGCTGGCCCGGACGCCGGCCTGAGCCGCCAGGTGAAAGACCGCGTCGACGGATCTCAGGGTCTTTTTCAAGGGGAGGTCGGCCAGGTCCTTCGCGACAAGCTTGAAGCGCTTGGCCTTCAGGAGAGGGGCGAGGTTCCTGTCCTTGATCCAGCGGGGATAATAATCGGTGAAGCAATCGACGCCGAGGACCGAGTCCCCGCCGTCGAGGAGGCGGCGACTGAGATGCGAGCCGATGAATCCGGCCGCGCCGGTGACAAGGATCTTCATGAACCGCCGGCCTTCCGGGCCGTCTCCTTCATGAGGCGGACGGCTTCAGCGGGATCCGGGTGGTTGAAGACGGCGTTCCCGGCGACGAGGATCTCGGCCCCGTCCCGGATCAGGGTGTCCATGTTCTGGAGGTTCACGCCGCCATCGATCTCAACCCGGGCCGGCCAGCTCCGCTCCCTGAGCCAGCGGCGGAGCCCGCGGATCTTTTCGTGCGACGCGTCTATGAACGGCTGGCTTCCCCGGCCCGGATTGACGCACATCAACAGGACGAAGTCGAGCTCCGCAAGGATGTCGTTGAGCGCCGGCAGCGGGGTGGCGGGATTCAGGGCCACTCCGGCCTTCCGGCCGGCCTGGCGGATAACGGAGACGTCCCTGTGGAGATGGGCCGTCGCCTCGAGGTGAATCGAGATCCAGTCGGCGCCGGCGTCGATGAACCAAGGCACGACTTCTTGGGGATTGTCGACCATCAGGTGGACGTCGAGCGGAAGCCGGGTCGTTTTCTTGAGGCGAGCGACGAGGCCGGGACCGAAGGTCAGATTGGGAACGTAATGGCCGTCCATGATATCGACATGGACGATGTCGGCCCCCGCGCTCTCGATCAGCCTGACCGCCTCATCGAGGCGGGTGAAATCCGCCGAAAGGAGGGAGGGAGCGATCTGGATCATCTTACTTGCTCACCTCGAGCGTGATCTGATTGCGTTTGAGGATGCGGGCCCCGGCGACCGGGGTTTGTTTGAGGATGATCCCCGGCTCCCAGCCGGGATAATAGGAATAATGGACCTCGGCGACCTGAAATTCGAGCTCCTTGAGCCGACGGATGACGGAATCCGCGCTCTTTTCGATCAAGTCGGGCATGATGTACATGGCTTCCCAGGCGCCCTGGCTGACGAGGACGTCGACGGCGGCATTGCGGCCGACGACATCGTCGGCTGGGGGCTGTTGGGCGATGATCCGGCCGGCGGCGTATTGAGAGGTATGGATCTGGGAGACCCGGCCCCGGCGCAGTCCGGCGGATTTGAGGATTTGGCCCGCAAATTCGAGGGACCGGCCTTCGAGCCGGGGAACGGCCGCCCGCTCGCTGCCTTCACTGACGACGACATTCACCGTCCGGTTCGCCTTGATCCGGGATCCCGGTCCCGGGTCCTGGGAAATGATCCGGCCTTTGTCGAGGCGGAGGTCGAATTGCCGGGCGACGATCGCGATCGCCGTCCGCTTGACGGCGAGCTCGACCCGGGCCTCTTCCAGGTTTTTTCCTTTGAGGTCGGGAAGGGTGATGAGCTCTCCCCGGAGGATGATCTGGGACGACAGGTTGGCGGCGAGGAAAAAGAGGATCAGAGAGATCAGCGCATAAAGAGCGGCATCCTCGAGCTTCTTGTGCGCCATAGAGACACAATCCCTTCGGTCCGTTCTCATCTATACCATATCTTGATAACCTAGTAAACTGTGAAAAGGTTGCTGCCCCGCGGGCGCATACCGAATTTCGCACGGGTCTGCTATAATAGCCGGGTTCGACGGAGGAGCGACCACCATGGACAAAATATCCGATTTCCGCAGCGATACCGTCACCCGGCCGACGCCGAAGATGCGTCAAGCGATGGCCGAGGCCGTCGTCGGCGATGACGTGCTCGGTGACGACCCGACCGTCCTCAAGCTCGAAGCTTTAGCGGCTGAGACGATGGGCAAGGAAGCGGGCCTGTATTGCCCCTCGGGCACGATGGGCAATTCGATCGCCGTGAAAGCCTGGACGCGGGAGCTGCAGGAAGTCATCGTCGAAGCCCGCTCCCACATTTTTAATCTGGAATCGACGCACATGACCTTCATATCCAGGGTCACGCCTCGGCCGCTGCCGTCGGTCCGGGGGGCCATGGACCCAGCCGTCGTCGAGGCCAATATCAAGATCCCCAACGTCCATACGCCCGAGACGACGCTCATCTGCGTCGAGAACACCCACAACAACCACAGCGGAGCCGTCCTTCCCCTCGACAACCTCAAGGCGATCCGGTCCATCGCCGACCGATACCGCCTCAAGGTCCACATGGACGGCGCCCGGATCTTCAATGCCAGCACCGCGTCGGGGATTCCGGTCAAGGAATACGCCAAGTGCGTGGATTCGGTCATGTTCTGCCTGTCCAAGGGGCTGTCCGCGCCCGTCGGATCGATGCTCGTCGGGCCCAAGGACTTCGTCGACTACGGCCGCCGCCTCCGAAAGGCGCTGGGCGGCGGCATGCGCCAGGCCGGCGTGCTGGCGGCGCCTGGGATCATCGCCCTGACCGAGATGCCGGCCCGTTTGAAAGAGGACCATCGGCGGGCCAAGACGCTGGCCGGGGCGATCGCCGGATTGCCCGGTATCGCCCTGGATCCCGGCACGATCGAGACCAACATCGTCATTTTCGGTTTTTCCCACCCGAAATATGCGATGGCTCAGTTCCTCGCCGCTCTCAAGGAGCGCGGCATCTGGGCTCTCGCCATCGCCGGCGGCATCCGCTTCGTCACCCACAAGGACGTCGACGACGAGGACGTGGAGAGGGCGGTCAAGGCCTTCAAGGAAATTTTGTAAGGCCGCAGACACTTACCGAATATCGATCTTGGCAAGTGTCCGGCGTCTATTCCGCTGCTTCTGCCAGCAATACGGCCAGGTCCTTGACCTGGATCTCGCTTTTTTCCTTGTCTTTGAGCGCGTCGCGGAGCATCGTCTGGCAGAAGGGGCAGGCCGTGGCCACGCCATGCGCCCCGGAGCGGATCACCTCATCGGCCCGCATGTGATTGATCCTGCGGCCGAGCGATTCCTCCGTCCACATCAACCCGCCTCCCGCGCCGCAGCAGAAGCTGTGCTGGCGGTTGTTCTCGAGTTCGACGACCGGACGGCCGCCAAGGTTCGCGAGAAGGTTCCGCGGCTCGTCGAAGACGCCGTTATGGCGGCCTAGATAGCAGGGGTCGTGGTAGGTGAGGCGCTGAGCCCGGCCGGGCTTCAGCTTGAGCCGCTCATCCCGGACGAGGCAGGCCAGGAACGGCGCGTGATGGCTGACCTCGATCGTCCGATAATGGGCCTTGGCCGCGTCGCTCACGGCTGTCGAGAGATCGAGCAGCTTCGGATACTCGTTCTTGAACGCATTATAGCCATGGGGGCAGATCGTCAAAATCTTTTTGATTTTATACTTGGCGAAGAGTTCGATCGTTTCGGCGGCCAGCGTCTGGAAAAGGTACTCGTTCCCCAACCGCCGGGCCGAATCGCCGCAGCATTTCTCTTCGACGCCCAGGATGGCGAAATCGATCCCGGCTTTTTTCAGGACCGAGGCAAAGGCCCGGGCGGTTTTCCTGCCGTCCTCGTCATAGGAGGCGGCGCACCCGACCCAGAAGAGATAGTCCGCGCAGGGATGGTCCTGGATGAGCTCGATGTCCAATCCCTCGGCCCAATCCGCCCGCTTGGAAAACCCTATGCCCCAGGGATTGGCGTTCGTCTCCATGTTCCGAAAGAAAGCGTTGAGCTGGGCCGGGAATTTGCTTTCCATGAGGACCTGGCTCTGCCGCATCCCGACGATCTTCGGGATGTGCTCGATCTCGACGGGACAGACGTGCATGCAGGCCCCGCACGTCGTGCAGGTCCAGATCTCGTCCTCTTTGTGGACGTTCGGGACGAGAGCCGGGAGGGCGTCGCGTTTCTTATCGACAAGGGCCGGCCGATTCTTGAGCAGGTGCTGTTCCATGTCGAAGAGGATCATCTTGGGGGAGAGGGGCTTGTCGCTCTGAAAGGCGGGGCAGACGTCCTGGCAGCGGCCGCATTCCATGCAGGCCAGGGCGTCGAGCCGGTCCTTCCACGATAGATCGGCCGCCTTTTCGAGCCCGAAGACCTCCGATTTTTCCAGGTCCAGGCCCGGGACGGTCCTACCGATCCCCGGAGCTCGGAAGACGAGGTTCAAGGAGCCCGTGATCATGTGGAGGTACTTGGAGTGGGGGACGTAGGCGATGAAGGCGTAGACGAAGAGGATATGGAGCCACCAGCCGATTTTAAAGTGGAGAGCGATGGCGGCCTCGCTCAATCCCGCGCCCTGGACGGCCTTGGCCAAGGCCGAACCGAGGAAGGACAGCCGCATCGTCCCCGGATGGTGGGCGATGGAGAAGGCTTCGAAATAGAGATAGCTGAGGGTGACGAGGACGAGCGCCACATAAATGATCGCCGAATCCTTCGGAGTCGTCGCGTAAGCCTTCGGCTTCAGAATGAACCGCTTGAAAGCGAAGAAGGCGACGCCGACGAGGACGAGGATGGCGAAGACGTCGACGAGGAGCGAGAAGAAATCGCCGAAGGCCCCGTTTCCGAACATATAAAAACCGGGGATGAAGCCCTCGAGGGTATGATTGAACGTCATCGTGTCGAACGTCAGCGCGCCGTAGAAGATGAAGACGTGCATGAAGCCGGTGAAGAGGCGCTCGTCCTTGAGCGTGCAGCGCTGGAAGAGGATCTTGCCGAGGGCATGGAGGATGCGGCCGGCCATGCGGTCGAAGCGGTTATCGGGGCGGCCGGCGCGGACGATCTTGTATCGGGCGACGAGCGGCGCTAGGAAGAGGACGGCCGTAGCCAGGATGATGAGGGCGAATATGATTTTTTCGACGAGTGTGAGCATGCCGACTCCCTAACAGACACATACCGAATTCGCATGTGTCTGTCAAGGTTTGTATTCGGCGGATGCCGCCTGGAGACGCTTGCCAAGACTGTAAGTGTTTGCGCCGGCGAATTATGATAGAATCTCGATTCAATCCCGATCGGGAGGCCGGAACATGCCCACCCAGTACGACATAGCCATCATCGGCGGCGGGCCGGGAGGCTACACCGCCGCGATCCGCTGCGCGCAGCTCAAAAAGAAGGTGGTCGTGTTCGAAGAGGACGCGGTCGGCGGAACGTGCATGAACTACGGGTGCATCCCGACCAAACATCTCCTCCATCAGACCAAGCTCTTCAAAGAGATCCGGTCCAACCGAACGCTCGCCGGCC
>Ga0163209_1000198_pt1 | contig 24842 bp, 20 predicted proteins | sample Kivu_160m_FD_113538 | JGI IMG/M metagenome (GOLD analysis project Ga0163209, IMG submission 113538) | Freshwater microbial communities from Lake Kivu, Western Province, Rwanda to study Microbial Dark Matter (Phase II) - Kivu_160m | ecosystem: Environmental > Aquatic > Freshwater > Lake ...
AAAGAGTGTATTTTACGGCTTTCCCAAGGGTTGTCAATCTCTCGGCTCGCGCCTTCAATAGGGCCTGTTGAGGGGATTTTTCAGAGACATAGTTTTTCCCCGGAATCAGCGTCTCTTCGGTCAAACGGATTGATGGTGTTATAATAAATCTCGGAGAGACAAAACGTGAAGTTCAATATCGTATTAACTCCCGCGGCCGAAGGCGGATTTATCGTGACGGTTCCCGCCTTGGAAGGCTGTATTACCCAAGGGGACACGGAGAAGCAGGCTCTTAAGAACGCGAAAGAGGCGATCATCTGCTACTTGGAGGGCCTCGAGAAAGTCAACCAAATCAGACTCAAGCCCAACGCCTTCATCAAGGAAATTGAGGTCCGCGTTTGAGCCGGACGTTTTCCGGGAGGGAGGTCGTCAAGGCCTTTCGTCGGATCGGCTATGTCGTCGACCACCAGCGGGGGAGCCATATATTCCTGCACAATTTAGATAAAAACATATCGTTGGTGATACCCCTTCATAAAGAACTCAAAAAGGGGACTCTGCACGGAATCTTAAAAAGGGCGAGTTTGTCTCTCGAAGATCTCAAAGATCTCGTTTAATGTTTCAGCCGAAATCGCGGCCTGGATTCAGGAACCGTCGGGTCAAGGCTTTGAACTGCTTCCCGGGGGACTTTATCGACGGAACATCAACCGGGCTTTTTTGAACGACATCGGCACGGATATCTTAGAGTCGATTTCGTTTCGATAACGAGTTATTTAGCTCTAAATATGGATTTCTACAGAGAGCTAGGATTGATTTCCCTCCCTTGCGGTGATAATCTTGAACCACGCCATCGAGAAGCTAACTAGGCCCATGAAATGCCCCGGTTGTTACTCTGAAATTAAGGAAGATTCCCGGTTTTGCAGCGTGTGCGGGACTCCCATCGGCCCTTCGGAGAAGGTTTCAGTATCCTTGACCAAGACCCTGCAGACGCCTGCGCAAGAAATGATTCCGGGCAAGATTCTGGGCGGCAAATACGAAATCATCGAAGAAATCGGCCGGGGCGGTATGGGTATCGTCTATAACGCTGAGGACACAACCTTGGCCCGCAGAGTCGCCATCAAAGTCCTGCCCGAGATCTTCACCGGCGATCCGGAACGGTTGGCTCGCTTCGAGCGCGAGGCCAAGCTCCTGGCGTCGCTGAACCATCCCCATATCGCCACGATCCACGGACTCGAAGAGATTGACGGAAAACGCTTCCTCGTCATGGAACTGGTCGAGGGCGAAACTCTGGCCGAACGAATCGGCCGAGGCCCACTTCCCTTGGAGCAAACCATAAAGGTCTGCCTTCAGATCGCCGAAGGGGTGGAAGCGGCCCATGAGAAGGGAATCATCCACAGGGACCTGAAGCCCGCTAACGTCAAGCTCACCCCCGACGGCAAGGTGAAGGTCCTCGATTTCGGCCTGGCCAAAGCGTTTCATGAAGAAGCGGCGGCTTCCGACCCGTCCAAGTCCCCCACCATCACCGGGCGGATGACCGAACCCGGGGTGATCCTAGGCACGGCCGCCTACATGAGCCCGGAGCAGGCCAAAGGAAGGCCGGTGGACAAACGGGCCGACATCTGGGCCTTCGGCTGTATCCTATACGAATGCCTGACCGGAAAGCGTGCGTTCCACGGCGATACGGTCTCGGAGACCATCGCGGCAATTCTCAGAGGCGAGCCCGACTGGGATTCGCTTCCCGCCGACACGCCTGGAAACGTGCGGGCCGTCCTGCGCCGATGCCTTCAGAAGGACTGCGGGAAACGGCTACACGACATTGCCGATGCGCGACTCGAACTCGAAACGCCGGCGGATTTTCCAGCCGAAGTCGTGCAAGTTCGCCGGAGACCCTCGTTCGTGTGGCTTGCCGCGGGTGCGGCGGCCATACTTATCGCCGGCATCCTCATCGGCCGATGGTTGATCGGGCATACTAAGTCCGCTTCTCAAGCTTCGGCTGTCACGGCCATCGTCAAAGTCGAGACAGGATATCAGTTGAGCGGCCCGCCCGACACCGGACGGCGCCCAACTCGGACCGCCCTGGCCGTTTCGAGCGACGGCAGGTTCGTCGTCTATAGCGCGATCGAGGAGAATCCCGTCTCTCAAGCGAAGCCTGCGCTGTACTTGAGGAGAATGGCTCAATCGTCAGCCAAGCTCATCTCCGGGACTGAAGGTGGGAGTCATCCCTTCCTGTCGCCCGACAATCTCTGGGTAGGATTCTGGGCGGACGGCAAGCTCAAGAAGATTCCGGTCGAAGGCGGTGTGCCGGCTACAATATGCGATGTTTCGTCGCTCTGCGGTGCGAGTTGGGGCCGTAATAACGGCATTGCATTCACAGATGGATTGCAGGGAGGACTCTCCATGGTTTCGGCAGAGGGCGGAAAGCCCGAGGCCTTGACCAACCCTGATCCGAAGCGAGAGGAGTCAAGCCACCGTCTGCCATCCTGGCTTCCCAACGGCAAGGCCGTGTTGTTCACCGTCATGAGACACCTTTGGGATTCACAACCCCGGCTCGCGCTGCTCCGACTGGATACTCGCGAGTGGCATCTTCTTCTCCAGGACGCTTCTGATGCCAGATACGTTCCCACGGGGCACCTTGTGTTCTTGAGGCAGGCAGTTCTCATGGCTGTTCGATTTGACCCGGCCGGGCTGGAGGTCATCGGGCAGCCATTCCCCCTCGTGGAAAACGTCGAGCAAGTTGTTTCCTCATATGGCACTTATAACACCTGCGCCGGTCAATTCGGCATCTCTGACACAGGCTTGCTCGTTTATGCGGCAGGCGGCATTGATCCGAGCCCGAATAATACGCTGATGTGGGTGGACCAGAAAGGAATGGAACAACCGGTTACCGCTTTGCAGTTCCCCTTTCAAGCTCCGCGTCTTTCTCCAGATGGCCAGAAAATTGCCTATGCTACTGAGGAGCGGGCGCGGCGACTTTTCGTGTATGACTTGGGCAGAGGCACGAACAGCCCCCTGACTTTTGAGGGAAGGGCGGTTTCGGTGCTTTGGTCTCCCGACGGTCGGCGGCTTCTTTTCGGATGGCATAAATCCCTGATGTTGAACCTATACTGCCAACCTTACGATGGAAGCTCACCAATGGAGCGCCTGACAACAAGTAATTTCCCCCAATGGCCGGGATCATGGTCTCCGGATGGGAAAATGGTAGCTTTTGTGGAGCGGCGCCCAGACACGGGATACGACATTTCTATACTGGACGTCCTCTCAGGGCGCGTAACGCCGTTCCTGAATTCTCAATATAATGAAATGTTTCCGGAATTTTCGCCGGATGGAAGTTGGATTGCTTATACATCCGACGAGTCGAAACGCAACGAGGTCTACGTCCGGGCATTCCCCGGCCCGGGCATGAAGAAGCCAGTCTCGAGCGAAGGGGGCGTGGAGCCGCTGTGGGGAAGAAACAAACAGCTCTTCTATCGATGGGGGAGTACGATGTGGGTCGTTGATGTCCGGACAGATGGCGGTTTCGCGGCTGCCAAACCGCGCCTGCTGTTTGACAAACCTGGATACGTTAGAGCCACCCCCACTCGTGTCTATGACCTGTCTCACGACGGGCTGCGATTTCTCATGGTCAAGGTCGAAGAGAGGAAGCCCGTGCCGGTCACCGAGATGATCCTCGTCCAGAACTGGTTCGAGGAACTTAAGCGCCTCACGCCCGCCGGGAAGAAATGAAGACGCAGATCCTCTTCCTTCCTCAATTCTGACAAATCGAAAAAAAGCGGAAATATATTTTGCCTCAAGATTGCCTGAGAGTGTCGGTTTATGGCCTCAACCGGGGTTGTAAGTCTCTGTATTCTCAGGCTAAACGCTGATTTCCAGACGGCCGTCACGGAACGGATCGCCCAACCGGCTTTATTTTTTCCGATTGGGGCACCGGTGTCAATTTGCCCAACGGAACGGAGCTTCTCGCATTGGCGGATTAGAAGAAGAATGATATGATGTCCGTCCCGTATTTCGGTCAATGAAGGAAGAATCCGTGTCAACAAAAATCATCAAAGTCGTCGGACGCGAAATCCTCGATTCCAGGGGAAACCCCACGGTGGAAGTCGAAGTCGCCTTGGAAGGCGGAATTTCGGCTAGAGCGGCGGTTCCCTCCGGAGCGTCGACCGGCTCCTACGAAGCCCTCGAACTCCGCGACGGCGATCACGCCCGTTATCTCGGCCGCGGAGTCCTCACGGCCGTGGCCCATGTCAATGAGAAGATCGGCGCAGTCCTCGTCGGCTTGGACGCCGCGGATCAAACGAAGGTCGACGAGACGATGCTCGCCCTCGACGGAACGGAAAACAAGAGCCGGCTCGGGGCGAATGCCATCCTCGGCGTCAGCATGGCCGTGGCGCGGGCCGCGGCCCGGTCCAAAGGCGAACCGCTCTACAAGCACCTCGGCGGGTCGGACGCCGTCCTTCTGCCCGTCCCGATGTTCAACATCCTCAACGGCGGGGTCCATTCCAACTGGCAGGCGACGGATTTCCAGGAATTCATGATCGCCCCGGTCGGCGCTCCGAATTTCCGCGAGGCCCTGCGATGGGGGAGCGAGGTCTATCAAGCGCTCAAGGCGATCCTCAAGAAAGAAGGCCAGTCGACGGGTGTCGGGGACGAAGGCGGTTTCGCCCCGGGGCTCAGAAGAAACGAGGATGCCGTGGACTTCATCCTCCGGGCGATTCAAAGGGCCGGTTACGCCCCCGGCCGGGACATCGTCCTGGCCCTCGATCCCGCGGCGAGCAGCTTCTATGATCAAGGACGGTACCATTTGCGCACGGAAAACCGGAGGATCACCTCGGAAGAGATGGTCGCCCTTTATGCGGACTGGGTTTCCCGCTTTCCCATCGCCGTCATCGAGGATGGCCTTGCCGAGGACGACTGGGAGGGCTGGAAGCTCCTGAACAAGGCCGTCGGCTCCAAGATCGAGCTCGTCGGAGACGACATTTTTGTCACGAATGTGAAGCGCATCGGCCGGGGGATCGAAGAGAATGCGGCCAACGCGGTCTTGATCAAGTTGAACCAGATCGGGACCTTGACCGAGACGATCGAGGCCATTCGCTTGGCCCGGAAGGCCGGATGGGGGGCGATGGTTTCGCATCGCAGCGGCGAAACGGTCGACAGCTTCATCGCCGATTTCACGGTCGCGATGGGGACCGGCCATCTCAAGACCGGAGCGCCCTGCCGCGGCGAGCGCGTCGAGAAGTACAACCAGCTGATGCGCATCGAGGAAGACCTGGGCGAAAGGGCGGTCTACGCCGGCCATAAGGCATTCGTGCGATAAAGCTACCAAGGGTCATCGGCGGGAACCCCCATCCTCTGAAGGCGGGACATACTCCAACAGGCAGGGCATATTTCGGCCAAGCTCCTGTCTAATTTGAAGTTATGTCAAAATCTATTTGAAATCCTAAATTGGGAAAACTTTCATTCATGGAGTTCCGATATCCCCTCTCAAGTCCTTCAATTTTCGGGGGAACTTTCGGCGTAATCCGGTTGATTTACATGCGCAAGCGAATTAAAATATTCAATCTGAACACTCCGGTGATGGAGTTCACCGAGAAACCGCCCTTTGGGCTGATGACTCCTACCAAGGCTGGATTCCTGGGGGAGTCGGCGCCCGGTCGAAGGACTCCTTTCAGGAAAACGCGAAGGAGTCGTCTCATGGCCGCCACGACAGAAGAGAAAAAGGAAAATTTGTCGACTTTGATCGATCTTGCCGTCCGAACGCTCGGCGGGATGGGATCGGAATTCACAACCGAGCAGTCTCGACTGGCGGGTCTCAAGGATCGGCTGGCCGAAGGACGATTCCACCTCGCGGTTCTCGGCCAATTCAAGCGCGGCAAAAGCACCCTCCTCAACGCCCTCCTGGGGGAATCCGTCCTGCCGACATCCGTCATTCCCCTGACGGCGATCCCGACCTTCATTCGCCAAGGCCGGGAGTTCAGGATACGGGTGTCTTATCTCGACGACCGAAAGCCCGAGGAATGGACAGCCCCTGATGCCGGTCGTCTTTCGGAATTGCTCCGGGGCCTGGTCACGGAAAGCGGAAACCCCAGGAATCATCGGGGTGTTCTTCAAGTTGTCGTCTTCCACCCGAGTCCGATTTTGTCCGAAGGGTTGGTCCTCATCGACACTCCCGGCGTCGGGTCGACGTTTCAGCACAATACCGAAACGGCCTTGAATTTCCTTCCCCAGTGCGACGCGGCGCTATTCCTGGTTTCGGCGGATCCTCCCATCACGGAAATCGAGATCGCATTTCTAAAGCAAGTCCGGGCCCGCGTCCTGCGGTTGTTCTTTATTCTCAATAAGAGGGATTATCTCGACGAGGAAGAACTTCGGGCCGCCGTTGAGTTTCTTCGTCAGGTCCTAAAAGACCAGGTCGGCCTTCCGGCCGATGTCCCCATTTTCACCGTCTCCGCTAAACAAGCTTTAGCCGCGAGAAAAAACGGTTCGAGCCGTCCGGGGGGCGGCAATATCGAGGCCATCGAACGTCACTTGGTGGACTTTCTAGCCAGGGAAAAGTCCGACGCCTTGCGGGCGGCGGTCAGCCGAAAAGCCGCGGACATCCTTGCCCAGTGCGATATGCGCCTTAAGCTGGCCATCCGATCGTACCAGATCCCCATCGAGGACCTTCGGGAGAGGATGGCCGTTTTCGAACGCAAGATGGAGGAAATTCGGCGCCAACGGCTTTTCGAAGACGACCTCTTAGCGGGAGACCGTCGCCGCATGCACGAATTGCTCGAGGCCCATGCCGAGAATCTCCGAAGAAAAGCGCAGGAATATCTAGCCGGAATCGCCTTTGAAACGATCGCTCGGGACGGTCCATCCGCGGAACGGGAAGTGCCCAAGGCCTTGGCCGAGGCGATTCCCGGTTTCTTCGAGCACCTCTCGGGCGAAACGACGGCTCATTTCCGCCAGTTGATGGACGATGCGGTTCGCCCCCATCGAGAACGCGCCGCCCAACTCATCGCTTCGATCCGGAAAACGGCGGCCGAATTGTTCGAAGTGCCCTATTGGGCCCCCGAAAGCGGGGAGACGTTCGAAATCGTCCAGGAACCCTATTGGGTAACGCATAAATGGACGAGCCGCCTGATTCCGATGCCGGCCGGCTTGGTCGACCGGCTGCTCTCCGCAGCGGCCCGCAGCGCGCGTCTGCGCAAGAGGCTTTTCGATCAGGTCTCGGCCTTGGTCGTGCCGAACGTCGAAAACCTCCGCTGGGCGATTTTCCAGAGCATCGATCGAACGTTCATCCAGTTCGCCGCGTCCCTTAAACAGAAATGGGATGATGCCGTCATGGCCACTGAAGGCGCGATTCGGGCGGCGATGTCCCGGCGCCAACACCACAGCGAACTCGCCCGGGAAGAAATCCCCGGATTGGAGATGATCTCGTGCGAGATCGGACGGATTCGGGCCGAACTCGTCGGAGATTGAGGCGGCATGACCCTCTCGAGACTTCGCCCGACGTATGGCCGGCGAAAACCGGCGAAGAGGTGTCCCCCGTGGAGATGACGATAGAAGACCTCACGAGAGATCTGAAAACAAAAAGTTGCCCAACGTGCCGACGAATGATGAAATCCGCCAAGGATTTCTTCGCCCTTTGGCAGTATGACCTGGCCAGGGAAGAGAAAGCGGCCGAAGATTTTGCCCTAGAACTCGGGTTCTGCCCCCTCCATACATGGCAATTGCTCGCTTTTTCCTCCCCCTGGGGGACGTCGATGGGATACCCAAAACTTCTCGATCGCCTTTCCCATGAGATGAGGAAGCTGCCCAAGATGCCAGACGTGGGACAAATCGTCCGGCATTTCGTCCGAAGTCCCGGCCGCTGCCGCGTTTGCCGCCTTCTCGGCGAGGTCGAGGAAAACTACTCCCGGGGGCTCGCTCTCTTGATTCAGAGCGCCGAAGGTCGGGAGGCTTGGCGGGAGTCTCACGGTCTTTGTCTCCGCCATCTGGGGCTGCTGATATCGGTTACGAACGATCCCGCTGATATTGAATTCCTTATAAACGAGGCGGCGCGGCGCTTGGAGGAGATGTCCGAGAACATGCGCCGCTTCGCCCGGAAGACGAAGGCCCTTCAGCGCGGCCTTCTGGACAGAAACGAAGAGAAGGCTTATTTGCGGGCGATGGTCCATCTTGTCGGCGAAAAGTATCTGGCCGGCGCCTTTGAGTAATCCCGAGGATCACTCCGGAGGAGGCGCGGCGGAGCGTCCGTCGGGGCCACCGTTATCGAAGACCTGCCGGTACAGGTCTTCCCCATAGCTCGTCTCCAGCGGTTCCCCCTCGACGAGTTTGTACGTCCGAACGCCGTCGTCCCGTCTTTCCGCGCGGAGGAAAAGGACATCGTCTCGCGTCCTTTCATGAAAGCCGTGGGCGAAGTCGTACAAATGCGTCACAAAAAAGATCTTGATGTGCTTTTCCAACAAGGCCGAGACAATCTGCCTCGCGATCTCCGATCCTTCACGCTCGTTCGTCGAGGCGAACGACTCGTTGAGAAGCAAGAGGGAATTCGGTTCCAATCCGTCGACGATGTCGCTCATGCGGCGGAGTTCCTCATCGAGCTTTCCGCTCGTCATGGAGACGTCCTCCTCTCGTTTGTAATGGGTGAAGAGGGTGGGGCAAACATCTGCGACAAACGACTTCGCGGCGACGAACATCCCGCCTTGCATCATCACGTGGGCCAGGCCGACGCTTCGCAGAAAAGTCGTCTTTCCGCCCTGATTGGCTCCGGTGATGATCACCAGTCTCTTTCCCGTCGCCTCGACGGCATTGGGGACGACGTTTCCCTTCATGGCCAGGGCCAGGCTGATATCGGACAACCCCTCGAAATGAAGGACGGGCGCCCCCGGGGGTGCCGTCCGAGGAAATGACGTCGCGACGTTCAGGTCCGCGAGTCGGTTGCGGAGGTTCAGGCAGCCGATATAGAAGGCCAGCTCCGAGCGCAACATGGTAAAAAAACTCAAGATATGATCCGTCGATTGGGCGAGAGCGTTCGCCACCAAGTTGATGCCGCGATCCCGCAACTCGGACAAGGATCTGGCTCCGGATTCATCGCGTTCGGCGATGCGGAAGGAGTAGGCCGGCGGTCGCTTTCCGAACATCCGCTTGAACCGGTTCCCCCGGGGCTTTCGGCTCAAGCGCAAGACGTGGTTGGCGCCGATATTGCCTTCGCCGAGCTCGGCGCTCAGCAAAACGCCCCGGGGGAATTTCAGCTCGGCAAGATGATTTCGCAGGTCGGAGAAAAATCGATCGTCGAGTTCCCTCCGGAGCATCGCGAAAAGGCCGACGAAACCCGGCGAAGAAAATTTCGGAGCGTCTGTTTCCGCCATGTCTCTCAGTTTCAAGAGCCGGCTCATGAACGCCCCCAGACATTCCGTCGAATCATAGAGGATGCCGCCCGGGGACCGCCAGAAAAAGGACAAGGAGCGGTTTTTCTCCTTCATTTCCGTTGATTCGACGGCGAGGTCGTAGAGCTGCCTCATGAGAGCCGCATTCCTCAGGCCGTCGTTCAAGACGGCCTGCCGATAGCGGATGGTCTCCGGATCGTTCCCCAGGCTGGAAAGCAAGACTTTCCGGCACGTCTCGAAGAGAAACGGATCTTCTCCGGCCATCCCCCGGAGCACGGCCTCCAGTTCCAGATCCTGGATAAAGGCTTGCTTTTGGCTCGGCCATTCCTGCGTCCAGTCGAAGTCCCGGTCGGGATGCAAAAGAAGAGCTTTCATCTCTCGAATCTCTCGATCAGCCGGCCGTGGGTCAGGCGGTACTTCTCGGCGATCGTCAACGCGTAAGCCAATCCATCCGCCGCTTTTCGCTCCAGTTTGAAAGTTCTCACCGACGGATCGCCCGAGTCGACCCCCCCGACGAGGCTGACCGTCTTTTCGTCGAACGACGCGAGTTCCGTCAGAAAGGTGACACAAACGCCGAGGACGTCCAAAGCCGAGAATCTCGCCATGACCTTCCGACTCAAGAACATCGCGTCTTTCAAGGTTGTCGAAGAGAAGATCTCGTTGACGATCATGAGGCTGTCCGGCGTCGCCCGATCCAAGATCTCGCGGATTCGTATGAGGTCGCTCTCGAGCTTGCCGCGAAGATTTTCGAAATCTTCCCCGCTTTCGAAATGAGTGAACATCCGGTCGAAGTGATAGAGGCGGGCTTGCCGGCCCGGGACGGGACAACCCAAGTTGGCCAGGTAGTGAAGCTGCCCGAACATCCGGGCGAAGGTTGTCTTCCCGCTTTGATTCGGCCCGGAAACGACGAACAGACGTTCCGGCCCGCTCAGGGAGAAATCATTGACGACGACGGCCTTCTTTTCGCCGACGAGCTTTCCGGCCAGGGCGAGGTCGAAAGCCTCCCGAGCGCGGATGTCCTTCGTCGCCGTCAGGATTTGCGGATAACAAAAGGTCAGGCCCGCTTGTCGAAATTTTCGGAGATGATCGAGATAGGCGATGTAGAAATGGATCTCGCGGTCGAAACGAGAGATCGTTGCGTCGACGAAATCCTCATGCTCGGAGCGATAGGCCTCGAGGGCCCGGAACGCGCCCGGATGGAGCTTGGCCACCCCCTCCAAGATTTCCGCTTCGACATGATTCATTCCCGGCGAGGCCGCGAATTGGACGCGATAATCCGTCGCCGCCCCGCGCCGGAATTTTTCGAAGGTCGCTTCGACGGCCGCACAGTAATCCGTCTCGGCGTCATAAGGTCGAACCGTGACGGCCAGCCCCCGGATTTGAACGTTGTATTTAATGGACGCCAACTCCGACTTCAGTCTTCGCGTCTCCGCGGCCCGCGCCCGGAAGGCTGAGGAAGCGACGTGTTTCGTCAGGTAGTCCCGGAAGGCCCGCATTCCCGGGGACACCGGATCGAGGCCGAGCAAATCTTGGTGAAGACGCCCGACCGTGTCGCCGTAGAGATCGACCGCTTCGAGGAACCACCTCTCTTTCTCGCGCCGATAATAGCGCTTGTTCGCCTGCTCGAGGCGGCGACGCATTTCGCGCATCCCGTCCGAGAACGAATCGATGGCCCGACGGAGAGCCGTGTCCTCGAGATCCCGCATGACGTCTTGACGATAGGAGATCGTTTCGAGGTCGACGGGCCCGGTCCGGAAGAAAGGGGCCAGGTCGTAGTCCTTCCACGCGGCGACGACGGCGTCGATGATTTGGTCGAGATTCAGATCGCGGAAGAAAGGCGGAGCGTCGCGGGACACGGCCGCGGAGCCATCTTGTGGCCCCGGAAAAAGGATGCTCCGGAACTCCGCCCCCTCGGAGCCGGTCTGCCCGTTCGGGATCATGAGGCACTCTTCTCCGAACGGCGAGGGGACGACGGCCTTGGCGAAGCCGAGGTCCTTCCGGCTCGAGCCATGCAAATCGCTCCCGCCGTGCCGACGATCGCCGCATAGGCGAAGCCCCAACCCGGGCCGAGCGCCGTCCAAAGCGTTCCGACGATGAGGCTGGCGGCGAAATCGCCGACGCCGTTAACGGCGCCGAGGACGCCGTAGGCCGTGCCGGAAACCGATTCGGGGACATAGTCGCGTACGGCCACGCCTTCGATCGTATCTTCCCAGGCGATGTAAAGGCCCGCCAGAACGAAGCAAACGGCGAACCAGAAAATCGAAGGCCGGGCGACGGCGAAGCCGACGAAGGTCGCGACAGCTAAAGCATATCCCGTGGCGAGATATCGAGGTCGGGAGAATCGGTCGCTCAGGGCGCCGATAGGGTAGGAAGCGAGGGCATAGACGATGTTTCGGACAAGATAAAGCAGGGTTGCCCATCGCGAGGCGTTCAGGAGGCCCATTGTCGGCTCCATGACCGTCGTGACGCGCAAGATCATCAACGTCGGGGCGAAATCGGCGAAGCCGAAGAGGCCGACCCCCCAGAGGAATTGACGATAGTTCGGCGGCATTCCCCGGAGCGTGGTCATGAACCGCATCTCGTGAGCCCGCGGCCGGCGGTTTTCGGTGATGAGAAAGGCCATCGACAACACCGACAGAAGGCCGGGGATCAGGGTCAGGAGGAAAATCATCCGGAAAACGCCGCCCTGCGCTGCGGCGCCCGCGGGAAGCCAGGAATTGACGTGCGACACGAGCGTGGGGTGTCCGGAGGCCCAGGTCAAGATGGCGTAGGCCGTAATGGGCCCCAGGACCGCGCCGGCGGTGTCTCCGGCGCGGTGGAAGCCGAACGCTTTTCCTCGGTTGCCGGGAGCGACGGAGTCGGCAAGCATGGCATCCCGGAGAGGCCCGCGGAGGCCTCGACCCAGCCAGCCCACGGCGCGCCCCAGCAAGATCAGGGGCCAGGCGAAGGCGAAGGCGAAAAGGAACTTGGCCGTCGCCGTCAGAAAATAGCCAGCGACCGATAAAGCTTTCCGGCGGCCGGCCTTGTCGCTGTAATATCCCGCCCCGATTTTGACGAAGCTCGACAGGGCGTCCGCCACGCCCTCGATGAATCCCAGCGCGGCGGCCGACGATCCGATCGCCTGCATGAATTGGGGCAGGACGGCGGTGGCCATCTCGTGGCAGTAATCGCCGAGAAGGCTCGTCAATCCGAAGCCGAAGACGTTCCGGTTAAGCCACTTTCCGTCGCGGGTTTGGGCCTTCATTTCCGGAGAGTCGCGGTCAGCCGGAGGGGGTTGGCCGGCAAGTCCAGAGCGTCACGAATGTCGCGGACGACGATATCGGCGGCGGCGACCAACTCGCCGGCGGCGCCTTCGGGACCAACGACGGCGACTCCGATGGCGGCCTTGCGGATCATCGGAATGTCGTTACGGCCGTTGCCGATCGCCATGACCCGGGAAGGTCCGAGATGTTCGAGAAATCGAAGCTTTTCCGCTCCCGTCTTGACGAACTTGATTTCAACGGGGAGTCCCTCGAACGATTCCGTCGCCGTGCCGAAGGTGTCGGCCGTGGCGACGAAAAGACGAAGCCGGCGGCCGAGCTTTCTCAGACGAGGCCGGACGCCGGGGAGCAGGGAACCGTCCTGGCCCAACGTGCCGTTGAAATCCAAAACCAGAGACATTAAGGTCAAGGGCGGTTGGCCGGGGAGGTTGATGGCAACGGATTTTCTTTGGCTCATGACTCTTCTTCTCTGCTTTCTAAGGATTTCAGCCTTCTGAGGTCGTTTTCTATGGCATCCATATTCGATTTGTCTGAAGGCCGTGCGCTAGGAATACGATAAAAACCCGCCTTCGCTGTAAATGATCGACCCATCTCAGAGAGGCATTGTTGGCGCCAGGCTTCGAGCTCTCGGAAATAACGCTCCAGGAGTTCCTGTAGCCTTGGTCCTGTTCTGGCCTCGAGTTCACGACGGGCCCGGCGATTGGCCCCTCCCTTTGTCAGGATGATATGCCTGGGACGGCGCAGGGGCGTTTCCTTCAGGGACGTCGAGAGATCGAGGGCCGGCATTCCCGTCGGCGGGGGAATCAAGGAATCTTCTTCATAACCATAACCAATGGTGCGAGCGGCCTCGGAGAGAACACTGTCCAGGTCTTTTTTCAACTGATTCAGGTCTGAGGCCACCGCGCCGGCGATTTGATTGGCTTCCCGACTTCCCAGAGAGGCGATCACGGGGGCGGCATCGACGCTCCAAGAAGACTTGCTCCGCCAGACGTCCGCGATTTCTGCGGAGGCCGACTCGAGAATCCTCTCGCCGACATTCCGTCTCTCAACACGCTCCAGTCTGGCTTTTTCCAATGTTGCCAAAGCCCTATTCAAGAGTGTTTCGACCGACGCGCTTTGTTCATCGCTATTTTCATTGGCGGAGAGCTTTTGATCCCGGCGTCGGCGTAAAACAGCTTCGGTCGCCTCGCACATCAATCCAATCTTCCTTGTCAGGGATGAATCGGCAAGACGTCGGTGTTCCCGGAGCCCCGGGACCAGAGCCGTCTCAATCCAGAGGCTGCAAAGTCCTGCCTGTTCGCCTTTCACACTGATGACGTTGACGGGCACATCTATTCCCAAGTGGGCTCGAAACTGAGCTTGGATGTAATGAGAGACGGTGGTTCGCTCATCGGGAGAAAGCATATCAGCCTTCGTGAGGAGCACCATCGGATTGACGCCGGCACGAAGGAGGGCATTCATGATGAGAACGTCTTCCTGGTTCAGTGTCGATGTCGCCTCGACAAGGACGATGCCAAGATCGCAACGGGGCAGATAGGCCAAGGTCTCCATTTCACCGTATCGGGCGAGGGAACCCAGGCCCGGCGTGTCCACGAACGTGATTCCGTCTCTCAACATGTCGGCCGGAAGCTCCACCTGGATCCGGGAAACATGCCTGGCGTTCTCAGGATTGGCCTGTTCAGTGACATAAGAGCTCAGCTGGTCTGGCTCGACGATCGCGGCCTTGCCTTCCGCAAAATCAATCACAACCCGGGGACGAGGACCGAAGACGACGCGCGTCGGAAGGGCGGTCACGGGCGTGACTCCCACCGGCAGAACGGTCGTCCGCAAAATGTAGTTCAACAGCGAAGATTTGCCGGAATTGACGCGGCCGAAGACCGCAACCTCGAAGCTTGTGGATTCCAATCGTTCAATGAGCGTAGCGAGGGAGGCTCGAAGCTCGACGAGGCCATGAGTCTCGATGACCTCCTCGATGATTTTTACGCATCTGGCGCCGCGGGTCGTCTTTTCCAGCTTTGCCAAACGCGTCCTCAAATCTTGACCCGCGCCTTCGGAGAGGTAACCGTCCATCCGCTCGACGATATCCAGGAGTTGTGCCGTCGCGATTTCGATCTGGCGGGCCGTGTCGTCAGGCAGGGCCCCATAGCTCCGCATGTACCTGGGGGCCAGCTCCGCGAGGGCCGTTCGGACGCAAACAAGTGTCGTTCGGAAAGACCATATGGCGCTGATTTTTAAGGCGCGAATCGGAATGGCTCCGTCCTCGAGAATGCGAATCATGATCGCACGAAAATGATCGATAAAGTCCGCGATGACTTTCCTCTGGATCGGCAGTGCATCCGCCCGAAGTCGGCCGAGCGGGGAAGGTTGATCGGTTGGGCTGAGGAGGTGAAGAGCTTCGGTGAGAGTATGATCGATGTATTCAAAAGTCGTCAACAGGTGTCTTTTCTGAAACTCATTCAAGGCCGTCATGATCGTCTTACCTCGGCCTTGTCCCTCATGCCCCGGCGTCTCCAAATTTCGGTTCGTCCCTTCGTCTGTTAGAGAATTCCATGAGTTCGTCAGGCCATTTCGTAGGACAATAGCGTAATCTTTCTCCGGCTATGGATTTCTCGAGTCGTCTGGACCCAGGACACGAGGCGTTCTTTTCTTGATTGAAGCTCTAACAACGAATCCGGTCATCTCGCCGTCGCTGTTCATGCACAACACAGCATTCGACACTTACAACGTTGTTAGGAGTTATCAGCCGGGAGGGCGCTTCTGCGGGGAACTCCATCCCCGCAATCATCTTTATTCCAATTGCGCACGAAAGTCAATCATCGGCAAGACGTTCAGCCAGACGGGTTTGACAACAATGGCTTTCCCAAATATAATCACGGCGTTTCTAGGCGATGGAGTTCGCCGAAACCGCTTTCACCCAAGCTGATAACTCCTACGATTGTCTTCGTCAGGAGGCTTTCATGAAGGCGGATATTGTGCCCCTTGTCGTCGGGGACGTCGTCTTCCTTTCCAGCCTCGTTTCCCTCAAGTTGGGGATTTCCGTCGCTATCATCGAGACGAACGGGCAGGGGAACTCCTAATCCCGGCATGTTCATTGCAACGCTTGTTCTTTCGTCGGTCTTCTCAGCTATAGGGGCATTGATGGCGTTCATCATTTTTTACAACGAGTATGGGAAACATCTGACCTCAAAAAAGCGGATTTTCTGGATCTCCTTGAAGGCCGCCGTCACGACCTTTCTTTTTTTCACCATCCTGTCGCTCCTGGTCGTGGCAGTTTTTCACGGCCTGGGCCGTTAGCCGGCTGTCGCCCGGAAATCAGGCCGAAGTCCGCCGAGGGGGGGGCCAAGACGGCCCTTTTCCGGCTTGATTATGGGGATGAATTCGGATAAAAGAGGGGCGATGCCGGAGAATGGCTTCCTCATCATCGGGGCCAGAGGCGAATACCTATGACCAAAATCGGGAGAAAAGTCTCTCGCCCCGCGGCCATGCTCTGGTCCGTCGCCCTGGTTCTTTCGGGATGCGTTCGGTATCAACCCAAACCGATTACGGCGGCTGCGAAGATGGACGATTTCGAAGCGAGGCGGCTCGATTCGCCCGAGCTGGCAGAGCAGGTTCGATCGGTTTCGGGCGAAGAACGATGGCCGCCCGCCTCCTGGGACTTGAGGTCGTTGACGCTCGCGGCCATGTATTATTCTCCGGACCTGGACGTAGCCCGGGCGCAGTGGGGATCCGCCCAGGCGGGCCGGATAACGGCCGGAGAGCGGCCCAATCCGACCGGAACCGTTCTGATGGGCTACAACAGCACGTCGCCGACATCGGAAGTCACCCCCTGGATACCCGAAGCGGCGATCGAGATCCCGCTCGAAATCGCGGGCAAGAGAGGTTATCGGATCGCCCAGGCCAGGCAGATGTCCGAAGCCGCCCGCCTGAACATCCTCGCGGCCGCCTGGGACGTCCGCGGCCGTCTGCGTCGGGCGTTTCTCGACCTCTTCTCGGCCCGCGAAACCGAACGGCTGTTGAAGCTCCGGCTCGCGGATGAGGAGGAGAACCTCAAAATCCTCGAAGCTCAATGGGCGGCCGGGGAGGCCTCCCTTTATGACCTCACCCAGGCCCGGATCGCCCACGATAACGCGAGGCTCGCTCAGCTCGAAGCCTCCGGCCAGAGCCGGCGTGCCATCGTCGCCCTGGCTGGGGCGATTGGGCTTCCCGAGCAGGCTCTTGACGGGGTGAGATTCTCGTTCGACGCCCTCCTCGACCCGAAGGCGGATCTCCCCTCGGGGGAAATCCGCCGCCGGGCGCTCCTCGGGCGGGCGGACATCCTCGCCGCCCTGGCCCAATACGACGCCGCCCAATCCGTCCTCCGTCTCGAAATTGCCAGACAATACCCCGACATCTCCCTTGGCCCGGGCTGGCAGCTCGACCAGACCGACAACAAATGGACGCTCGGCCTCTCTCTCCTTCTTCCCCTGCTGAGCCGGAACAAGGGGCCGATCGCCGAGGCCGAGGCCCGGCGCCAGGAGTGCGCGGCCCGATTTCTGGCCCTCCAAGCTAAGGTGATCGAGGAGATCGACGGGGCCGTCGCCTTTTGCGGGTCCGCGATCGAAAAAGCCAAGACCGCGGAGGCGCTGTTGGCGAACCTCCTGAAACAGGAGGCCGCGGCCAAAATCCGCTACGACATCGGAGAAATCTCTAAATCCGAGCTCCTCGGCATTCGGCTGGAAATCTTTGCCGGCTCTCTGGCCCGGCTAGAGGCCGTCGTGAAGGCCCAGCAGGCCGTCGGCCAGCTCGAAAACGCGATCCAGGGTCCGCTCGACCTCGCGGACAGGATCGTCGAATCTCCCCCCCGCAAGAAATGAGGAACGTCAAAGGAGCGACCGGATGAACTCACGCCGGATCGGGATGCCTGTCGCCGTTTTCGCGATCGCCCTGGCCGCCTTCGTCATCATCAAGCTCGTCCGACCCTCGGGGAGCCCCGTAAGCGAGGACGGATCGGCGGATATGACCGTTCACGCCGGCCCGATCCAGCGGGCGACGCTCCATCGCATGGTCACGGCCTACGGCTCCGTGGAGCCCGAGCCGGCGGCGCTCGGACGCGCCCCCGCGAACGCGGAGGTCGCTTCGCCCGTGGCCGGGATCGTCGCCCGTGTCGACGCCGTCGAAGGCCAGCGCGTGGCGAAAGGCGATGCCCTCTTCCGATTGGACAGCCGCGTCGCCGACGACGCCTCCGCGAAAGCGAAAAAAGCGGCGGCCTTCGCCGAGGCGAGTTTCGAGCGACAACAAAAACTGATGCCCGTGGACGGGACCTCGAAGAAAGCCTACGAGGAAGCCGAGCGGCGTCTCGCCGAGGCCCGGAGCGAACTCGCCGCCGCGGAAACGGCCCTCTCCCTTCTCCAAATCACCGCGCCGCTCGCCGGCACGGTCGTCAAGGTCAACTCCGAGCCGGGCGGGGCCGTCGAGTCGAACACAGTCCTGGCGACGATCATCGACCTCGACCGCCTGGTGGCGGCCCTGAACGTCCCGAGCCGGGAGGCGGCTCTCGTCAAGGTCGCCCAGACGGCGCGGATCGAAGGTTTCCCCGTCTCGGGCACCGTCGTCTTTCTGGGGGCGAAGATCGACGACAAGACCGACACCCTCCCGGTCCGGATCTCGATCCCGGCTGGCTCCGGCTTGCGGCCCGGCCAATTCCTGAGTGCCCGGATCCTCTGCGAGGAACATGCCGACTGCCTCGCCGTGCCCGAGGCCGCCGTCATTGCCGACACCGTCGGCGGAGAAGCCGGAACGATCGTCGTCGTCGAAGGCGACCTCGCCGTCCGCAAACCGGTCCGGCTCGGGTTGCGCGAGAACGGCCTGGTCGAGGTGATCGCCGAGGGCCTCAAGGAAGGCCAGATGATCGTGACGGTCGAGGCCTACGCCGTCCCGGACAAGGCCAGGATCCGCGTCGTCAAAGAATCGGATGAGTAAGACCATCGCCCTCGGCCGGTTCGCGACCCATCATTCCCTGTCGATCACCTTCATCTGCGCCGCCCTTTGCTTCGGCGGCGCCTATGCGGCCCTGCGAATCTCGTCCTCGGTCTTCCCCCAGACGAATTTTCCCCGCGTCGTCATCCTGGTCGACAACGGCGTCATGCCCGGCGACGAGATGATGGCGACCATCACCCGGCCCATCGAAGAGGCGATGAAGGACATCCCTGGCGTCACGACCGTCCGGTCGAGGACGGGCCGGGGCTCGGCTGAGATCAGCGTTTTTTTCACCTGGCATGTCGATATGATCGAGTCAGAGCTCTACGTCCTCAGCCGATTGTCCCAGATTCGGGCGGCGCTTCCGGCGACGGTCGAAACGTCGGTCTTCCGGCTGACGTTTTCGGCGTTCCCCATCCTTGGCGTCAGTCTCACGAGCGCGAGCCGCGGCATCACGGAACTCTGGGAGACGGCGCGTTATGACCTCAAACTCCGATTCCTGAGGATCCCCGGCGTCGCCCGGGTGGATCTCGTCGGAGGCAGGACGCCCGAATACCACATCATCGTCGATCCGGTCCGGCTCGCGGCCACCGGCCTCACCCTGGCGGAGGTCGCGGACGCCCTGACGCACAATAATTTCGTGGCCTCGGCCGGCCTGCACGAGGAAAACCATACTCTCTATTTGGCCGTGGTCGACGGGCGTCTCCAGACGATCCAGGACATCGGGGATTTCGTCGTCCGATTCGGCGCCGGCCGTCCTGTTCAGATCAGGGATTTCGCTCGGGTCGAGCGCGGCCCGGAACCCGTCTTCAACGTCGTGACGGCCGACGGACAGAAGGCCGTCCTTCTCAACATCCGCAGCCAGCCCGACGGAAGCACGCTGAAGATCGCCTCGGCCCTCAAGGAGAAATTGAAAGAGCTGAGGCGGGAATTGCCCCCGGACATGAAGCTCGCTTTTTTTTATGACCAGTCGGATTTCGTCCGGAGTTCCATCGCCAGCGTCTGGGAAGCCATTGTTTTTGGCCTGATCCTGTCGGTCTTCATTCTCTTTTTCTTCCTGAAGAACTGGGGGACGACCCTCGTGGCGACGTTGGTCATTCCGGTGACGGTCCTGATCACCCTCTTGGCGATGAAACTCACCGGGCTGACGTTCAACCTCATGACACTGGGCGGGATCGCCGCGGCGATCGGGCTTGTCATCGACGACGCGATCGTCGTCGTCGAGGCGATCCATACGAAACGGTCGTTCGGTTTGGGCCGGATCGAAGCCATCCAGGAAGCGATCCGCGAAATCCTCCGGCCCCTTGTCGGCTCGACCCTGACGCCTGTCGTCGTCTTCATCCCCTTGGCCTTTCTCGACGGAATCACGGGCGTTTTTTTCCGGGCGCTCGCTTTGACGATGGTCGTATCGCTCCTGACCTCGCTCGCTCTGGCCGTGAGCCTGACGCCTTCCCTGGCGGCCTGGATCATCCCCTTCCGTCCCGGCGAAAGCGCGGCCGGCCAGGGAGAACAAGGCGGACGGCTGTGGCCCCGGGTCCTTCGTCTGTACGAGACCGTCGTCCGTGCGTCCTTGAGGCGTCGCGGGCTGACGATGGCCGCCTGCGTCGTCGTCCTTGTCCTCGGCGTTCTCATCTATCGGGGCCTGGAGAGCGAATTCCTCCCGCCGATGGACGAGGGCGGATTCGTCATCGATTATTTCACCCCCCCCGGAACGAGCTTGGCCGAGACCGACCGACAATTGGCGGAGGCCGAGAGAGTCCTTCGGAAGATCCCGGAGATATCCAGCTATTCGCGGCGCACGGGCGCCCGGCTTGCCCTGTCCATCGCCGAGCCGAACACGGGCGATTTCTTGGTCAAACTCAAGGCCCGTCGCCAGCGGAGGACGGCGGACGTCATCTCGGAACTGAGGAAGCGCTTCAATGCCGAGCTTCCCGGGATCAACTGGGCCTTCCCGGGCATCCTCGGCGATCTGATCGGCGACCTGATGTGGGCCCCCCAGCCGATCGAGGTCAAGATTTTTTCGACAAGCCAGACCTGGCTCGAAAAGAAAGCCCCCCAGCTGGAGAAGGAGATCAAGAGTATTCCGGGCGTCGTGGATGTCTTCAACGGGCTGGTCTATACCGGGCCGACGATCAGCCTTCGGGTCAGGCCCGTGGACGCGCGGCGATTCGGCCTGACGGCCGACGACATCGCCAGGGCGGCCAAGACAGCCCTCTTGGGCGAGACGGCCTCGTTGATTCTCGAAGGCGACCGGACGATCGACCTCAGGGTCAAAGGGGACCCGAACCGGACGAGGCAGGTCGCCGGATTGAAGGACCTGCCGCTCCGGACGGCCGAGGGGGGGGTGATCAAGCTGGCCCAGGTCGTCGATGTCGTCGAGGAACCCCGGCAGCTCGAGTTGCGCCGCGAGGATTGGCGCCAGGATGTGGCCATCACAGCCAGGCTCGAAGGTCGGGATTTGGGCAGCGCCATGTCCGAAATCCGCGAAAAGCTCGCCAAGGACCCGACGATCCCGCCGGGGACGATCGAGTATGGCGGCCTCTACGAACAGCAACAAGAATCCTTCCGGAACCTGATCGTCGTCCTCCTGCTCGCCGTTTTCCTGGTTTTCACCGTTCTTCTGCTCGAGTTCCGGACGTTCTCCGAGCCTATCGCGATCGTCTTCGGGGCCGTCTTGGCGATGTTCGGCACGGTCCTAGCCCTCTGGATCACCGGAACCTCGCTGAACGTCATCTCGCTCCTCGGGGCCATCATCGGTATCGGCATCGTGGCCAAGAACGGTATCCTCATGCTCGATTTCGTCAAGCACCTGCGGGCCGAAGGCTTCGACCTCACCGAGGCTCTCGTCCGCTCGGGTCGCCGCCGGCTGCGTCCCGTCCTCATGACCTCGTTCGCGGCGGCGCTCGGAATGCTGCCCTTGGCTTACGGGATCGGCGCCGGAGCCGACATGCTCAAGCCCCTGGCCATCGCGGTCATCGGGGCGCTCTGTATTTCGGTCCTGTTGTCCCTCGTTGCGACTCCGAATGTTTACGACATCCTGCGGCGAGCGGCTGAAAAAAAGCGCGATAGATCACGTTAAAATCCTTCGACCGAAGAGTATCCGGCGCGTTGGCTTCGATATTACCGAAAGGAAGAGTTCACAAGCGTGACTTCTCTTCGCCGGCGGTCGAATCATGAGCCCGAGAAAGCCATCTCGAAAGGAGGCTCGGCCGTGGAACGGATGGAAGGGACGATCCCCGACGCGGGGACTTGGACCGCTGTCCGCAAGAAGATCTGAGCGGTCCTTCTCCGCCAGCGGGCCCGGCGGCCTCCCCTCCGCTCTTCATCGGGAGAATGCCAATCGACGATTCCTTTAGATTCAAGGAGTTGTTAATAATAGTAAAATACTCCGCGGCTTCCTCCGAAGCGTGGATTGACGACATTGCTGTAAATCGACCCGAACGTATAGCTCAGTCCGATTGAGAAATAATAGGTATAGCTCGTTTCGAGCATTTTCCGTCTCAGCAGGACTTCTTCGAGCGAGGCCCCGCCTTTCGGCAGCGACAATTGATCATGGAATATTCACCGAAGAAAACCGACTCCGATTTGACTTGCCGCCGCATTCTCTTTATAAAATAAGGGAAAGGAACCTTAGGCGTGGCGATCCGGCGCTGCCCTTACTGCAAAGCCATCATCGACGAATCCCAGAAATACTGCAACAACTGCGGAACCCAGCTCCTCTTTCCCGAGGACGAGGAAGGCCCCGAAGAGGACATCAAGGGTGAAAAGATCCTCGACGAGGACGACGCCTCAAGCTCCGAGGAGGAAGAGGAAGAGGAAGTCGAAGAGCCCGTAACGGAACCCGAGGTCGAACCCGAACCCGAACCCGAGGTCGAGATCGAGCGGGAAGAAATCGACCTCGAGGCCGCCCTCCAACGAGGCGCGGCCCTTCCCGGGGAGAAGGCGAAGGAGGCCGAGCTTCCCGCCGAGAGCGGGGAAGAGCCGGAAAGCGGGGGCGAGGCCGAATCCGTCCCCGAAAGCTTTCCTCTCGGAGAGGGGGTCATCAAGACCGCCGAGGAAGTCCTCCAGGACCTCCCCGACCGCGACCTCGTCCTTGAAGAAGAAAAGGAGGAGGCTGGGGAAGACGAAGAGGAGAAGGTCGCCGCGAACGGCCTCGATTTCGAGGCCAAGGGCGAAATCGTCCGGCTCATGGCCGAAATCGAAAAGCGCAAATCCGGACTCGCGTCTGAAATTCCCTCCTCCGGCCGGATCGAAAGCCGCTCCGACGACCTTCCCCCTTGGGCCGAGCTCGTCAAAGAGAAAGCCGCGGCCGCTCCGGCCGAAACGGAGGCGGAGAAGGACGAAATCCCGGCCGAGAAGACAAACGAGGACGTTTTGGGCTCGGCGGGCTTCATCCCCGGCGACACGATGGATTTTCAGAAAGAGGTCCTGCGGCGGGCCGAGCGAGACTCGCCGCAAAGCTCGACGATGGGCATCCCCGAATCCGTGACGAAGGGGGGGGAAGATTTGGCTCCGGGAAGGGGAGTCGAGGCGGAGACCGGCGTGGAGACGCAAGAGGAGGTCGAAGAGGCGGCCGAAGAAGAAGCCGAGATGGAGGAGGAGGCCGTCGAGGCCGATGAATCCCCGGCGGAGACGGCCGGGCCGGACCTCGTCCCGGACCGGAAACTCGGCTTCTTCGGAAGCGTCAAGGCCTTCCTTTTCGACACCCTTTTTGTCGCCCTCATCTGGTTCATCGCCGCGGCCTTGGCTTGCCGGCTGATGAAGGTCGGGCTTTTCGCTCTCGTCCGGGAGGCCTCGCTTTCCCTCGGGCTCCTCTTTTTCGCCCTGTGGGGCGGATACTTCTTCCTCTTCCTCTTTTTCCTGGGGGAAACGCTGGGTCGCCGCCTCGCGGCCGCCAAGGATTAGCGGCGGCGCCTCTCTTCCTCCCTCTCCTCGCCGAGGGTGAAGGCCGTTCCGAGAAATCGCTCCCGGGCTTTCGCGTCGGCCGCGACCCGGGCCGGAACGTCGTCGATCAGGATCTCCCCCTCGTCGATGATGCAGGCCCGGTCGGCGATCTTGAACGTGTCCCGGACGTTGTGGTCGGAGAGGACGACGCCGATGCCGCGGGCCTTGAGGCGGAGGAGGATTTTCTGGAGCTCGAGGATCGTCAAGGGATCGATCCCGGTGAAGGGCTCGTCGAGAAGGAGGAATTTCGGCCGGAGGATGAGGGCCCGGCAGATCTCGAGGCGGCGGCGCTCTCCTCCGGAAAGGGTATGGGCCGGCTGGCGGGCCAGGACGGCCAGGCCGAACTCCTCGAGAAGCTCGGAGGCGATCTTCTTCCGTTCCGCCCGGCCGCAGCCCCGGAGCTCGAGGCCGAGCCGGAGGTTGTCGGCGACTTTGGCCTTGAGGAAGACCGAGTTCTCCTGGGGGAGGTAGGTCAGGCCGGCCAGGGCCCTCCTGTCCGTCGGCAGCTTCGACATGTCCCGGCCGTCGAGGACGACGCGTCCGGCGTCGGGACGAAGGAGGCCGACGATCATCTGGAAGGTCGTCGTCTTGCCGGCTCCGTTTCTTCCGAGCAGGCCGACGATCTCGCCCGCCGCGAGCCTGAGGTCCACGCCCTTGACGACCGTCCGGGCGCCGAAGCGCTTGACGAGTCCGCGGGCTTCGAGGAGCGATGTTGCGGGAATCATCGGTCGAGGCTACCATACTAAAGCCCCCGCCGGGGGGTGTCAAGGAACGCCGATGAAGGTCATCAGCGCCTCGCGCCGGACGGACCTCGTTGCCTTTTTTCCCGCCTGGCTGGCCGCAGCCCTGCGGGCCGGACGGGCCCGCGTCCTCGGCCCGTCGGGCCGGGTCTTCACCGCGGACCTGCGGCCCGAGGCCGTCCACACGATCGTCCTCTGGTCGAAAGACTTCTCCAACCTCCTCCGGAACGCCGAGGGTCTGCGGGACGCCCTCGCCGCCTTCGATCAAGTCTACGCCCACTTCACGGTCACTGGCTTGGGGGGAACAGGCCTCGAGCCGGGCGCCCCTCCGCCCGAGGAGGCCTTGGCCCAGCTTCCGGGCCTTGTCTCGATTCTCAAGGATCCGCGCCGGCTATCCGTCCGGTTCGATCCCGTCGTCTTTTGGGGGAAGGAAGGGAACCGCCGGACGAACCTCGAGGCCTTCGACCGCGTCGCGACGGCCGCCGCGGCGGCCGGGACGAGGGACATCAGGATGAGCTTCGCCCAATGGTACAAGAAAGCCGCCCGGCGGATGCGGGCCCAAGGTTTGGAAATCGTTGATCCCTCGGAAGACGAGAAAA
>Ga0163209_1000202_pt1 | contig 24536 bp, 20 predicted proteins | sample Kivu_160m_FD_113538 | JGI IMG/M metagenome (GOLD analysis project Ga0163209, IMG submission 113538) | Freshwater microbial communities from Lake Kivu, Western Province, Rwanda to study Microbial Dark Matter (Phase II) - Kivu_160m | ecosystem: Environmental > Aquatic > Freshwater > Lake ...
CAGGCGCGTGTTGATATCATCGATGAAGTACGGGTGCGTCAGAAAGCCATGATGGAGGAGCAGTTCCTTACAGAGAGTTATGACCGCGATATTGAAAACCAGGTCAAACAGAAAAGACTGTTTTTTGCCCTGCTGGCCATTTCGATCCTGTCGGCTGTTATCATCCTGCTCCTTCTCTATTCACGGAACAGGCAACTTCGTTCAATCAACCGGGTCCTGACGGAAAGAAACGATCTTATCCTGCAGCAAAAAGCCGAGCTTACTCAACTCAATACCCAGAAAGACCGGTTCTATTCCATCATAGCCCACGATCTTCGCAGTCCTTTCAACAGCATCCTCGGCCTCTCGGAGGTTTTAACGGACCGGTTGAAAGATCAGGGCGACCCGGAGCTGCAGAATCTGGCCGGTAATCTCCACCAATCGGCCTCGAAATTCTATGGCTTCCTGGAAAACCTGCTCGAGTGGGTTCAGCTTCAGCAAGGAGTGCTGACCAACAACCCGAGCCTGGTGAACCTGGCCGGGCTCTTCGATGAATGCCATAATACCTTCAGGGACTCAATTCAAAAGAAACATATTCATTTCCAGGCGGAAGCCTCTGAATCCCTGCGGGTTTACGCCGATCAGGCCATGTTGGGTTCCATCCTCCGCAACCTGCTTTCCAACGCCATCAAGTTCACGCCGGAAGGAGGATCGATTACCCTTACAGGACACCCATCCGACAGCGGCAGGGTGGAAATCTCAATCCGTGACACCGGAATCGGGATGGATCCGGCCCTGATCGACAACCTCCAGGGATTCGGGAAATCAGGTAGCCGTCCCGGTACCAACGGCGAGCCTTCCTCCGGTATCGGCCTGAATATTTGCAGGGAATTCACCGAAAAGATGGATGGAACCATCCGGATTGAAAGCGAACCGGGGAAGGGAACCCTCTTCACAGTGACCTTGCCTGCGAAACCACCACTTGCATGAATCGAATTGTCGTCATTGGCAGCAGCAACACCGATATGGTCGTCAAAACCAGCCGTTTTCCCCGGCCGGGTGAGACGATCATCGGAGGAGAGTTTTTCCTGTTCCCGGGAGGGAAGGGCGCCAACCAGGCCGTGGCAGCGGCCCGCCTGGGAGGCCGGGTTGCCTTGATCTGCTCAGTCGGAGAGGACCTTTTCGGGCACCAGGCCATCGAAGGGTTCGACCGGGAAGGAATCGATACAGCCTGGATCCGGCCTTGCCCCCAAACCGCTTCCGGAGTGGCCCTGATCACGGTCAATGCGGGCGGGGAAAACAGCATCGTGGTAGCACCGGGTGCCAATCTCGATCTGGCCCCGGGCATGATCGACCAGGCTCAACAACTGATCGCGGAAGCAGATTGCATCCTGATCCAGCTCGAGATCCCGCTGGAAACGGTAGCTCATGCCATCGAAACAGGCCGGCGCCTGAAAAGGAAAATCATACTCAATCCGGCCCCCGCCAGGGAACTCCCGATGGAATTGCTCAATGGGTTGTTCCTTATCACACCCAATGAAACCGAAGCCGAAATCCTGACCGGCATAAAAGTCACGGAAGAAAAGTCAGCAGGCCGGGCCGCCGATGTTCTCCTTAAAGCAGGAATAAAAAACGTGATCGTCACCCTGGGCTCAAAAGGGGCTTATTACAAATCCTGCAACGAAAGCTCCCTGACCGGGGCTCCCGTTGTAGTTCCCGTTGATACAACCGCCGCCGGCGATGTTTTCAACGGAGCCATTGCAGTCGCCCTGTCTGAGTCCATGGGATGGCATGACGCCATATCCTTTGCCTGCAAGGCCGCTTCCCTGTCGGTTACGCGGATGGGCGCACAAAGTTCCGCTCCGTTCCGGAACGAATTGTGAACAGGCTCAAAGCCTGAAACCGGTTTGAATAGTATTAAAGTTTCGATATCTTTATTCCTTGTTTGGAGAGGGCTCTCACCCTTTATAAGATCGGAAAACCTGATACAAGATGAAGCGCAAGTACTTTTTTTGGGTTGTCGCAGCATGGACGCTTGTGATCCTTATTTCATTCCTCTGGAACATTGATGTCAATCAAAGAGGTACGGATAAAATAGTCCGGAACCGGGGGCAGGCTTTTTTCCGCCAGATTGTCGCAACCCGGGAATGGAACTCCTACCTGGGGGGAGTGTTCGCTCCGAAAACCGGCTTCAATCAGCCCAATCCATATCTGGCGGAATCCATCCGGGAGATCATGACGGTTGACAGTCAACCTTTGGTCAGGATCAATCCGGCCTACATGACCCGCCAGATTGCCGAAATGAATCAGTATCCCCCCCATCTTTACGTCCATCTGACCAGTTTGAAGCCGATCCGTCCGGCGAACAAGCCGGATGATTGGGAAACCGGGGCACTCCAGTCATTCCGGTCGAGAACGGACGAAATACTGGCCTATATTAAAACCGACAGTTTCCCTTTGTACCGGTATATGGCTCCGCTGATTACGGAAAAAAGCTGCCTGGCCTGCCATGCTGCCCAAGGCTACCATGAAGGGGACATCCGGGGAGGGATCAGCATCTCATTCCCTGCTGAAATCTTCAAAACCGCCCAAAGTGGTCAGTTCCAGATCTTGTTATGGGCACATCTGTTCATCCTGGTCCTCGGCATCTTTGGCATTTACAGTTACTTCAAGATGTCAGGCACTTACCTTGCCCAACTGAAGCAGAAAAACAGGGATCTCTATATGCTAAACACCAAAAAAGACAAGCTGTTCTCCATCATCGCGCATGACCTGAAAAATCCCTTTAACAGCATAATCGGGCTTAGCGATCTTCTGGTCGACCATTCGGAAGAACTGGAGGAGAAAGAAAAGGGAGAGTTCCTAGTCAGCATCCAGCAGACCTCGAAAAATGCTTTCCAGCTTCTTGAGAACCTGTTGGGATGGGCTATGTCTGAATTGAAAAAGATCCCTTTCAACCCCGGACCCACAGAGCCCTCGCAACTCATTGAATCATCGATCCAGCTGATCCACCTGTCCGCCAGGAATAAGAATATCACCCTGGTCAACCGGGTGCCGGAGCAAATCCGGGTCACAGCCGACAAGAACATGCTCGCAACCATTTTCAGAAACCTGATTACCAATGCCGTAAAATATTCCTACCCGGGTGGAACGGTGGAGGTTTCCCATTCCCTGCAACCGGGCAAACACGTTTTTTTGGTTTCCGACCGTGGGGTCGGCATGACTCCGGAGCAAAAAGAAAAACTGTTCAACCTGGGCTGCACGTCTACCTTTGGAACCAATAACGAAAAAGGCACGGGCCTGGGTCTGATCCTGTGCAAGGAATTCGTCGAAAAGCACGGTGGCCAGATCTGGGTTGACACAGAACCGGGAAAAGGAAGTACTTTTAACTTTACCATACCGGAGCAAGAAGTGACTCGTGATTCGTGACTGGTGATTTCTAAATCCTAAACCGATATGCGGAGGTTTCTTCCCTTTTTTGTCCTGTCGTTGTCCTTGTCGGGGAGGGCACAATCTCCCCCGATGGGATGGAATAGCTGGGATTGCTACGGGCCCAATGTGACAGAGCAGGAAGTAAAGGCCAATGCGGATTACCTGGCCAGGCACCTGAAAAAGCTTGGATGGGAATATGTGGTTGTGGATATCCGCTGGTACGTTGCGAATGACAAGTCCCACGGATATAACCAGACCGATCCGGTTTATTCAATCGATGAGTTCGGACGGTTCACCCCGGCCATTAACCGGTTTCCGTCCGCGGCCGGCGGGAAGGGATTCAAGCCTCTTTCTGATTATGTTCACCGCAAAGGGCTGAAATTCGGCTTGCATATCATGCGGGGAGTCCCTGTGATTGCTGCCGAACGGAATCTTCCGGTCATGGGAACAGCCGTGACTGCGCAGGAAATATGCACACGGGAAGCTCAGTGCCTCTGGCTCCGGGACATGTACTCCATTGTTGCCGGCCAACCCGGTTCCCAGGAATATTACAATTCGATATTCCGTCTTTATGCTTCCTGGGGTGTGGATTTTGTCAAGGCCGATGATCTTTTAAGCCCTTATCATGCCTCTGAGATCGAAATGATCCGCAAAGCCATTGACCAATGCGGCCGGAAAATGCTCCTCAGCACCTCTCCCGGAGAGACACCCATCGAGATGGCCGAACATATCAGCAGGCATGCCAACATGTGGCGGATCATGCCCGATTTCTGGGACAACTGGGATCAGCTCCGGATGGAATTCGATCATTGCGCCCGCTGGGTGAGATACGGAAGTCACGGACATTGGCCCGATGCGGATATGCTGCCGCTCGGCCGCCTGTCGATCCGCGGAGAGATCGGGAACGACCGGTTGTCACGTTTCACTCCGGATGAACAGCGCATGCTGATGACGCTCTTTGCTATTTTTCGCTCACCCCTCATGTTCGGCGGCGACCTGCCCAGCAACGATGCATTTACCCTGTCTCTTCTGACGAACAAGGAGATCCTGGCAGTAAACCAGCACAGCGTTGACAACCGTCAGCTCTTACGTGATGGCGACCGGATTGCATGGAGCGCAGAGGATCCCGGATCGGGTGACAAATACCTGGCCCTGTTCTACATCGGAGAAGAGGATTCAGCCCGGATAAGCGTTGACCTGGAGCTCCTCGGGCTCCACGGTCCCTGCAAAACCCATGAACTCTGGCACCGGCTGCCAGACAGCCAGGTCCATGACGCCCTCACTATGACATTGCCACGCCACGGCTGCGCCCTCTTCCGCATTCATCGCGTGCGCTCCCTCGCATCGCTAAAAATCACCAAACCCAAACCATATGAAAAAACAAAACCTGATCGCAGCACCCGAAATCCCTGACCTTACGGAGGGGTCGCTATCCGAAGCTTACAACTGGTGCCTGTCCACTGCAGAGGAACGGACCGAATGGTATCGGAAACGCAGCCGCAATTTCCGCGGCTGGTCGAAGTACCTCCGGATCTTTACCCTGATCCTTGCGTCGGTCGGCATTCTCGCGCCGCTTTACGAGAGCATCCTGAACGCCGGCGGCAGGGAGATGCCCGCCTTTCTTCCTCCAGGCATAAACCTGGTTGAACTGGGATACCTGTCCCTGGCCTTCGGCGGAGTCCTGTATCTTTTCGATAAAGCTTTCGGCTTATCCAGAGGATGGATCCGGTTCATGACCACCCTTATCCGGCTCCAGAACCGGATCCGCATTTTCCAGATGGAATGGATAGGAGTACTGGCTGAAAAGCCGGAAGGACCGGTCCGCGTCAGCCTGATGCATGGGTTTATTTCCGATATCAATAAAATAACGGAAACCGAAACCATCCAGTGGGCGGCAGAATTTGAGAACTCCCTGGCCTTGCTGGAAAGTCTCGCGAAGGTACCCGCCAGAAAGTAGCAATCACCTCCGCGACAGAACCCTTCCCGGCTGAAAGGTTCGCTTTTTTCCTATTTTTGATGCATCATGAGAACCGGTGCAGCAAGATGGGTCCTACTGATCATCCTCACCCTGGGTATCAGCGGCAGGACTTCCGGCCAGCAGACCAGCCTGACAAAGGTTGTCAGCCAGGCGTCCGCCTGGTTGAACGGCCAGGCGTCCCCGGACAGGCAACCGGTCGTTGATTCACTCCAGACTCTGGCCTCAACGGATCGGGGCAATATCTTTATCCTGCCCTTCAGTCCTGACGGGTATGTCCTTGTTTCGGACCAGGGAGGCCAGCCAACCGTACTGGGCTGGTCCGATTCCGGGCATTTCCCCGCCAATCCCATGCACCCGCTTCGCAACTGGCTGATCAATAATTATATTCTTGTCACTCCCCACGAGTCACGAATCACGAGTCACGAGTCACGAATAAAATCATCCATGTCAACCGACGACGCGGTATCCCCGTTGGTCACAGCCCAATGGGGCCAGGGAGACACATGGAATCGTTTCTGCCCGGCCGATTCGACAGGCCGGCGCGCCCTGGTGGGCTGTGTCGGCGTTGCCATGGCACAGATCATGAAATACTGGCAATGGCCCGGGAAAGGAACCGGGTCGGTAACCTATACCCCGCTCAGCCATCCGGATTACGGCGAACTATCGGCCAATTTCGATACTACCCGTTACCGCTGGGACCTGATGGAAGACCTCTATCCAACCGATGCCTCCGGGCTGTTGATGTATCACGCGGGTGTCGCCTCTTATATGAATTATGGTCCCATAGAATCAGCCACGAGTGTCGACGTGTTTGCCCTGCCTGCTTTGAAAACCCATTTTTCCTATCAGGTCGGAATGGTTTTCCGCGACCAGGAGGGCTATGCTTTTGCCGACTGGGTCAGGATGTTGAAACAGGAACTGATCAATGGCCGGCCCATTCTCTATACCGGCACTTCACCCGACGGAAAGGTCTCGCACGCATTCAACCTGGATGGTTTCAGGGGAGACTATTTTTTTCATTTCAACTGGGGATGGGACGGAGCGGGTGATGGCTGGTACACGCTGCCGGAAATGGGCGGGGTATCGGCTGATTTCTCTGCCGGCCAGGCAGCCATTTTCGGAATGCAGCCTGAGGTCAAACCCTTGCACGACAGGCCCTCTCTGCTCGAGGTAATGCCGGGCGACGCATTTGTCCAACTTTTCTGGCAGCAGCCGGTCGCGGCTGATTTTTCACATTTTACCGTTTACCGCGATGGCATGGCTGTCACCAACACCTCGGAACTGAGTTACCGGGATGAAGGGCTTGCCAATCAAACCGCATGCCTGTACGAGGTGACTGCCAGTTATACGGGCCAGTATCCCGGAGAATCGGAACCCACACCGGGGATTGTCACGATTCCCTGGGAAGCAATTACCCCGGGTTACGTTGAAGGCTTCGAGTCCGGGACCGACGGCTGGCAGCTGATGGGTGACCAGACGGGGTTTGTCATAGGCGAAGCATCCGAACTGGGCTTCAATGGACACCCGGGCCGGATTGCTGCCATACGGTCCGAAGGTTTGCCGGCCGGCAGCCGTGCAGCCGACTATCTTACCAGCCCGGTGATCTATCCGGCTTCCTATAGCCACCTCGCCATCTCCTTCGATTACCTCTTCAGGCAAAATCAGGAAAATGATCATCTCTTCCTGATGTACCGCGATTTCCTGACGGGTGTCTGGCAGCCGATCACCCGCCTCGATTCCACCGGAGGTTGGTCAGACTGGACCCAATTCCACATTTACCTCCCCAGGCCGGCCAGCAATGCACCGATTCAGGTTGCCTTTTATTACAATGATTTTTACGGTGACGGGTATGGCGCAGCGGTCGATAATGTCAGGATATATGAGGTAACGGAAAAATGTGTTCCTGCCTTCAGCGCTGATATTCAGGACCTGTGCGAGGGGCAGGTGGTAACTTTCACCGACCAATCCACCGGCCCGGTCAACAACTGGTTCTGGGATTTCGGCCCGGGAGCAGAACCCCGTTATGCCAACACCCCGGGACCTCACGAAATAGCTTATAGCAAACCCGGTGCAATAAATGTGACCCTCTCCCTGAATCACCTCGATCATCTCACCGAAAAGGACTACCTCAGGATACGCAACCAGCCGGTTGCAGACCTTTCCTGGAGCCGCTCCGCCATGAGCATCAGTTTCACGAGCAAAGCGGGTTATGCCGAACAGCTGCTTTGGATTTTTGGGGACGGCGCCACATCCACCGAAACCAATCCGGTCCATGTTTATTGGATCAAACTGCTTTATGAAGTCAGCCAGATAGCCTACAACGGAACCTGCCCTCCTGATACATTGACCATCGAACTGGATCTCCGGCCGGGAACCGGCATTGAAGAACCCGTATGGCCCGGAAGCCTGTCAATCTGGCCCAATCCCACAGCCGGTCGTATTAACCTGATATGGAACACTGCGCCTGCCGATCCTGTAAAAATCTATGTCTTATCTCCGGATGGCAAGGTTCTTAATCACTTTGAGAACGTGTTATCCCGATTTTTTGAGATCGATTTATCGGACTTTCCCGAGGGGATATATATATTGCGCATAATCTCCGGACGATCGGTCAGGACGGAGCGAGTCGTGAAGACGTGACTCGTGATTCGTGACTCGTGACTCGTGATTCGTGATTCGTGACTCGTAAATCGTGAATATGAAACAGCCCTTTTTTATTCTCTTGTTCCTGTTCCTGGGCCGCTTGGCTTTCGGAGCCTGGCTTGAAAATGTCCCGCAAACGATTACACAGCCCGACGGGACGGTGATCCACTGCTTCGCTACCGGTGATGAATACTATCACTGGCTTCACGACAAGGGCGGATACACCATTGTGGTCAATCCTGCAGACGGATACTTTTATTACGGGATCCGGTCGGGCGAGGATGTTATCCCATCGGATCATGTGGTCGGGCGAGTGGATCCCGCTGGCGCCGGACTGGTCAGAAATGCACGGATCTCTGCCTCGCTCTACAACAGCAGACGCGCCCAGTACAACCGGTCGCTGAAAGCGGTGACCGACGCGCCCACCTCCGGGCAGGTCAATAATATCAGCATATATATCACCTTTGCCGATGACACCGCTTTTGCAGAAAATCATCCACGGGATTTCTTCTTCGATTTCTATTCCTCCGACAACGGAGCGTCCCTCCGCGATTATTTCAGGGAGGTTTCCTACAACCACCTGTTTATTGACACCTACCACTTTCCGCTCAGCCCCGACAGCATTAATATCACCTACCGCGATCCCAACCCGCGGGGTTACTACCTGAAAAAGACCGCTTACAACAACATCGGTTATGCAAGCGGGGAGGAAGGGGAAAGGGAACACGCCATGCTTAAGCGTGCCGTCGAATTCGTGAACGACCAGCTGCCCGAAGGGGTCAGTTTCGACATGAACGATGACGGCAACATCGATAACATCTGTTTCGTGATCCAGGGAGCGGCAGCCGGCTGGTCTGACCTGCTCTGGCCCCATCGCTGGAGTCTCTCCAGCCAGGATGCACGGCTCGGGGGAAAGCGGGTCTGGGATTATCTCCTGATGCTCGAGGGCGGCTTCAGTGTCGGAACCCTGGCCCATGAATTCTTCCATGTCCTGGGATCCCCCGACCTCTATCATTACAATGATAATGGATCACCCGATCCGGTCGGCGCCTGGGATGTGATGTGTTCGAACCAGGATCCGCCCCAGTACATGAGCGCCTTCATGAAATACAAGTACGGCGACTGGATCGCATCCATTCCGGAGATCACCGAATCAGGGGTATATACACTTTACCCGCTCCAGATGACGGAACATACCGTCTACCGTATCAGGTCACCATACAGCCGCCAGGAATATTTCACCCTCGAATACCGCAAAAAGACAGGCAGGTACGAATCTTCTGTACCCGGTACCGGGCTGGTGATCTATCGGATCAACCCGAATGCCGGCAACGGCAATGCCGGAGGCCCGCCCGACGAGGTGTACGTCTACCGGCCGGGAGGATCCCTGGGCGCAGCGGGCACCTTGTCCTCCGCTGCGTTCGGTGCCACAGGGCGCAAGTCCTTCAGCGACAAGACCGATCCCAATTGCTTCCTGTACAATTCCGGGCAAGGAGGCCGCGGAGGCATTGATGTTTCCAGTATCAGCGTGTATCCGGATTCGGTAACCTTTGAAGTCACCATCACCCACCTTTTCCCGCCGACACAACTTGAAATGACACCGGCCGAAGGCTGGGTGAACCTGGTGTGGGCCGGCAGCATGGTCCCCGGCCTGACCGGTTATTACGTTTACCGTAATGGGGTCAGGGTCGATACCACCGCCAGTCCCGCATACCACGACGCTGACATACAAACCGGAAGTACCTATACCTATTATGTGACCGCCGCCTACGAGGGCGAACATTCCGGAGAATCGGAACCCAGCAATGAAGCGACCTATACTCCGCTCGGGATTCTTTCTCTTCCCTATGAGGAAGATTTCGAGGACAATGCCCACGGGTGGCTGATCAAGGGTTACGAAGAGGGGTTCCGTTGGGGCAATGCCGAAAGCCTGGATATGCAGACTACCAACGAGAGTCATTTCATTGCCGCAAGCTCGATGGCGGCAGGTGCGAACACCAAATGCCTGGACTACGCGATTACGCCCAGGCTCAACCTCTCAGGTCAGGACAAAGTGGTCCTGGACTTTGATTATGTCCTGAAACGCTGGCAGCAGCTTGATCATCTGAAGATATTCATCCGCCGCAACCGGTCGGGCGAGTGGAAACAGATCATTGACCTGCCTGTCTCAGGGATCGGAGCGGGTTACAAATGGAAGAGCTATTCGCTTGAATTGCCGCAGGAAGAATTAACTGAATCCGCTCAGATTGCGTTCCGCTATGATGACGGCGACGGGTTCGGGTACGCCGGAGCAGTGGATAATGTTTCCATCCATGTGTCCGGAAGCGGCACGGATCCATTGACCCTGGAAAATGAGCTTGAGCTTTACCCGAACCCTGCCTCCGGGAAAGCTTATATCAGGTTCAATTTTACGGGGCACCCTGAAACAACCCTGCGGATCTGTGAGCCGGGAGGGAAAGTCCTATGGTCCGGGAAAGCGTTCCCTGGTTATGGATCTATGGAAGAACTGGACCTGTCGCACCTTGCGAGTGGGCACTATTACGTGCTGGTCAGCTATTCCGGCAAGGTTATTGTCAAGCAGTTGGTCATACAATCGGAATAGGCAACGATGATTGAACAAGCATTCAGGATCATGGCCGGAGAGGTGGGTGCCTGCAAGCGCTGTGAGCTTCATGCAAGGCGGACTCAGGCGGTCTTCGGGATGGGCAATCCGTTCAGCGAACTGATGCTGATCGGCGAGGGCCCGGGCGAGGAGGAGGACCGGCAGGGGCTTCCCTTTGTGGGTAAATCCGGTCAACTGCTGGATAAAATACTGGCTGCCGCCGGATTCTCCCGTGAGGAAAACGTCTATATCGCCAATATAGTCAAATGCCGGCCCCCGGAAAACCGGGAACCCTCACCCGATGAACGGGCAGCCTGCCTGCCCTGGCTTGAAGAGCAGATCCGGCTGATCCGCCCCAGCATCATCATCCTGTTGGGCAGCACGGCCCTAAAAGGACTTCTCGACCCCGAAGGGAAGATCACGCGTGTCAGGGGAAAATGGCAGAACTGGAACGACATTTGGATCATGCCAACCTACCATCCATCGGCCCTCCTCAGGAATCCCGAACTGAAAAAGGATGTGTGGGAGGATATCAAGGAAGTTGTGCGGAAGTACCGTGAGGTAGTCGACCCCAGGCACATGGCCTCGCAGGTAAAATAGATCGGCTTCGCCTTACAAAAAAATCGGCTACGCCTCATGAAAAGTTCGCTTCGCGAACGAATGATCCTCGCTCCGCTCGGATGAAATAATTCGCGACCGAAGGGAGCTATTCGCGAGCGTTAGCGAGCAATTCACGAGGCGTAGCCGAGTTATTAGCCGAGCGTTAGCGAGGCCTAAATGATGAGCATCGCGTCGCCGTAAGTGCCGAAGCGGTATTTCTCCTTGATGGCTACCTGATAGGCATTCATCAACGGATCGAAACCGGCAAATGCCGCAACCATCATCAGGAGCGTGGTCAGAGGAAGATGAAAATTGGAGATCATCCGGTCTGCGACAGAAAACTCATAGGGCGGGAATATGAACTTGTTGGTCCATCCGTTGAAGGGCTTCAGAAAACCATCGGTCGACACGGAACTCTCAAGGGTTCGCATGGTGGTGGTGCCGACAGCGCAGATATGATTTTTGGCTTCTATGGCGCGATTGACCATCCGGGCAGCTTCTTCGGTGATCAGGATCGGCTCTGAATCCATTTTATGCTTGGTTAAATCCTCTACATCAACCGAACGGAAATTGCCCAGTCCGACATGCAAGGTGACAAAGGCAAAATCCACTCCCTTGATCTCCAGCCGCTTCATCAACTCCCTGCTGAAATGCATCCCGGCAGTGGGAGCAGCCACCGCTCCCTCGTTTTTCGCAAAAATGGTCTGATAACGTTCACGGTCTTCCGGAACCACTTCACGCTTGATGGATTTCGGCAGCGGAGTTTCTCCCAGTTCGAAAAGGGTCTTCTTGAATTCATCATACGGCCCGTCGAATAGGAAGCGCAAAGTACGCCCCCGCGACGTGGTGTTGTCAATTACCTCGGCCACCAACACGTCATCTTCGCCGAAATAAAGCTTGTTCCCGATCCTGATCTTACGGGCAGGATCCACCAGCACATCCCAAAGACGCTGTTCACGGTTGAGCTCGCGGAGCAGGAAAACCTCGATCTCGGCCCCGGTTTTTTCCTTGTTGCCACGCAGGCGGGCCGGAAATACCCGGGTATCGTTAAAAACCATTACATCCTGATCCTCAAAATAATCCAGCACATCCTTAAAAATCCGATGCTCGATTTCACCGGTCGCACGGTTCATTACCATCAGCCTGGATTCATCACGATTATCAACAGGATGGAGAGCAATCAGTTTGTCGGGTAAGGTGTACCTGAATTTGGATAATTTCATGCTGATTGTGATATGGGATTGCCTTTATACGGGGCAGAATCGTATTTGTTTCATTCAGGCCAAATTTTTTTCGAAATTTTCAGGCGTCGTTGCCTCTTCCACCGAAAACCGGCCGCTTTTAGTCCGTCGGAGGCTGGTCAGGTGGCCTCCTGATCCCAGGGCGGTTCCAAGGTCCCGTGCGAGGGAACGGATATAGGTACCTTTCGAGCAATTAATGAGAAGGGAAATATCCGGAGGATTGAAATCCAGTAATTCAATCTTTTTGATAAAAACACGCTTGGGCTTCAGGTCTTGTTCCATACCCTTCCGGGCCATCTCATAAGCCCGCACTCCTCCGATCTTCTTGGCGCTGAAAAGGGGAGGCACCTGCTCGATCTCACCGGTGAAAGCCATCAGGGCTTCCCTGACCATCGCCTCGTTCACGTGCCCGTAAGGGAAAACAGCATCGATCCCTTTTTCAAGGTCAAAACCCGGTGTGGTAGCGCCCAGGCGGATGGTGGCCAGGTACTCCTTCTCCCCTGCCTGCAGCTCATCGATCTGCCTGGTGGCTTTCCCTACCGCAATGATCATCAGCCCGGTAGCCAGGGGATCGAGGGTGCCGGCATGACCTACTTTCAGCTTTTTCAGCCCGGTGGCTCTTTCGATGGCTTGTCGCACCTTCTTTACCAGGTAAAACGAGGTCCACCCGTAGGGCTTGTCGAACAGCAGGATGCGGCCGGAGAGCCAGGAATCAGGATCGCTTACCATGTATAATTTTCTTATTACAATATAAAATAGTTCGGCTACGCCTCACGAATAGCTCGCTGACGCTCGCAAATGATACGCTTCGCGTATGAATGATCCTCGCTATGCTCGGATGAATTAATTCGGGCCGAAGGCCTCATTCACGAGGCGTAGCCGAGTCATTCGCGACCAAAGGGAGCTATTCACGAGGCGCAGCCGAGTCATTCGTGACCAAAGGGAGCTATTCACAAGGCGCAGCCGAGTCATTCGCGACCAAAGGGAGCTATTCACGAGGCGTAGCCGAGTCATTCGCGACCAAAGGGAGCTATTCACGAGGCGCAGCCGAGTTATTCATGAGCGTAGCGAATTATTCACCGAGCGTTAGCGAGGGCTGTTACAGCCCAAACCCAATCGCCAGCGCTCCTATGATAGCACAGTATATGGCGAACCAGATCAGCTTGCCTTTTTTGACCAGGTTGATCATCCAGGTACAAGCCAGCAGGCCCGAGATAAAAGCGGTCAGGAAACCGATTGCCAGAGGGAATATGCCAACCTGGCTTTGAACGGCAGCCTCAGGTACATCCATCAACTCAACGGCATTGGCTCCGATGATCGGTACCAGGACCATCAGGAAGGAGAACCGCGCCATCTCTTTTTTGTCCGTACCCAGCAGGAGCCCGGTGGCTATGGTCGAGCCTGAGCGCGACAAGCCCGGCAGGACGGCAACCGCCTGGGCAATCCCGATAATAAATGCGGAAAGATAAGTCACCGGGCGTGTAACCTTCGGCTTGACAAAGTGCGCCAGTCCGAGCAGTGAAGCGGTGACCAGCAGCATACAACCCACAAACAGCAGGTTGCCGGTAAAGAATCCTTCAACCTGGCTTTTCAGGAAGAGTCCCACGGCCAGGACCGGGATCATCGAGACTATCAGCTTGAAAACGTAATGGGTTTCCTCGTTAAGCTTGAATTTCAGGGTCCCCTTGATGAGCTTCCATATTTCCCGCCAGAACACCACCAATGTCGCGAGCACGGTAGCACCGTGAACCACGACGGTAAATGCGACATTGTCGGCATTCTCCACACCCAGCCATACCTTGCCGATCTCAAGGTGTCCGGAACTGCTGACCGGCAGAAATTCAGTAAGCCCCTGGAGCAGCCCCAGGATCAACGCCTGCAGCCAATCCATCCGTTATTCTTCCTTTTTGGCTTTCGGCCGGTACATGATCGCCACCCCCTCCACCACGAAACCGATCAGCACAATAACCGGAGCCAGGGTGATCCGGCGGAAACTGAAAATTCCGGGGTCAAACCGGTTCGGATCATCCGAACCGCCGCCGGTCATCAGCAAAAAACCGATCACTATGACCGCCAGGCCGATGATCATCAGTATGTAGTTGGTTTTCCCGAACACAAAACCCCTGGCTGTTTTCTCCGGATTTTCGGTTTTCCCGGGTTTCACTTCCTTTTTTGTTGCCATGTCGTCAATCGTCAATAATATAAATTGTCTCTCTCGGTTCTCATGTATTTATTTACCGCCAGAATGGTTGTGATCCCCGCCAGTACCAGTCCTGCCACAAGGATCAGCAGCAGCAGCATGGCAATGGTGGATGAATCGGTGAATTGCAGGACTTCCGGCATCTGCCGCCTGGCCAGGTAGATCACGGCCAGGAACAGGGCTATGGCGAGCAATGATCCGAACAAGCCGTTCAGTATGCCTCTTAGAATAAAGGGCCGGAGTATGTATTTCCTGTTGGCCCCGACGAGCTGCATGGTTTTGATGATAAACCGCTTGCTGTAAACGAGGAGCCGGATGGTATTGTTGAACAGGGCGATGGAGATCAGGAGCAGCAGGGCGCTGAAAGCCAGGATGACGATGCTGATCTTCCGGAGGTTTTCGTTGACCAGGTGAACCATCGATTCCTGGTAATAGACCTCTTCCACCTGGGGGTACGCGGTATACTCTTTTTCCAGCCTGGCCAGGCTGTCGGGGTTGGCAAACGCCGCGTGGAACTTGATGTCAATGGACGCTTTAAGGGGATTGACGCCCAGGAACTCGATGAAGTTTTCCCCAAGCTCCTTTTGCAGTTCTTCGGCGGCCTGTTCAGCGGACACAAAGGTGGTGGACTTGATGGCCGGGCTGGCATCGAAGTACTTTTGAAGCTGAACGCGGTCAGCTTCACGCACATCATCCTTGAGGATCACAGAAAAACCGATGTTTTCCTTTACAAAATCGCTGATCCGCCGGGTGTTCAGGAGCAACAATCCTAACAGGCTCAAAAGGAACAGCACCATGGCGATACTGACCACTGTAGTGACATATGAATTGCGTAGCCGAACCGTGGGGAGCTTCTGCTGCCTGTTCTTCATTATGCTTTTATCCAGCGCCTAATTTACGAAGATTTGAGTAAGTTTAAACCAAAATCATCCGTGCGTGGGCATTGTTGAAAAACAAGGCATTAAAGGCTCCGTCTATTCCTACCTGGGTACACTCATCGGGTTTGTTACCGCTGGTCTTCTTCTTCCGCAGATATTGAGCCCCGCTGAAAACGGGGTGTTGGACCTCCTGGTATCCTGGTCGCTGGTCTTTGCCACCCTGGCCACCCTCGGGCTGAACAATGTCACCAACCGCCTTTTTCCCTGGTTTCGCGATCCGGCCACCCGGCACCATGGTTTCTCGGGGATCCTTTTATGGGTCACCCTGGCCGGTTTCCTGCTCTCCCTGGTTTTGTTCCTTGTTCTTCGGCCGTGGATCATTGCCGACAGCGAGGGCCGATCAGACCTGTTCATCCGGTATGTCGATTACATAATCCCTCTCACGGCCTTTACCGCCATTTATCTGGTAGCCGATATCTATTACGCCATGCTCATGAATGCCGTCAGGGGGATCTTTCTCAAGGAATTCCTGCAGCGTATATTCATACTGGCGGTCATTCTCGCTTTTGTGGCCGGGTTGTTCAGGTTCAACGGGTTTGTCCTGTTTTACACTGCCGCCCTGTCGCTGCCCGGGATCATCATTGCCATTGCGCTGATACGGGAAGGGGAGTTCACCTTCAGACCCGATTTCGGACATCTCGACACAACCCTCAGGCGCCAGCTTTTCAGCGTTGCAGCCTACGGAATCATCATCGCCTTCAGCAACATACTGATCCAATATATCGACCGGATCATGATCAACTCCTATCTGGGCCTGGATGCCACGGGCATTTACGGCCGTGCTTTCTTTTTCGGCACCCTGGTTTCCATTCCCATAAGGGCAGTGAGCAAGATCTCAGCCGTTGTGGTGGCCGAACAATGGAAAGACAACGATTATGACGGGATCAACCACCTTTATCGTGATACCAGCCTGCATCAGCTTATTTTCGGATTGCTCATCTTCGTAGCCATCTGGGGCAATATCACCAATGTTTCCCATATTCTTCCCGAGGATTATGCCTCAGGAAGGTATGTCATCTTCTGGATCGGGCTGTCGAACCTGTTCATCATGGCTTCCGGTATCAGCGGAGCCATCATGACCACCAGCAAATATTACCGGACACTGGCCCTGTTCGTTGTCCTGTTCGGAGCCCTGGTTATTTTGACCAACCTGGTTTTCATTCCGGCCTTTGGCATCACCGGGGCTGCCTTAGCTTCGGCTGTTTCGGCTTTGGTCTATGGGCTCATGCGCTATGTCTTCCTCTGGGTCCGTTACCGGATGCAGCCCTATACCTGGAAACATGCCGTCGCCATTTTGATTGCCGCGGCCGCTTACCTGCCTGCCCTCCTGATGCCCGACCTGAACGGGGAAGATCATAGGATCTTAAGGCTGATTGCCGATATCCTGATTAGGAGCTCCGCTATACTGATGGTTTTTATCGGGTTGGTGCTGTCTCTCAGGATTTCTCCCGATATCAACCGTCGCTGGAAGGAACTGCTGGAGTGGTTGAAAATCAAATTATCTTTGCGTAAAACCCACTGATCCGTGAGAGAAAAACTTGTGTTGATCGGCGGCGGCGGCCATTGCAAATCCTGCATCGACGTGATCCGGGCCGAAGGACGGTTTGACATCCTCGGAATAGTGGAAAGCCCGGGGTATCAGTTATCGGGTATCCAGTCCCAGGTTTCAGGTTATCCCGTGATCGGGACCGATGACGACCTGCCGGAGCTGGCCGGGAAAACCGATTTCTTCCTGATCACCATCGGGCAGATCTCCAGTCCGGCCGCACGGATCAGGCTGTTTGAACGGGTGACGGCTCTGGGCGGCAAATTTCCGGTGATCGTTTCGCCGAATGCCTACGTTTCGCCCACTGCCCTGATCGGCCAGGGCACTATCGTGATGCATCATGCCGTGGTGAACGCGGAAGCACGGGTGGGCATGAACTGCATCATCAACACGGGAGCCCTGGTCGAGCATGAGGCTGTTGCCGGGGATCATTGCCACATTTCGACCTATGCCATAGTGAACGGGCAATGCACGGTCGGGAGCCGGACATTCATCGGGAGCCGTGCGGTCCTGGGCAATAACCTTACGGTGGCGGATGATACGGTCATTTCAGCCGGTTCGGTGGTCCTCCGTTCGCTGGAAGTCCCGGGAACCTATATCGGGAACCCGTTACGGAAAATACGATGAAGAATAAAGTCCTGATCATAGCCGAAGCAGGGGTCAACCACAACGGGAGCGTCGAAAGGGCCCGGGCCATGGTTGATGCGGCTGTCACTGCCGGTGCCGACATGATCAAGTTCCAGTCCTTCAGGACCGAAAAACTGGTCACCGCGGACGCTCCCCTGGCAGCCTACCAGCAATCCAATACCGGCCTGAAAGGCAGTCAGTTTGCCATGCTGAAAAAGCTGGAACTCCCCGAGGAGGCCCACATCCTGTTGATGAATTACTGCAAGGAAAAAGGGATCGCCTTCCTTTCCACCCCTTTCGATACGGAAAGCGCACAAATGCTCCAAAAGCTGGGCGTTGAAATGTTCAAGGTGGGATCCGGCGACCTGACGAACCTCCCCCTCCTCAGGCAGCTGGCAGGATACGGCAAACCCGTCATTCTTTCAACCGGAATGGCCGATATGGCGGAGATCGGGAAATCCCTGGAAGTGCTTACACGTGCGGGGCTGCTGCTTAAGAGGATCACCGTGCTGCATGCGAGCACCGATTATCCTGCGGCCTTTTCTGACGCCAATCTTCGGGCGATGCAGTCCATCGCCAAAAAGTTCCGTGTAACGGTCGGTTATTCCGATCATACCGATGGGATCGAGGTGCCGGTTGCTGCGGTTGCCCTGGGAGCCAGGGTCATCGAAAAGCATTTCACCCTTGACCGCAACCTGGAGGGACCGGATCACAAGGCCAGCCTGGAGCCCCGGGAACTCGGCCAGATGTGCCGTTCCATACGGAACATCGAACAGGCCCTGGGGAACGGGATCAAGCTACCCTCAGCCCGAGAAAGACAGAACATGGCCGCTGCCCGGAAAAGCATCGTGGCAGCCTGTGATATTTACCGGGGTGAGCGGTTCACTGAAGAGAACCTGACGGTCAAACGACCGGGAACGGGCATCTGCCCGCTCCGGTGGGACGACATTATCGGTACCTTTGCCAGCCGGGACTACCGGAAAGACGAACTGATCTGATGCAAAAAATCTGCGTAATCACTACCAGCCGTGCGGAGTATGGCCTCCTCTACTGGCTCATGAAAGGGATCCGGAACGATCCCCGTTTCCAGCTTCAGCTGGTGGTCACGGGCACCCACCTTTCTGCCGAGTTTGGCTCCACCATCGACCGGATCCGTGACGACGGATTCCGGATCGACCGGAGTTTTGATCTCGACCTGAGGGGTGACAAAGTTTTGGATATCACCCATTCCCTCTCCCTTGCCCTGGAAGGCTTCGCTTCCTCTTTCGAGACTCTCAAACCCGATCTGGTGGTAGTCCTGGGGGATCGCTTTGAAATCCTGGGAGCCGCTGCCGCCGCCCTGATCGCCAATATCCCGATAGCCCATATCCATGGCGGGGAGCTGAGCCTGGGATCGATTGACGATTCCATCCGGCATGCCGTAACCAAAATGTCGCACCTGCACTTTACCGCCGCACGGGAATACCGGAACCGGGTGATCCGCATGGGCGAAGAACCCGGGAGGGTATTCATGGTGGGTGGCATGGGCATGGACAATATCCGGAAAATGACTTTCCTGGAGCGTGAAGAATTCGAAAATGCCATCGGTTTCAAGCTGGGCAAGCGTAATCTGCTGGTCACTTATCATCCCGACACCATCGAACCGGATAAAACCGGCGCCCTGGTTGATGAATTGCTCAGGGCACTGGAAAAATCAGAGGATACTTGTTTCATCTTCACCATGCCGAATGCCGATACCGGCCACCGTACCGTAGTGGAAAAAATTCAGGATTTCGTCTTCAGGAATGAGGAACGTGCCATCCTGATCAAGTCCATGGGGCAGCTGAATTACCTGTCAGCCATGAAACACGTGGATGCAGTCGTGGGCAACTCCTCAAGCGGCATTATCGAGGCCCCCGGTTTCCAGATCGGAACGCTTAACATCGGCCACCGGCAGGACGGGCGTATCCGGACCGCATCGATTGTCGACTGTGAATGCACCGAAGAGGCCATCCTGAAAGGATTGAAAAGAATCTATTCCCGCGAATTCCAGGAGATGCTGAAAACGGTTAAAAACCCTTACGGACGTGGCGGCGCGGCAGATAAAGTTCTCGCGGTTTTACGAAAAACTGATTTTAAACAACTGATACCGAAGAAGTTCTATGACAAGGGCTCGCCAAGGCTCGCGAATGGTTCGGCTGCGCCTCACGAATAATTCGCTGACGCTCATGAATAAGCGCTTCGCGCTGAATAGTTCGCTTCGCTCACGAATTTTTTTAGGAATTCGCGAACGAAGTGAGCTATTCATCCGAGCGCAAGCGAGGATTCTTCATGAGCGATAGCGAATCTTTCATGAGCGATAGCGAATTTTTCTATTATGTACCAAGTCAACGAAATAAAACTGCCTCCGGCAACCTCCATCCGCGATGCCCTGCGGGTGATTGACCGGGGAGCCATGAGGATCGCCCTGGTGGTGGATGAGGATGACCGCCTGATCGGGACCCTGACTGACGGGGATATCCGTCGCGGATTATTGGCCGGGATGGAACTCACTGATGCCATAGAGTCCATTTACCACCGGGATCCGGTAACCGTTTCGGTGACCGATCCCAAGGAAAGGATCATCGAACTGGCCGTAAACCGCCGGATCTACCAGATACCCGTAGTTGATGAAAATCACCGGGTTGTGAGGCTGGCCGAGATCGATCATCTGATACGCAAGGAGAAACATCCCAACACCATAATCCTGATGGCCGGCGGAGAGGGTTTGCGCCTTCGCCCGCTGACGAACGAAACGCCAAAACCCCTGCTACCGGTCGGGGGAAGACCCATCCTCGAGACAGTCATCCGGCAATTTAAGAAACAGGGATTTTCGAGGTTCGTGATCTGTTTGAATTACCGGGGCAAACAGATACGGGATCATTTCGGAGACGGAAGTTCCCTCGATGTTGAGATAAGTTATATCGAGGAACATCAAAAAATGGGAACGGCAGGAGCCCTGGGACTCCTTCCTTCGGTACCGGGAGAACCCCTGTTCGTGATGAATGCGGACATCCTTACCCTCATCGACTTTGAAAGCCTGATGGATTACCATGTACGCAACGGATCAGCCGCTACCATGTGCATCCGGGAATATGGCATGGAAGTCCCCTATGGCGTGGTAAGGCTGGATAAATCAACCATTGTCTCTATCGAGGAGAAACCGGTGCAGCGGTTCTATGTGAATGCCGGGATCTATGTTCTCGAGCCCCAAACCCTGACCCTGATACCCAAAGGAGTCCCCCTCGATATGACGCGGCTTTTTGAACTGGCTGTTGAGCGGGGATTGCCGACGCTCTCCTTCCCCATACGGGAATATTGGATGGATATCGGGAAACACGAAGATTATGAGCGAGCCAACCGGGATTATACCACATTGTTCCATGAATAACACATCAAAATATATTGCCGTTATACCGGCCCGGGGGGGAAGCAAGCGGCTGCCCGGGAAAAATCTCATGCTGATCGCCGGCAAGCCATTGATTGCCTGGACGATAGAAGCCGCGCTAAAATCAGGCGTTTTCCGGAGGGTAGTGGTCAGTACAGACAATTGGGAGATTGCGGTTGCGGCGGCCCAGTATGGGGCTGAAGTCCCGTTCATGCGGCCCGAGGAGCTGGCCCAGGACAACACCCCTTCGATTGAAGTGCTGATCCATGCAGTGAACGAACTGGCTGTAGTCAATCATCCGGAGATCGCCCACCTGGCTTGCCTCCAGCCCACCTCGCCGCTCCGGTCATCGGAAAACATCGTGCAGGCTGTCCATCTTCTGGAAGAGAAACAGGCAGATGCGGTCATATCAGTCTGCAAAACAGAACACTCACCGCTCTGGAGCAATATACTGCCGGATAGCCTGTCGCTGGATGGCTTCATCCCGGAAAAGATCCAGAAGACGCCGTCCCAGATGCTGCCGTCATACTACCGGTTGAACGGTGCGCTTTATCTATGCAATATCAGCCGGATGATTGAAGAGAGGACCCTGTTCCTGAAAAGCGGTGTTTATGCCTACGTCATGAACCGCAAGGATTCCATCGACATTGACGACCAGGTGGATTTTGACCTGGCCGGGATCTACCTGTCCCGGGGCGAATCCCAGGGATAGCCGTCCATCGGCTTGCGCTCGAAGGCATCGATGAAAGTCACCCGGCTGGCGTTGAGGATGATGACCTTCCCCGAATCTGCAAATTCCCTGATCAAGTGATAGCTGCGGAACGTGCGGTAAAGATTATGGAAATAATCGTGCACGGTGGCCTGCTGTAATGTCTCTGGATGATGGATAGGCACCTTCCAGGGCCCCTTGTCATAAAAATGGTTCTCGGCAGAGTTCAGCACCCCGTCGGGCCCCACCTCCAAACCCTGGTGCCAGGTATGATCGGCACCAAGAATGATGATTTTTTTAAACCCGATGGATATGGCACACATCAGGGCGCCGATCAGCACGTTCTGAGGTGGCGGCATGCCCGCCTGGCAACGGTAAAGCCAATGCCTGACCGGCTTCCAGCCATCCACCACCGTTCGATTGAAAAAACTGAAAGTCACGGGTATTCCTGATGCAGACAGCTCCCTGCAGAAACGGCTTTTGCGTCCCTCAGCCGGGACCAGGATGGTTACCGGCCAGGTGGTTTTGTTGATAAAGGCTTCAATGAGCCTGGCAGTCACTGCAGCTACCCGCGGGATGGTTTGTTCCTTGAAGAAACCGATGTCCAACAGGATATAGTACCGGGGACGGAGCCGTTCATAAGCATCGCTCAGCACAAACTGGTTGACGCAGAGCAGCGGGCGATCCTTAAGCAGCCCGGCATATTCCTCCAGGTCCTGTTTCAGCGACGGCCCATTGGCCAGGACGAACAGCTCCCCACCTTCCGGCCTGAGCTTTTTTAGGCCGGAATGGAACCGGCCGCGAAACAGCACCCTGACCAGGCTGACGAAAGCCTGGTACAGCGATTCGATGAACCGCTGAAAGCGTAATAAGCGGTAATACATGTCGCCCTTTTGTGCGAAAATACGTAATTTCCGGTCCAATCCGATGCGATGGATGAAGCAATGAAAGGTGGCTGCCGGCTACGGAACCAGTCCCCGGGATGGGAGGCGGGTAAGCCGCTTGTATCGGTCATCACCGTGGTATTCAACAGCGCCGGCCTGCTGGAACGGACCCTCACAAGCGTCCTCGGACAAACCTATCCCAACATCGAATATATCGTCATTGATGGCGGGTCAGAAGATGGCACGGTGGATATCATCAGGAAGCACGAAGATCGGATCGCTTACTGGATCAGCGAGCCCGACCGGGGAATTTATGACGCCATGAACAAGGGACTGGCAGCAGCTACCGGGGATTTCCTCTGGTTCCTGAATGCGGGAGACTTGGCTTACCGGGCGGAAACGCTGGAGAGCGTGTTCCAGGACCGGAAGACCAAGAGACCAAGAGACGGGGAGACCGGAGACGGGAGACCAGAGACCAAGAGACCAAGAGACGGGGAGACCAGAGACCGGAGACCAGAGACCAGAGACCTGATTTTTTACGGTGACACGATGGTGGTGGATGCCGATTATCGCGAAATCGGGTTGCGCCGGCTGAGACCACCGGAGGTCCTGAACTGGAAGAGTTTCCGGAAAGGGATGCTGGTGTGCCATCAGGCAATTCTTGTGCACCGGTCCATCGCCGGGCCGTATGACCTGAAATACAGACACTCCGCAGATTTTGATTGGGTACTCCGGGCTCTTCGGAAGGCAGAACAAAAAGGAGAAAGGAGAAAGGAGAAAGGAGAAAGGAGATTTGACACTTCTCCACTTCTACACTCTTCCACTCCACCACTCTTCCACTCTTCCACCTCTCACCACATCATCAACACCCACCAGATCCTGTGTGCCTTTCTCGACGGCGGTCATTCGAAGCAGAACATCCCGGCCAGCCTTAGGGAACGGTTCGATATCATGCGGCGTAACTACGGACTGGTACCGACGGCACTCCGACATATACCGATCATAGCGAGGTTTGTTTGGTACTATATCAGGAATAAGAGGTTCTGACTCAGGATATGGGATGCGGGATGCGGGATGCACCCACACTCACACCGACACCGACACCCGCTTTCCCCAGACTGAAGTCTGGGGTTAGTCATAATCTTCATTCTTTTTCTTACTACTTCTTACTTCCTTTTGCCTTTTGCCTTTTGCCTTTTGCCTTATCTTTGTTCGTCCCCTTCATTAAATCTCGTTGTTATGAGAGATTTATTCTTTCGGGGTGCCCTGTACTTAATGTTGGCCGGGACAATTACTCTTGGGGCAGGTTGCGACAAGGAATCCCTGATCAGCCCGGTGTGCCAACTGGAAATCTCGCCGATGTGCTCGGTTATTCTCAATCCCTTTGTGGTTTCGGTTGAGAATTCGACTGACGAGGATGGTTATTCCGTGCAGTTGAAAGTCCGCTGGGACTGGGAAAGCGACGGAGTGTGGGATACGGATTATTCCAGTCAGCAGAAGATCTGTCACCAGTTTACCCATTACGGTTACACGCGAGTGACCGCAGAAGTGATGGACCGTGACGGGCTGGTTGCCACCGACACCGATACGGTGTTGATATTCCCGATTCCGGATACCAGCACTTTCACCGATCCGCGCGACGGGAACGTATATAAAACCGTTAAACTGTTTGACACCGAGTGGTTTGCTGAAAACCTCCGGTATGGAACCTGGTTGGAGTCCAGCATCGATCCAACCGACAACGGAATCCC
>Ga0163209_1000204_pt1 | contig 24434 bp, 22 predicted proteins | sample Kivu_160m_FD_113538 | JGI IMG/M metagenome (GOLD analysis project Ga0163209, IMG submission 113538) | Freshwater microbial communities from Lake Kivu, Western Province, Rwanda to study Microbial Dark Matter (Phase II) - Kivu_160m | ecosystem: Environmental > Aquatic > Freshwater > Lake ...
AGGACCGGGCCGCTTCATTGACTTTCCCCGGAGGTTGCGCTATTTATTGAAGAGGGATTTATCGCCGAAAGAAGGAGCGACCGCCATGAACACAACCGTCCGTTCGATGTTCGTTTTCGCCCTATTAGCCGGAGCGACGATCGGCCCCGCCCTCGGAAATCCGGGCGGCGGTCCGCTTTCTCCGGCCGAGCCTCAACGCAACCAGATTTTTCAGGTCGTGACCGAGCTCGAGCAGCAGGCTACGGCGCTGGCCGAGGAGAGCTTCAACCACTTCCGGGGCTGGAACGGGGCGATCTCCGACCAGGAACAGGCCATCCTGTTCAAATCGGAAGCCTTCGCCGCCTCCTGCCGGCTCTTCCTGAAGCTGGCCGAGACGCGGTCGGATTATTTCCGGAACGACTACGCGAGGACGAACCTCTTCAGTTCGTTCACCTTCCTGGCCAACTCGTTCAACGAGCTGGAGCAGGAAATGAAGAGGGGCGGGGTGATGCCCTACGCCCTGTCCAGCTGCCGGCGGATCATGTCCAGCCTCGAACGGGGATTCCGGGACTGGCCGGACGCGGACAACCTCGCCTACCTCGACCAGAAATACGTCAAGGCCGGGGACGCCACGGTTTATCTCATCGTCAAAAAGAGCATGGGCACGTACGTCAAGCGGCCGTTCAAGAACCTCGAGAGCGTCTTCCGCTACAACTACGACCGGAACAGGGGCAAGAATCCCTGGGACCACCTTGTCGAGACGTCGGAAGAGACGCTGGACAAGATGAGGACCGAGCCGATGATCAGCCTGACCTTCGAAGGCAAGATGATCATCGAGCAAAGCAACCGGAAGAACCGAGCTGTATTTCTCATCGAGGGCGGGAAGAAGCGGCCTCTCGCGAATCCGGACGTCGTCGCCCGGCTCGGCGGTTGGGGCCGCGTTCTGGAAGTCCCGCGCGAAGTCATCGACTCCTACGAGGACGGGGATCCGATCGACCGATAAGGCCCGCACGCCGTCCCTTACTCCCGCCTCCCCGCGGAATTCCGCGCTTGAGCCTTATTCCCGGATTTCTTTGTTGGAATACTAACGGAAGCGACTCCGCTCGGGGGAGAGAGATGCGGGCTGTTGTCAGCAAAAGGGGGGTTGATGATGGGAACCAAAAAGGTGGGGGCTTTCTCCAGCCCGCGCAAGAAAGCCACTACTAATATAACCCTAAAAAAGAAAAATGCAAGAAAAATTTCAAAAAAAATTTTTTTCGCAAGAAATCGGCAAACTCTATCTTGACTTTGTCTATGAATAATTATATGACTAAGGCAAGACACGATCATGCATCCTCAAAAAATGGACGATGATGGTGTCCTGCGGTTAAGGATGAACGCAATTTTTCGATTGGAGGTACAATCCCATGGCGTTTGAACACACAAACAAGAAGGGCCAGAAGTACTATCTGCACGCCAAAGACGTCACTCTCAAGGGCGGCCGCAAGCAGAAGATCTTCTTCTTCGCTCGCGATGTCCGTCCCGAAGCGCTCGACGCTCTTCCCGCGGGCTATGTCGTGAAAGAGACCGAAAAAACCGGCATGCCCATTCTCAAGAAAAAATAAGACCGCCCCTTTCGGAGGCCGGGCCTTCGCGGAGGCCCGGCCCCGTTTTCTCTGCCGATATCTCTGAGGCAACCTTCTCCCTGAGGTCAGGCGGGGCCATGACGTCTCGCATTAGCCCGTTCGCGTTGATTGTGTGCGCGGTTGCGCTCGTCTGCTCCGGCTGCGGCAAAGGCGCGCCGCCGGCCGGCGCCGGGGCTAAAATCCTCAAGATCGCCGTGATCCCGAAGGGGATGACCCACGAATTCTGGAAATCGATCCACGCCGGCGCCGCCCAGGCGGCCGAAGAGCTCGGCGTCGAGATCCTCTGGAAGGGCGCCCAGAAAGAGGATGACCGGGCCCAGCAGATCACGGTCGTCGAGGACGTCATCAGCCGAGGCGTAGACGGCATCGTCCTCGCCCCGCTGGACGACCGGGCCCTCGTCCGCCCCGTCCAGGACGCCGTCCGCGAGAAGATCCCCGTGATCATCATCGATTCGGGGCTCCAGGGACGGGACTACCTCAGCTTCGTCGCCACGGACAACTACCAGGGCGGCATGCTCGCGGCCCGCCGCCTCGGCGACCTGCTCGGCGGAAAAGGCCGGATCTTCATGATCCGCTATCTCGAGGGTTCGGCGTCGACCGCCGAGCGCGAACGGGGATTCCTGGAAACCGTGACCAAGGACTATCCCGGCCTTCAGCTGCTGGTCAAGGATCAGTACGCCGGCGCAACCACCGAAACGGCCTATCAGCTGGGCGAAAACCTTCTCGGCCGGTTCCCGGACGTCGAAGGCGTCTTCTGCCCCAACGAATCGAGCACGTTCGGCATGCTTCGGGCCCTGCAGGAATCGAGGTTCGCGGGCAAAGTCAAATTCGTCGGATTCGACAGCTCGCCCAAGCTCATCCAAGCCCTCCGGGACGGCCACCTGCACGGCCTCATCCTCCAGAATCCGTTCAAGATGGGATATCTTGGAGTCACCCGGATGGTCCAGTACCTCCGTGGAGAAAAGATCCCCGACCGCGTGGATACGGGCGTGACCCTGGTGACCCGGGAGACCATGGACACCCCCGAGATCCAAACACTTCTGTCCCCCGACCTTTCCATCCTCGATCGATGACGTCCGCCCCCGCCGATGTCCCCGCCCTCGAGATGAGGGGCGTCGCCAAGCGTTTCGGAGCGACCGTGGCGCTCGAGGCGGTGGATTTCATCCTCCGGCCGGGCGATGTCCACGCTCTCCTCGGCGAAAACGGCGCCGGCAAGAGTACGCTCGTCAAAATCCTCAGCGGAGCCCTTCGGCCCGACCGGGGCGAAATGCGGCTCGACGGGCGGCCGTACCATCCGGCCGACCCTCTCCATGGCCGGCGGAGCGGCGTCTCGATGATCTACCAGGAGTTGAATCTGGCTCCGCACCTGACGGTCGAAGAGAACGTCGTGCTCGGGACCGAAGTTCACGCCGGCGGCTTCCTCAAGCGCCGGGACGTCCGGAAGAGGATCAAGGACACGCTCGATTTCCTCCATCATCCGGAAATCGCCCTCGATATTCCCGTCCGTCGGTTGAGCGTCGGAGCCAGGCAGATCGTCGAAATCTGCCGGGCTATCATGGACAAAGCCCGGATCCTGGTCATGGACGAACCGACGAGCAGCCTGACGCGGGAGGACACGGAGCGGCTGTTCCAGGTGATCGGCAAGCTCAAGACCGAAGGGGTGAGCATCATTTATATCAGCCATTTCCTGGAGGAGGTCCGGGAGGTCGCGGACGCCTATACGATCCTCCGCGACGGGAAGAACGTCGGCTCCGGCCGGATGGCCGGCACGACCCTGGACGAGATCATTCAGCTCATGGTCGGCCGGACGATCGCCGACCTCTTCCCTCGGCTCGAGCACGAGCGGGGAGAGGTCGCCCTGGCCCTGAACAACCTGAAAGGCCTGCGCATGGCGGGACCCGTCAACCTCGAGCTCCATCGCGGCGAGATCCTCGGCCTGGCCGGATTGATCGGCGCGGGCCGGACCGAAACGCTGCGCACGATCTTCGGACTGGACGCCCGGGTGGACGGCCTCGTCGAAATCGAAGGAATCAAGGCCCTCAAAGTGAAGCCCTGGCACATGATTTCGCTGGGCCTCGGCCTGCTGAGCGAAGACCGCCAGGGCGAAGGCCTGGCCTTGAGCCGATCGCTGACCGACAATATCACCCTCAGCCGCCTGCGGCCTTACAGGAAATTCGGCTTTCTCAGCCTGAAGAAGCGCTCCCAAGCTGCCTTGCAATGGATGGGCGAGCTGAAGATCAAGGCTCAGGGCTCCGGCCAAGCGGTCGCCAGCCTCTCGGGGGGCAACCAGCAAAAGGCGGCCCTGGCCCGCCTTCTCCATCAGGACGCAGACGTCCTTCTCCTCGACGAGCCGACCCGGGGCATCGACGTCCTGAGCAAAGCCCAGATCTACGAATGGATGAGCCGTCTCGCGGGCCGGGGGAAGGGCATCCTCTTCGTCAGCTCCTACTTTCCGGAGCTCCTCGGTGTGTGCGACAGGATCGCCGTCTTTTTCCGCGGCCAGGTCGTCGATGTCCGCCCGGCCGCGGCGTGGAGCGACGAAAGCATGATGGCGGCGGCGACGACGGGAAGGGCGTGAGACGATGCGGCGCAGAGCCAAGCTCCAGACGGTCATCAACCTGCTGGCCCCCTTCCTCGGCTTGATCCTGGTCCTGGTCCTCTTCTCTTCGATGCCCGATGTCCAGTCCCGTTTTCTCCGCGTCGCCAATCTCAAGAGCGTCGCCACCCAATCCGTGATCGTAGCCCTCGGCGCCCTGGGCATGACGCTCGTGATCATCGGCGGCGGGATCGACCTCTCGGCCGCGTCCAACATCGCCTTGTCGAGCGTCATAACGGCCTACGGCATCAACGCCGGCCTCCCGCCCCTCCTCGCCGTCCTCCTCGGAATCCTGACCGGCGGGGTTGTGGGATTCGTCAACGGCGCTCTGATCACCCGTCTCCGGCTGGTGCCCTTCATCATCACCATGGGCATGATGGGGATCGCCAGGGGCGTGGCCAAGTGGATCGCCAACAATCAGAAGATCGACGCGCCCTTGACCTGGGTCAACGAGCTCATGGCCAAGTCCCCCCACCCGCCCTGGCTGATCCTGGCCCCGGGCGTCTGGCTGATGATCGTGCTGGCCGCGGCCACGGCCGTTCTGCTCCGCTATACGGTCTTCGGCCGCCACGTCTTCGCCATCGGTTCCAACGAAGCGGCGGCCCGCTTGTGCGGGGTCCGGACCAACCGGGCCAAGATCATCTTCTACACACTCGCCGGCCTGTTTTGCGGGTTGAGCGGAGTGATGGAATTCTCGCGGCTGACGGTCGGCGACCCGACGGTCGCGGTCGGCCTCGAGCTCGACATCATCGCCGCGGTCGTCATCGGCGGCGGCAGCTTGAGCGGAGGGGAGGGGAGCATCCTCGGCTCCATGATCGGCGTGTTCATCATGGCCTTTCTGAGGAACGGCTGCACGATGATGGGCTGGCCGAACTATATCCAGGAAATCATCATCGGCGTCATCATCGTCGCCGCCGTGAGCCTGGACCAGGTCCGCCACCGCAGGCCGACATGATCTCCCCGTTCCGTCTCATCCACGCCCGGGCTCCGATCCGCATCAACGACATCGGCGGCTGGACGGACACCTGGTTTGCCGGCGAGGGCAAGGTCTTGAACCTGGCCGTCGAGCCGTCCGTCGAAGTCCAAATTAAAGCCTCCGCCAACAGGCGGGGGGAGAAGCGCCGGGTCGTCATCCGCGCCGAGAACTACGGCGAGACGTTCGCCATGGACCCCGCGAAGCCGGCCAAGGACCGCCACCCTCTCCTCCAGTTTGCGGTCGCCGAGCTGCCGGGTCCCGAGGACCTCTTCCTCGAAATCAGCCTGCATTCGCCGGTGCCGGCCGGCATCTCGACGGGAACCTCGGCGGCCGTTTGCGTCGCCCTCCTCGGCGCCCTCGACCTCCTGGGCGGAAGGACCCATTCCTGGGCCGAGATCGCCCGGCTCGCCCATGAGGTGGAGACGGAACGCCTCGGCCAGCAGAGCGGCATCCAGGACCAGATCGCCGCTGCCCACGGCGGGATCTCGTTCATCCATATGCCCAGCTATCCGGAATCGCGGGTCCGGAGAGTCCGGCCGGACGAGCGGGTTTGGCACGAGCTCGACCGAAGGCTGTGCCTGGTCTACCTGGGCAGGCCGCACGTGTCCTGGGCGATTCACGACAAGGTGATCGCGGCTCTCGAGGCCGGCGGGCGGAAGCTCCGCGAGATCCGGAAAATGACCGCCATCGCCGAGGAAGCCCGGGGCCGTCTTGCTGCCGGCGAGCTCGAGGCCTACGGCCGGTCCATGATCGAAAACAACGAATGCCAGAGGGCTCTGTCGGCCGGGCTCATTTCGAAAAAGGCTGACGCGGTGGCGGCCGTCGCCCGGCGCCTGAAGGCGTCCGGCTGGAAGGTCAACGGAGCTGGAGGGCAAGGGGGGTCGATGACCATACTGGCGGGCGAAGACGACCGCCTCCGCCGCCGGATGGTCGAAGACATCAACGGACTGGGCGGGGGGATCCGGATCATCCCGGTGGCGCTTGCGCCTTCGGGCCTCCGGGCCTGGGAAAACGAATGAACGGGGACACGCACCGAATTCTTGTTCGGCACGGCCCCCGATTTTAATGCCAAGGATTCTCCCCGGCCTGTGTCTAATGCTGTGAACGACAGAATATGGAGGTTAAGATATGAAAAAATATTTGGCAGCCCTTACGATCCTGGGATTCTTGTTCTTGAGCGCGGGAGGCTTCGCCCAGCAGCCTCAGGCCAAACAGGATAAGCCGGCGGCCCCCGCTCCGGCCCAGAGAGGCCCCCTGGCCAACCTGAAGGATTTCCTCCAGCTGACGCCCGAACAGGAGGCAAAGCTCCAGGAGATGCGGAAAGCGCGCCAGGAAGAACAAAAAGCGTTTCGCGATCAGATGCAGAAGCTTCGCGGCGAGATGGCCCCCTTGCTCAAGGATCCTAAAGCCGACCAAAACAAGATCAACGGCCTCGTGGACCAGATCGCCAAGCTTCGGGCCGAACGAACCAAGAAGGTACTGGCCGATCGGAACCCCCTGCAGAAGGTCCTCCATCCCGATCAGCTCGAGAAATTGAAAAACGCTCCGCTTCGGATGCGCATGCCGAACCGCGGCGGTATGATGGGCGGAATAATGGGCGGCATGCCCGGCATGGCCCCGGGCCGGATGATGCCGAGGCCCGGGATGCGCGGCGGCATGGGTATGGGCCCGATGGGCGGAAGACGCATGATGGGGATGCCCGGTTTTCGCCAGGGCTTCGGGCTGGGCATGAGGCTCGGGCGCATGCCCGGTTTGAATCGGTTCTTCGGCCCCCAGGGTCCCATGGGGATACGCGGCCGCATGCTGCGGCGTTTCGGCCGGGTCGATCAGCCGGCTCCTGAAGCGGAGAAGAAGGCCGAAAAAAAGGAAATCAAAAAATAAGGCGCGAGCCTTTTAAAACATTCTGCTCCTCCCCCCGCTCTTTTCCTCCCTCCTCGAGAGCGGGGGTTTTTTTTTGCCCGCTTTTCCGAAATACCGCCACATGTCCTAAGTTGAGGACATCCGCGCGGCGACAAACGCGCTTTTTCCCCTGATTACGAGGAATTTTCTATTGGCACGTCTTTTGCTTATTTCATGTGGTGTAAGGAGAACGGAGATGAGAAAAACACTCTTGATGGCGATGGTCGTGGCGGCGATCTGCCCCATGATCGCCTCGGCTCAGAGCGCGGAAGGCTACTACGGAGGAAGCTACGTCCGGATGAGCTATGTCAAGGGCGATGTCTATGTCCAGAGGGGACAGGACTTGGGCTATGAGCAGGGCGAGCTGAACCTCGTCGTCGTCAAAGGCGATAAGATCGGAACGAAGGACGGTCGCCTCGAGATCCAGCTCGGCAAGCGCAATTATCTTCGGCTCGACAATGCCACCCAGGTGGACGTCGTGGAGCTTCCCGCGAGCGACGGCGAACCGACCAAGTTCCATCTCCTCGCCGGGAGCGTTTTCATCCGCGTCGGGACCCTGGCCCGCGAGAAGAGCTACGAGATCCATACGGCCGATGCTTCGTTCTATATCATGGAGCAGGGATTGTACCGGGTCGATGTCCGGGAAAACCGGGAAACCGAGTTCAGCGTCTGGAGCGGCTCGGCCGAAGCGGCCGGCGAGGAAGGCTCGGTCCTCGTCCGGAACCAGGAGCGGATCACCGCCGCCAACGGCCGGTTCACCTCGGAGGCCGACCGCGCCTATGCGCGCCGCGACGGCTTCAGCGAGTGGAACGAAACCCGTGACGCTCTCTTCGCCAGGCAATTGGACAAGACCTACCTACCCGCGGAATATGCGGACTACGAATATGATCTGGCCGACAACGGCGACTGGGTTTACGAAAACGACTACGGCTACGTCTGGGTGCCGCGGCACCTCTATTCGGATTGGCGGCCCTATTACGACGGCCACTGGTCCTGGTATCCGATCATCGGCTGGACATGGGTTTCCTATGAGCCCTGGGGCTGGTGCACGCACCATTACGGACGGTGGGGCTGGGGCATGAATCACGGCTGGTATTGGATTCCCTACGACCGCTGGGCTTGGGGCCCCGCCTGGGTCCATTGGTATTGGGACAGGGATTACGTCGGCTGGTGCCATCTCAGCTATTGGAACTACCCCGGCTATTTCTACAACAACAGGTATTACGACCGCCATTCCTACGGACGTTTCCGCGGCGATTCGCGGACGCTGACCATGGTTCACCGCAACCAGATGCAGGACCGCCGGCTTCGGAACGTCGCTCTCGACCAGAACAGGCTCAGCCGGATCGGCGACGTCAACCTCCGGGCTGCTCAGCCGGACGTCCGGCCGTCGATCAACCGGGACGGCGCGACCGCGATCAAGGCCCGCAACGTCCTCTCCAGGGAAAGCCTGCGGAACGTCGGCCAGAGCTTCAACGCCGGCGGCCGGAGGCTCTCCCCGGCGGAGCTCCGGTCCTCGGTCTCCAAGCGGGCCGCCGGCGGCGAAGCGGCCGGCGAACGCAAGGTCATCAACGATCGGCTGAGGGATTCTTCCGCCGGCCGGAACGCCGGCGACGGCTCAGGCCGCGTCATCCCGCGCTCGTCCGTTCAGAAAGACGGCGCGGGTGCTTCGGCGGCGAAGGAACGGGATAGCGGGTCGGCCATCCGCAGCTTCCCGTCCCGCCGAACGTTCGAGAACGGCTCGGCCGATTCGGCCGACCGGTCCCGCATCAAAGCGCCGGCCCGCACCGAAGGCGCGGCGCCTTCGAACGTCCGGCGAAATGACGGGAGCCGCGAGAGCGGCTGGCCGAGCCAGGGAGACCGGGCGATCCGCGAAGTCCGGCCGAAGTCGGTCGAGCCTCCGGCAAACCCCCGCTCCGTAACCCCGGATCGGGTGATCCGGGAGCGGAGCGCCGCCAAAGAAGGGGCCGTAACGGCCCCGAGGAGGTCCCTTCAGCGGGAAAGCGGACAAAGAGTGACGGCCCCGGTCGAGAGGCCGAGCCGGAACATCGTCCGAAACGACAGCTCTTCGCCGGCGCGGCAGAGCTCGTCCTCCCGGATCTCGGGCCTCCCGTCGAGGATGACATCGTCTCCGTCGCGAAGCTCGAGCTCTTCGTCGCGGAGCGTCCTATCTCCGTCCAGGATCACGTCGTCTCCTTCGCGGAGGTCGTCGTCCCCGTCGCGGTCGCTGACGTCTCCCTCCCGGAGCTCGAGCGCACCTTCCCGAATCACCAGCGCGCCGTCCCGCAGCTCGAGCTCTCCGTCGCGAAGCTATAGCGCGCCGTCCCGCAGCTCCAGCTCCCCGTCGCGCTCGTACAGCGCCCCGTCCCGGAGCAGCGGCTCGTCCTCCCGCTCATCCTCGAGCTCGCGAGGGAGCTCGTCCCGAAGCTCCTCCGGTTCCGGCGGCCGCATCCGAAAGTAGATCCCAGGGGAAGGCGGCCGGCGTCAAAAGCCGCCTTCCCGTCTCAATTTTTTCTTTACATTTCCTTTGTTCAGTGATATAAAAGAGTCTCTTTTCTCGGTGGAGAAGACTCTGTCGGTGGAGGTTCGCGCAATGTTTCATAGGAATAAGACGGCCGTTTCGATCAGCCTGTGCTTCGGTGCGATCCTGATCCTGTTGGCGGGCGGCCTCGCCTGCAAAAAAGCGCCCGAGCCGGGCGCCAAGCCGGAAGCCCAAGCCGCCGTCGGAGAGCCGGCGGCCGCGACGATCCAAGAAGGAGTGAACGAGCTCAGCGGAACCGTCAAAAGCGCCCTGGGGAAATATTTCTATATCTCTCAACATCCGGGATTCGACTTCGTAGCCGACGGACCGGTCGACAACGCCGACGCGGCGGCCCTCCTGAACAAGGACGTCAAGGTGAAGGCCGTCTTCAACCGCGACACGCCTTCCCTCCTGGTCGCCCAGAGCATCGACATCAAGGAAAGCGACATCCAGTTCAAGAACGTGTTCACGAAGGCCGACACGCCGGTTCCCGCGGATTACTTCTCTCAAAAAGCCCGTCCCGATTATGCCGTCCTCCAGATCTCGAACATCAACAAGAGCGAAGACTGGGAAGGCAAAGGAAAGGGCCGGGTCGAGGGCAAGCCCATCGCCGGGGCCGACGGCAAGATAACGGCGATTTCCGTTCTCGGCGCCGACGGCAAGGAAGTCGGGAAGGTCATCGTCGACAGCATCTCCGAATTCGCGACCTACTACATCAAGAAGCTGCGCCTGTTCGACACCTTCTGGTTCTACCTGAACATCAAGGACAGCGTGGCCAAGAATCTCCGGGCAAAGAACAAAGAGTTGTTCCACGCCGACGTCGTCTTCACCGGATTGTACTGAGGGAGCTCGCTCGAATCGGGCGAACGCTTTCGTCGACGCGACGACAGGGCGGCCCTCGGCTCACTCGAATCGGACGAACGATCTCCTTGTCACGGGTCCTGCCGCCGGACACTCTTGGAGGGAAACCCTTTTGACGAGTTTCCCTCCAACGCTCGCTTCGCTCGCTGCCGCCCTTCCAATGAGCATTTCGCTACAAATTCGTGGTGTTAGGCTCATTGGAGGGGAGGCAGGACGGGCGGGTCTTCCCGTCGTCCGTTGGAGGTGGGACCCTTGAAAGGGTCCCCCTCCAATGGTATCCGGTGGGGCCCTTCCGCTGCGCGCGGCGGGGTGCCCCGCTCGGCGTCACCCGCGATCTAATCGTTCGTCCGCTTCTTCGCTCGCCAGATAATGAAGAGGACGCCGGTGGCTCCCCCCTCCGCTAGGCTCGCCTTAGGGCCATCCCTGCCGTCGCGTCCTTCAAATAATCAGTAATCGGTAGGGCATTCGTCCGCTTCTTCGCTCGCCAGATAATGAAGAGGACGAGGGTGGCTCCCCCTCCGCTAGGCTCGCCTTAGGGCCATCCCTGCCGTCGCGTCCTTCAAATAATCAGTAATCGGTAGGGCGGTCGCCCGATTCTCGCTCGCCATCGCTAATGAATTACCCCGCGCTTGTTTTATAACGATTCGATGAGCCGGCGGAGGCCGTCCTCCGCTCCGCCGGGGAAATGAAAATGGAGGATCCTCCGGCTTTTCTCCCGCAGCGCCTGACGGTCGCCCGAAGCCTGGGCGTCGATGAGCGTTCCGAACGAGTACCGCGTCACGGATGACCCGGGTCCGGCGGGAACCTGCGCGTCCCGGCTGTGCCCGGCAGTGAGCTGGATGAAGAGGCCGTTGCCGCGGTCGCCCTTGTGCAGCTGCCCGGTGGAATGGAGGAAACGCGGCCCGAAATCGCAGACGACCGGAAGGCCCGTTCCGCTCCGGAGGGCGGCGGCGAATTCCTCGAGACGGCCGCGGATGCCGGGCGCGGGGGGAAGGAAGGCCTGAACGGCGACGTAATCCCCGGCTTGGGCGCGGCTGAGAAAGGGGCGGAGCTCGTTTTCGGCGGCCCCGGCGTCGGCCCCGCTCCGGCCGCCGGGAGCTTCGCGGAGTTTGAGCAGAGCTTCCGTTTTTTTCTTGGATGCGGCGACATTCGGCTGGTCGAACGGATTGACCTTGAGGGTATATCCGGCGACCGCCGTCGCCATTTCCCAGAGAAAGAACTGGGAGCCGAGCTCATTGAGGTCCTCGAGAGAGAACGATATGAGCGGCATCCCGCTTTGTTTTATGCGGCCGAGTTCATCGTCTTGGGAGCGGTCCCCGCCGATTCCGATATGGACGGCGACCCGGTCCGGAGCGCCGCGTTCGAACGAGGCCCTCGCCTCCCTGATGAGCGGCAGGATCCCGCGGCCTTCCTTCCCGGTGCTTTCGGCCAGCAGCTGCTCGAGCCAAGAGCCGAAGCTTTCGATCTTCGGCGTAATAAGGAAGGTCGGCTTGTCCCGGCCGGCGCCGGCCAGGATCCCGAGGCGCAAGCCGAGCGCCGCGCCCGGATTTTCCAGCGGGGGGGCGGTCCTGCATGCGCCGGCGGCCCGACGAGCGCCTGCCAAGAGTCGGGGAATGTCCATGCCGAGAAGGGCCGCGGGGACGAGACCGAAGGCGGACAGAACGGAAAAGCGGCCGCCGATATCCTCCTCTCCGGAAAAAACGCGCCGGAAGCCGAGCTCACGGGCCGCCGTTTCAAGAGGCGTGCCCGGATCGGTGATGGCCGCGAAATGGGCGCCGGTCCGCTCCCGGCCCAAGGCCTCGAGCGCCCGCGCATAGAAAAAATTCAGGAGCGACACCGTCTCGAGCGTCGTGCCCGACTTGGACGACGCGAGGACGATCGTTCGTTCCCAGTCCCGTTTCTCGGCGGCGCCGAGGACGGCTTCCGGGTCGGTGCTGTCGAGGACGTCGAGCGTCAGGAATCCCTTTCGTGCCCCGAAAACGCGGCTGAACACTTCCGGGGCCAGGCTCGAACCGCCCATGCCCAGAAGCAGGGCCTGTTCACAGCCGGCCTCCCGGACTTCGCGGACAAAGGCCTCGACACCGGGGAGGAGGCCCTCCGCTCGGTCCGGGGCTTCGAGCCAGCCGAGCCGGTCCGAGATTTCTATGTCCTCGTCCTTCCAGACCGAGGCGTCCTTCCGCCATATCCGGGCAACGATGTCGTCCCGCGCCATTTCGGAGGCGGTCCGGCGGATCTCGCTTTCGTACGGTTCGAATCCTGATGCCGAAAATCTCATGGTGCTCCTAGCGGAAATTCTAATCGTTCCGGCCGGCTATTTCAATCATCCTAATGGGGGGACACATACCGATATACGCGGCGCGCGAGCCCTCCGGGATCCGTGGAACCTAGGCCGGCTCCGCATTTCATCGGATGCGTCGGCCGGTATGTGTCCCCGTCTTATCGTGGCTGGCATGCGGGGCCGCTTTGTTGTACAATCCTCCTCCTTAGTTCAGGATACGGACCTTTGAGCGATGAAGGAGGTCATCGGATGAAAAGCTCCATGAAGCTCGGCATCATGTTGATTCTGGGCGCGGCTGTCGCGCTGGCGGCCGCGGGACAAACCCCGCCGCAGGGGAAGGTCGATTATGCCAAGGTCGTCGGGACCTGGTCTCTCGAGGTCAACGCCGGCCAGGAATTCTATTACCTGCCTCTTGTCCTCAAGCTGGCGGACAAGAAGCTCGAAGGCTTGATCAGCGAGCAGAACGGATTCTTCAAGGACGTCCCCCTGACCGCGGTCGAGTTCGACGGCCAGGTCCTGAAATTCGAGGCCAAAACGCCCACCCCGCCGGATGGGGCCGAACGGCCGATCAAGTTCGATCTCAAACTGGCCGCGGACAAGCTCGAAGGCCTCGTCGCCATCCCGGATCTCGGGATCTCCGCCGCCGTCACCGGCGCCAGGAAGTAGCGCTCGATTTTCATGACCGAAACCGCTCCGTCGGCTCCCGGCGTCTTTCATCCGTCGCGGCCGCTCTATCGCTTCCTCGTCCTCGGCTTCGTCTCCTCGCTCTCGTTCGGCAGCTATTTCTCCTACGACATCATCGGGGCCATCGCCCCGTCCCTGATCGACGAGCTCAAGGCGGCCCGGGCGACCGTCGGCACGATGAACACGATGTACAGCATCGCCGCCATCGCCGTCCTCCTCTTTGGCGGGATGCTGATCGATAAGATCGGCACGCGAAAAGCCAGCCTGCTCTTTTCCGTGCTCGTGCTTGCGGGAGCGGCGATCGTCTGGCAGGCGAAGAGCATCCCCCTCGTCTACCTAGGCCGCTTCATCTTCGGCGCCGGCTCCGAGCCCCTGGTCGTCGCCCAGAGCGCCATGCTCGCCCGCTGGTTCAAGAACAAGGAGCTGGCCATGGCCTTCGGCATCCAATTGACCGTGAGCCGGCTCGGCTCGCTCTTTGCCTTCAACACAGGCGAGCTTTTCTCGAGTTACTTCGGCAGCTTTCGCTACGCCCTGATGGCCGCCGCAGGGGCGTGCGCTCTCTCGCTCATCGGCAACCTTTTTTACATCGTCCTGGACAAGCGCGCCGAGAAAACGCTCTCCCTCCGCGACGAGAGCGCCGGGGACAAAATCGTCTTCAAGGACATCCGGGAATTCAAGCCGACGTTCTGGTATGTCACGTTCCTCTGTTTCACTTTCTACGCCGCCATCTTCCCCTTCCAGAGCCTTTCGACCGACCTCTTCGCCACCAAATGGGGGATTCCCCTGACCGCCGTGTCGGGCGGGAGCTTCCTCGGCCAGGTGTTCAACAATCTCCTCCACATCTTCAGCACGGCCGGCGGCATCACGAGCATCGTCATCTTCGCTTCGATGCTGTTGGCCCCGTTCGCCGGCCGCCTTGTGGACCGGGTGGGAAAGCGGGCGACGTTCATGATCGCCGGCTCGCTTCTCATGATCCCCTGCCACCTGGCCCTTGGCCTGACCCGGATCTATCCGGCCTATCCGATGATCCTGCTCGGCTTTGCCTTCGTCCTGGTCCCGGCCGCCCTCTGGCCTTCAGTCCCGCTCATCGTCCGCTCCGAGCGGGTGGGAACGGCCTTCGGTTTGATGACGGCCGTCCAGAACATCGGCCTGGCGCTCTTTCCCCTCCTCAACGGACTGCTGCGGGACGCGACGGGAAGCTATGTCCCGAGCCAGGTCATGTTCGCCAGCCTGGGCCTCGTCGGCCTGACGTTCGCCCTCCTCCTCAAGCGGGCCGATACGCGGGAGGGCGGCCGTTTGGAAGCGGCGGCCAAAAAAGCCGCATGATCGACGCCGTTCTCTCCGACCTGGGCCAGGTCCTGCTCCATTTCGACAACCGCCGGTTCTTCGAGCGTCTGACGAAATACACGGCCCGCTCGGTCGAGGAGATCCGGGCCGCGACCCACGACCACATCGCCCTCCTCGACCAATTCGACACCGGCCGCATCACGCCGCGGGAATTCTACGAGAGAGCGGTATCCGTCCTCGACGCGCGGGTGAGCGAGGACGTCTTCTACGCGGCTTACAACGACGTCTTTTCCCTCAATCACCCGGCTCTGGCCGTCGTCCGGGCTTTGAAGCCGAAATACAAGCTGGCGATGCTCTCGAACACGGACCCCGTCCGATACGCGCACATCGAGCGCGTCTTCCCCGAGCTCGGCTTTTTCGACGCGTACGTCCTGTCGTTCAAGGTCGGGGTGATGAAGCCCGATCCCCGGATCTACCGCGAAGGGCTGCGGCTCCTCGGCGCGCGGCCGGAGAACGCCCTGTTCATCGACGACCTCCAGGAAAACCTCGACGGCGCGGCCCGGATGGGCATCCAAGGCATCCACTTCACGGACCGAACCGACCTCGCCGCCGCGCTCGCGGCCTACGGCGTCAAGGCCTGACCGCGCGTTCCGATAAGATCATGCGGCTTTCCCGCCCGCCGTTTCCGCTGCCCTATATCTGCCTGAAAATGATGAACATAGCGGAGATATTTTTTTTTAAAAAAGCGCTTGACAGAGATTTGGATTAGGTATAAATTCCCATTCGTAAATACAAGATATTGTATTTACAGTCGAATTTTCCACAAGATATGGGCGTAACCGGCGGATTTGCTGGTATTTTTTTGTTTTGTCCGGGGTTGGGAAAGGGTAAGGAGGAGGAGGAAAGAGATGAATTCTCGCGTTGTCGCCCGCATCAGAAAGCGGGATGGATCGATCACCGATTTCACCCAGGACAAAATCACGACCGCGGTGGCCAAGGCCATGGCCTCGCAGGGCATCACCCAGAACGGCGACGCCAAGACCATCTCGGACATCGTCACGTACGTCCTCGAAGAGAAATTCGGGGGCTACACCATCCCGTCGGTCGAGCAGATCCAGGACATCGTCGAGATGGTCCTCATGCGCCGCGGCTATCACGAGGTGGCTAAGTCCTACATCCTCTATCGCGAGCGGCACAAGGATATCCGCGAAGCGGCCCAGACGGGCGTCAACCTCGAGCGGCTGATCAAGGATTACATCAACGACGCGGACTGGAAGATCCGCGAGAACAGCAACGAAGGCGTGATGAGCTTTTCCGGGCTCAACGCGCGCGTCTCCGGCGAGGTTTTGTCCAACTTCGCCCTCAACCAGCTCTACACCGCGAAGATCAAGAAGGCCCACACGGAAGGCGACTTTCACCTTCACGACCTGTCCTACCCGATCGTCGGCTACTGCGCCGGCTGGTCGCTTGAGAACCTCCTCCGCAAGGGATTCGGCCACGTTCCGAACCAAGTCCACTCGGCGCCGGCCAAACACCTCGAGACGGCCACGCTCCACATGGTGAACTACATCGGGACGATGCAGGGCGAGTTCGCAGGCGCCCAGGCGTTTTCCAGCGTCGATACGCTCCTCGCGCCCTTCGTCCGCCACGACAAGCTCGACTTCGACCACGTCAAGCAGGACATCCAGAAGCTCATCTTCGGGCTCAACGTCCCGTCGCGGTGGGGCTGGCAGACGCCCTTCTCCAACCTGACGTTCGACTGGACCATCCCCGAGGACATGAAGACCAAGCCGGCCGTGGTCGGCGGCCGGGAGCTCGACACCTGCTACGGCGACTACCAGGCCGAAGTCGACATGATCAACAAGGCCTTCCTCGAGCTCATGATCGAAGGCGACCACCAGGGCCGCGTCTTCACCTTCCCCATTCCCACTTACAACCTGACCAAGGATTTCGACTGGGAATCTCCGAACGCCGACCTCCTCTTCGAGGCCACGGCTAAATACGGCATCCCGTACTTCCAGAACTACATCGGGACGAACATGAACCCGGGCGACATCCGGGCCATGTGCTGCCGGCTGAACCTCGACCAGCGCGAATTGATGCGCCGGCCGGGGAACATGTGGGGTCCGGGCGATTCGACGGGTTCGATCGGGGTCGTCACGATCAACCTGAACCGGATCGGATACACGTCCAAGACGCCGGAGGAGTACAAGGCGCGGCTCAGGGAATTGATGGACATGGCCAAGGCATCCCTCGAAACCAAGCGCGAGATCGTCAATCACATGCTGGCCAAGGGGATCATGCCCTACACCCAGGTTTACCTGGGCCATTTCAACAACCATTTCTCGACGATCGGCGTCTGCGGCATGCACGAATCCTGCCTCAATTTCCTGGGCAAAGGGATCGGGACGCCCGAGGGCCGGGACTTCGCCATCGACATCCTGATGTTCATGCGCGGCGTCCTCAAGGAATACCAGGACGAGACGGGAAACCTCTACAACCTCGAAGCAACCCCGGCCGAATCGACGGCTTACCGCCTGGCCCGGCTCGACAAGCAGAAGTTCCACAATATCGTCACGGCAGGCACGGAGAAGCATCCCTTCCTGACGAACTCGACCCAGCTCAACGTCGACGCGACGCGCGACGTCTTCGACGCGCTGAAGCATCAGGAGGCCATCCAGAGCCTCTACACCGGCGGGACGATCTTCCACACCTTCCTGCCGGAAGCCATCGATGCCGGCACCTGCCGGAAGCTCGTCCAGCGGATCGCCCAGACCAAGATCCCCTATTTCAGCATCACGCCGACGTTCAGCGTCTGCGTCAGCCACGGCTATCTCAAAGGGCAGCACAAAACCTGCCCCGAGTGCGGCGGGGAGACCGAAGTCTATTCGCGGATCGTCGGCTACCTGCGGCCTGTCCGGACCTGGAACGACGGCAAACAGCAGGAATTCAAGGAGCGGACGCCCTACACGTCGCTCGACTGAGGCCATGGCCATCGATTATCTGCTCTTCACCTATCCGAACTGCGGGAAATGCGCAGACCTCAAGGCTTACCTCAAGGGCGCGGCCATCGACGCCCGCGAGTACAGGGTCGAAGAGAAGGACGGCCGGATGAAGATCCGGGAGTTCCTGGCGCATATCAAGCGCGATGACAAAGGCTCGATCATTCTTCCGACGCTCGTCCTCCAGGAGGATGGAGCCGTCGCCGCGGTCGTCAACACGCGTCAGGAGCTCGAGACGTGGTTGCGATCAAGGGCCTAGAGAAATTCGCCCCCAAGGACTTCCCCGGCTTCATCTCTTCGACCGTCTTCCTTGCCGGCTGCAACTTCCGCTGTCCCTTCTGCCATAACGCCGACCTGGTCCTCCGGCCCCAGTCGCTGGCCGATATCCCTCCCGATTTCTTCCTGGCCTACCTCGACGCGCGCCGAGGCTGGCTGGAAGGAATCTGTATTTCCGGCGGTGAGCCGCTCGCTGTGCCCGAGTTGGAGGACCTCCTGACGGTCATTAAGGAGAGGGGATTGCTGGTCAAACTCGACACCAACGGCTCGCTGCCCGACCGTCTGGCCCGCCTGGTCGAAAGCGGACTCGTCGATCACGCGGCCTTGGATATCAAGTCCGCTCCCGGGCGGTACGCCGAGGTCACCCGCTCGAGCGTCGATCCCGCCGATATCGGCCGAAGCGCCGCGATCCTCCGCGAGGCGGGCCGGCCTTATCTCCTCAGGACGACGGCCGTGCCCGGCCTGGTCGGCGAGGGGGACATCCGGGAGATTTCCGCCTGGCTGTCCGGTTCGGCCGTCTATCAGCTCCAGCAATTCTCTCCGCTCAACACGCTCGACCCGGATTTCGCCCGGATCAAGCCTTACAGCTCGGACGAGATCCGGCGGCTGGCGGATCTCGCCCGGCCGCATTTCGGGGAAGTCAGGATCGAAGGTCTGTGATAAAATGGGGACATGCTCCGAAATAAAATGGGGACATGCTCCGAAATAAAATGGGGACATACTCCGAAATAAAATGGGGACATGCTCCGAATTCTCTTGAATTCGGTGCGTGTCCCCGATTTCTGCGTGTCCCCGATTTCTGAGGGTGAAGGATATCGAGGTGGCTCCTCCGACGGAGGTCAGCATGGAAGTGAGAGTCCAAAAGATCAACGCCGACGCGAAATTGCCGGCTTACGGCCATCCGGGCGACGCCGGGCTCGACCTGTTCTCCTCGGTCGATTGCGTCCTCGACGAAGGCGACGTCAAAGCCGTCCCGACGGGGATCAAAATCGCCGTTCCCCCGGGATATGTGGGTCTGATCTGGGACAAGAGCGGGATCTCGCTCCGGGGCGTCCACAGGCTGGCGGGCGTCGTGGACGCCGGCTACCGAGGGGAAGTCCAAGTCGTCATGGCCAATCTCGGCTGCGAGCCCTATGAGGTCAAGAAAGGGATGAAGATCGCTCAGATGCTCATCCAACCGGTCCAGGAGGTCCGCGTCGTCGAGGCCGAAGATCTCGACGCCACGGCGCGCGGCGAAGGCGGCTTCGGCAGCACGGGTTTGTACTGAAAGGCTGATTTCGATAGTTTGGGAAGGAGCGCGGCGGCTCCCCACGGCGAGGAGGAACGGATTCCGAAAATAACGATCAGGCCGGTCGAAACGGCGGAGGCCCTCTCCGGACTCCGCGAAGCCTGGGATGCGCTTCTCGAACGCCCGTCCGGCACCAATCCTTTCTTGACCCTCGAGTGGATTACGAGCTGGTGGAAGAACTTCGGAGACAAGCACAGGCTGTTCGTCCTGGCCGCCTTCGATGAGACCGGCGCCCGGCTGAAAGGCGTGGCTCCTTTCATGATCACGCGCTCGGCCGGCTTCAAGGTGCTCCAGTTCGTCGGGACCGGACTGTCCGACCGCCTCCAAATCCTCCTCGAGGCGGGCGCCGAGGACGTGATCGACGGCGTATTCGCTTTTTTAAACGGCCGGCGGAACGTCTGGGACATCATGATTCTCCGGGATGTTCCCGAAAATGACCCGGCCCTAGCCCGCCTGGCCAGGCTGGCCGCGCAGCGGCGCTGGAAGATTCGGCGGAAGCGGACGGCCGTCGCGCCGTATCTTCCCGTCAAGGGAAACTGGGAGGACTTTCTAGCTTCGAGGAACTCGCATTTCCGCCGAGTTCAAAGAAAAAAGGAAGAGCGCATATCGCGGCCGGAAAACGAATTTTGCGTCCGCCGCATTCGAGGGAACGTCGCGGAGGAGGACATCGCCGATTTCAAGGATATTTTGAGGAGGAGCTGGAAGGGCCGCGAGCAGACTACGGCGAAGCAGGGGGCCCGGACGGAGCGCTTCTACGCCGATTTTCTCCGCGCCTTCGGAACGAAAAGCTGGCTGGACCTCTGGATCGGATATCTCAACAGCCGGCCGGCGGCCTATCAGATCCTTTTCGACTACAAGGGAGTGATCTCGTTTTATAACAACGGCTTTGCCAAGGAATTCGAGCGGCATAGTCCCGGGTCGGTCTTGATGGCCCGAGCGATCGAAGAGGCCTTCCGCCTCGGCCGGACGGAATGCGATTTCCTGCGCGGAGAGGAGAGGTTCAAGTCCCAATGGACGGTCGAGAAGCGATATCTCGAGGACATCGTCATCGTGAGAAACACCCCGCGTTCGCGCGCGGCCTACGCCGCCGCCGTCCTGGTCAGGTGGAATGTGGAACGGGGCATGAGATATATCGCCCATCTCTATCGCAAGCGGAAGTCGGGACCGCGGGAGCGGGCCGAGTCGCAGCCGCGGGAAAACGGATCTCCCGAGGGAAGGGCGGCTTCATGAGGCGCGGGCCGGCGGCCGAGGCGTGCCAGACGGAAGGCTTGACACGGCCTTCGTCCCTGGAGAGGATATTCAGGAAGCTGCAGCCCAGATACTGGGCTCACGGATTCCGGTTGTTGCGGAGAGACCGCCGGAGGCTCGTTAGCGGGATGAAGTCTTTGTTCTCCCTCAAAAAACGGCGGGGCCCGGCTCTTTCCGCCCAAGCCGGCGCGGCCGCTGTCCCCAGTCGGCCTCTCGGCCTGAAATCGGGGGACATGGTCCGCGTCAAAGGGCTCGCGGAGATCGAGCGCGGCTTGGACGGGGACAGCCGGTTCGACGGGCTGTATTTCGTTCGGTCCGTCATGAGCCGCTTTTGCGGAGAGGTCTTTCCGGTCAAAAGGCGGATCGGGCGTTTCTTCGACGAGGGCCGCCAACGAATGGTCAGGATCCGCGATGTCGTCATCCTGGACGGCGTCTATTGCGAGAAGCCGGCCGAGGGAGAGGAACCGTCGTCCGGATGCGACCGCATGTGTTTTCTTTTCTGGAAGGAGGCTTGGCTGGAACGAGTTCCTCAGGCCGGCTCCGAGGTCCAACGATGAGGATGGTCTGACGTGAAGAGAATTCTTTTCGCCCTCCTGCGGTTCAGCGGGCTCCCCGTCCTCTTCCGGGAGGCCTTTCAGCGGCGGAGGGTCACGATTCTGCTCTTCCACGACCTCGTTCCGGACGCCGCCGAAAAAGCATTCCGCTATCTCGGCCGCAAGTACAGGATCATCGGATTGGAGGAATTCCTCGAGGCCCTCGCCACGGGAGACGGATCCCGGATTCCGAAAAAGGCGCTGATCATCACCCTGGACGACGGCTTCAAGGAAAACTACGCCTTGCTGCCCGTTATCCGGAAATACAAGGTCCCGGTAACGATCTTCCTCTGCGCCGGGATCGTCGGGACGCACCGCCACTTCTGGTTTCTCCATGACAGCGTCCACAACCGGGACTACCGGGCCCGGGGATTGTCGAATACCGAGCGGATGCGGCTGGTCCAACAGGAGGGATTCGACATCGAGCGGGAGTACGAGACGCGGCAAGCCTTGTCGCGCGAGGAGATCGAGGAGATGAAGCCGGACGTCCGCTTTCAATCCCATACGATGTTTCATCGCAATGTCCTCACGAGCGACGAGAAGGATATCGTCGACGGGTTCCGCCGCTCTCGGGAGCTCCTCGACAAGGATTTCGGGCTCAACGTCACCGCCGTAGCCTATCCCTGCGGCGACTACGACGACCGGATCGTCGCGCTTGCCCGGCGGACCGGCTATCGGGCGGCGCTGACGCACGACCCGGGCTACAACACCCTTCGCACCGACCCGTTCCGGATCAAGAGAATCCCGGCCGAGGACACGTTCAACCGCGGGGAAATCGCGGTTCGGGCCAGCGGCGTCTGGGATTTCTTCCGGACGCTGTTCAAGGAATGGACGCTGTTCAGAAATTTTTTCAAATGAACCGCGGGGCTCCAGTCTCCGCCCGCCGGCGTCGCGGATCGGCCGCGTCGCACGAGACTTCCAAGGACACTGGGATTCGGTTGTCTAATCTGTATCGAGCCCCGCGGTCCGACAAAACGAGCAGGAGGACGTGATGAAAAGATGCTTATGGATAGGGGCCGGGCTCATCCTGGTCCTTTTATCCGGCCCGGCCCGGATGCCTTTAGCGGCGCAGGCCGACACGCCCCTTGACGCCAAGGTGAAGGCGTTCCTCGAGAAGGCGCGGTTCGGCTGGGGAGACATGAACGTCCCCGAATCGGACGGGCAGCTGCTCTACGACCTGGTGCTCAAGAACAAATACACGAAAGCCCTGGAGATCGGCACGTCCACCGGCCATTCGGGCATTTGGATCGCCTGGGCCCTGAGCAAAACGGGAGGCAAGCTGATCACGATCGAGATCGACGAACGGCGGCACCGGGAAGCGCTGGAGAATTTCAAGGAGGCCGGATTGAGCGACTATATCGACGCCCGCCTCGGCGACGCGCACGAGCTGGTGCCGGAGCTCAAGGGCCCTTTCGACTTCGTCTTCTCCGATGCCGATAAGGAGTGGTACGTCAACTACGCCAAGGCCGTGATCCCGAAACTCCTTCCCGGCGGCTGTCTCGCGGCCCACAACGTCTCTCCCGGGCGGGGCGGTTTCGGCCGCCGCCGCGGCTTCGGCGGCCCGGACGGCGATTATTATGAATACATGAGCGGCCTGCCCGACTTCGAGACGTCCATGGCCTCACCGCGCAGCAGTCTGGCCGTCAGCTTCAAGAAAAAGGGTTGAGTCGCAGGTACTTGGATTCGCAGACACAGGGCCCATGAGGCATGTGTCTGCCGGCGATCGGCCGGCTCAGAATCCGTCGATCTGCCTTTCTCCGGGGATCCCCGCCCGCGCTCCGAAGAACTCCGGCCCCCGCCCCGCGTAAAAAGCGAAGATCGCCAGGGTCAAGGCTCCCGTCAGGATGAACGGGACCTGGATGCCCAGAGCGTCCGATAGGAATCCGGCCGCGAGTGAGACGAGGGCGCCCGAAATGAGCTGGATGTTGGACACCCAGCTGAAGGCCTGCGTCTGACCATGCTTCGAAACGGTCGAGCCGACGAACGTGTGGAGCGAGGGATAGGTCATCAGGAGAAACCCGCCGAACGCGAGCAATCCGGCCACGGCCAGCTCTTTCGAGGGCGCGAAGCCGAGCAGGAACAAGCTGACGACCGCCCCTCCCAGGCTGACGAGGAACACCTTTTTCCGGCCGAAGCGCCGGCTCCACGTTCCGTATCCATATCCCGTGATCGTGCCGATCCCGATCCACAAGGCGAGAAACAGGCCGGTCCGCCCCATCGGGATCTGGAACCTGTGGTTGAGGAGCGACGGCGCGTAGAAGACCGTGACCGACCACCCCATCCCCCCGAAGAAGAAGCCCGGGATGAAGCGCTTGATGGACGCCAGGGATCGGGCCCAGGACGCGGGGTCGAGCGAGGGGGCGTGCTCAACGTCCCGTGAGGAAATGCCGCGCAGCGCCAACAGGGCCAATGCGACCAGTCCGAGGCCGACGATCGCCCAGACGAAAAAAGGCGTCTTCCAGGTCCAGCGCTGGGCCAGGAAGCCGACGCTGAGGTAAGCCAGCATGACCCCCACGTTTCCCGAGCCGCTCTGGATGCCCATGGCATCGTCGAGCTCCTTGCCCGAGCCGGCGCTGGATTTGGAAACCCAGGCGATGATGACGGGGTGATAGAGGCTGCTCGCGATGCGGATCAGGACGAAAGAGAAGACGAGGATTCCGAACGACAGGGAGAAGGGGACCAGGGCCAGGGAAGCGCAGATGCCCAGCCCGCTCGCGGCGAGTAGGCTCCGGTATTCGTGCCGGTAGGAGAGGCGGACGGCGAGGAATTGCATGACCAGCGTCGTGAACAGGCCGATGTTGGAGAGGAGTCCGATCTGGGCATAGCTCGTGATGAGGAAGCTCCGGCTGTAGAGGATGGGGAAGACCGTCGGGGCGACGATGGTCGCGGCGTCGTTGAGGCCGTGGAAGAGCGAGGCCGCCAGCAGGATTTTCTTTTTCAATCGAAATAGCCGCTCAGGTCGTCGCGGTTCAAGCCCTGCTCGAGCGCGACGCGGGCGACGGCCCGCGCGACGCTCTTGTGGAGCGCCCGGTCGAGCGGATTGGGAACGATTTCGCCGGCCGGAGCGGCGGCGGCAATCGCCCGCGCCGCGGCGATCAGCATGTCCTGGGTGATGCGGGGGACGTCCGCGTCCACAGCTCCGCGGAAGATGCCCGGGAAGCCGAGAACGTTGTTGACGGCCTTTCCGTCGGCCGCGTAGGCCGCGCCCGCGGCCCGGGCCGCGGCGGGCTCGATCTCGGGATGGGGATTGGACAGGCCCAGGATGATCTGGCCGCGCCTCACCATGTCCGGCTTGATCAGGCCGGGCGCGCCGGTCGTGGC
>Ga0163209_1000206_pt1 | contig 24363 bp, 15 predicted proteins | sample Kivu_160m_FD_113538 | JGI IMG/M metagenome (GOLD analysis project Ga0163209, IMG submission 113538) | Freshwater microbial communities from Lake Kivu, Western Province, Rwanda to study Microbial Dark Matter (Phase II) - Kivu_160m | ecosystem: Environmental > Aquatic > Freshwater > Lake ...
ATTATATTTCGAAGACGCGACAACACCTCTCCTTATTAATATCACCTCCCCTTCCCCTCCTGGAGCCAGGAGGGGCCCCGAATAAGGTACGCGTCTTCGCGGCATGGGGTACGGAGAGGGCGGGATTCGAACCCGCGGTGCACCTTGCGGCGCACACACGCTTTCCAAGCGTGCTCCTTAAGCCACTCGGACACCTCTCCTCGTCCTAAAATGCGATTTCGGAAGGGGTTAAGGTAGCAGAAAAAGGGATTCCGGTCAAACGTCCCCCTGTCGAGGACGGGCCCTTTCAGGACCGATAGATGTTGATGATGTCCTTGAGCAAAGCGGCGGCGGTGCCGCGGGGGTCGGATTTGCCCCCGCTGACCGTGACGGGGCCCATCGTATCGGTGAAATACGTGACGGCCTTGTTCGTTCCGGCGACATGGAACAAAGGATGGGATGGATCGATCGCCTTTAATCGGACTTCGGCCCGCGGGCGTCCGGATTCTCGGCTGAAACGGCCCAAGAGCTTCAGGGCTTTTCCTTCCTTCGCCGCGTTCTGTATGTCTGCAGCCGTGACCTCTCGAATCCCTTCCCGGCCGATTTCGTCCAGCGTGAAATCCGTTCCCGCCGCGGAGTTCGAGATCAAGAGAATCTTGCAGGCCGAATCCCAGCCGTCCACATCCAAGGAAGGGTCGGGCTCGGCAATCCCGCGGGCTTGGGCTTCCTGGAGGGCGGCTGCGAAGCTCGTTCCTTCTCCCATGCGCGTCAAGATGTGATTCGTGACTCCGGTCAGGATGCCCTCGATCTCCACGATCTCCGTTCCCACCAAGGAAATGACGCCGACGTCGACGGTCGGGAGAGCGGCCGCCGTCGCCCCGCTGTATTTGATCAGGACGCCCTGCTCTTTCGCCCGGGACATCAATTCTTTGAATCTCAAAACCAGGGCTCCTTTGCTGGCGGCTACGATATGCCATTTAAGGTCCAAGGCCAGCCGCATATGGCCCAGGCCGGGTTCTCCCGATTTGAGGTCCGTGGGCGTGCATTCGACGAGAACGCCGGGCTCGAGCTCAGCCAAAACCTCCTCCAAGCTTAAATTTAGATTCCAGGGAGGATGGTCCGGGGTCCCGGCCGCCATCGCCTCGACGACGTCGCCCACGTCCGGCCGCTGGCCCGAGAAACGCCCTCCCTTGGACCGGAAGAACGCTTTGAGCCGGAGGTCCAAGCCGTACCGGCCGCGGCATGTTTCGCGCTTCTCCAGGACGAGGCGGGCAAAGGCCTTTCCGACGTGGCCGAATCCCGCCAGGACGAGGTTCGCGGTCTTCATTTATTTCTTGTCCTCCGCTTTGCCGACCTTGCGGGCGAAAATGATGTCCCTGACGCTCGTCTCAAATGGCACGGCCAGGCTCCCTACGACCCCCTTGGGATCGGTCGTGAAGGTCACTTTATATTCCGCATCCATCCATTCATTCCTCATCTTGAACATGTCATAGTGATAGTGCTCGAAGACGAAGGTCCGCTGATGGTAATCCGCGGTGAGCTTCTCGCCATCCCAGAGAACCTCGATCGTTCCGTACGCGGGATGCTCGTACGACCCCGCATAAGCGGCGAGAGGATGGGAAGGCTGCGTTCCGGTCTGCCGGTCCGCATCCCTCTCCTTGGCCCGCTTCTCCCGTTCGCCCTTCGCCCTGGCCTGATCGTCCCGGACGCGCTGAGCCCAGTCCACGGGCTCGAGGCCGAGGAGCCTGTCGATGACGTTGTACATCAGCGTGCTGTTCACCGGCGCGTCCTCCAGGTTGTTGAGGAGCACGATCCCGATCTTCTCCGCGGGCAGGAAGGCGACCGTCGCCGAGAAGCCCATGATCGCGCCGCCGTGGCTCACGAGAGATCGGCCGCGGTAGGCGTTCATCCGCCAACCCATCCCGTAGGTCGGGTAATAGAGCTCGGGGTAGCGGAGGTCATCGGGGACGACGACCTGCGGGGCGAGGATCTGGTTCAAGCGGCGCTCCGCGATGACCTGCCGATCGAGCTTTTCCCCGTATTTGCCTTTGTTGATGTTCAGGAGGACCCAGGAGGCCATGTCGAGGACATTCGAATTGACCGACCCGGCTGGGCCCAAGGCATCGGCATTGTAAAAAGGGAATTCCTCGACCTGACCCTTCACCAGCGTATAGGATTTGGCGAAATCGGAAAGCGTTTGGGAGACGTCGGTCGAGAAATTCGTCTCGGCCATGCTCAGCGGGTCCAGGATCCGGGCCTTGACGAATTCTTCCCACGAAGAGCCGGCCACGACGCCGGCCAGGTAGCCGGCGGTCATGACCATCAGGTTGTTGTATTGATACGCCTGCCGGATATCGCGGCTGAATTCGAGGAAGCGAAGCCGGTCGAACATCTCCTGGCGGTTCAACGGCGAGCGGATCCAGACGTTGTCATGGCGCGGCAGGCCGCTCCTATGGACCAGGAGGTCGCGCGGGGTGAGCCGTTCCGAAGCCACCTCGTCGGCGAGCTTGAACGAAGGAAGATATTCGCGGACGGGCTTGTCCCATTCGAGCTTTCCCTCGTCGACGAGGATGCCCAAGCTCGTCGCCGTAAAGGCCTTGGAACAGGATCCGATCCCGAAGACGGTGTGCGGAGTCACCGGGAGCTTCGCGGCGAGGTCGCGATAGCCGAAGCCGCGGGCGAAAATGACCCGGCCGTCGCGGACGATGGAAACGGCCAAACCGGGGACTTTCCACTCGGCCATGACGGAGGAGACGAAAGAGTCAAAACCCTTGAGCGCTGCCGGATCGGCGGAGCTTTTCGAAAGAGCGAGTATTCCGCAAACGCTCAATCCAAAGGCGAAAAACAACGCTCGAACGAGGATCCTAGGAAAGAGTGGGCGCATGAAGAGACTCCGTTTTTTCAATTCGTTCGGAACAAGAACGGGCACGAAACGGAAGCCGTTTCGGTCTACAAGATCGGGATGCGTTTAAAACTTTTCTTAAAAGTTCTCTTCTTTTAAGTAACGAAAGAATTGACTTAATTCCGAAGATGCGCTTATAAGACCCGAAACGGCTTTCAGACTCAGTTTTATACGTATTAAACCCCCCTACCCCCCTTATGGTTTTAAGGGGGGAAAGGCAGGAAGCCGTTTCGGAATAGCGGTACGGAGAGGGGGGGATTCGAACCCCCGATTCCGATTGCTCAGAATAACGGTTTTCGAGACCGTCGCCTTCAGCCACTCGGCCACCTCTCCGCATCAACAGGATCGGCATTCAATCGGGTTGGGATATTATATAAGATTCCGACGGAAAAGAAAGCCCTCAGCGTTCCTTGTCCCGCCGCGAACGGAAAAAATCCTTGAGCAGACGGCCGCATTCCGGGGCGAGCACGCCGCCCAGTATCTCCATACGGTGGTTCGTCCTCTCGACCGGGAAGGTCATGATCGAAAGGACGGCTCCGGCCTTGGGGTCCAGGGCGCCGAACACGACCCGTTCGAGGCGCGCTTGGACAACCGCTCCCAGGCACATGGCGCAGGGTTCGATCGTGACGTACAACGTGCATCTCGATAAACGGTAGTTCTTTCGCTTCGCGCAGGCTTTGCGCAACGCGACGATCTCGGCGTGAGCGGTCGGGTCGTGCGTCTCGATCGGACGGTTATGTCCACGGGCGAGGATCGCCCCGTTCGAAACGATCACGGCGCCGACCGGCACCTCTCCCCGGCCGGCCGCTTTGCCCGCCTCTTTTAAGGCTTCCCGCATGAATTTTTCGTCTTCGTTCATGGCCTGTCCGGCTCGATTTTACTTCAACTCCGATTCCTGTCACAATATCCCACCAGGAGTGAGCCCATGGAGCGTTTGGAATGCGTGCTCTGCACGAAAACAGTCGCTTTGGACGTCTTTTTTCCTTTTTGTCCGGCCTGCGGCGCGCCGCTGGTCGTCCATGGGGCGAAAAAAGGGAGGAAGTTCCATCCCGATAAATTTCTGGCGGTCGAGGTCTTCCAGGATTTTCTGCCGCTTCGGAAGGTCGACCTTGGGATGAGCCTCGGCGAAGGTCAAACGCCGCTCGTCGAGCTCGGCAACCTCAGGGCCCGCTTCGGGCTCCCTCTCGTCCTGGCCAAAAACGAGATGATGAACCCGACGGCGAGCTTCAAAGACAGGGGCTCCGTCGTCGCCGTCCAAAAAGCGGTCTCCCTGGGCATCAAGGCGGTCGGGACCATTTCGACCGGGAACATGGCCGGTTCGACCGCCGCCTATGCGGCCAAGGCGGGATTGAAATGCGTGGTCTTCGTCAAAGAGGACACGACAAAGGAGAAGATCGCCGCGGCCGGGATCTACGGTCCTCTCCTCCTCAAGGTCAGGGGCGATTACGGCCGCCTGTTCCGGCGCAGCTTCGAGATCGGTCGGTCCCGAGGCATCTATTTCATGAATTCGGTCGATCCCTTCCGGATCGAAGGCTACAAGGCGACGGGCTTCGAGATTTTCATCCAACTGGGCATGCAGCGTCCGGACTACGTTTTCGTCCCTGTCAGCGCCGGCGGGCATCTGATCGGCTTGATGCGGGCTTTCGAAGACCTGAAGACGGAAGGCCTGATTGACGAAATGCCGGTCTTCGTCGGAGTCCAGGCTCGGGGCTGCTCCCCCATTGCCCGCGCCTTCGCTTTGGGCAAATCCTCGGTCGCACGGTTCCCCCGTCCGCGCACCGTCGCCCACGCCATTTCCAATCCGGAACCGCCGGGCGGAAATATCGTCCTGAAGCTGATGCGCGAACACAAGGGCGCGATGCTGGCCGTATCCGAAGCCGAAATTCTGAAATCCCAAAGGCTGCTGGCGGAACTGGAAGGTCTGTTCTGCGACCCGGCCTCGGCCACGGTCCTGGCCGCGCTTCTGCAAACGGCTAAAGCCGGCGCCTTCCGTTCGAAAGACCGGATCGTCCTCGTCCTTACCGGAAGCGGTCTGAAAACGGTCGAAGACATCGACCTCACGCGCATCCATTATCGCGAGGCGGATGTGGACGACCTTGAGAAGACGGTCGATTCCGTGTTAAGGTAGAGATTGACCATCGGGGACACGCCCCGGATCCGAGGATCCGGCGGATGTCCCCTTTGTTTTAGGAGGTGCGCATGAGTCAGAATTTCTCTCAGATGGACATCCGCTTGCCGAAGATCCCGGCCAAGTTCGTGCTCTACGGGGCGGTCGTCCTCGTCGTCGTCCTCCTTCTCGCGGGCTCCTTCTATCAGATCAGCCCCGACGAGATGGGGGTCATCCAACGGTTCGGCAAGTTCGTCCGGACGACCGAGCCGGGCCTGCATTTCAAGCTTCCCCTGGGCATCGAGATGCTGACCAAGGTCCCCGTCCAGCAGCAGCTCAAGCAGGAATTCGGCTTCCGGACGTCGAGCCCCGGCGTCCATTCCGAATACGCCGCGCCGGAAGACGCCATGAGGGAAGCGGTCATGCTGACGGGCGACCTGAACGTCCTCAACGTCGAATGGATCGTCCAGTACAAGATCAAGGATCCGTACAAGTATCTGTTCAAGATGCGGGCGGCCCAGTCGACCTTCCGCGACATGAACGAAGCGGTCGTCAGGCGCGTCATCGGCGACAACTCGGTCGACGAGGTCCTGACCACGGGCCGCGACCGCCTGGCTCACGAAGCCCGCGAAGCGCTCCAGAGCCTCTGCAATCTGTACGAGATCGGCATAGAGATCAGCCAGCTCATCTTCCAGGACATCAATCCGCCCGATCCCGTCAAGCCGTCGTTCAACGAGGTCAACGAGTCGCTCCAGGAGAAGGAGCGGAAGATCAACGAAGCCTGGGCGGAATACAACAACGAGATCCCCAAGGCGACAGGCGTGGCCGAACAGGCGATCCGCTCCGCCGAAGGCTATGCAACCGAGCGCGTCAACAACGCCAAGGGCGATGCCAGCCGCTTTACGGCGGTCTATCAAGAATACGCCCGGGCGCCCTTGGTCACGCGCAAGCGCCTCTATCTCGAAACCCTCAACGACGTGCTGCAGAAAATAAGCAAGAAGATCATCATGGACGGTCAGCAGAAGAACCTCTTGCCGCTCCTCAACCTGAACGAGGAGGTGAAGAAATGAAAAAGACGACCCGGAACGCTGTGATCCTCTTCGCCGTCCTCGCCGGACTCATCCTCCTCTTCACCTCGGCCTACGTCGTCAGCGAGACGAACCAGGTCATCATCACCCAATTCGGCGAGCCGCGGGGCGGCGCCGTGACCACGTCCGGCGTCCATTTCAAGATGCCGTTCATCCAGAAGACCAATTATTTCGAAAAGCGCTGGCTGGAGTGGGAGGGCGACTCCAACCAGATCCCGACCAAGGACAAAAAATACATCTGGGTCGAAACTTACTGCCGGTGGCGGATCAGCGATCCCCTCCGCTTCTTCCAGCGGGTCAAGGACGAGCGCGGCGCCCACTCCCGGATCGACGACATCGTCGACGGCGAGACGCGCAACGCCGTGGCCAACTACGACCTGATCGAGATCGTCCGCTCATCGAATCGGGAATTCGAGCAGTCCGAGGAGACCGCCCTGTTCCAGGACACGGCGACGATCGCCGCCAAGATTCAGTTCGGCCGGGAGAAGATCGCCCATATCATTCTCGAGAAAGCCGACAAGATCACACCGGAATTCGGGGTCGAGATCAAGGACGTCCAGATCAAGCGGGTCAATTACGTGGACGAAGTCCAGAAAAAGGTCTTCGAGCGGATGATCGCCGAACGCCAGAGGATCGCCTCGATGTACCGCTCGGAAGGCGACGGGAAGAGCGCCGAGATCCGCGGCCAGAAGGAACGGGAGCTGAAACGGATCCAATCCGAGGCTTATCGCAAGGCCCAGGAGATCATGGGCAAGGCCGACGCGGAAGCGACCCGGATCTATGCCCAAGCGTACAACCTGGACCCCGAGCTCTATCAGTTCCTGAAAACCCTGGAGACGTACCGGACGACCTTGGCCAAAGACACCTGGCTCGTCCTTTCGACCGACAGCGAGTTCCTGAAATATCTGAAGAATTCCGGAAAATAAAGGATTTTTGGCAGGCTGTCATTGCGAGCCTTCTCGCTCTTGCGAGAGGGCGTGGCGATCTCCAAGATAAGAATCTTTCTTGGAGTTTGCCACGGCCGGCTGCGCCGGCCTTGCAACGACAGGAGGATGGATACGATCGGTCCTCTGATGACAAATTTAGATTTCTATCGACTTTTCTAGGAACTCTACGATCTTGCGCCGGTTGGGAAAGAGAGCGGGGGTTCCGCCGGTGTGGAAGAAAACGACCTTGGTTTTACGCTTGAGAACCTTCTTTTTTGTCAGGTCGATCAGGCCGGCGAAAGCCTTGGACGTATACACCGGATCGAGAACGATGCCCTCGCGGGTGAACATCAGCCGGATGACGTCGGCGACTTCCTGATTCACGATCCCGTATCCGTCCTTGATGTATTCATCGAAGACGACGACGTCTTTGGGCTTGACGCCCGCCTCGACGCCCAGGGCTTTCTCGGTCATCTTGGCGATCGTCAGGACCTCCTCGGCGAAGGTCTCTTTCGGGTCGGAGACGCTGATGCCGATGACCTTGGTCTTGGGCGATAGGACTTTGGCTCCCACGATCAAGCCGGCCTGAGTCGCCCCCGAGCCGGTCGAATGGACGACGTAGTCGGGCTCGAAACCGTCCCGCCGCGTCTGCTCGATCATCTCCCGGAAGGCGTCGACATAGCTGACCGCTCCGAGCGGCGTCGTCATCGAGCCCATCGGCATCGACCCTCCGACGCCGATGACGTAAGGACTCCGGCCTTTTTGCCTCAGACCCTCAGCGACCTCTTCCGCCACGGCCAGATAATCCGCGGATTTGCTCGAAATCCCTTGGAGCGGCTCCTTGATGAGAATCTCGGCGCCGAGGATTCGGTCGAGCAGCATGTTGCCGTCGTAGTCGTCGGGCAGGTCGTATCGCTTGAAGAGGATGAGGACCGGGTCGATCCCAAATCGCCTGGCGGAAGCCGCCGTCTGCATGGCCCAGTTCGACTGGAGGGCGGCCCAGGTGACGACGGCGTCGGCCTTCTTGGCCAGCATGTCGGGGATGATGAACTCCAGCTTCCGCGACTTGTTCCCGCCGAAGGCCAGGCCGGTCAGGTCGTCCCTCTTGATGTAGACCTCGGGCCCTCCTAGCTCGGCGGTCAGGTTCTCGAGCTTGCGGAACGGCGTCGGCGCATGAATGAGGGGCACCCGAGCGAATTTTTTGAGGCAGGTCTTGAGCTGACGGACATTCATGCATTTCTCCTTCGAGAAGGGATCATCTGCTTCATTGTGGAGGAATTCGGCTTGCGGCGCAAGCCCCGTCGGTCAAGAAGGCGCGGGCCGGGCGGCTATCTCTGCGGCTGCTTCAATTCTCCGATCTTGCGGCCGACCCACCCTTTGACCCGATCGGCGTGGCAATAGAAGATCGGGATGACGATCAGGATGAAAATGGTCGAGCTGATGAGGCCTCCCAGCGTGCAGAGAGCGAGGGTCGACCAGAGCTGGCGCTTGACCCCCGCCTGCGCCTGGATGAGGAGCATCGGGAGCATGCCTAAGACCGTCGTGCTCGTTGTCATCAGGATCGGCCGGACGCGGTCGCGGGCGCCCTGGATCGCTGCGTCGAAGGCCGAGAGTCCTTGGCGCCGCTTCAGGTTGATATGGTCCACGAGCAGGATAGCGTTGTTGACGACGATCCCGCCCAGCAGGATCAGCCCGATGTAGGCCGTGGCGTCGAACGGATACTTCGCCACGACGAAAGCGACGAAAACGCCGATCAACGCCAGAGGGACGGACAGCAAGATGATGAACGGATGGACGAGCGATTCGTACAGGGCGGCCATGATCATGAATATCAGGAGGAGCGAGAAGACCAGGGCCAGCTTGATCTGGCCCGTTTCCTCCGTCGTCATCAGCCAGCGCTCCTCGAGCGAAGCCGAAAAGCCGGTCGGCAGGTGGAGGCTGGCGAAGAGAGCTTTCCGGTAGCGCTCCTCGGCCTTGGCCGGGCCGCGGAATTCCCACATGACCGTCTGCTGGAATTGCTGATTCTCCCGGTCGATCGAGCCGGCCACGGGCCGCTCCTCGAGCGTCGAGACCTCTCCGAGCCGCAGATACTCCCCTCCCCGGGTCTTGACGAGCGAATCGCGCAGGCCTCGGATGTCGATCGTCTCGGAGTCGGGAAATTTGACCGAGAGGGGGATCTCCTTGCCTTCCATCCGCAGCCGGGTCGGACGGCCGAAGTTGCCGCTCAGCAGGGTCTGCAGGTGGGCGTAGAGGTAGAGGGGATCGATGTCGTACCTTTCCAGGGCAGCCTTGTCGATCTTGAGGATGTTCTCCAGGGAATCCTCGCGCCACCAGTATCCTCCGGAGATGATCTTGACGTCCTTGATGCGGGGATTCCTCTTCAGGGTCTTTTCCATCTCGGCGGTCATATCCTTGAGCTTCTTGAGGTTGTATCCAAAGAACTTGATGTGCGAGCCGTAGTAATTTCCGACGCCCATGCTCGAGGCGTAGTACTGCGGGTCGAAGCCGAAGACGCCGATGTCGACTCCGGCGAACTGGGTCGCCAGCTGGATGAGCTCTTCTTTCAGGACGTAGGGCCGGTAGGAATTCTCGATCTCGGGCGGAAAGCCGATGGTGACATAGGCGTTTTCTTCGAAGATGCGGGCTTCCATCTGCTTCTCGTAGTCGTTCTCGAGGACCTTGGCTTCGAACGTCCGAACGGCCCTGTCGGTCTTGTCGATATCCGTTCCGGCCGGCATGCCGATCCGGACATAGAGCCTCTCCTGGGAATAAAAGCTCGGCCAGGCGCCGACCGAGACCTCGGATTTGAACCACTTGTAGCTGCCGAAGAGGAGGGCGAAAACGACGAGAAGCACTTCGAGGGGATGGCGCAGGACGGCCTTGATGAACCTCTCGTATCCGCTTCTCACCGTCTCCCGGGGAGCTTTCTTGCGCTTCTCGATGAATCTCGGGGCCAGGGCCGGGATCAAGGAGAAGGAAACGAGAAGCGAAGCCGCAAGGGCCGAGGCGATGACGACGGCCAGGGGCAGGTAATAGATCTTCATCCTGCCCTCGAAATAGGGGAAGGTGAAGAAGACCGCCATCGTCGTCATGGTCGACGCCAGGACGGCGACAAACACTTCCTTGGGCCCCCGGTGGGCCGCTTCCCGGACCGGCATTCCTCGCTCGTGGAGCCTGAGGATGTTCTCGAAAACGACGATCGAGTTGTCCACGAACATGCCGAACCCGAGGGCCAAAGCTCCCAGGGTCAGCATATTCATCGAGATCTTGAAGGCATAGATGAGGTTGAAAGTGATGACGATGCTGAACGCGATCGAGGACAGGATGAGGAGCGACGGTTTCAAGCGGCGGAGGACGACGAAGATCAGGACGAAAATGATGGCGGTGATGATCCCCGCCAGGAGATACAAATCGCGGAGGTTCTTTTCGATCTGCTCGCTCTCGTCGTCCACGGTTTTATAGACGAGGTCCTTCGGGAGCTCTTTTTTGACCTCTTCCAGCCGGCGCTTGACCTCGCGGGCGACCTCCAGGGTATTGGTCCCCTTTTCCTTGGAGACGATCAAGCTGATAGTCGGCTGGCCGTTGATCCGGAAGATGGAGTATACGTCGCCGTACGTGGGAAAGAGGTCCGCGACGTCCTTGAGCAGGATCGGCTGGCGGCCGCTGTAGGCCACGATCGTTTCGCCGAGCTGGGCCAGGCCGGTCACGGGATCCGTGACCTTGAAGATGAATTCCTGATTCCCCTTAGCGACTTTGCCGGCCGGATAGGTCCGGAGGCGGCTCTGGATGGCCTGGATGACCTGATAGGGCTGGATGTCGTAGGTCTTGAGAAGCCTCTTGTCGAGCGTCACGCGGATCTCGGCGTCCGAACCGCCTCCGATATCCACTCGGGAAACGCCGGCCACGGAGCCGAGGCTGAACTCGAGCTTGTCCTTGACCATCTCTCTGAGCTTCTGGAGCTCGTAGCGGCCGGAGATCGTAAGGTTGAGAAACGGCCGGATGCGCATCTCCTCCGGCACATAGGGAATCACCGTCGGCCTGAGGCCGTACGGCAGCCGGGCCCGCGTCGTGGCGATTTCCTCCCGGAGGGCCAAGTTGGCGAACTCCATATCGGCTTTTTCCTCGAAATCCAGGGTGATCTGGGACATTCCGGTCCGCGACGTCGAGACGATCTTCTTCACGCCTTTGACCGTCGAAAGGGATTCCTCGAGCGGAGCCGTGACCTGGGTCTGGACGATTTCCGGCGGCACGCCCGACCAGGACGTCTGGACCTGGACCTGGGGAAAATTCTCCTTGGGCTCGAGCTCGAGAGGCGTGCTGCGGAAGGAATAGACGCCGAGCACGAGAAGCGCCAGGTAGATCATCGCCGTCGCTACCGGCCTGTCGATGAAGAATCGAATCATGATCGTCTATTCACATCTCATCGCGGCGAGCTAAGCGGCGCGGGATCTCCTTGTTTTTTGTCATCCTGAGCGAAGCGAAGGATCTCATGGACGAGCAATCGCCCCTCATGCTCCGACTCCCACCGCGACGCCATGGTCTTTCTTTTCTTTCAGGCGTTCCACCCACTCGTAGATCACGGGGATCAGGATGAGCGTCAGGAACGTCGAGAACAACAGCCCGCCCGCGACGACGATGCCCAGCGGCTTGAGGAGCTCAGATCCCCGCTCCAGTCCCAGCGACATGGGGATGAGGCCGGCGACCGTATCGAGCGAAGCCATCAGAATGGCCCGCAGCCTCGTCATGCAGCCTTCGACGACCGACTCCCGGAGTCCTTTTCCGCTACGCCGGAGCTGGTTGATATAATCGATTTCGACGAGGGCGTCGTCGACGACCAGTCCGACCAGGACGACCATTCCGATAATGGACATGACGTTCAGCGTCTGTCCGCTGATAAAGAGCGACACGAACGCGCCCGCGGCGCCCATGGGGAGGGTCAGCATGACCAGGAAGGGATGAAGAAGCGATTCGAACTGGGCGGCCTGGATCATATACGTCAACAGGACCGCCAGAAGAAGAGCCAGAATGAGACTCTTGAACGACTTGCCCATCTCCTCCTGCTCTCCGCCGAAGACGACGTGGTAGCCCTCCGGCAGCCGCATTTGGCGGATCCTCTCGTTGATGACGGGGACCACCTGGCTGAGCTTGGCCTCGTGAAGATTGGCCGTGATCACGATCTCCCGCTGCTGGTTTTCCCGCCGGATCTCCTGAGGCCCCCGGGCGGCTTCGACGTCGACAAGATCGCGAAGCGGGATGAGCGTCCCCTGATGGGGAAGTTGACCGTCGAGCAGCGCTTCGATCGTGGACCGGGAGCTTTCTTCGAGCCGGACGAGCACGTCGTATTTCTTATCCATCTCGATGAACTGCGTGGCGATCCGTCCTCGGACGGCGTTGACCAGGTATTCGCTGACGGCGCCGGGCGAGAGGTTGGCGTACTTGGCCAACGCCTCCTTGCGGATTCTGATCCTGAATTCCGGCTTCCCCTCCCCGATATTGGCATTGATATCGACGAGTCCCCGGACGTCCTTGAGCCGCCCGGCAAGGACCTCAGCCAACTCCTTCAAGCGAATGAGATCGAGGCCTTGGACCTTGAGGCTGACCTCGGCCGAAGAGAAGGCCAGGAATTCCGAGAGCGCCGACTCCTCCCGGGCGACGGTATAGCTGACGTCCGGAAAGTCGGCCAGCCGGAGGCGGAGAGACTGCAAAGTCGGCTCGTAGTCCGACGGCTTGTCCACCTCGACATAGATCTGGGCGGAATTGAGGGAAGTTCCCGCGCTCGCGCTCTCCATGCCGCTGATGATGCCGACCTGGGCGAACGTGACCTTGACCGGGCTGAGCGCCTTCAAATACTCCTCGAGCGCCAAGGCCACGTCGGCCGTCTGTTCGAGCGAATAATCGACGGGCGTCTTGAACCGCAACTCGAACGACGTGGCTTTGATCTTGGGCATATTCTCCCTGGGCAACAGGGCGCCGATGGCGAAAGTCACGATGAAGAAGATAAGCGAAACCAGGCCGATCCGCCCCTTGTGATTCAGGCTCCAGACCAACCAGCCGCGGTAACGGCGGACGAAGGGAAGATATACGGAATTGAAGGCCTTGAACACGGCCCTAAGGATTGGCTTGAAGGGCCAGGCGATAGCGCTGAACAAGAGCTTCAAGAGCTGGGTGATATAACTGACGAGAAAATCGAATACGAACGAAACGAGCTTGACGATCTTATACAGAAACCACTGCACCCCTTTCCAGGGCAATGCCAGCCGGCCCAATTTCGAGCGGACCTTCGGCTGGCCGGGAGACGACCCCGCGCCTTCAGCCGCGATGGGTGACGGGGCGGCGCCTATGCCGGGCTTGCGGGCCTGGAGCATCGGCAGCAGGGTCAAGGACACGATGAGCGAAGCCATCAGGGAAAATGTCACGGTCAGGGCGGCGTCCTTGAAGAGCGGGCCGGCGACGCCGTGGACATAGATGATCGGCAGGAAGACGACGACGGTCGTCAAAGCCGTGGCCGTAACCGCGCCGCCGACCTCCTTGACGCCGATAAAAGCCGCCTCTCTCAAGGGCTTCCCCAGGCTTCGGTGTCGAAAGATGTTTTCGGACACGACGTCGGCGCAGTCGTCGAGCATGCCCACCCCCAAGGCCAGGCCTCCGAGCGACATGATGTTGAGGGTGATATTGCCGAAATAGAGGAGATTGAAGGTTGCGATGATCGAGATGGGGATGACGATGTTGATGATAAGGGGCGTCTTGAATTCCTGGAGGAAGAGGAGGACGACGAGGAAGACGAGGATCGCGCCCTGGATGATCTCGTTTGTGACGGCCGAGATGACCGATTCGATGTAGCCGGCCTGCTCGGAGACGATGAAGATGTTCGCCTTCGGGCTTTCCTTCTTGATCTGCTCGATGACGTCCTTGGCCAGGCGCGTTACCTTGACTGTGTTGGCCCCCGACTCTTTACGGACGAGGATGCCGATGCTCTCCTTCCGGTCGAGCCGGGTGATCCCCTGCCGCTCCTTGAGCGCATCGTCGACGCGGGCGATGTCCTTGAGCCGGACGACGCCCTTGTCGGCCGTGGTCTTGAGGTTGATCTCGCCTATCTCTTTGACCGTTTCGAACTCTCCGATGACGCGGATGGAGTACTTGAACATCCCCTTGCGGATCGTCCCGCCCTGTAGGTTTCGATTGAAGGCGTCGATCCGGGCCGCGACCTCGTTGATGGTCAGGCCGTAGAGGGCCAGCCGGGCGGGGTCGATCTCGACTTGGATCTCGCGCTCGATGCCTCCGGTGATCTCGGCCTGGCCGATCCCCTCGATCTGTTCCAGGCGCGGCTTGATGAGCTCCTCGGCGAAGCTCTTGAGCTCGAGGAGCTGGCTTTCCCCGGAGACGGCCAGGACGAGGATCGGCTTGCTCTTGGGGTCCAGGGGAATGATGGTCGGATTGTCCGTCCCTTCCGGAAGGCGGTCTCGGGCGCTGTCCAGGGCCTCGCGCGTATGGAGCATGGTGAAATTCATGTCCGTCCCCCAGGAGAACTCCAGGGTCAGGAAGGACACCCCCTCCTTGGACACGGACTCGACGCGGCGGAGGCCGGGGATCCGGCTGACCGCGGCCTCCAAAGGCGTCGTGACCAGCGTCTCGATCTCCTCGGGCGCGACCCCGGCATACTGGGTCATCACCGAGAGGCGCGGATAGCTGATGTTGGGGAGCAAATCGACGCTCAACTGGCGAAGGGAGACGAAGCCGAGGAGGACGATGGCGATGTAGAACATCCAGGTCGTCACCGGCCGGTCGATGGCGAGTCGGGCGATTTTCATGAGACGTCCCCGCTTTTAGAATTCATAGTCCTTGAACTTCAGGCCTTTCGCCTTCAGAGTCGCGCCCGTCGCCTTGTCGAGCCTGGCCACCGCCAGCTTGTAATCGATGACCGCCCGGATCTCCGCCGTCTTCGCGTTCGTGAGCTGGCGCTGGTAGCTCAGGAGCCACTCGATCGCTCCCAGGCCGAGCTGGTATCTCTGGAGCTCCGCCTCCATCCGTTTTTCCTGAAGCTCCCTGGACGCGGCCGAGGTCCGCAGCTTCTGCTCGGCGCTCTGGAGCTCTTTGACGGCGTCCGCGACTTCGTAGACGATCGCCTGCTTCTGCAGCTCGAGCCGCAGCCGGATCTGTTCCTCCCGCATTCTGGACTTGGCCAGGCTCGCCCGGCTGAAGACCGACGCGAACGGGAGGGTCAGGTTCAAATTGAGCGACCAGTTCTTGTAGGTCCTCTTGAGCGCTTCCTTGAACGCGTCCCCCCGGCTGCCTTCGATTTTCCCGATGACCGTCCCCGTGAACGGATTGTCGTTGTCGTAGATGGATTTGACTCCGGACTGGCCGGGGCTCCACGTGGAAAAGGCCAGGTCGAGCTGGGGCAGGAGCCCGTTTCGGATGACCTTGACATCGAGCGCGTTCGCCTCGAGGTCCTTTTCGACTTGAGCCATCTCCGGCCTGTCCCGCAGCGCGGCCGCCAGCGCTTCCTCCGCATTGACGGCCCTTTTTTCGATGGCGGGCTTGTCGGCGGGAGTCAGGTTTTGCCCGGCGAAGGGAGAATCGGAGGGCAGATTCAGGATCTTTTTCAAGCGGGCTTCGGTTTGTTCGACTGCGGTCCTGGCTGAAACCAGGCTGTCTTCGTACTGGGCGACTTCGGCCTCGGAATTGAGGACCTCCAGCGCCGATTTCGTCCCGATCCGGACACCCTCGCGGTTCTTGGCCAGGATAGCCCGGCTTTGTTCCAGCGAGCTTTCCTGGACCTTGACGTTCTCGAGAGCCGAGGTGAGGTTCCAATACGCCTCTTCGACCTCGTAAAGGGTTTGAAGGAGCCTGGCTTTCAAGCCGGACATCGATTGATCGCGCTCGATGACGGCCTTGAGCGTGTCGACCCGGTTCACGTTCGGCCCGAATCCCTTCAGCAGCGGCTGGTTGATGTCGAGCCGGAAATTGCTGAAATAGGACGGATTGATGAGGGTGAACGCTCTGGACGTGTTCGTCTCGGAATTCACGAAGGAGACGGAAACCCTGCCGCCCGTCACGACCTTCTGGGTTACGGCTACGCTGTACTGGTCCGCCCGGCTGGCCACGCTCGTCCCTTCGACGCCCCAGGTGCCGGGCTGGTTCAAGTCCTGCTTGATATACGAGAGGCTGAACTCGGGGATGTACCTTTCCCTGGATTCCGAAATGGCCGCTTCTCCGAGCGCAGGATTCAACGATTCGATGGTCAAATCCAGATTGTTGGCCAGGGCGGCGGCGAAGCATTCCATGAGGGTTATCGGCCGCACCGGCTTCGCGTCGTTTTGAATCCGAGCCGGACCGGCGAACAGGTTCAGGCCGAATATCAAACCGGTAAAGAGGATTCCGCCCCGCAGGATGTATTTATGTGTCGGCATCGTCGCGCCCTCCGCAATCCGTCGATTCGTTACTTGTTGACCGTGACCCGGGTGTCGTGAGCGAGGGTGAAGTGGCCTTCGGTTATGACCAACTCCCCTTCCTTGACTGTGTCTTCGGGCCGCTCGGCGGGCAGGATCTCGGCGAATTCCTCGTTCTCGAGGCCGATCTGGACATATCGCCATTTGGCCAGGCCATCCTCGACCACGAAGAGAAGCTTCCGCCCGCTCCGGACCAGGATCGCCTCTTGGGGAACGAGAATCTTGCCCTGATGGATCTCGGCGGCGATCTCGACCTCGGCATGCATGCCGGGCTTGAGCTCCTCGGCTGGATTGTTGACCGCTATGTGGACCGCGCACGTCTTGTCATCGGCGTTGACGACCGGGCTGATGGCCTCCACGGAGCCCTTGAAAACTTTTCCCGGATAAGCGCTGAAGCGGAGGTCCACTTCCCGGCCGACCGACATCTTGCCGATTTCGCTTTCGAGGACCTTGGCCTTGACCCGGATACGGCTGATATTGACGAGCGTAAACAGCTCTCGGCCGGCGTCGACATGTTCGCGAGGCGAGATTTTCAAGTCCGTGATGATGCCGTCGAAGGGCGCCCGGACGACCGTCTTGGCCAGCTGCATCCTGGCGATCTTGACGTCGATTTCCGCTTGGGTCAAGCCCTTGGATGAAGCCATGATCTCGTTTCTCTTGCGGCCGGCTTCGATGAGGGCGATCTCATAGTCTTTTTGCGCCTGTTCGAAGGCGTCCGGGGAGACGAGCCCTTTTTGAAAGGCTTCGGCCGTTTTTTTATACTCGAACTCAGCTTTGTTCAATTTGTCGAGGGCGGCCGGCGTGATCTCCTTGTCAGCCTCGGCGAACTGTTTTTCGAGGAAAAGGTCGGAGAGATATTTCAGCCGGAGGGCGTCGGTCCGTTCCAGGCTGAGCCGGTATTCCCGGTCATCGAGCTCGAGCAGGACGTCGCCTTCCTTGACGTGCCGGCCTTCCGAAGCCATGAGGTTCTTGACGACGCCGCCGACTTCTGTCTTGAGGGCGATTTTTTTGTCGGTATAAGCTTCTCCGGGAGATTTGAGCTTGATGACCAGCTCTCCGCGGCGAACGGGAACGGTCTTGACGGCCAGCGGCGCTGCTTCGACCGTTTCCTGGGCCGGCTGGCCGGTGCTCGAGCCGGTTTTCCCGGATTGAGCGGCGGAGGCGTTGTCGGCCGGGCCCGACGGCCCCTTTTTCAGGACGAAAAAGTAGCCGAGAACGGCGACGGCGACGACCAGCGAGGAAATTAAAAGGTATTTCTTAGGTATGACCATGGCTCCCTGCTCCAATCGGTTTTTTCATCTATTCCCAGATGTTAAATAATACTTCATTTGTCTGGATTTCGTTTAATATTTTTTCATAGACCGGATTCCGGGCCCGGCCTTCACTCCTATAGACAACGCCGCTCGTCAAAAATTCCCATATCGGCCGAAAGAAAGAGGCCGGCGCCGTATTTATTTATCGAAAAACGGCCGGCTAGGATTCGACGAGCGTGACCATGACGGGCTCGGGCTTGTCCTCGTACAGGAGGCGGACCTTTCCGTAGACGAACGCCCGCTGGTAGACGTCGAGCCCGACGACGAGCCCGAAAACAACGCCGAAATAGATGAGGAAGGCGCCGGGATTCTTGAAGAGCAACCGTTCGAGCGAGCAGAACGCGGACAGGGCAAAGATGAAGGCCAGGCCGTAGACCAGCCAGAGATATTGCAGCCGGGCCCGGCCCGGGACAGTCACGCAGGAGAAAGGAATCTTGCGGAAGTTCCAGAAAAGAAGCTGCATGAGCAGCAGGGCGAACGCCAGGCCATAGAGAACATGGAGGAAAGCCGGCCACGGCCCCCAAGCTATGGAGAAAAAGACGAAGATCCCTGCGAACAGAGGCAAGAGGGCGTAGAAGAGAACGGCCTTCTTCAATCCGATGAAATACGGCTTCCGGCTCTCCCGCTCTGTCAGGCGAAAAATCCAGTTCGATTCGGCCGCCAGGGGGACGTTGACGATCGACCGGATCCCCAATATCACGAACACGGCCAGGATCAAGGGCGCCGCCAGGAGGTTCACGTTATTCGGGCTCAAGTCTTGAATCGCGCTTCTCTGCGCGCCGAAAACGACCATGAGCAGGCCGACGGCGAACGCCAGATATCCGGCGAGCCGGACTTTATGGAGAGCGCTGTTCTTCAATGTCCGTCCGAAGAAATGAAAGACCACCCGCTCAACGGAATCCTTAAGGATGACCGCATCAAAAGCGGCCGTGAAGCGCTCCGTCGTACGCTTGAAAAAGACCGGTTTGGCTTGGACCTCGAGCGATTTCTTGGCGTGCCTCCCATAGCTGAGGACCAGCGCCAGAATATACATCAAAGCCAAGCCGAGGATGGATCCGATCCCGACCGACACCGAAGCCGCGTACAAGGGATCATGACGGCCCAGGATAGCCTCGTAAATTCCCGTGAACCACAGCGGCGGGAACAGGAGGAGGGAGGCGTCGCTCCGCTCTTTGAGCCCGGCCAGTGACGAGAAGAATGCGTTCGTCGATTGGCGGTTTACGAGCAGCGTTATCAAAAGAAAAATACAGACGACGGCGAGACAGAAGCGGACGGCGAGGGAGACCACTCTGAACAGCCGGTGGCTGAGAACGAGGAGGAGAACCGCCTGGAGCACCGCGCACAAGAGAAAGACGAATAGAAACGCGGTCAGGGAGCTCAGGACGTGGGCGGCAAAATAGAGCCCGAGCGTCCCCAGGCTGCTCGAAATCCAGCCGGGCAGGACGAAGGCGATGACGATAAAAGACAGTGAGCAGACCGCCGCCGTATAGAAGCCGATGAACAGGATCATGGCCGCGGACTTGGAATAAATGAGCGCCCGGGTGCGGACGGGAAGGACCATGAGATTCGCGTGGTCTCGCTTGTCGAGAAAGAGGACGTCCCATTCCATGAGCGCGCCGAAGGCGAGAAGGACCATGAAAAAGGTCAAAAAATGGCATTTCTCCAGCCAGGACTCGCCCCGATCGGCGACGAAAATATACCGGATCATCGTCGAATCGGCGATGAGCCAGCCCAGCGCGGCCACCATGGCCAGGGCGACGGCCAGCTTCTCTTTCATCTGGTCCCCGAAGGGAACGACGTCGTTCTGGAAGAGGCGGTTGAAGAAATGGCGCGTGAGGACGAAGGCCTGCTTCGGCTCTCCGGAGAGGGAAGCCGCGAGGCGATCGTACGTGATCATGTCAGGCTTTCATGACGTCGACGAGGTCGCGGGCGACCGCTTCGGTGTCCTCCTGGACGACGAGCTGGCTGAAGATCTCGACGAGGGACGGGAGGTGCATCAGGTGGCGCAGGTTCTCCACGGAGTCGTCGGCGACGATGTCGCCCTTGTGGATGATGATGACCTTGTTGCAAATCTTCTCCGTGACCTCGAGGACATGAGAGGAATAGAGGACGATTTTGTTCTCCGCCGCCAGGCGAAGGACAAGGTCGCGGATGACAAGGGAGGTCGTCACGTCGAGACCGGAGAGGGGTTCATCGAGCAGAAGGATATCGGGATTGTGGAGAAGGGCGGCCGAGATCAGTATCTTCTGCTTCATGCCCTTCGAATACGAGCCGATGGCGCCGTCCATTTCGGTCTTGAGCTCGAAGAGGCGGAGGAATTCAGCGATTTTTTCGTGGAGCAGGCCTTCCGGAATATCGCGGAGGCGGCCGACCATCTCCAAATAATCGTAGCCGCTCAGGTGGGGATAGATCTCAGATTGTTCGGGAACGTAGCCCAGGCGTTTCTTATAGGCGAAGAGGTCCTTCTTGATGTTCCGCCCCTCGAACAGGATGTCCCCGTCGGTCGGCTCGAGGAGACCAGCCAGCATCCGGATGGTCGTGGTTTTTCCGGCTCCATTCGGACCGAGATACCCGAGGACCTCGCCCGGCTTCGCCGTGAAGCTCACATGATTGACCACGGGGAACGCGGAAAACTTCTTGGTGATCCCCTTGAGCTCTAGCATACCCATTTTATGTAGCAATTTTTATGCCGATTTTCCACCTGTTGGAAGCGGCTCGAGAGCCCGAAGAGCCGGCTCGCCGAGTAAAGTTTTATTACGAATAAGAAAATCGGGGACATGACCCAATATTCCGAATTCGGGCTCGTGTCCCCGGCTGTCTGAGATCCTTCGCTTCGCTCAGGCGGCTCCTTGAGCCGTCCCGAGTCTTTCGAGGGAACTCAATGACCTTCACGAGGCCGAACGGGATCCTTCGCTCTGCTCAGGTTGACCGACCGCTTAACGCCCCCTTAATTGCGTAAGGGGGTAGGGGGTTTAATAAAATAATCGTAAGGTGTTTTTTCCTTATGAAACGGTCACTTTGTCGGGTCGGGCAGGATCTTTGCGATTCCCGTATACTGCCGACCGTCGACCGTCAGAACGACCTTGTAGTCCCCTTCCCCAGCCGCGCTGGACACGAAATTGGGATCCTGCTGGCCTCTGAACCGGGCGAGCATTTCGGGCGAAATATCGCTCAGGTCGACTCCGGCAGGAAGGCCGGCGCCGCGGCCGGCGCCCCGGGCCGCCATGGCTTTCTTTTCTTCGTCCGTCCTGGCCCGCCGTTTCATCATGTTCCACGTGACTTGATTGAGTCCGGGATTGCCCGTTCCCGTGAGTTCGTTGATGAGGAGGTTGCCCTGGTAGATTTGGACTTTTACTTCGCCCGCCGGCTTGGCCTTGAGGTAGTAGTTGATGGCCACGGCCGCCGGCTCGCTCTTGCCGTTCAGGTTGATCGTGCTCGAATGATAGCGGCCGGTCTCCGACCAGCGGTATTTCGGCTCGATGTCGCAGAGGTACGCGTTCGAGGCCAGGACATCGGCCGTCAGCCCCTGGAGGGCGGAGATGTCGGCGATATAGATGCCTCGGCCGTGGGTCGCCACGATCAGGTCGTTCTCCCTCGGATGGACTTTCAAGTCGTAGCACGGCTGGTTCGGCATATTGCCCTTCATCTTCGTCCAGGCTTTACCTCCGTCCAGGGAAACATAAACCGCCATATCCGTCCCGAGGAACAATACGTTCGGATTTTTGACGTCTTCACGAATGACGTTGACCGATTCGTTGGGCAGGTTGGCCGCGATCGAGGTCCAAGTCTGGCCGAAGTCCGTCGTCTTATAGACGAACGGCTTGAAGTCGTCGTTCCGAAGCCCCGTGTACGAGACGTAGGCCGTGCCGGGGTCGAAGTTGGAAGCGGCCACCCGGCTCACCCAATACCCCGGATTGCCTGCGATCTTGTCGTTGAGCTTGGTCCAGTTACGGCCGTCGTCGCGCGTCACCCAGACGTTCCCGTCGTCCGTGCCTACCCACAGCAACCCCGGGATCAGGGGCGATTCGTCGATGGTCGTGATGGTGCAGTACTGGATGTTGCCGTCGCCGCCTTTTCCCTGCGGCATCTTGGCGGAGTTGTTGGTCGTCAGGTCGGGGCTGATCTCGGCCCAGGTCTCGCCCCGGTTGGTCGATTTGACCACGATGTTTCCGCAGTGATAGACGACGCTGCCGTCGTGGACCGAGACCAGAATGGGCGCGTTCCAGTTCCAGCGAAGGGCGGGCTTGACGCGCGAATAGGCGATGCTCTTCTGCTCGCCCGTGACGAGGTCGATCCTCTGCAGAGGGCCGAACTGGGACTCGTTGTAGAGATAGCGGTTGGTCGTCTTATCGAAGACGTTGTACATGCCGTCGCCGCCGCCGACCGTCTGCCAGTCCTCCAACCGGATCGGCGATCCGCCTTTCTTCGTGCTCGGTCCCATGACCGAGCCGTTGTCCTGGAGGCCTCCGGCCACGCGGTACGGGATGGACATGTCGTAATCGACCGCGTAGAACTGGGCCATCGGAAGGACGTCCGGACGGTACCAGTTCTTTCCGCCGTCGAAGGTGATGTTCATGCCGTGGTCGTAGCCGAGGAGCATATGGTTGGAGTTGGCCGGGTCGATCCACAGGGCATGGTTGTCGCCGCCTCTGAAGGACGAGCCTGTCCAAGTTTTACCGCCGTCCTTGGACTCCTGGACGCCGACCGTAAGGGCATAGACATGTTTGTCGTCGTTCGGATCGACGATGATGTCGCAGTAATAATAGCCTGGGCCCGAGCCGATGCTCTGCTTCTCCGGGCTGACTTTCTTCCAGGCCGCGCCGGCGTTGTCCGTGCGGTAGACCTCTCCGTCGATCATGCCCGTGCTCGACTTGCCGGCGATGATCTCCTTCATTCGGTCCTCCGCCGACATGTTGGGCTTGTTGCCGTTCTCGATGACGGCGTAGAGGATGTTCGGATTCCTGAGGTAGATCGTCAGGCCGATACGCCCGAGGACGCCGCCGGGGAGCCCGCCGCCGAGCTTGGTCCAGCTCCGGCCGCCGTTCGTCGTCTTATGGATGCCGCTTCCCGTTCCGCCCAGCTGGAAGTTCCAGTCCTGGCGGAACTTGTCGTACGTGGCGGCATAGAGGACGTCGGGATTCTTGGGGTCCATGACCACGTCGACCGCGCCGACGCATTTGGTCCCGACCTTGACGTCGAGCGATTTCGTCCAGGTCCTGCCGCCGTCGCGGGTCAAATACAGCCCGCGCTCCGGATTATCGCTGTAGAGGTGGCCGAGGACCGCGACGTATACGACGTCGGGATTCGAGGGATGGATGACGATGCGGCCGATGTGGTGGGACTCCTTGAGCCCCATGTTCTTCCAGGTTTTGCCGCCGTCCGTGGACTTGTAGATGCCGTCGCCGTAGTAGGTGCTCCGGGACGTGTTGGCCTCGCCCGTGCCCACCCAGACGATGTTGGGATTGGACGGGGCGACCGCGATGTCGCCGATCGAAATGACTTTTTCGTTCTCGAAAATGTACTCGAACGTCTGGCCGTTATTCACCGTTTTAAGCAGACCGCTCGAAGCCGTGGCGGCGTAGAAGGTATAGGGCTGCTGGGCTGGCACGGCGAAGTCCGTGAACCGGACGCCCTGGCGGGACGGCCCGATGTCGCGGTACGTGATTGTCTTGAAGAAATCCTCGGGCAAAGCCTGCCCGTAAGCGCTCACGACCCCCAAGAGCGGGACCGCCGCCATGACGAAGAGCATCAAGAAACGCAATTTTAAAGCACGCATAATGCCTCCTTGGAAGTAAAAATGACATAAAGAGAGTTTTGGCGGGATGGAATCAGGAATCGATCCAAAAGCAGCATCCAATAGGTCGAAAAATCTCTTTAGTGATTATCACATCAGGCGGGAAAGGTCAATATGAAACGGGGACATAATTCTCTGTCCCTGATTCCCCGCCCCTGCAAAAGAGGGACAGAGTGTCCCCGTTTGCTTCGGTTTGCTTATCGGACGTCGACTTCAACGGTGAAGAATTTGAAGTCCTTGTAAACGACGGTCGTTTCCGAGCGGACGAATACCCGGCCGCGGGCGTTGAGGTAAGCTTCTTCGATATACAGCTTGCTCGGAAACCGGAGGCCGTTCTTTTCGGGGCTGAACTCTGCCCGTTGGGTGATCCGGGGCTTACGGTTGTATTTAATACCGCGGGCCTCGAAGACCTCGTAATGGCCGATCCGGTTTTCGCTGTATTCGATCTTGACGATATTCCCGGTGGACGGATCCACCCAGACTTTGCCGTAGAGGGTATTCACTTCGGGCGCGCACGGCTTGGGCTTGGCGTCGACGACGATGACCGGCTTCCTTTCGAACTTGTCCGGGCCGACGATCGCGTAATCGAATTCGGTTTGCTATTCTTTTCTGAAGATTCCGGCGGGCCCCAGCATGGCGTTCTCGTAAAACATGATCGACGTTTTGAGCTTCGCGTTCGGCTCGTTCTTTTTTTTGCCGTTCTCCTCGAGGAGCGTCCGGAGCTCCTGGAATCGGCCGTCCTTCCGGACGCATTGATACTCATAGACGTAGGATCTCTTGATCTTCGAGAGGGGCGCGGTGATCG
>Ga0163209_1000207_pt1 | contig 24337 bp, 9 predicted proteins | sample Kivu_160m_FD_113538 | JGI IMG/M metagenome (GOLD analysis project Ga0163209, IMG submission 113538) | Freshwater microbial communities from Lake Kivu, Western Province, Rwanda to study Microbial Dark Matter (Phase II) - Kivu_160m | ecosystem: Environmental > Aquatic > Freshwater > Lake ...
AACAAACGCCTGGTAATGTAATTTCAGTTTGGTCAGTAAACTGTCCTGTTTTTATACTAAACGTAAAGTCAGATTGGTCTGAAATATCAGGAATATTTACATCACTAATCCGAATCCGGCAAATTGTCGAAGGAGTATTTGGTACTTGCCATAGAAAACTGCTGTCTGCTGCTGACACTGCCGAGGCAATCACTATCCAGTCACTGCCGTTTACGGTATATTCAATTTTAATATTCTCCACCCCTGCGCTGCTCCACCTGATTGACTGAGTCGTCCCGGAGTACATTTCCTCCCCGCCATTGGGAACAATTAATGTCAACATAGGCTGAATTATCTGCGCCTCCGCAAAAGCCGAACCGGAATAGCAATTGTCTATCGCCTGAACGCTCCACCAATAACTTCCTGAAGGCAAATCTTTTATTGTCCAACTACGGCGATGACCAACGTTCCCCATCTGCACTATCCGGTGATAGCCTGTCTCTATATCCGACATCGGCGCTTTTATATTAACGCTACCTGGAGTTGTTCCAATATAGAGATTATAGGTTAAACCATTTTGAGGGGTCTCAGCGTCACTACATTGCTCCCACGAAAAGGTCGCATCCTTGCCGCTTCTAACTACCTTCAATCCATTAGGAACAGAGGGCTTGGCATTGGATTTTTGACTATTATTACGATAGATCTTTGAAACAGCTGATTTTTCAGTATAACCGGTCATCAAAATATCCAAATCCCCGTCATTATCATAATCTCCCCATGCTACTGAACCTCTGTATAAATTCTGAAAACTAATTTCGTTCTGCTCGCTGAAAGTGTTATTGCCATTATTGCGATAAACCTTGGAAATCGCAATGGTTCCTGTATAACCAGTTAACAAAATATCCAAATCCCCGTCATTATCATAATCTCCCCATGCCACTGAACTATTAGAAACACCTGTCAGGCTAATTCCACTCTGCTCGCTGAAAGTGTTATTACCATTATTGCGATAAACCTTGGAAATCACAGTGGTTCCTGGATAACCAGTTAACAAAATATCCAAATCCCCGTCATTGTCGTAATCGCCCCATGCTACTGAACTGTAGTAAACACCTGTCAGGCTAATTCCACTCTGCTCGCTGAAAGTGTTATTGCCATTATTGCAATAAACCTTGGAAATCGCAGATGAACCTGTTTGACCGGTCATCAAAATATCCAGATCCCCGTCATTATCGTAATCTCCCCATGCTACTGAACTGTAGTAAACACCTGTCAGGCTAATTCCACTCTGTTCACTGAAAGTGTTATTGCCATTATTGCGATAGACCTTGGAAATCGCAGTGGTTCCACTAAAACCTGTTAACAAAATATCCAGATCCCCGTCATTATCGTAATCTCCCCATGCTACTGAACTGTAGTAAACACCTGTCAGGCTAATTCCACTCTGCTCGCTGAAAGTGTTATTGCCATTATTGCGATAAACCTTGGAAATCGCAGATGAACCTGTATAACCGGTCATCAAAATATCCAGATCTCCGTCATTATCGTAATCTCCCCATGCTACTGAACTGTAGTAAACACCTGTCAGGCTAATTCCACTCTGTTCACTGAAAGTGTTATTGCCATTATTGCGATAAACCTTGGAAATCGCAGATGAACCTGTATGACCGGTTAACAAAATATCCAGATCTCCGTCATCATCGTAATCCCCCCATGCTACTGAACTGTAACAAACGCCTGGTAATGTAATTTCAGTTTGGTCAGTAAACTGTTCTGGCTCAAGTAAATCATTTCTAATCATATATAAACCACATTCTCGGTCTGTTACGTAGGCATAATTACCTGCTACTGCTACTCCACTAGCATAACCGCCGGTATCGTAGAATCCTTCTTCAGTTGGGCTGGCAGGGTTCGTGATGTCTATGATGCGTAGTCCATTCCGGTAATCTGCTACGTAGGCATAATTACCTGCTACTGCTACTCCATAAGCATAACCGCCGGTATCGTAGAATCCTCTTTCAGTCGGGCTGGTAGGATTCGTGATGTCTATGATACGTAGCCCATTCTCGTCATCCGCGATGTAGGCATAATTACCTGCTACTGCTACTCCACGAGCATAACCGCCGGTATCGTAGAATCCTCTTTCAGTCGGGCTGGCGGGATTTGTAATGTCTATGATGCGTAGTCCATTCCGGTAATCTGCTACGTAGGCATAATTACCTGATACTGCTACTCCACGAGCATAATCGCCGGTATCGTAGAATCCTCTTTCAATTGGGCTGGCGGGATTTGTAATGTCTATGATGCGTAGTCCTGCATATCCATCGGCTACATAAGCATAATTACCTGCTACTGCTACTCCATAAGCCCAGCCGTCGGTATCGTAGAATCCTCTTTCAGTTGGGCTGGCGGGATTTGTAATGTCTATGATGCGTAGTCCTGCATATCCATCGGCTACATAGGCATAATTACCTGCTACTACTACTCCATGAGCATAACCGCCGGTATCGTAGAATCCTCTTTCAGTCGGGCTGGCAGGATTCGTGATGTCTATGATGCGTAGCCCATTCTCGTCATCCGCGATGTAGGCATAATTACCTGCTACTACTACTCCAAAAGCCCAGCCGCCGGTAGTATAAAATCCTCTTTCAGTCGGGCTGGCAGGATTCGTAAGGTCGATGATTCGTAGCCCATTCTCGTCATCCGCGATGTAGGCATAATTACCTGCTACTGTGACTCCACGAGCATAACCGCCGGTATCGTAGAATCCTCTTTCAGTCGGGCTGGCGGGATTTGTAATGTCTATGATGCGTAGTCCTGCATATCCATCGGCTACATAGGCATAATTACCTGCTACTGCTACTCCACAAGCATAACCGCCGGTAACGTAGAATCCTCTTTCAATTAGGCTGGCAGGATTCGTGATGTCTATGATGCGTAGTCCTGCATATCCATCGGCTACATAGGCATAATTACCTGCTACTGCTACTCCACGAGCATAACCGCCTGTATCGTAGAATCCTCTTTCAGTCGGGCTGGCAGGATTCGTGATGTCTATGATGCGTAGCCCATTCTCGTCATTCGCGATGTAGGCATAATTACCTGCTACTGCTACTCCACGAGCATAACCGCCGGTATCGTAGAATCCTCTTTCAGTCGGGCTGGCAGGATTCGTGATGTCTATGATGCGTAGTCCTGCTTCAAAATCGGCAACGTACACATAACTGCTTGCTACGGTGATTCCATAAACGATCGAAGGAGTCAGACAGCGTCCTATCCTTTGTGGTGAAACAGGGTTCTGAATATCAATTATTTCTAAATAACTACCATTACCTATAAAAGCAAAATTGTCGCGTATTGCAACTGCTTCACAAGGGCCCTCCGCCCAGCGTCCGATCAGAGTCGTATTCCAGTTAATTGAAGATAATAGTGAAGATTTATTCAGATCTGATTGAAGATGTCTCCTTTTGGCAAGGACATTAGGAATCATTTTATCATTGCGATACGCTCTGTTTTCATCTTCACGAATTGAAGAAAATTTATTTGTATTATTCCGCGGAGTTATCCTTTCTCCAGCGTCTAAAATATTCAAATGCCAAATAGAATATAGTAGACCTATAAAAATGATTCTATTTATCAAATATCGTCCATACATATGTCACTTCCGTAATTGACTTACTCTCCTTTTTTGCTAGTCCACGGGTTTTAACTATATCAATCACATCAATAAAGGTTCCATCTCCAAGATGCTTTCTCGTGGTAACGATTGATGGCATTTTAGTCTCGGATGCCTGCAGTAAAAGCTGTTCAACTCCCGTTGGCTCGACGACGACCAAATTTAATGGTAGTGGTGACCAACGATTAACCTGATCGATTCCGAGATAATAGTTGTCTAAAAGAAGAGTATTGGTGCCATCTGCAAATGTATAAATCAGTCTAATAAAACACTCTTTATTGGTCTTAACAGCAAGTCTTGGCTGATCTCCGATTCGATAATAAACCGGCCCATCAGACATTTTATCGGTGATAATTTTTACATCGAGGATATCTGATTTTTGCAGTTCCCGATTTGCTTCAATTTTATCTCTGAGAGCATTCTCATAGTTCTTTGGTTTTATATTATCCCACCCGATACTGTTACAGGTCACCGCATTTAGAAAAGTCTGGGAAGTGACATGGATATTAGTTAGGCAGTCTGTCAATTCAGTTAAAATCAACAAACCATCTTTTTCGGGTACGAATTGTCCATTTATACGGTATCGAGGATTAGGTCTTTCGGATGGATTTTTACCATTACTAACCAGCACATTGCGCATCACAGTATATAATTGGTATCCAAAATCAGAGATAAAACCCGTATTATGATAGCCAAAGGGGTAGATATAAATCGGATTTAATCCACTCAGTTGCGACATCAATGGAGCTAATACTTCACTTGCGATTGCCGTCCCTGATTTTGGTAGCGAACCGGATAGTGTACCCAATTTAGTCAGTAGTACAGTCTCGTCCGGTCTCGGCAGGTTTTCTATCCCAACATCCGTCAACCCACCTAGAACGAATCGATAAATGCGTAGATATTCCTTAAACTCTTTGATCAAACTCGAACATATCGTATAATATTCAAGTGCCTGATTGGGATTTTGGTCTTCTATTAATTGGGCGGATTGGTAATACTGATTCATTGCCCCGCTCTTGGATACAATTATTGCCTGGTAATTTTGCGCAATTTTTTGCTTTGGAATGCCTATCGTAACACAAACATAACCGGCAATTTGTTCACTCATCAGAGTTACATACATAATTTGATCCAATTGCGTTTCGACTCTCACCTGGTTGATAAATACATCTTCGGTAATTGTCTTTCCCTCACTGGTAGTTTTAGAGATTGTTTCAGTCTGAACCTTACAAACAATTTGGGCTGCCGCGTCTTTCAGGGCTTCATTTCTGGCTAATTTTTCCGCCCCAACAAAATCATTATTCTCAATTAGAGCGCTTCCTTTCCCGATAAAATATTGAGCAGAATAATCCTGCTCAGGTTTGATCATCTTTTGCGACCAGGTAAAATTGACCGCCAAACACAAAATGAGAAATATCCTAATCATTGATTAGCCCTCCAAAATACTAATTAAATTACTTTACATATTCCAACTTCACTTCAACCCGTCGGTTGCGGGCTTTATTTTCCGGTGTATCGTTCGGCGCTAAAGGAACATCTTCACCCTTGCCGGAAGCCGATATTTTGTCTTTGATTGACTCGAAACCAGCGACTAATGCGTCGACAGTACTTTGGGCTCTTCGGAATGATAAATCGTAATTGTATTCGCTACTCCCATCACTGTCAGTATGACCCACAACCGTAACCTTAGCTAATCGATCAATAGTTTTAATATATTTGACAATATCTTGAATCACTTCGGCGTTGCCTGGAGAAGATAAAATTTGATCGGAGTTCTGAGCGAAATTTAAATAAAAATCCTTGGATAGATATACTATCATGACAGGTGGAGGGGGTGGCGCGATATTTAGTGCAAGGTTTTGTAATTTTGGCAATGGGTACTTAATATCAATCCAGATGCTATCCGATTTGTAAATATCTTTAATAGCCTTCAGCGAATATTTACCCATATCAAAATATGGAATCGAATAGCGCCCTTCTTCGTTTGTCACCTTTGCTAACTGACCATTGAGATAAATTTCTGCACCGATTACTGGTTTGAATTGCAAATGATTGAATACCAGTCCATAAATAATTTTAGAACGCGGAAATATCATATTCGTAAACGATAACTGCTCTGAGTAAGGGCTTAACGTGCCTACCATCCATAAACCAGCTGGAATTTCGGTATAAGTTACCTGTTGCGGTTTCGATCCCGTAATGACACTCATCAAGACAACCCGATTTTCTTCATGAACTAACCTAGTGATGCCTATTAGTTGCTGGTTCTTCGTGACTTTTACCTTGATATCTGGCAATTCCTTCCCGAAATCCAATTCATCATCATCAAACCGGTTTTTTAACCATATTGTGTAGGCGCATTTGGTACTAGCAGGAAAGTCAATAAGGAGCTCACCGGAAAATTTATCCTCTTCTTCGTTCAAATATACTGTGATTCCATCCTTAGTAACCGGATTTTTGTTTTTTATGCCATCAAATTCGACTTCAGTGTTGATATTGGATTCATCAATCTTGGTGAAGCAGGGAACAATTTCGGGCCCTTCCAGAAGTGAGTACTCAACAATCATGCGGAATGTTGCTCCAGTCACTACAGACTTAAATGCTAGAAACAGAATTATCAGAAAGAATCTGTGACAAGGTATCAGGTTATTCTTCATAAATCTAATTCCTTTTCTGTCAAATTTACTTTTGATTTAATAACGGACTTTGTACATCTGATTTCTTAATCCTGACCAATACATAGAATAATTGGTTTTTTACGTCGGGGTATCTTTCTAACACCTGGATATTACGCAACCGGAAATGTAATTCGACAGCTGAGGCTGTTTCATCAAACTCAGTGTAATTAGTTTTTGTAGAAATTTTTACCGAGAAAATATGAATCACGATACAGTTCATGATTTCAAAATAAGCCCGTTCTTCTGCCGATTTCCAGGCATCGTTTTCATTCAACCTGGATGAATACATACCTACACCATAATGAAAATTCTCATCTTCCCAATAACTTTTATCAACCCAGGAAGGGACGGGGATTTCCTCAGCTCTGATTCTTGCCCTCTCTATTTTTACTGATGTGTCAATCGAAAACATAGCAATATAGTCCTCAGGCATAATCGAAGTCATAAACTGGTCAATCATAAATAATTTCCCTTTTATGCGTTGCAGAGAATCATAAGGAAAATAATAGTAATAATCGCTATGCCTTTCATCAAAATCATCATATCGATATAAAAGACCTTTAACAATACACTCTCGATATATCCAGTACATACGTTCAGCATCGATGATTGGAGCTGTCCCCTGATAACTGAATCCAATTACCTGACATTCATCCTGAGTGGGATAAATAAACCACCGCGGATATTTTTCGGCAGAATAAATAATTTTACAGATACAAACTGCAAATAAAACTGATACTTTAAATGTTGACATATGTTATTCTCAATAACTCCATAGGGTAAAAGGCAAATGGGGGCGGTTGCCCGCCCCCATTCTGCCCATCTCAGTAGTTCACATTCCCGGAATCTTTTTCTTTTTTGTAATTGTCGATTTCTTTCTGCAAGTCTTCGAATGCCTGAGAAGCCCGAAACCGTTCATAAAGCTTGGGTTTTTTGGACATTTCGTTGAGGATTGATTCGTTAATTACTTTTGGATTGATTGCGAGAAGTACTCCGTAATGTGGTTTTTTAGTTTTAGGCTCGTTGTAATACCGGGTATCCACTGGAATGGCTCCTATCAAGGTTACCGAGGCCACCGTTTTCATTACATCGGTATATGATTGGTTAATTTCAGGGTTATTGTCACCTATTTCTTCAAAAAACCGCTTTTTCAAACGATCAACTTTAACCTCAAATGATTCTGCCATTCTGCCCTGAGCACTCATTATCGCCTTATCTTTGGCGACACTGTGATCTTGTCCAATTGCATCACCTACAACTGCTACTCCACCATCATTCATGATTTTCGTAGCTTGTTTTTGCAGGTCAGCAAATGGATCATTCTGGGTAGCGATCGGTCCAGCCGCACATCCCCAAAATCCAACTAATAACAAAGAAACAACAATGACCAAGTTCACTTTTTTCATCTTGTCCTCCTTTGGTTAATGTGTTTTTCTTGTACGTTATTACTCTTGGTCGTTAGTAATAACACTAATGGGAAAATCTTGTCCTATGACGAACTTGTATGGACGTAATGAAGTACTTTGATACATGCGCGTATATTCAGGGACTCTCTTTTCTACATAGTTGGCTAATTCCTGTATAGTCAATTTTCCGTCTTTTTCAGTGTCTGCCACTCCTGAAAGACCTTCCAGAATAGCATGGGTGAACACTCCATGACCTAGAATTTCAGGAGTGGTTTTATCGTGTGGTGCGGCGGTCAGTACATAAGTTCCGCACGTTTGTCTTAAGTCGAATAAAGCCTGCTCAATTGCCAGGGGGCTGCGATGTTTTATGATTTCATCAGCTAATGAACCAGAATAGCAAGCATCAATCAGTATTACTTGTTTGAGAGCTTTTATATTGGTAAACAATTCCTGAATATATTCACCTTTTAATGCATTAGGATCATAGAATGAACGACTCTCAGTCGTAATGAACGAAAAAAGCCGGTTTTCACAAAAACCATGTCCAGCATAAAAGAATATAAATACATCTTCAGGTCTTGCCACTTTGGATACTAATGTCAGTGATTCAACTATGTTATCTTTAGTCGCAAAATCATCGTAAAGAGTATCGACGTGAATTTCCCGATAAAGTTGTTTCCCATATCTGATAAAGGCCTCTGATATACTTTTTGCATCGGCAACCCCATAATCCAGATTGAGATTCGATTGGTGATACCGATTTATGCCAATTACAACCAGAAATAAATCAGCTGACGGTTTGGTACGTTCCCGAAATACTCTAATCTCCTTCTCTCTTTTATATCCTTCTTTGTTATAAACGATAATCTTTAATCGGTTCTCACCTCCATCTAGTTCAACCATAAAAGTATCTAAAGAAGTACTGCTTCTCTCGAATTTTGCTAAACCGCGGTGACCATATTTTCCTATCCTTTTATCATTTTGATATAATCGCAGATCTGCAATTGCGCCCGAATCTTTACCCTCGCATTCGACGATAACATCTATATAATCAGTTCGCACTGTATCATAATCACTTAAGTTAATTATTTTTATTTCAGGGATATTAAAATGCTTTAAACGTTCTTCTATAGTTTTCCCGATTACTTTATCCTGTTCTAATAATTTCTGTAAAATTCCATATCGTGTAAAATCCCTTTCAAACGTACACAAATTGTACGTTTCAACGCCTTTTACGAAATGTAGTAATTCAGGTCCAATAAATGCGCAATCATACCTATTAAATCGATCCATTGCGACCCATCCTTGTTTGCCGCTGGAAATTAAAGTCGCTAATAAATCATAAGTACTACAATCCCATATCTTTGTTGTAAAATCATTACTGCAACTAATAAGTGTCAGTCCATTAGGCGAAAATTTGACAGCTTTCACTTGCCCCATATGTTCTGCAATTCGATGGATTATTTGACCTGAAAAAAGATCAATAATATTAATCGTATTATCAGAAGATCCGGTTACAATTTTTTTTTGATCTTTCGAAATATCAAGACACAATATATGTTTACTGTGGATTTTTTTAGTGTAGAGTATCTTCCCTGATTGGGTCTCAACAAGAGTTACATATCCGAGAGCGTCTCCCCAGGCAAGATATTGTTTATCCTGAGTCATTTTTATCGACGTCACTGGAATCATTTGTCCCATTCGGAAGTTTTTGAAGTTTTTCAATATTGTACAATTATTTAAATCCCAGATATTAACGGTCCCATTTCTCTTGGCAGCTGCTAACCAATATGAATCAAAGGAAATGTCAAGAGCGTAAATAGATCTTGTAAGGGCGGCATTTGGATCATTCTCTATAAGAATATTTCTTTTTTTACCAGTAGTACAGTTCCAGAGTATGATTCTCCCATCAGATCCGGTCGAAAACAACGATTCTCCGTCACTCCCAAACCTAATAGAATATATTTTATCACCATGTAGTATCTTATTTACTGAAATAAATCGGTTTATGCTCTTTTTCCATATCTCAATTTCTCCATTAGTATTCGCCGCGGCTAAATAATGCTGTGATAATTCAATATCCGTAATTCCCGCCACTGCCGATTTGATACTTTCTATTTGCGTCCCTAGGTTAAGATCCCAGATTCGAATCCAACCATCATCACTTCCGGTAATCAACATACTATCGCCTTCGATAAATATGTCGTTGACTGCACTTACTTCATTATTCGTTTGGAATATTTTGATCCCTTTGTAAACATTCCACAAAATGGCATTATGGTCATCAGCACAACTCAATAATATTTTCCCATCATGAGAAAAATCAACTGAATTAATGGAGCTCACATGTCCCGTATATTCTCGGACATCCTCCTCCTTTTTAAAAAGATTCCATAGCTTTATTCGTCCGTCTACAAATCCGGCTACTACGTATTTCCCATTGGGAGAAAATTTGGCACAGCGTACTTCTGAACCATTTATTTGTCCATATTGATTTATTAGTTTATTATTACCCGTATCCCAAATTTGGATTGTTCCATCGAGACTCGCCGTCAATATCACACTCTTATTTACAGGATTGATAGCTACAGCAGAAATTTCTGCGCTATGCTCATTACAACTGAAAAGTTGCTTGTATGTACTTAGATTCCATAGTGTAGCAGAATGATCTTTATGTCCGGACAATAGATATCGACCATCTCCGGAAATGGCTATTGAAGAAACTGGCTTTGAACTGGCATTGAACTCTCCTTTAAGTCCTTTGGATTTACAATCATATATCCGAATATTACCGTTAGTCAGACCGACAATAAATGACCTGCCATCAGGAGGACTTATCGCTATGCTTGAGATCTTCTTTCCATCTCCATAGTAACATTTTAGCATTCCTGTGTAAATACACCATTGATAGATATAACCCGACAAATGTGCTGTAAATACAGTGTTGTTATCATAAGAAAATCCGGTTTTTAATATTAATGACCTGTCTTGTTCATTTACAAATGTTCGAATTAGGTGACCTTCATTATTAAACAATAAAGCTGTGCCATCGACACATCCAGTAATAAAATATTTACCATCATTTGAAAACTGTCCATCTAGTACCTGACTATAATGTCCATGCTGAATAACCGTCTCTACCGGATAGTCTGCTGTCGGACTCGAAGGTTTACCTGACTCAGTGACTTCTTTTTGATTTAAATAACAAGATGCTACTTTCAGTATTAACGAAATGAGAACAAATCGAGGGACATCCTTGAACATATGTTTCCCTTCAATTATTTAAGTACTTATATTGAAAATATAACAAGCATCCCCAATGTAATTACAATCAAACCGGTTTTTGTCAGTTGCATAGAGTTCATAATAGATTTAATTTTTTCTGGATCTTTAATCATTTCAATCACATTATCCGTTTTAAGCGCTTTCCTAACATTTTCATCTTCACTACTAAAGAATTCCGGAGGTTTTCCTGTATCCCAAAACACATCAACTGTTCGCTGAGACCTATCATCAAGAGAAATATATTCAGTTGATTTCACTTCCTTCATCTTTGAACAAGCATATAGCTTAAAATCATCTTCAGTGCCGAGGTTTTTAACATTTAAATAAGCTTTCGGAGGACAAGGTATCTGATCGATTTTCCATATTTCTTTCAATGCCAATGACGAATCCGGTGAATTGCTATATAATTTCTCACGTATTGACTCTGGAATGAAAGCTTGGGTACTAGAATCACCCGACATCAGTGAAATCACGGGACGAGAAACCAATTTTTTACCTGACGAAAAGACGTTTCTGGGGAATGAGTCAGCAGGATTATAAAAGACCCTGAATTTCTTTTCCTCCGGCAGATCAATATTAGCAACTAAAATGGAATCTGATATTATTGGATATGAACTCCCATAGAGATAACTCGGGCACTTGTCAGCTGGATAATCCCACCACAAACTTGGATGATTGTTTATGCAAAGGCTATCTAAAAAGAAATATCGACTATTAATAGGTGATATGTTTTTTTTTGACGAATAGACGTTTTGGGGGAATGAGTCAGCAGGACTATAAAAGACCTTGAATTTCTTTTCCTCCGGCAGATCAATATTAGCAACTAAAATGGAACCTGATATTATTGGATATGAACTCCCGTACAGATAACTCGGGCACTGGTTAGATGGACCATCCCACCACAAATTTGGATTATGGTATGTATTAAGGCTGTCTAGTAAGCGGTATCGACTTTGAATAGGTGATATATTTTTTTCGTTATTTATTAGATATAAGTAGTTCATATCAATACCATCTTTAAAAAATACATCTATCTGCCCATTGGAAGAGTTAAGTACATTATGGTAGTTTACTATCTTCTTTTCGAGAGTATTCATATATTTCGAATGATATATATTTCGTCCTGGCAGTGAATCCCGTGAGGAAAATGTGATTTCCGTTGATTCTAATCCACTATCAACGCGGAATAATGTATCCTGATAATCCATCAATGAATAATTTTTTACATCGGTCGTATCGCGTTGTAAATCAAGGTTTACATATTTTTTCCCATTATTTAAAAATGTCCTAATTACTGATGTATCCGTTATACTACCAAATAAATAATTTTCTCGAGGATCAAACTTTAAATCAAAAGGATTATTTAACACATCGTTCTTTGGAATCATTAGATATTTTTTTAGGTTTTTTTTTAAAATCGCAGGAATGCCTGGAGATGAGTTTGCGGCATCCCAGTTACTGCCCGGTGCTATTTCAACATACCTGATTATTACACGGTATTGGTTGCCTGCTTTATACTTATACGTTACGATATCACCATTCCTTAGCTTACCATCATAGTTGTCCAAATTTTCCCTAAAGATCTGAATGCTAATATTCTCAATGCTTTTTTCAGAAATTGCACCTCCTGCTGGAATTTCAGAATAGACTTGTGAAAAATATGGGTCAGCTTTTTTAATAACGATTTCTCCATATTGTTTTACCTCTGCATATATCTGAGAATTGAAAATGAGTGTTAAAAATAAGGTGGTTGCTATTGCAGTGTTATTCCTAATATCTGTGGCCATTGATTCAGCTCCATACTTACTTGTTGATCATTTTGAATTCTTTTACCATTTCGCCAATAGGCGACACTATACCACAAGACGCCTTCCTGATTATAGACACTTACCCTAATACGGTGTGTCTCATTTTTACCATCTTTACGAGCTGCATATAAATTAATTGAACCCGCAGTTTCTGAGACTATATGGAGTGTCCTTTGCTGCATAGACAAAGCATTTTCGGAATTAAGAAACTCATCTTTAGTTGAAGGTTTGAGAGATTTATACAACTTGTCCCACGCCTGAGTATTAACCGGACCATTGGGAGGCACAGGAGGCGGAGGTTCGACATTAAGAGTTGGATTAACAAGAATAAAAATTATGCCTAATAAAATCCCTAATGCACCCATCAGCATAAAAGTATCAAGTGAGACTGCATACATCATTTCGTTGGTTCCGTCTGACACCTTACGATTCATTATCCTAATCCTTTTTTTTAGCTGTCGTCAATTATAGTGCGTTGTCTTCTCTTTTTGTTATTCTGACAACCGAACTGAAAAACTTGTGTATGCTTTCAGTAAAATTCTCAAAAGATCCCTTGAACTTTGTTAAACTATTTTCGATATATTTATTTATGCTTACTGTCTGCTTGTCCAGCTCGGTAAATTTTTCAATTAAACCGGAAGATGTATGTTCTAAATGAATAGTACTTTGGGCTAATGCTTGCAATTCGTCATTGTACTTTTTAGATACTTGGCAAGATACTTCAATATTTGGATACAAGGCTCTGAATCTTTCATCCAAATAGTGAGTATTGTTATCAAGAGAAACAAGATTATCGGAAAAATCTTTCGATTCAGGATTAATTTTTTTTAGACAGGAATTCAATTCATTCAGCTCCTGTTCAATTGCTTCTACAAAATGGCTAAATTGACTTAAATTAGTTTTTAAACATGCTGTCTTATCATTCAACGAAAAAAATAATTCGCTGGATTGAATAATCTTGCCCGACAGGTCACTTATCGCGTCGTCATTAGAAATTATGCATGGTGTCAACTCAGACATTTTTCCCACTAATTTTTCAGTTTGTTGATTTAATTCATTTACTGCTTGATTCGTTTGCTTAACTGCTGGATTTGTATCATTTAAAGATTGTTCAAACCCATGCACCTGTTCAACAACCTTTGACAATAATATATTCATTCGCTCAAGCTTCTCTCCTAATTCATTTGACCATCTATTGATTAATGCAAAATTTTCCGCCATCTTCTCGGTGTTGGGATTAAGCAGATGTATATATTTGGAAAATTTTCCGACGTTTTCCTGCATTTCAGCAAACGAAAAATTTATTTTTGCTACAGTATTTGCTAAATTCTCCGGGTGGGAGTTGAATCCATCAAATAGCAGTAGTTTATTATAGGTCTGATTTAACCACTCAACATTATTTTCTTTCCGAAAATAGAGAGCTGTTACAAATTCAACTAACAAGGTTAGACCATGAGCTGCTATGCTGGTCACGACGGCAACCGAGTTTCCTAATAAGGAGGCCTTGATCTGTGTAAAAAAGCCTTGTTCAATTTTATTCTGTGTAATATTGATAAAATTGATCGAAAGAAAAATTTCATAAAAAACCACCATAATTCCCACTAAAGTCCCAAAAATACCTAGACGAATTATCCAGAGCAGACTTCGATTCATGTATTCGTTGAAGATACTATTCTCCTCATCTTCTTTAGTAAGGAATGATTCAAAAAAGTAAGGAAAATAGTTTTTATTATTCTCAGCTTGGAATGAATTATATAGAGTCTTAACAAAATCTCGACATATCGTTACTAATCCGGGGTCATTAATCGGAAGTATTTCACGCAGAGTGGTGATTCGATCAACATCCTTGTTATTTAGTACATTTTCAATAGTTAACCGATCTGAATAGCATTTTCGTAAATATGCAATTCTTTTCCATATTTTGTAGTCAAAAAAGCATAATATCAGAATCATAAAAATGTAAATAAATACACTGCTCCTTCGGTTCATAAACATATTAATGACAAATCCCAATCTTTGTTTTTCTCTTTCTCTCTCATTAAGATCCCGGTTCGACATCGCTTGTGAGACATTTTCGACCGGTTGAATTGTATTATCGACAATTTTCAGATTTTGGCCAGATTCATCTTGTCCTGCAACAGATGTAATTCTGCTATCTGTCCAGTAAGTTGAAGACTTCCAACCTATGTTACCGACCAATACAATGATGAATAAAGATAAAACTAGCAATCCATATAAAATGACATTTAATATTTGATTTTTCCGAAAATAATACTTCTCGCTCGCGAGCTTTTTCGGATTTGTAAAAATGATCGCAATACTTTCTCTGAAAACCGCCAACTTTTTAGACATTTGTCATTCCTTCCATTTTTTATTTACCAAGAATATTGTCCACATAAGGAACCTTTTAAAGGCGAATTAGTCAAACCAAAATAATCATTATGCCCCCATAAATTCTGTTCCCATGAAAAATCAAGCCTCATTATATTACAGATAAAAAGACCAATCCCCACTGTCCCAAAACCTTTGAGAGTTATTCCGCCTCTTAAAAATAACTCAAGATTTGTCAAAGTTTTGGAGGGCAAAAGATTTAAAAGTTCCGTTGGTTTAATTATTCCTTCGACTCCAATACCAAAATCCGAAAACAGACTAGTGTAGTTTCCCCCAGTAAGATCGCAGTTTAGTTTTGCCCTGCAGAAATTCCTCATTGGCGTCATAGCTGAAACCCCAACTCCTATTTTTACTTGTTGATTTCGATGATCACGATCAAGTTTTATTACTCCTCCAAAATTTGTTTGTTCAAATACTTTAGGAACGACTTTACCCGATAATTCAGTCAAGAATCCAAAATCCAGTCCAGCAAAAAAATATCCGGAAGTCAAATAATTATCAACCTTTGTATAATCACGATATATCATTTTATAGTTTAATCCGGCAGCAAAATCACCTGATCTATAGGCGACTGTTGGCATAACTAAAATTTCATAGGTTTCAAAATTACCACCCATAATAATTTCATCTGATGGACTAAGACTGGTTTCAATTAAATCAACAACAAGAAGCCCAACTGTATTTAATCCGAACGCGAATTTCCAATCTTTTGGTTGGCAACAAATGCTCCCAATAAAAAAGTATGGATGATATGATATTCCGCAATATGGTAGACCGGAGTACCACGATTCGGGTGTATATCTCGAAATCAAACCTGCCCCGATCGTGTTATTCGGTTTATTGTCATGCGCTAATCCGGCCGGATTCCAATAGGGAGCAAACTGACCTTCACAAGAGGCAATTCCTGTTCTTCCCATAGCTGTTTCGCGGGGTGTGAATGCGAATTGATAAAAGGCATTTGGAGCCCCACCGTATTTTTGTGGCATTTTTGGCCACCATCTAGGCCAATTAACACAGTACAATTCTGAAAGAAATATTAAAACAAGGAGAAAACATCTACTGAATTTGTTCAGACACATTTTGTGCCTCCCTTATTTAACAGCAAAAATCCATGATGCTTTGACATCGCCATTGAGAGATAAGTATATAATATAAATGCCTTCGGAGACTTTTTTACCATTGCCATTCCTTCCATTCCATCCGCCAGGGATGCGATACAGTCCTTTGGGTGTCCCAGAACAGTTCCAGCCGTATACATAATTTCCTCCTGAGTCTATAATGATGAGCTCTCCCTTAGAAATATTATCCGGTAGCTCATATTCAATTGTCATATTCCCCTTATCTGGATTGTAGGGATTAGGAGCCGCTCGTAAGGTATATCCATCAAATGTCTTTAAACCATTCATTCTATAACCGATGGATATCGTTTGCTTTTCCTCTATAGTATTTGACGCTACACAGGTCTTTACATTCATCCAAACATCAATTGATGACCCTGACGCGGTCAATGGCTCTTCATTATGAATAAAGAAGTTAAATCCAGGAATAATATCATTTGTTAATATTTCATTCTCCGACTTTGAATTGAATTCGCTATTTTCCTTATTATAGCTATTATATCCCGACTTCGAATATTTATATTCAATATAGGTGACCTCTGTAAACATTAAGGCAAATGGATTTTGAACATAAATCGTCTCTGGATCATCTATCGGAGAATAATTTTTTAAACTCGCAACGAAATTATTCACATGGTCAGGTATTACTGACCTTAACGTCTTTAGGCTTTTTTGTATCTCGGTATAATTGACTGTATTACTCCGGAGGTCGATCATCAAATTCATTCTTTCTTCTAAAGTTGCTGAATATTGCATCTCTAGCAATTGTCTCAGACGATTGTAGAGTTCATTAATGGCAATAAAATTCCTACCCGAAATGAATGCCTTGATATTAGTAAAAGGTGAAATGTAATTCTCGCGATACTTTTCATGTGGGTAAAACCGAAGGACGTTCGGAGGTATGCCATCATCGACAATAAGCGCATACTTACTGAAATCTTGAAAATCCGATTTTGAATTGACAATGTTTGCGATCTGATTATTTAACACTTCTTGATAAATATCCAATCCCGGATCATTTCCCTCGTTCCCGGAAATCATTCCTATTGCTATTGCAGGATTAATAATGATATGAGAAGGATTGCGTTCAGCTTTTAATACAGTCCCTCCGCCACTTCGGTTTGAAGCAGAATTATTAGCCAAAATAGCATCATTCCCAAGTTCAATAAATATCACCGAATTTCTATCAGTCTGAGTATATTGTAGCTCCGTGGACGTCTTTACAACGGCGGAATGCCCAAATGCATCGCTTAGAGTTTGATTCGGAGTAAGAATAAAAAACATTTCATCGGCTTTTGGTAATCGATTAATATCAGCTTGTTTATACAAATAAATTAGATCTTCATCAAAGGATACTTTAATTAAATCTTTAGCATTGATGATACCGTCGGGTATGTCATTAAATCCCCCATCAATATAGCGTACTGATACTATCTCGGGCGGTTGGGAAACAACATAATAGGAGTATTCTATTCTACCAGTCTTGATTTTAGCCTGCTGGCAGATATTCACAGCATAGCTGTTGATAATTTCAAAAGCAATCCTAGATACGTTCCCGGTGTAATCAGGCGGGGCTTTGATGATGAATTCGACAGAATCTGTCTCCAATGAATCAAGTAAAGTGATCGTTCGAACAGTTGGGGGTACAATAGTTTCATTGGCCAGAGGAATTGCTTGCACGTTTATGGCCCTTATTTTTTCTGCCCCCAAATTAGTAATATAGGTTCGTAAAGTAAATTCCTGGGAGGGAAGAACAGTATTGTTTATTTTGTTCGTCAAATTTCTAGTACCTATTAATGCTAGTTCGCCTGGTATTTGCGAATAAAATAGATTATTAATTCTCTTCCCAGCGAATTCAAATGTCGAATCAGGATCGGTCAGATTAATTCCATAGAAGTTCCCTATTATAATATCAATCCACCCAAGATTTTCAGTGTTTTTAATTATTGTGTATTCAATCGATGCCGTTTCGTTTTGTGATAGTATGCTATCGCTCAAAGTATATACTGAATCGATTAGAATTGTGTTGTCTAAGTGTTCTTCACAGTCTATGAAGCCAAGATTAACCGGATTGACCGAATTTTTAATAATTTTTACAGGGGCTTCTCCAATGTTTTTAACTATCATATTAATTTTAATTATTGGACTGGTTTGGTTGCTATTAGTGTATTTTGGGGAAGAGATTATATCTTGAATTTCAAGCAAGGGAGGTTTTTGTAAATATATTTTCCCTACTTTCGTATCATTTAAAGCTATACTATCACCGATAAATCTTCCAGATTCGGTTTCTTCGCCAATAATAAATCCACTTATCAAGCGATAAGGATTACTCACATCAAATCCAGTTTTCACTACATTAAAAATTAAAGTATCGGTTATTCCCGACGGCAATTGCGTCCCGCTCCCAAAATGGGAATTGATAAAAGTATCAGGACTAATATAGTGGAAAATATCATCTATGTCAGGGCCATTATAGAAGTTCAACCAAGTCTGGGTTAAAATTACATCTGATGGCCCTTTGTTTGATACGACAAGTGATACGCTCCAAGGTTTTTTCTGATTAACATTTACTGTATCTTGCGAAACAATAACTTTCTCAATTGTAAACAAAGGGTTCTTCTTCACAATCCAGTGATGAGTGGTATCTGAAGACATTATCTTAACAATACTTATAGAGTTATCTGGAGACCACTCGATCTGGGCATCGATAGTAATATTCTGCTCAAATACAGCTGAACCTAAAACATCAACAGTAAAATGGATTGTATCAAATTCGCCGCCACAAATATATAGATTATCGGGTACCATTCGACATAAATAACCTTTCGTATCGTTAATAGTACCAAAGTAAAAGTTCAGACCGACAGAATCTATCCAGCCACAGTATTCTCCTTTATTAAAAATTATCAAGTCTAAAGGAATATCCGTCTCACCATGTTCGACTTTATTTGTAGGACTATATACTTTAGTTATCGAAATATCCGGAGGATCAAAGATTTCAAGTTCGCCATCGTTAATCGAGATAGAGTCCTGATATGCATTATCGTTTTCATCCTTAAAAAATAAAAACACCTTTGATGTATATGCACCTTTTTGTATTCTGCTTGGGATCGTCACGACATTAAATATCAACCGCGTGCTATTTTTACTAACCTCTGTTTCAAAGGCTAGCTTCGAGATAACTGAATACCTATCGTCATGGAAACAATAATAGGAACTCGTGTCCAAGACGGCATTCACTTCACCAACGTTTTTAACATACAACCAAAAATAAAAATCGTATCCTTTACAGATAAAATCAGGATGATTTGAACTCTTTTCATATACTATTGCAGGGGGGAGTTGAATCCAGAGTGAATCACCAACTAAACTTACCATCTGTCTGTAATGCTTACCGTTATCATCTCTGCCTAAAAGAAAAAGTGTAGGAGAATAATGGCCTTGTTTTAACGAATGCAAATTAAGGTCGCGGAACGTTATCGAAATCTCATCCCCAGAATTAAGCATGTATTCATTTTTTAAAAATGTACTCAAAGTATCACCATTACTAAAAAATGAAATCGTCGTACTATCGGGATTCAAAATCAATCCCACATCTCCATGATTCGAAAGAGCCACTGTGAATTCAATATCAAACGAACCTTTGGTAATTTTAATTGGTGTTAAACTGTTATCGACGTATGATAGACTCGGACCACTTTGAACAAGCAAAGTAATATCCGTAAGGCTTACTTTTTTTTGATACTCTTTTCCATTTTGATCGTGCCCAAGCAAATCCAAATGCAAACTGTATCTTTCGACCATAAAAGTGCTATCGAACTGAATAGGATTAAAATCAATAACGGTGACTTGTGAATCGGGAAGAATGATACTATTTTTTAAATGACTTGTAACAACATGATATGGACATATTGCGGTAATCGCCGTATTAGTATCAAGAACAATGTCTAACGGATTCATATTATTCAAAGAAATATTAAAACAAAATTTTTGTCCCAGAGTGACTTTTTTAGGTATTAACGTTGAATTTTGGATAACTATATCAGGGGGAATAAAAACATTTAATTTCGTTAATGATAAAGTATCAGAATACGTGAAATTATTGAAATATGTGTTTTCAAGTACCAATTGTGGAATAATTGTGCCAGTTTCATTAAGATTCACGATGCATGAATCAAAGACAATTGTATAAGACGAGTCTGCGAGAAGGTATTTATTGACCACCTTCGAAATACTATAACTACCAAGAGTGAGCAGACTCGATTTAATAGTGACACCAATGTCACCACCATTATAAATTTGCACGGAAAACTTCGTTTTTTGGCCATTAGTGATTTCTTGTGGGAATAGGGATTCAGAAATATAAATAAGCTCAGCTCCATGAAATATTTTTAATGAATCCATACTAATTAAGGTATCGGTTAAGATGGGGGGAAAGGATCTGCCATTGCCATCAATACCGTTTGGTATAAACTTAAGTTTACTATTTCCTGACGGAAATGACTTTGAAATCGCTACAGGTTGGAACAGTAATGTTTCCTCTTCATCACTTTCAAGTACACATGGACTTACCAGCTTTGTTTCTGATAAATAATCTTCCTGCCCAATCTGAATTACAGTATTCGTATTTAATTCAGCTGAAGCTTCACCAATATTTGTGACAGCAACTTTGAAACATACATTATTTTGGCCTGCGATAATTGAATCGGGGTACGCATTACCCATGACAAACATGGGAGGCATATCAATCTTCAGCATCTGGACACATGTAATAATAGTATCAATTAATTTTAAATTATCATCCTTACCGTATATATGAATCGCCGGATTAAGGTTTATATTGATAAAATCTGGTAAAATTAATCCGGCTTTAAATTCGATTCTTGTATCGGTTTGGGGTTTAAGTAGATATTCTTGTTTCAATTTCGTTTGATAAACATAATCATCTGCCTTTAATTGAAAAAAAGTATTTGTATCGAGTTTGGCAGATACTTCGCCGCTGTTATTTACAAATATCGACATACTAACTAATTGCCCCTGGGTTACTTTCGAAGGCGTAAATCCTGTTATAGATAATTTTGGTGGTTTTGTTATAGATATACTATCTGAGAGATAAATGCTTTTTTGAAATAATTTCCCATTTGAATCTACTCCGTTAAGAACTATTAATACTCCATACTTTCCATAAAAGGTCGTCGGAATAATCAAGGATCGAGATGCAAGTGATTTCTTTTCACCAAAGCCGGATACACGCAATGTATCTTTGAACAATACCTTGACGGAATCGCTTAAATTTTTAATTAATAAATACGAATCGTCATTAAATACAATCAGATCGGCTTGCCCATAATTTTTAATATCAAGACACATACTATCCAGATATTGCCCCTGAGTAATGTTTTGGGGGGTTAAAGAATGAGAAAGATACTCAATATCGGGTTCTGACTGGATGATAACTAAGTCATTAATTGTGACAATATCTTGCTCGTACGGTACACCGTATTCATCAGTTCCTTTAAAGATAATTTGCGGATTATAACTTCCGGATTTAAAAGAATTGGGAACATCACAAATATTAAAAATCAGGGTAGCTACCGAATCAGGCTTTATCCTTAATGGATAGTTACCCATATAAGTACTAATGTTGATTATTCCATCTGTTAATTTCAACTCTGTATTTTCATTAAGAATGATTTGTACGTCACCAGTATTTATTACCTTCAGGGTAAATTGTACTGCCTCCTGACCCTGAGTAACTGTATCCGGATAAAAAGAACTTGATACATAAACCAATTCAGATTCGTTAAGGACTGTAATGCTGTCAATCTCAATTACATAATTACGTTTGATGTTATTTTCATCTTTCCCATTAAGAAAAATTGTCATCTGGTACCAGCCTGGTAGGAAAGAGGTTAAGATTTTCCCTTCCATGAATTCTAGAAAATAACTGTTAGTAGAACCAGGAACTAATACCGGATTTCGTATATATGATTGATAAGTTCCGTATAATTTGTCATACAAGTAAATGTACGAAGTTGAGTCAATAAAAAAGCCCGCTTGTCCAATATTATTTATTTCAACAGTAAATGAGACATCTTGTCCGCAACGAACTACTTTTGGTAATACACCAGTTTTTCCAGCATAAAAATTAGGGGCTGAAATTACATTAATAATCCTATCAGGTAAAGTATCAATGTCACTCGTCGTGTAATTATTACTATCGGTATATCCAAATTCAACTACTATTGGATATGAACCTAATACGGTCGCTGAGTCAACTTTTTGAGAATAAAACTTCAGGTTGACTGTTTCACCTTTTCCCACTAACTGGTCATTTATAAGACTAGTTGAAAACAACTTGTTTCCATCGGTGAATTTCAGTGTTGTCAATTGCTTTTTCAGAATGGCTTCTATGCCACCAGTATTTATGACCAAGACTGATAGAGATGTATCTACTCCCTGAATAAGTCGGTAGGACAAGGTAGAACTGTTTATTTCAAAATGGGCTGGTCTTACAATTACAATCGGTTCCGTGTACAAAGTCTGAATAAAAGTATATCCATTATCATCTATTCCCATCAATTCAATCGATGGGTAAAATTTTCCGGGTTGAACTGAAGAAGAAATTTCGATGATATTAAAAAAAACTAACTGCGTCTCGCCATTATTTAACAATTCCACGTCATCATGTAAATACGCTGATAATGTATCATCAATAAGAACAATTTTAACTAGGGAACCCGCTGCAAGTAGATTAACATGGGTAGGGCCTGTATTTTTCAGCTCGCATGTAATATACATCGATTGCCCTTTTGTAAAAGAATTAGGATAAATTGAGTTTGGTATATATTCTATAGAAGGAATTGTATTGACTTTCCACTCATCACAACTCAGAGGTCTTTCATTGAATACTAAGATATTGCCACAGCGCCCCCTGACACTGCCTGATATTCTTACCGTTCCAATTAAGGCATTTTCTTTTACGTTAACAATAAATGACAATGTTTTCATTTCACCTGCAAATATTTCACTAACCGTATCTATCCTTATAATGTCATAATCGCCTTGGGTGGTCTCGAAAACCAGATATGCACTGAGATCAGTAATAATTTTTGGCCCGGTATTTTTTACAATCAGGGATACTGGGATGTTAGCTTGCCCAGTAGTGACTGAATTATAAACTGTTCCTACTTGGATAATTTGTAAGGCGACAATACTGAGGCCATTGTATTCGGTAATTAGTCTTTTCTGTAAGAAATTATGCCCATGAGAATCCCTTCCAAATAGGGTTACTAAAGGAGTATATTGTCCTGGTAAAAAGAGTGAATCTATCTTTTGACTAACAAATATCAAGGTCACTTCTTCTTTTGAGTTCGTTTGGATACCTGATTTTAAATATGCTTGATAACTAACGCCATTGGTATCAAAAAATTCTATGAATGAACGTGTATCAATCTCAACACCAATATCTCCTAAATTGACCAATGTAATAGAAAAGCTAGTATCCATCTGATGTGTAAGAATCACGGGAGTCATCGAATTGAGTACATAAGAAATAATTGGTGGTGAAATCACTGTAATTAGTCCTGTCGAATCAGTATATTCTCCGTCAACTGTAACAAATATTTTCCCGCTCGTGTTCGGAATTTGCGGTTCGAAAACGAGATATTTACCATTATATTCAGTCAGACCAAGATTTCCAGTGCAATTCCAAATACCATTTAAATCACCAATGTAGTTCGAATCAGCATCATATCCTGCGGAGTACAACACGATACAACTATCAGTACTTAAAGAGACGATATCCACTTCAGATCCAGCACCATTTGGCGCATCACGAATGATTAGGTAATGGATATTCCCACCCGTTACTCCTACCTCTATCTCATCCTTAAAACTACCATAACTCGTGGTGTAAGTCGCCATCACAGTACCTATACCAACCCAATTGGCTTCAAAACAGGTACTCTGACCATTACTCGTCGTCAATGACCCT
>Ga0163209_1000208_pt1 | contig 24278 bp, 19 predicted proteins | sample Kivu_160m_FD_113538 | JGI IMG/M metagenome (GOLD analysis project Ga0163209, IMG submission 113538) | Freshwater microbial communities from Lake Kivu, Western Province, Rwanda to study Microbial Dark Matter (Phase II) - Kivu_160m | ecosystem: Environmental > Aquatic > Freshwater > Lake ...
AGCAGGAAATCCTGACTCGGGCTGTAGTCTCGGAAGCGAGTGTCTGTGGACATGCCCTTTAGACGCCCACCAACTTAACTCAGTTCGTGAAAGAGTAGGTTCTCCGACAGGCTCCTAGGATCTTCGGGTCGCAGCCGCGGGCTGCCGGGCTGGTCCGCTCCGCCTCCGCAGTTTCAGTACGCAGGAAGGCACTGGGATCAGTCGGCATCGTTCCGCAGTCCATGCCCGAAGTTTGGCCATAGGATACAACTTCCTCCGGGCCTGAGCCGCCCTAACTCACGCCGCCACAATTCATTAGGCCCTGTTTGCGAAACTACCCTCCGTCGTCCCCTGGGTAGTCCTCCGAGTTGCTGTCCGAGTTGTCCGGAAAGCCATCCCGGGCACCGTCCCGACCGTTGCTCTCCTAATTGTCCGGGCAGTTATTTCCCAGGTCGCCTCGTCCGCTGCCTGCCCGGTTGTCCGGAATGCCGCTATCCAGGCTGCCTCGTCCGTCGCTCCCGAAACCGCTCTGACCATTGCGGTCCGAGTCGCTCTCCTCGTTGCTCTCCAAGTAGCTCAGACCGCTGCCTTCCCGGTTGCTCGTGGAATAGCAGTCTGAGCTGCTTTCCGGATTGCTCGGCCCGTTGTCTCGAGGACCGCTGCGACGCTCACGCAGGGTCCGGCCGGCGCACTCAATTCCTCCCTGCGCTTGAACCCGCGCGAACCAGGACTATCATGTGGTCATGAGGAACGACGGACACGAAAGCGAAGGCCTGACCGTTCGACAGGAGAGGCTGCACCGGCGGGGAATGGTCTTGTCCGCAATCGGCGGCACCATGCTCGTTGCCCAGTTCGTGCTCTTGTTCTTCATCGCCCGTGATTTCGTCCCTCTTTTGCGATACCTGGGATACGCAGTCTGGGCAGGCGGCTGTGTGCTCGCGTGGCTGCCGATATTCTACTTCCGCCGCAAGGCCGGCGTGCCCAAGGGGAAGAGCTACATACACACCACGAAGCTCGTGACCACCGGTATCTACTCGGTCGTCCGCCACCCGCAGTATCTGTCCTTCTTCTTGCTGGCATTCGGCCTGGCGCTCATTGGTCAGCATTGGGTTTTCTTCCTGCTCGGAGCCGTGGGCTCGCTTGCGTTTGCCCTGGGGCTCAAAGGAGAAGACGAAGCCAACATCGAGAAGTTCGGAGACGACTACCGCCGGTACATGGAGCAGGTGCCCGGGTACAACATCCTGCTCGGCCTCATCCGGCGCCTCGCGCGGACGGCCGCGAGACAGTAACTCGGCCCGTCGCTATCGCCCGGCTAGCGCGCGAAGGTGAATGCGGCGCCTTCGCGCCTGCCGCCCGCCTCGACTACTGCGAAGTAGACGCCCGAGGCCTCGGGAACCACCTCGAACGCCTGACGCCCGGCCGCGCGATAGCCGGTACGCTCCAGCACCAGCCGGCCCGCCGGGTCGAACACCCGCAGCCACACGCGCCCGGACGCCGGGTTGTCAAACTCCAGCCGCACTCCGCCTGGCTTCATCACCGCCCGCAGCCCGGCCGGCGCCGGCCGCGCCTGCCTGAGCTCAGCCACGCCGGGCGCGGTGACACGGTCGAAGTACGCGGCCCCGGGCGGAGAGTCGCCGGCCGATACCCAGACCAGGCCGTACTCGTTGTCGTCCAGCCTCTCGACCCGGATACGCACCGCCTGGTCGGGCATGTGCTCGCTCACGGTGTCCGGCTCGGAGTACGGACCTTCAACCTGCGGCGCGTACTGGAACAGTATGTCGCGGTCGGCGATGACATGGTCACGGTGAACCACCGCGCACCCGCCGCGCCGCAAGCTGATCTCGACTGCGTCGCGCGTAACCCAGGTATCGGTCACCGCAACGTCGTACCACCAGCCGCCCTCGAAGTCGTTGGTGTAGTACACGATGATCTGCTTCAGGCCGTGCAGAAGGTACGCCATGGCAACGGTGTCGTGGTGCGCGCTCACCGCGGTCGGCAGATAGCCGTCGCTTGCATGGGCGTAGTACGCGAGGTACGTGCAGTATTGAAAGAACGTGTCGCTCGGCAGGAAGAAGCCGAGACAGGGGGATGCCGTGTCGCCGGCACGGGTCTTCAACCAGGAGACCCAGACGCTCGCCGACCGGTAGCCGTCGTTGTAGCTGCAGTCGAGCCCGTTGTTGCATCCCGCCTGGGCGTTCACGTACTTCGACCGCCACATCCGGCACGAGCTGTCGGTCCGGACGAACTTCAGCGCCCCGGCGCAGGTCCGGCCGAACAGGTAGACCTCCCAGCCCGGGTATGCGTCTTCGGACGAGGCCGCGGCGAACTCGACGAGAGTATCGCCTGGGTCCGACTCGAACGCGGTGATAAGCAGGGTGTCGCCGGGGAACCGCACGAACTCACCGGTCGTCGTACTGATGCGGCCGATGAGCGCGAGGTTGCATGACGCGGCCCTCACCGACGCGGCGATGACCAGGTAGTCACCGTGGCAGGCCGCGGTCGTGGCCCGGACGTAGTCGGCGCGGTTCCACTGGAGCTGGGCCAACTCCTCCCAGGTCACGCCGTCGTCGGTTGAACGGTATGAGTAAATGTACGTATGGTCACCGGCCCGGGCCGGGAACGAGGCGAACAACCAGCCGTTGTGCAGCCGGTCGAACGAGCAGCCGTACAGGCTGTCGCGCGTCCCGATGCGAATGTCATCGCCCAGACTTGGTTCGGAGCGGACCAGCACTCGCGGATTGAGCGCGAGTGCAACCGTACTCGGGTCGCCGCAGCGCGAGAAACCACGGGCGCGATCAATGGCGGCCTCGTACTCGCCCGAGTTCCACAGTCCGCTGATGGCGCGGGCTTCAGCGTACGCCTCGGGCGCGGAGCCCGGGCTCGGTTCGAGCCAGATTTCAGAGTTGGCCCGCTCAGCAGGTGTCATCTCGGCCAGGGACGGCCAGAACTCGTCGGGCATCGCTGGCGCGGCGGGCGAGGCCAGGGAGACCGCGATGACGACAAGCAGCATAGCCTGGAATTTCATTTCAGAACTCCTTTGCGCATAGGTGCCATCATGCCTTGCTCAGCGGACAAACGTGAAGCCGGCACACGCGCGCCGACCGGCCGCCTCGACGACTGCGAAGTAGACGCCCGAGGCATCGGGCGCAAGATCGATTGACCGGCGCCCGACTCCCATTCGCTCCTCGCGGTGGAGTACCTGCCGGCCGGCAATATCGAGCACGCGAATGTGGACCTGACCGACAACCGGGTTGTCGAACTCCAGTTTGACACCGCCCGGCCTGGGTAGGACCCGCAGCCCGAGCGCGAGTTGTCCCGGAGGCTCGAGCTCGGCGATGCCGATGGCATTCACCCGGCTGTAGTAGGCGGCGTAGCGGCCTTCGCTGGTCGTCACCCAGACAACACCGTACCCGCCAGAACCCAGGTTTTCGACCCTGATGCGCCGTCTCGCGTCCGGTGGGCATTCACCCACAGTATCCGGCCCGGTGTATGGTCCGGCCACGCTGTCGGCGTGACGGAACAGGAGCCACTCATCCGAGGCAACTGCCTTCATGTATGCTGCCGCGAAACCGCCGCCGCGCCGTGCGCATACTTCGGGCGTGTACTCCACCCCGGTCGTATCGGACAGCGACGCCGTGTACCAGCGGTCGCTGTCGCAGTCCGGGCTGTAGACAAGGGTTGCCCTCTGCCCGTCGGCCTGCAGGTACCCGACCAGAACGGTGTCATGCCAGGCGGTTACGGCGGTGGCGGGGAAGATGTACTGCAGCGCATATTCGTCGAGCGCCTGCACCTGGAATTCCGGGTTGCCGGTTTTCCACCAGCCGCAGCGCAGCTTGCTGGAGTCGACGCCCGGCAGGTCCTGCAGCCAGGACGCGAAAAAGTAGCACGAGTCGAAGCCTTCGTTCCATGTGCAGTCGAGGCTGCGGTCGCAGCCCGAGGTAACGCTGGTGTACATTACGCGCCAGGCCCGGCAGGAGCTGTCGGTCCAGGCGTACTTCAGCGCCCCGGAGTCGGTGCGGCCGAACAGGTAGACCGCCGAGCCCGGCGACCCGTCCTCGGTCGATGCGGCGGCAAGCTCGGCGATGGCGGGGTCCGGGTTCGACAGGAACGCGATGACGAACAGCGAGTCGCCCGGGTAGTTTACGTACTGGCCGGTGGTGGTGCTGATGCGGGCCGTCATGCCCAGGTTGGCGGACGTCCCCTGGACCGCAACCGCGATGACGAGGTAGTCGCCGTGGCAGACGGCGGTCGTGGCCCGGACGTAGTCACCGCGGTTCCACTGGAGCTGGGCCAGCTCTTCCCAGGTCGCGCCGTTGTCGGTCGAGCGGTAGGAGTAGATGTAGGTCCGGTCCCCGGCCCGGGCCGGGAACGAGGCGAAGAGCCAGCCGTTGTGCAGCCGGTCGAACGAACACCCGTACAGGCTGTCGCGCGTACCGATGCGGATGTCCGGGCCGAAACCCGGGTCGGTTCTGACTAGCTCGCGCGGGTTGACCGCGAGCGCGGCCGCGCCCGGGTCACCGTAGCGGGAGTAGCCGCGCGCCCGCTCGATTGCGGCCTCGAAGTCGCCCGAGTTCCACAGCCCGCTGATGGCCCGCGCTTCCTCGTGCGCTTCGGGCGCCGAGCTCGGCGCGGGTTCGAGCCAGATGCTGCAGTTGGCGCGCTCGGCCGGCGTCATCTCGGCCAGGGACGGCCAGAACTCGCCGGGCACCGACTGCAGCACGGCGGGCGTGGCCGCGGCGACCAGACAGACCGCCAGCAGGACAATCAGGTGTTTGATCACAAACAGACCTCCGTTCTGTGCCCGGGAATTCTGCCACCGGACGGCACGAACTGGCGGGCCCCCCGGGCCGGTACGCCATATTAGAACCTGGGTGGGCGCACGTCAACTACCGCAACACTGCGGCACAGATGAAACCACTTTGTCTGCGTCGTGCCGGTTCTTCGCGCGTCCGCCTCCGCCGTCAGATCGGGTGGCCGCTTCGCTTGAAGCAACATCTGCGTGACATGTAGTACGATGATGCAGTCCAGGCACTTGCTTGACCGAAAGGAACGAAGAAACATGAACCCAGTACCCGATCCAATCTCCGTAATGAAGCTCCTTACCCGCCTGGGAACGGGAGCATTGGTACTGTTTGCCATGCTGTCCTGCTCGCGGCGGTCTGCCGTCAGTTCCCTGCCTCAGCCGCGCGACTATATCAATGCCTGGGAGTTGGCAGTGGCGCTCGTCTTGATGACTTTGGGAGTACTCGTGGCCGGGTTGGGCGGCCGGCTGCCGCTCGTCGCGCCCGCCTTCCGCGCGGCTGTGCCCGGCGCGCCGCCGCTCTGGCCCGTGCTTTTCATCACCATTGCCTGCGGCGCCATCTCCGGGTTCCACTCGCTCGTGTCGTCCGGCACCTCCTCGAAACAGGTGGCGCGCGAACCGGACGCGCTCTTCGTCGGCTACGGTGCCATGCTCATCGAGTCAGTCCTCGCGGTGCTGGTTATCATCGCCTGCTGCGCCGGCATCGGCATGAACTACCGGCTGCCCGACGGTTCGGTCCTTGCCGGCATTGCCGCCTGGAACCACCACTACGCCAACTGGGGCGCGGCCTCCGGCATGAATGCCAACCTCGACGCCTTCGTTACCGGCGCGGGCAACCTGCTTGCGAGCTACGGCATACCGCTGGGCGCGGCGGTCGCCATCATGGGCGTGCTCGTGGTCAGCTTTGCCGGCACGACCCTTGACACCGCCACCCGGCTCCAGCGCTACGTGGTCTCGGAACTGGCGGGCGTGGCGCGAATCAAACCAATCGCCAACAAGTGGGTAGCGACGACGATTGCGGTAGCGACCGCGGGTGCGCTGGCCTTCGCCACCGGCGCGAACGGCGCCGGCGCGCTCAAACTCTGGCCGGTCTTCGGTGCGCTCAACCAGCTACTGGCCGGGCTGGCGCTCATGGTCATCACCGTCTGGCTCCGGCCGCGCACCAGGTTCTACTGGCTGTCGCTCCTGCCCGCGCTCTTCATGCTGGTCATGACAAGCTGGGCGCTCCTCAGAGGTCTCGGCCAGTACGCGTCGGCCCGCAACTGGCTGCTCTTCTCGGTCAGCGCCGTCTGTCTGCTGCTGGAGGTCTGGATGGTCGTCGAGACCGTCATCATCTGGCTGCGACCCCCGCGGCGGACCGCCTGACCGTCGGCTCTACAGCCCGACAGCGCCCGACGCTTGACACCACCGGCAGCGCCCATAGCACAAGCCTTGTGACCTTCCCGATACCGCTGCGCGAGACCTCGGTTCCGGCCCGGGCGCTTGAGGCCGTATCCGGCCGTTCGCGTCCGTCGGTTGGCGGCCGGAGCGTAATCGAGCCGGGCGAGCGTCTGCGCAGCCCCTGTAATCCACTGCTGCCCGGTCTTGGCTTCTGCGACCCGCACGCGCGAAGGGTCCCGGACGGCCGCATCCTGGTCTACGCCACCCACGACTTCGCTGCGGAGAACCCGGACTACGAGATGCATGACTGGTGGATATGGTCTACCCGCGACCTCGAAGAATGGACGTTTGAGGGCGCGCTCCGGCCTGAGGATACCGCCATCGGACAACCCATGCGTTCATGCTGGGCCACCGATGCGCTCCTGGCCGACGGCCAATGCTGGTGGTACCTCTCCGACGGCCCGGACTGCATCCGCGTGATGCACGGCTGCAGTCCGACCGGCCCGTGGCGCGACGGTAGTCCCGGACCGCTGGTGGACCAGGGTCTCGTCTCATCCGGCGCGCGCGACCCGCACGTCTTCACCGACGACGACGGCTCGGAATGGCTGCTCTTCGGTACCTGGGACTACTACCTTGCCCGCCTTGCCGCTGACCGTGTCTCCTTCGCCTCGCCTCCGCAGCGCATAGTCATCCGCAATCCGCAGGGCCCGTACGGCCCGGGCCGGACCGACGACAAGCCATCGCTGCACCGCCACGGCGGGCAGTATCACCTGACCTGGGGTTGCTTCGCTGCCCGTTCGCGCACGCTCACCGGTCCCTGCGACTGCGACGGTTGCTTTCTCGACCTCTCGCTGGCCGAGCTGCCATTCGCCGACGCCCAGCAGTTCTTCATGGACCGCCACGGCTCGTTCTTCGTCCATGACGACCGCTGGTTCTTCATCGGTAACGACTACAGCCGACCGGGCGCGACCCCGTACTTCCGCGACAGCGTCATCGTGCCGGTCGAGTACCGCGCCGACGGCCACATCGCTCCGGCCCGGCTCGCGCGTTACTGGCGCTGACGACAGCAAAACGGCCAAAGCCGCTTGTATGTCAGACTTGGGACACGATCCGAAATCCTCGGGGGATTTCGGTCATGTCCCGCGCCCTCAAAGGGCTACAACCTCACGGTCACGCCGGCGACTGCATAGTGGAACAAGGCGAAGCCGTATACCTCGTCCACGTCCGACCCGCCTTCGAGCACCCGGTACCCGACGCGCGCGTCGACCCGGTCGCCCAGACCAATCCGCAAGGCCGCCGTCACATCCTCAGCCCGTCCCTGCGGCACGCCGAGCGCATCGCCGTCGATCACCAGCCCCGCACGCTGAGCGAACTGCCAGTCGGCCCGGAAGCTGATAATCGGCACGAACCCGGTGTTCGTTTTGCTCGCTCCCGGCAGCTCCCCATGCGCGTATCTGAGGCTGATTTCAGCATCCCTTATCTTAGCCGTCAGCCCCAGGTCCAGCCGGAACCGCCGGGCACGCACGAGCCCGTAGCGGTACGTCAGCCGGTAGGAATCGAACCGATACGACCCTCTCAGCTCACCCGATCGAGCGCCGAAGCGTTCGCCGGCGAATAGCACGTCCCGGTTCAGCATCCCGCGGGACTCGACGCGCAGCGGCGCGACCAGCACGCTGACCCAGTGCCGGTCGCCAAAGGTCTTGCTCAGCCTGACCCGATACGCGAACGCGGTCCGGGCATGGAGGTCGTCGGTCAGCGAGAAGAGCGTCCCGGTGTCACCGGGAATCCGCACGTCGTTGTACCCGCTGAACACGGGCCCGGCTTCGAGATCCACGTACCAGCGGGCAACAGCCGGCGCCACTAGCGCCAGCACCAACAAACAGGATAATCGCTTCATCCTTTGCCTCCTTATTGCACCAACAGTCTGCCTTGCGGGCCGGCCGAGTCAACCTGGCCGCTTACCGGTCAAGGTAGCGCCAACCTGGAAACACTGGACGGCGACGGCTGCGGCAAGAGGAAACAGGGTGATTGTTCGCAGGAGATTGACTCTCATCGCCGCAATTGTAGCCGTGCCACCTGAGAACCGCAGGCGATCCGAGACGCATTCGGGTATCCGGGGTTCGAGCTCATCGGCAGTAGAGCAGCCGCAGTCAAGCCCAGCCGTGAAGTCGGCGCTGTAGCTTCAGGCAGGTCCCGGGCCGTACCGCGTCAGCCACGACCTCATGGGCTCATCGGCCGGCAGCGCGGCAAGGTCCGAGTCATCTTCATACGCCGCCACGGTGATGTCGTTCATCGTCCGCGCTCGGCGGGCGCCTGTGAGCTTGTCGTGAAAGTGCAGCGGGTAGCTGTACTCGGGCGGCAGGATGCGGAAACGCCCGGGGTCAACGGACTTGTTGACGAGCGCACTCAACACTGCCTGGTGCAGGAAGATGCGGTGAAGGTCATCACGGCAGGGCCCAGACTGGAAGGCCTCGTCGGTGACCAGCAAACGGAAGCAGCCAAGCCACTCGTTCATCAGCCCGAGTCCCGGGTTGACCGCGAAGCAGTGGGTATTGTAGTATGGCCGCAGCCGCTGGCCGTCGAGCAGTGACTCCACTGAACCGCGATTGTCCCTGACGCCGACGGCGGCGTACACGTGAGTCCAGTAATCGTCGAGCGGTGCGGAACGAAGCGAACCCACATTGGCGATGTGCACCGGTCGGAACGCCGCGTCGCAGCCGGACCCCAGCACAAACAACTCCGGCGGCCTGAAAACCAGACAGCCCGGTCCCAGCCACACCATTGACTGCGTACCCCGCCGCGCCCACGCCTCGGCCTGCGCGCAGGCTGCCACCTTGGCCCCGAACGGGTAGCAGGCGAGTTACGACTCCAACTCCAGCGCGACTGTCTCTACCCCCTCCAATCTTCGGATTGCGGAACCGGACAGCGCGGCGGGTGCAAACACCAGCACGGGGCACAGCGCAAGCGGTCCCCCGAACTCGCGCAGACTGGCTATCGCAAACCGAACGCGCGGCTCAAATTCGGCCGAGCCCAGCAGTGCAACAAAGATCGTTTTCGGTTGCTGCACGAACTCAGTGTCTGTGCCTAGGCCGTCCGCGCCAGCTTGCGGCAGATGAAGGCCGCGCCGAGAGCCTCGACGAAGCTGAACGGCACGGCAATCGGCAGGATTCCAACGGGCAGGACTGCGAGGTTCCAGATCACGACCCACATCATGACGAAGCCCATGACCCACGTAAGGAACGTCGTCTGCAACAATCCGAACCGGCGCGATACGGCGAAGGCCGTCCCGGCAAGCAGGAAAGACCAGACTACCCACAACATCGCGTTAACCGGCTGAGCAGGAAACACCAGCCCCATGCCACGGTAGTGCTCCTGCCAGTGCGCCGAGAACAGCACCTGGTTCCGCACGAACTCACACAGGTTAACCCAGACTCCGGCCAACATCACCGCCAGCACCGGCCTTCTCGTACCTGACCTCTCGCTACTCACATTCTCCTCCTTGCCGATTGTTCCGTATCCACGCCCTGGGATTCCGGGTAGATGACATGCGACTGCAACATTGACGGGATTGTATGCCACGCCGCCATGCAGGTCAAGGCAAGTGCGGGCCTCGGACCGGCAGGAACTGGGTCCGGTCAAACGCAACTTGACTCAGCCGCGCCGCGTCCTATCTTCTGCAGACTGCTGGCAGCACCAGAGGAGGACATGTGTTTGACCGATTGGAGAAGATGCTCGGACTGGTGCAGGCCGACTATGCCGACCTGCGCTACGAGCTGGCGCGCGAGACGAATATCGACTTCAGCGGCCGCGAGCTGACCGGGCTGTCGGCCAGCTCGACCGACGGCTTTGTCTGGCGCGTGCTGAAGAACGACGGCTGGTCCCAGGTTTCTTTCACCAAGCCCGAGGACGCGGAAAGAGCAGCCCGCTCGGCCGTGGAGAACGCGGAACTGCTGGCCCGCGGCGGAGCACGGCCGGTGCGGTTGGCGCCGGCGCCCGCGCCAAAGGACGAGGTCCATCCGAAGCTGAACGAAGATCCGCGTACTGTCCCGGTCGAGGCAAAGCTGGAGTTGCTACGCCGGTACAAGGACATCGCGCTTGACCATCCTAAGGTGGCAACGGCCCAGGCCCGGTACTGGGACCTGACCCGCGACAAGTACTTCGTCTCGACCGAGGGCGCGCGGCTGCGCGAGGAACTGGTCACAGCAAGGATCAACGGAGAGATTGTCGCCATGGAAGGAAATCTGACGCAGCGGGTGCGGTTCGGGTTCGGAGGCAGCGACGGACTAGCGCGACTGCGCGGCCGCGAAGCCGAGATGGCCGAACGGGTGAAGATCTGCGTCGACCTGCTTGGGGCCGAGCCGGTCAAAGGTGGCGAGTACCGGGTTGTGCTCGACCAGTCGATGGCCGGCGTGTTCACGCACGAGGCGTTCGGCCACTTCTCCGAGGCGGACATCATTGAGGATAGCCCGACGATGCGCGAGAAGATGCGCATCGGGACCAAGCTGGGCAGCGACGTGCTTTCGATAACCGACGACCCGACCCGACCGAGCCAGCTCGGGTTCTACCGGTATGACGACGAGGGCGTGGCGGCGCGCCCGGTGGCGTTGATGAAAGACGGGGTGCTCAGCGGCCGGCTCCACTCGCGCCGGACCGCCACCGAGTTCGACGAGCCGGTCACCGGCCACTGCGTGGCCCAGGACTACCGCTACGCGCCCATCATCCGGATGGGCTGCATCTTCATCGAGCCGCGCGACAAGACAAAGCAGGAACTGCTGGAGCAGCTCGGCGACGGGCTGTACCTCTGCAACCACATGGGCGGAGCGACCAGCGGCGAGAACTTCACCTTCGGGGCCCAGTTCGGGTTCGAAGTGAAAAACGGCAAACCGGGCCGGATGCTCCGTGATATCAACATCTCGGGTAACCTCTACGCGACGATGAAGAACTTGAGCGCGGTCGGCAATGATCTGATCCTGAGCGAGATCGGTGGCTGCGGCAAGTACCAGATGAACTACCGGTCCTGCAATGGCGGGCCGCACGTGCTGGTCGATAGCCTGGTAGTAGGAGGCAGATAATGGAACGCCTGCTGGAAATCGCCCGCAAGCAAGCCGATGCCGTGACCGTGCTCGGCATCAGCTCTGCGGCCGACAACGTCATGTTCGACAACGCCCGGCTCAAGAGCGCGGATAGCCATCTGAACTCGGGCACGGCCCTGACCGTGGTGAAAGACGGCAAGCAGGGTTTCGCCTTCACGCGCAACCTCATCGACCGCGAAGGCCTCGTGCAGGACGCACTGGCGGCGCTGGCCGGCGGCGTCGAATCGGCCGGCGACCTGCCACAGCCGGTGAAGCTCCCGCAGCTCGATACTGCTGCGGAGCAGGTCGGCGGCAACTCGCTGCTGGTCGACGAGTGTCGCCGGATGACCGACTACCTGTCGAGCCGCGTCAAGGGCCAGGTAAGCGTCGCGGCGAGCCGCATGACAGACGAGCAGCGCGTGCTCACGAGCACCGGGGTGGATGCACGCTGCCTTTCGACGAACTGCGGCGCCCATGCCGCCGTGCACTATCCGGGCACGCACGCGAGCATCGCCCGGGGGTTCTCGGCCAAGGCGTTCACGCCGTTTCCCGAGCAAGACCTCCGGTTCATCGCCGACACCTACAACGCCTCGGGGAAGGAAGTCAAAGCCGTGTCCGGCCGGATCCCTGTGCTCTTCCTCCCCTTCTCAGTGTGGGCGTTCGTCTGGCGTCTGGGAGAGGCAACCGATGCCAAGAACGCGTACGAGAAAGTGTCACCCCTGGTCGGTCGAATTGGCGAGCAGGTGTTGAGCGAGAAACTCACGCTCAAGGACGAACCGCTGAACGACAGCCTGCCCGGGGCGCGCGCGCTCGATGACGAGGGCACGCCCTGCCGGGGCTTGATGCTGTTCGAGCGCGGGGTGCTGAGAGCGTTCTACAACGACCGGTTCTACGCCCACAAGACCGGGACCGAGCCGACCGGTCACGGGTGGCGCGGCGACGTCACGTCGCGGCCCGAGCCGTCGCTTGCGCATCTGACGATGGTCCCGGGCGAACGCTCGCTCGAGCAGATGTTGAAGCTGATGGGCCGCGGCGTGATTGCGGTGATGCCACTGGGCGCGCATTCGGGTAACCGGCTCCACGGCGACTACTCAATCGGGCTCGCGCCCGGGCTCTGGGTCGAGGACGGCGCGATCGTCGGCATGGTCAAGGACTCGCTGGTCACGGGCAATGTCTATGATGACCTGAAGAAAGTCATCGCGGTCGAGGACCGGGCGCACAACGCACCGATGGGCCGGCTCCCGTCTCTGCTGCTCGACGACATCAGCTTCACGACCCGCACCTAGCCGGCGTCCGTGAGAAGCGAGGGGCGGCTCACGCCGCCCCTCGCCGCGTCATCGAACAAGGAACCTGGCTATCCGCTCCCGGCGTGCAGCTCACGGCCTGCCGCTCGTTCGGCGGACTCGTTCATCGTCCATCTTTCCCCGACGCACTATCCGAGAGGGACCGCCGACGCGAACCAACGATGTACGCACTGCCGCGGATGCCAATCAACGATATACGAAGTAACGATGTACGAACTCGGTAATCATCCCGCCGTGTCAGTGATTGCTTGCTGTACCGCTGGATTCCCGGGAATATTCAACTTCCTGAATGTGCACTATAATACACATTCCGCCTCCAGCCAGTTTCCGGCCTAAGTCCTCTGTCCTAAATCCTCTATCCTCTCTCTTCGCTCAACCCCCTCCTATGCCTACCCCATAGCTTACCGCACTGCTTTCCAGGTCACGTGCCAGGGAGTCTCCCGAGCAACGATGGAGGCCACTTGCTCAACTACTTCCACCGCTACTTCATCCGCTACATCCCGGGCAACAAGGTCAGCTCCTTGCCCGATTCCTTGCCGAATAGCATTCACGGTTCTCTCCCAAGTGCAATCCTGAGTCCCAGTCCACATTCCTCTCCAGACTCCTTCCCGGATTCCTTCACAGGTAACCTCGCAACCAACTTGCCGAGTTTCTTGGAGAGGAATCAGGAAAGTCCCGACGTGCGCCGCGGTCAGAGCCAGGCGGCACCGGACTCCGCCGGCCCGGGGCCGGGATGGTCGGCAGCGAGGGGCAGTAGTCTCGAAGCGCTACCGTTGGATAGGCCTTGGACCATGCCGGGACTTCTGCCGCGTGGTGAACGCGGGTTCGCCGAGTTTACTTCTCGGGCGTCGAAGGGTCTTTGGAGTCGAGAAACCCCTGTGCGGCAAGCGTACCGGCAGCAGTCGGCCGGCCTTTGAGAATCCACTCGAAGGCAACCCCGATTGCGGCCCCGACGAAAGGCCCAACCAGGTAGATCCAGGTAGTAGCGAAGTCTCCTCGGACAATGTCCGGCGCCAGCGATCGCACCGGATTCATCGAAGCACCGCTCACGGACGCGGCCAGAATACCGGCCAGGGCGATGTACCCGCCCACGGCTATCGCGCCGTTGGTGCCGATGTTACGGGCACCGGAAGCCGTGCCGAGGATGACGTTCACCAGCCCGGCAGTCAGCAGCACTTCCATGGCCAAGGCCCGCAAGGGCCCGATGCCGTATCCGGGCAGAGTCGCGCCGAGGGCGCCGGCGGTCCCGAACATTGCCCGAAGAAAAAACGCAGCAAGGATACCGCCGAGCAACTGGGCCAGGAGGTAGCCCGGCACGCGGCGCCACGGGAAGTTGCGCCGTATCGCGAACGCCAGCGTCACCGCCGGGTTCAGGTGCGCGCCGCTCACCGCGCCCATGGTGTAGATTATCGCCATCACCATGATGCCGGGGGCGACTGCCAGCGCAGCCCATCCCGGAGTGATTGCGGTCTTGGCCGCTACTACGACGCTTCCGGCAGCAACAAGCACCAGCAGGAACGTGCCCCAGGTCTCGGCAAACAGGCGCCGCCATTCGAGAGCTGCGTTCAGGAAGTCGGGCGGCGACTCCTTCCTGACCATTCGCTGCTGCTCAGCAGTCCGAGCCAGACTTTCCTGATAGACCTCGGCGTCCGTCGCTGATTTCTGGAGCATCGGTTCACCTCCTGTTACACGGCCCGGCGCCTCCGTGGTCATGCCGGGGTCACTCTTTCGGCGCGTCGCGGTCATCCTGCCCCAGGTCGCGCACGGCGCGATAGACACTGAAGAACGCCGCCCCCATCCCCAGGATCGAGAACAGCACCGTGAGCCAGGGCCCGGTGTGCAGCTCGCGGTCAAGCAGGAACCCGATGCCGAATCCGACCAGTACCGAAAAGGCCATCTGCAGACCCAGGGCCGAATACCGCAGGGCCGAAGTCAGCAGATTCGGGGGCGGCCCGGATGGAACGCCGGACTTCTTCATTGCACTGCTGCCGCCGCGAGCCGGGAGCGTCGGCGGTCCATGAACCGGTAGTACCGCACCTTGACGAAATCGATTATGATGAGCCAGACAAAGGCATAGGCCCAGACGATGCCGGCGTTCTGCCAGCCCATGGCGGGCAGGAGGATACCGTAGACCGTAATCAGGGTAGCGACCGCCTGGGTGCCGATGACCGCGCCCAGGAGCACCCACGCCGGTCGCACCGACCAGAACGGACCGCGGGTGCGGGCGGCGAAGAGAACGGTATGCCCCGCAACCGCGAGTTTGAGGTAGATGAACGATTGGAGCACGTCCGGACCCAGGTGGAGCACCAGCCGGGCAAAGACGAGCAGCAGGAATGATGAGGCGACACCAACCAGTCCCATGATACTGGCCGCACCGAGCAGGGTCGTCATGTCCCACGACTCGGGCCGTTTATTGTAGCGCACCCGGTCATAGGCGATGGTGATTATCGGCAGGTCGTTCAGGATGGCGAGAAGGACAATCATCAGCGCGGTGATCGGGTACACACGGAAGACGATGATTGACAGGGTGATGAACAGGAGGACGCGGATGGTTTCGGTAATGCGGTAGGTCGCGTAGTTCTGCATCCGCTGGAAGACCCGGCGGCTCTGCTGGAGGGCGTCGATGATAACCGACAGCGACGTCCGCGTCAGGACGATGTCGGCGGCGGCCCGGGCCGCGTCGGTCGCGCCCGAAACCGCAATGCCGGCGTCGGCCTTCTTCAGGGCCGGCGCGTCGTTGACGCCGTCGCCGGTCATGCCGACGATGTGGCCCTTCTTCTGGAGCAGGTCGACGATGCGGTACTTATGCTCGGGGAAGACCTGGGCGAAGCCGTCGGCTTTCTCAATCACATCGGTCGCCTTGTCGTCCGGAGTGTCCATGAAGGCGTCGGCCGGCGCGACATTCTTACCCAGCCCGACTTCCCCGGCAATCTGCCTGGCAATCGCCAGGTGGTCGCCGGTCACCATCTTCACTCCTACGCCCATCTCCCCTGCGTCCTTGATTGTCTCGGCCGAATCATCGCGCGGCGGGTCCTCCAGTGCCAGCAACCCGAGTAGCTGCCACTGTTCATTCTCGTCGGTTCGAGCCACGGCCAGAGTCCGAAATCCGTGGCCGGCGAACTCATCCGTCACCTTGTCCGCCCACTCCTTGAACTGGCCCGGGTCCTTGAGCAGTCCGATGATAACCTGGGGCGCGCCTTTGGTGGTCTTGAACTCCTTGCCGTCCGGGTCCTTTGCGCGCGCTTCGGTCCGCTTGATTGCCGGGTCGAACGGAGTGAACTTCAACACCTGGTACTTGTCCAATTCAGTCCCGGCCTCTGGTTCCTCCGTGGTCTTCTTCAGCACCGCTAGGTCAATGGTGTCTTTGTCCTCCTTGCGCGAGGCAAGCGAACCCGCCAGGAGCAGTTCCCCGGCCTTGACGCCCTCAGCCGGTTCCACGCGGGCAACGGCAATCTGGTTCTGCGTGATCGTGCCGGTCTTGTCCGCGCAGAGCACGTCCACGCCGGCCATCTCCTCGACCGCGGCCAGCCGACTGACAATCGCCTCCTTCTTCGCCAGCGCGATGGCGCCGATGGCCATCGTCACCGACAGGACCGCGGGCAGGGCCGCCGGAATCGCGGCCACGGTCAGGACCAGGGCGAACTGGAGCGTGTGGGCGAACGACTGGTGGCGCAGCAGCGCGAACGCGAAGATGATGACCACCATCACGGCCGCCAGCGCGATCAGGTAGTTGCCGATGCGGACGACGGCCTGCTGGAAATGGCTGCGGCGCTTGGCCTTGCCGGCCAGCTGAGTCGTCTTGCCGAAGAAAGTGGCGAGCCCGGTCGCCACGACCAGGCAGTCCATTTCGCCCTTGCGCACGATCGCGCCCGAATAGCCGACGTCGCCGGCGTGCTTCTCGACCGGGAGCGACTCTCCGGTCAGGGCTGACTCGTCGGCCTCCAGGTAGTCACCCTCAAGCAGTTTGACGTCGGCCGGGATGATGTCGCCGAGCCGGACCCGGACGATGTCGCCCGGCACGAGCGCGCCGGCCGGCACGTCGGTCCACTTCCCGTCGCGCTTCACCCGCGCCTTCAGCGCCAGCCTCTTCTTCAGCTGCTCGATGGCATTCCCGGCGCTGTACTCCTGCCAGAACCCGACGACGGCGTTGACCAAAAGGAGGGCGAGGATTATCCAGAAGTCCGGCCAGTGACCGATGATCGCCGAGATGATTACCGCAGCCTCAATCATCCAGGCGATGGGATTCCAGAAGTACTTAAGGAACTTCAGAACCGGGTCCTGCTTCTTCTCCGGTATCTCGTTCGGGCCGAACTGGCTGAGTCGCTTCCTGACCTCGTCGGCTGACAGGCCTCTCTCACTGCTCGCGAGGCGGGACAGGAGTTCCACCCCCTCGGCGCTCTTCGCCTCATCGGCTGCTATGGCGGTCAAAAACATCATCTACCTCCCTTTCACTCTTGGACGCCGGCGTAACCGAACGGTGTCAGTGCTACGCACCAGGACGGGGCGTGCCCTGGGCCTCCGCAACACCCAGCCCGCCGACGGCACCGGCCCATACCTGTCTAGAGCTCCACCGTCTGGTTCAGGCCCGGCATCAGCACGTTCGAACCGGCAATCTTGGCGGCGAACGCTTTCATGGCCTGGTCTTCGCCGTGCACGAGAATCGTCGTGCCGGCGTTGGTCATGGCCTGCCAGGCAAGGAGTTCGGCCTGATCGGCGTGGGCGGAAAACCCGCCGATCGTGTGGACTTGCGACTGGACCGGGACCTCGTCACCGAACAGACGCACCTGCTTGGCGCCGTCGATGATGAGTCGTGCCAGCGTGCCGTTGGCCGCATACCCGACGAAGAGGACGCTTGCCTCCTTGCGACCGAGGTTGTTGCGCAGATGATGGCGCACGCGCCCGCCCGTACACATGCCGGACCCGGCCATGATGACCGCCCCGCCGGTGACGCTGTTGATCGCCTTGGAGTCAGCTCCCTCGCGGGTGAATTGAAGATCGGGCAGTTGAAATGGATCGCGTCCCGACGCGAAGAAGCTCTTGAGCTGGGTGTTGTAGCACTCGGGATGATGCTCGAAGATCTGAGTTGCCGAAATTGCCATCGGTGAATCAAGGAACACCTTGACCGAAGCCGGCACCCGGCCCTGCTCCTGGCCTTCGCGCAGGAAATAGAGCAACTCCTGCGCGCGTTCAAGTGCAAATGTCGGGATGACGACATTGCCGCCACGTTCGAACGTGTCACTGACAACGCTGTAGAGCTCATCAATCGAGGCCGCGAGCGACTTGTGCCGGCGGTCGCCGTAGGTCGTCTCCATCACCGCGACGTCCACCGCGACCGACTCCGGGTCACGCAACAGTGGCCGCCCGGCGTTGCCGATATCCCCGGAGAAGAGCACCCGGCGGTGCGTGCCCTGGTCCTGGAGTTCGAGCAGCACGCCGGCCGAACCGAGAATGTGGCCGGCATCGAGGAACGTCGCCCGTATACCGGGAAACAAGTCCAGCGGTTGCCGGTAAACTGCACCGCGTCCGAAGTACTCAAGGCTGTTCAAGGCGTCGAGCGTGCCGTACAGCGCGACCTCCTCACCGGGACCGGACCGCTTCGCATGCCGGGAGCGGTAGCGCGCCTCTTCTTCATGCAGATGGGCCGAGTCAAGCAGGACCAGCCGGATCAGTTCCCGGGAGGCGGCGGTCGTTACGACCTCACCGTGGAACCCCCGCTTGACAAGCAGCGGCAACCTGCCGCAGTGATCAAGATGGGCATGAGTCAGAAGCACAAGGTCAATTGCCGCCGGGTCAAAACCGAAGGGTTCGCTGTTGTCTTCGGAAAGGTCCCTCCCGCCCTGGTACATGCCGCAGTCAACGAGGATGCGGCGGCCGGCGCACTCAACCAAGTGGCAGGAACCGGTCACGTCCCGGTCGGCACCATGGAAGGAGATCTTCATGACGACACCACTGACAACGGCTGCCCGTTTGCCTCGTACCAACGAAGGATGCCGTCCCATATCTCCTCGGCTGTCTCCGCGTACCAGAAGAGATCCCGGTCCTCGGGGTCGATCACTCCCTCCGCGACAAGGAAGTCGATGCTAATCGCCTGGCGCCAGTATTCTTCCCCGGCCAACACAATCGGGAGCGGCTTGATCGTGCGGGTCTGCACGAGAGTCAGTGCTTCGAACAACTCGTCGAACGTCCCGTACCCGCCGGGAAAAGCCACCAGCGCCTTGGCTCTCATCATGAAGTGCATCTTGCGCAGGGCGAAATAGTGGAAGCTGAAGCAAAGCCCGGGCGTGACGTACGGATTCGGGTACTGCTCGTGGGGCAGACGGATGTTCAGGCCGACCGTCTTTGCCCCCGCATCGCTCGCCCCGCGGTTTGCGGCCTCCATGATCCCCGGCCCGCCGCCGGTCATGACGACCAGGTCGCGGATTCCGAGGTCCGGTCCGCTGCGTCCGACCAGGCGGCCGAATTCGCGCGCAACATCATAGTAATGGCTCTTGGCGAGCAGGCGCTCCACCACCGCGATGCGGCGTGCGATGTCGGCGTTGGCCGGTTCGCTCGCCTGGGCCGCCTGCAGCGACGTCAGTTCGCGCCGGGTGGCAGCCGTCTCCCGGATGCGGGTCCCGCCGAAGACGACAATCGTCTGCCGGATCGCGTGCTGTTCCATCAACGTCTCGGGCTTGAGATAGTCGAGCTGCAACCGCGGGCCCCGGGCCTCACTGCTGCTCAGAAACTCGACGTCCTCATCCGCCAGCCGGTAGCTGGAGCTTCCCAGTATCGCCTTGACTCTCTTCTCCGCCTCGGGATCCTCGGCCGCCGATTTGGGCTGCTGCCAGGGCAGCGGTTCGTGGCGCTCGGTCGGATGCGGCGGCGGCGGCACTCGCCGGGGCTTGGCTGACTTGGACATCGGAACCTCGCTTTCTCGGTCGTTGGAATCACTCATGCCGGGACGCCCCACTTCCAGTTGCGGACCTCGGGCAGATCCTGGCCGTGCGCTGTAATGTGCTGCCGGTGCTCGACGAGCTTCACCCGAAGCCACTCCTGCAGCTCGGCGCCCTTCTCGCCGGCCTGCCGGAGCAGACAGAGGACGTGGATGGCCAGATGGAAACGGTCCAGCCGGTTCAGCACCGTCATGTCGAAGGGAGTCGTGATGGTGCCCTCCTCCTTGTAGCCATGGACGTGGATGTTCTCGTGGTTGGTGCGGCGATAGGTAAGCTGGTGAACCACCCAGGGGTAGGCGTGAAAAGCGAAAACGACCGGTTTGTCCCGGGTGAAGAGCAAGTCAAACTCAGCGTCGCTCAGTCCGTGCGGATGCACGCTCTCCGGCTGCAGTTTCATCAGGTCGACCACGTTGACCACCCGGATTCTCAGATCGGGCAGCTCACGCCGCAGCAGCGAAACCGCGGCCAGCGTCTCCAGCGTCGGCACGTCGCCGCAGCACCCCATCACGATATCGGGCTCTCCCCGGTCGTTGCTCGCCCAGTCCCAGACGCCGATGCCACGAGCGCAGTGGTCTACTGCTTCGGCCACAGTCAGCCACTGCGGGGCCGGGTGTTTGCCCGCGACCACGACGTTGACGTAGTGGCGGCTGCGCAGGCAGTGGTCCATCACCGAAAGCAGACAGTTCGCGTCCGGTGGGAAGTACGCGCGAACCACCTCTGGCTTCTTGTTCAGGACGAGGTTGATGAACCCGGGGTCCTGGTGGGTGAACCCGTTGTGGTCCTGGCGCCAGACGTGCGAGGCCAGCAGGTAATTGAGCGAGGCCATCTTCTTCCGCCAGGGCAGTCGGCCGGTCACCTCCAGCCACTTCGCGTGCTGGTTGAACATCGAATCGACGATGTGGATGAACGCCTCGTAGCTGTTCAGTACCCCATGGCGCCCGGTCAGCAGGTAGCCCTCGAGCCAGCCCTCGCACTGGTGCTCGCTCAGCACCTCCATCACCCGCCCGGTTGGAGCGAGTGACTCATCGCCGGTAACGGTCTCACCCTCCCATTGCCGGTTCGTCGCCTGAAATACCGGATTGAGTCGGTTGGAGAGCGTCTCGTCCGGACCGAACAGGCGGAAGTTCCTCTGCTCCTTGTTCAGCTCAATCACGTCGCGCAGGAATCGCCCCAGCACCTGCGTGTCGCCGCTGCCGTGGACTCCCCGGTCGGTCACCTCGACCGCATAACCGCGGAAGTCCGGCAGCCGCAAGTCCCGCAGCAGTCGCCCACCGTTGGCGTGCGGGTTCGCACCCATCCGCCGTTCGCCTTCGGGCGCCAACGCGGCCAGTTCGGGTCGCAGTCTGCCCTGGTCGTCAAACAGCTCCTCGGGCCGGTAGCTCCGCAGCCACTCCTCGAGCAATTTCAGGTGGCCCTGGTTCGACGCCGCGTCGGCCAGCGGCACCTGGTGAGCGCGAAAAGTCCCCTCAATCTGCTGCCCATCGACTACCTTTGGCCCGGTCCACCCCTTAGGAGATATCAGGACAACCATCGGCCAGCGCGGCCGCTCGTGCCTGCCGCTAACCCGGGCGTCCTCCTGAATCTCCCTGATGCGCTCTACCACGCGGTCAAGCGTTGCGGCCATCGCTTCGTGCATCGGCTCGGGTTCGCGACCTTCGACTATGTGCGGCTCCCAGCCGTACCCGCGCAGCAACTGCAGGAGCTCCTCGCGCGGGATTCGGGCGAGGATGGTCGGGTTGGATATCTTGTACCCGTTCAGGTGAAGTATCGGCAGCACCGCGCCGTCCTTCGCCGCATTGAGGAACTTGTTCGAATGCCACGCGGTCGCCATCGGCCCGGTCTCGGCCTCGCCGTCGCCGACGACGCAGGCGACGGTGAGCCCGGAATTATCGAACGCAGCCCCGAACGCGTGGCTGAGCGAATAACCCAGCTCGCCGCCCTCGTGGATTGACCCCGGACACTCGGGCGACGCGTGGCTCGGTATCCCGCCCGGAAACGAAAACTGGGTGAAGAGCTTCTTCAGGCCGGCCTCATCGCGGCTCACCTCGGGATAGACCTCACTGTAGGTCCCCTCAAGGTAGACGTTGGCAACGACCGCGGCTCCGCCGTGACCCGGCCCACAGACGTATATCATGCTGAGGTCGTACCTCTTGATGACCCGGTTCAGGTGCGCGTAGATGAAGTTCTGGCCTGGCGTCGTGCCCCAGTGCCCGAGCAGCAGCGCCTTGATGTCGGACAGCGCAAGCGGCCGCTTGAGCAGCGGATTGTCCCGGAGATAAATCTGGCCGACCGTCAGGTAATTGGCGGCGCGCCAGTAGGCGTCAATCCTGCGCAGCTCTTCCGGTGACAACGTGGCTGACTTCATTCGGACCCTCCTGCGCCCGGGCTTGGGACACGATCCGGATTGTCGGACATTCCGGTCATGTCCCCGCCCGCCAGACCGAGCGTGCGGATGACCAGCTTGGCAATCATGTACTCCTCATCCGTATGGATGACGCGGACCGAAACCCTGCTGTCGGCAGCAGAGATCACAGTGTCGCTAGCGGCATTCTGCTTCGGGTCGAGCCTGACTCCCAGAAACTCCAGTCCCCCGCAGATGCGGGCGCGGATCGTAGATGCGTTCTCGCCGATGCCGCCGGAGAACACCAGCGTATCCAGTCCGCCCAGCGCGGCAGCGAATGCGCCAATCCACTTCTTCACCTGGTAGCAGAAGAGTGCTATCGCCTCCGCCGCCGGCACGTCCTTTTCTTCGCGGACGAGCAGGTCGCGGACGTCGGAGTTCGTCTCCGAGATGCCGAGCAGCCCGGACTCGAAGCTGACCATGTGGTTGAGCTGCTTCGCATCCAGGCCTTCGGTGCGCGCAAGGTAGAACATAAGCCCGGGGTCGAGGTCGCCGGACCGCGAACTCATCGGCACGCCGCCGGTCGGCGTGAACCCCATGCTTGTGTCAACCGGCTTACCGTGATGCACCGCGGCCAGGCTCGCGCCATTGCCGAGATGGGCAAGCACGACCCGTCCTTCTGCCACATCTCTGCCGTCGAGCCGTTCGAGCTCCTCTAGCAGATAGGCGTACGACAGGCCGTGGAATCCGTACCGCCGCACTCCCCTCGCTTCGAAGCGGCGCGGAATCGGCAGCAGCCGGGCAACTCGCGGCAAGTCATGGTGAAAGGCCGTGTCAAAGCAGGCCACCTGGGGCAGGTCGGGAAACCGCCGGTGGAATGCTTCTGCCAGGAGTGTCTCCTCCGGCAGGTGCTCAGGGTCGAACGGACTCAGCCAGTGGAACTCTTCGAGCACCGTCGCCGTGATCCGCTCCGGCCCGCCGTGGTTCGGCCCGCCGTGGACGATACGGTGCCCAACCGCGTCAAACCCATCGCGTCCGACTTGCTCCTCGACCCAGTCCATCAGCACGCCTGCCGCCGCAGTGTGGTCCGGCGCTTCAACGGGCCGCGAGATGTTGTCGGCCTCCTGCCCGCCGCTCACGCGCATCCTTGCTCCGGGTTGCCCGATGCGCTCAATCTCGCCGCCGAGCACGCGCCTGATTCCTGGATCATTGCCAGCCGACCAGACCTGGCTTGGGACACGATCCGAAACCTCCGAACCGGTTTCGGTCATGTCCCCGCCCACGGCGGAGACCTCTTCGTGCTTTCGTGCCTTCGTGGCTTCATTGTTCGTTCCGGGGCCGGGCTCGCCCCCGCCGGCAAACAAGGCGAACTTGATGCTCGAAGACCCGCCGTTGACGGCGAGGACTCGCGCTCCGGCCGAGCTCATGCTGGTTCCACTCCCCTGACAATCTCCACGAAGCGCCCCACCTGCCGGCTCATCTTTCGCTTTGTCTCTGCCTCTACCTTTGCCTCTACCTCTCCCGCCGCTCCAACTCCGCGACCTTGGCGAGGCGACGGCGGTGACGCTCGGCCCCGCTGAACCGCGCGGCGAGGAACGTCCTGACCAGCTCCCAGGCCAACGCCTCGCCCACTACGCGCCCACCCAGGCAGATGATGTTCATGTCGTCGTCCTCGACCCCTTGCCGCGCGGAGAATGCCTCGTGAATCATGCCCGCGCGCACGCCCGGCACCTTGTTGGCCGCGATGCAGGCACCGACGCCGCTGCCGCAGATGGCCACGCCGCGCTCCACGTCCCCGGCCGCGACAGCCCGGGCCAGCGGCACCACATAGTCCGGGTAGTCATCGCCCGGTTCCGCCTGCAGATCGCCGAAATCGGCCACCTCGTACCCGGCCTTCGACAACATCCCGACCAGGTACAGCTTCAGCTCGTATCCGCCGTGGTCCGAGGCGATACCGATGCGCATCGCTGCGCTCTTGTCCTTCGGCTGCATGGTCAGAGGAGATTCTATAGCCGCTACGCTCTCACATCAACTGACGCGCCGCCGCAGTCGAAGCGAGGCGCGAGTTCGACGCACCACCCGACTCCCGCGCCTCGCCGTCCGACCGACGCCGGAGCGGCCATCCGTCAGCGTACTCGACGGGTTGCTCTTCCTTGTAGTCCGGAGACAGGAAGACCTTGGGGTCGCGAAAGAACCGCTCCCCAAGGTCAACCACCAATGCGGGAGGAGAAGCTCCCTTGGAGGCTCCAGGATATTCTCCGGCAGAACGAAATCAAGCCTTCGTCGAACCGCGACGAGGGCCGGCTCAAAGCGCCGGGCAAGGAACGGGGCAAGCAGCTTGCCCAAGAGCCTGCCGGAGAACTCGCCGGGGAACTCGGCGAGCAGTCTGGCAGAGCGCCTGCCGATGAGCCGGGCAGAGAGCTGGGTAGAGGCCTCGCCAGGGAGCCGGGTGAGGAACTCGCCCCGTAA
>Ga0163209_1000209_pt1 | contig 24256 bp, 22 predicted proteins | sample Kivu_160m_FD_113538 | JGI IMG/M metagenome (GOLD analysis project Ga0163209, IMG submission 113538) | Freshwater microbial communities from Lake Kivu, Western Province, Rwanda to study Microbial Dark Matter (Phase II) - Kivu_160m | ecosystem: Environmental > Aquatic > Freshwater > Lake ...
TCTCAAGGTTATATGCACGGTGACCCCGGCTACCATCGCTATTTTGCCTTTATGTCTCTTTTTACCGCCTGCATGTTGGGCCTGGTTATGGCTGATAACCTTGTTTTTCTTTTTCTCTTCTGGGAAGGTGTCGGTTTAGGCTCTTATCTTCTCATCGGTTTTTGGTTTCATCGGCCTTCTGCTGCCAATGCAGCCAAGAAGGCTTTCATAGTTACCCGCTTTGGTGACTTCGGTTTTCTAGCGGCTATACTTTTGCTTTTCTACCATACGAGAACCTTCGATATTGAGCAGCTGCATGGCTTAGCTGTCGCTGGAACTCTGGCTGGGACAACTTTAACTTGGGCGGCCATCGGTGTTTTCTCGGGTGCTGCAGGTAAATCAGCGCAGTTCCCCTTGCACGTCTGGTTGCCTGATGCCATGGAAGGCCCGACACCGGTCAGTGCCCTCATACATGCGGCAACGATGGTGGCTGCCGGAGTGTTCTTGGTAGCTCGTCTTTTCCCACTGTTTGAGCATTCCCAGGTAGCTTTAACTACAGTAGCAATCATCGGCGGTTTTACAGCTATTTTTGCTGCCAGTATGGGGCTGGTGATGACCGACATCAAGCGTGTCTTGGCGTATTCCACGATAAGCCAGCTAGGCTACATGATGCTGGGTCTGGGTGTTGGTGGTGTTGCCGTCGGCATCTTTCACTTGTTCAATCATGCTTTCTTCAAAGCACTCCTGTTTCTTGGTGCCGGCAGTGTCAACCATAGCACGGGAACTTTTGACATGCGGGAGATGGGTGGCTTGCGCAAGGCAATGCCATGGACTTATGTTACCTTCCTCATTGCTTCATTGAGTATTGCTGGTATCTGGCCGCTTTCTGGTTTCTGGAGCAAAGATGAAATCCTGGCATACTCCTTCACCAATAATCCGATACTGTTCTACCTAGCCATGATTACCGTATTTATGACGGCTTTCTATATGTTCCGAGCCGTATTCCTTACTTTTGGTGGCGAGTACCGAGGTGGAGCCGTCTCAAGCCACAGCGGGCATGGAGGCGGAAAGCTTCATGAATCACCGGTGGTAATGGTTGTTCCTATGGTCATTCTGGCTGTTTTGTCGGTTGTTTCTGGATGGCTCAATGTTACCGGCTCATTCGGCCAGTTTCTAGGTCATGGTGGAAATGGTGAAGTGCCTAGTTTTCTTGCAGGTTTCTTCGGTATGCTGGCACGTCCGTTGCCTTTAATAGCGCTGCTGGTGGCTGGTTTAGGCATTTTCCTGGCTTATGCCATGTACAGTGCTAAGTGGCTGTCGGCTGAAGCTGTGGGCAAGGTTTTTAAACCTTTTTACAACCTGTTTTATAGAAAATACTGGTTTGATGAGCTTTATGAGAGAGTGATTGTGGCCAGGGTTCTGGTTGACGGGATTTTTGCGGCGCTCAGCGTCTTTGACTCCCGTGTTGTTGATGGTGCGGTGAACGGTGTCGCTAGCGGCACTGCTGAGGCAAGTGGAGTTATGCGGCGGGCGCAGACAGGGCAGTTGCAGGCCTATGGCATAGCTATTGCCATAGGTGTGATAGCAATCGCAGTCTGTTTTTATCTATTTGGTTGAGATAAAGGAGAGTGTTTAGAGGTTCCTATGTCATTCTGAGCAAAGCGAAGAATCTGGAGACCTTTCGCTGTCGCTCAGGGTGACAAGTGAATATGAGGTAAATGGACTTGGGTTTCAATTATCTAACGACTATAGTCTTCCTCCCGGTAGTCGGGCTTGTAATTATTGCCTTATTGCCTAAGCCACAGCCAAGGACGATAAAGCTTGTAGCTCTGGTCTTCACCTTGGCTTCTTTTGCCTTGTCACTGGTCGTCTTCTGTCTTTTCGACCGTTCTGCCGGTGCTATTGGGCAAATTCAGTTTGAGGAAAAGCTCCCCTGGATATCGGCAATCAATGCTTTCTACCATCTTGGTGTTGATGGCCTAAGCTTGCCTCTGGTGATACTGATGACTTTCCTTGGCGTCTTGGCGGTGCTGGTGTCATGGAATATTAAATTGAGGCCCAAAGAATATTTCATCTGGTTGTTGCTCTTGGAAACGAGCATACTGGGAGTCTTTTGTTCTTTAGACCTTGTTTTGTTCTTCCTTTTCTGGGAATTAGAGCTTATCCCAATGTATTTCCTTATTTCAATCTGGGGCAGCGGCCGAAAAGAGTATTCAGCTATCAAGTACGTGATATATACCTTGGTCGGCAGCGCCATGATGTTGGCTGGCATTTTAAGCATTTATTTCACCACTGGCAGCCTGAATATGATGGAGTTGGCAGGTCTGGCTGCAGCTAGACCATTTATCCCGTTGGCGGCCATGTTCTTCTTGTTGCTGGTTGGTTTTGCCATTAAGCTGCCGGTGGTTCCGTTGCATACCTGGCTGCCTGATGCCCATACGGATGCTCCAACGGCGGTGAGCGTGATTCTAGCCGGGGCGTTGCTGAAGATGGGTGGCTATGGGATGATCCGGCTTTGCGTAACCATTTTCCCTGAGGTTGCCCTGCACTATGCTCCGTTATTGGTGGCTTTTGCCGTGGTCAGTGTGCTCTATGGTGCGGCGGTCACTTTACGGCAGAAGGATTTGAAACGGCTGATTGCTTACAGTAGCGTCAGCCACATGGGGTATGTGCTTCTTGGTATCTTTGCTTTGAGTCAGGTAAGTTTGACTGGCGCTACTTTGCAGATGTTCAGCCATGGCATTATCACCGGGCTTCTCTTCGCCATGGTGGGACTGGTTTACGATAAATCTCATGAGCGTAATCTCGACAACTTAGGCGGGCTAGCCCGGCAGATGCCGGTTATTGTGGTTGTTTTTAGCATCGCCGGTTTGGCGTCGTTAGGTTTACCGGGCACAAGCGGCTTTGCTGCTGAGTTTATTACCTTCGTGGGGAGCTACTCCAGTGCAGCCGTTGAAGGCATCCGTCTGTACACCATTCTGGGTGTCTTTGGGATTGTCTTAACTGCTGGCTATATTCTATGGATGTTGCAGCGAGTGTTCTATGGTCCGTCGTTGGATAAGTTCAGTGGCGTACCTGATGCTAACAATATCGAAAAAGTATGCATTTTTTCTTTTGTCGGTGCAATTATGCTCGTCGGCATCTATCCAGCCATTCTCACTGATGTCATTAAGCTGGGGGTTGAGCCGATAATGAAATTAGTAGGTTTGTGACGGGGGTGAATTATCACACATCTCGAATAATGGTAGCGGTGGGGGCGGTTATTGAGGATGACAAGGGCAGAATACTGTTGGTGAAACATAAGCCGGAGAGAGGTGGTTTTTGGCAGGGAAAGTGGATTTGCCCCGGTGGTGAATTGGAGTTGGGGGAGACAATTGGTGAGGGTATAAAGCGTGAGGTTAAGGAGGAGACAGGACTAGAGATAGAATTGGTCAAACCTTTGTCAGCCTTCGACCGGATTGTGAAGTCGGCGGGCGAAGTCAGCCTGCATGTAGTCTATATCGACTATATAGTCAAGCTGGTTGGTGGTGAACTTAAGGTAGATAGTGATGTTGGTGAAGCTTTATGGGTAAAGAAAGACGAGCTTGACCGGATTTGGGAAGATATACACGAGGATGCCAAGAAACTGCTTAAATTAGCTGGGATGGTTTAGATGATGACATTATTTACCAATCCTGCCTGTCATTCTGAGGGAGCGGAGCGACCGAAGAATCTGGCTCAGAGTAAACCTGTTGAAGAATTTCGTATAGCTTCGAGACCCTTCGCTATCGCTCAGGGTGACAGGTAGGAGGTTCAAGGTGACAAGTAAAGAGGTTTAGGGTGACAAGTAAAGAGGTATCTGATGATAGTTGGTGAGCTTCGTTTATTGGCGCCAGAACTCAGTCTTTTGGGTTTTGCCTTGGCGGTGATTTTGCTGGACTTGTTTATCAAGCAGAAGAAGGTTCTGGCTGCTGTCAGCATAGCTGGCGTGATAATTTCTGCTGGTTTTACGGTGGTGGTGTGGGGAGCACCCAGTGTTGCTATTTTCTACCGCATGCTGGCGGTTGACAATTTTGCCCTTTTCTTTAAGCTTCTGTTCTTGGCGGCTGCCGGTCTCATTATACTGGCCTCCCAAGACTATGTGAGCAAATTCGAGAGATTTCAAGGCGAGTATTATGCGTTAGTGCTTGTCTCGGCGGTAGGTATGATGCTGCTGGCGGCAGCAGCCGACCTGATTACTATCTATGTGGCTTTGGAATTGAGCAGCATATCGCTGTATGTGCTGGCCAGCTTTCTTAAGGACCAGAAATCAACCGAGGCAGGACTGAAATACTTGCTTCTAGGCGCTGTCGCCTCGGCGGTGCTTCTTTATGGCATGGCCTTGGTCTTCGGTTTTACGGGAGTGACTTGCCTGATGTGTATTGCCGATTTTGTCCAGGGGATGCCCGGTGCTGGCCTACTGAATAATCCAGCTTTGCTTTTGGGCATTATCCTTTTGGCTGCCGGCTTTGGCTTCAAGATTGCCTGTTTTCCTTTCCAGATGTGGGTACCTGATGTTTATGAGGGCGCACCGACACCGATTACCGCCTATCTCTCTGTAGCCAGTAAAGCTGCAGGCTTTGCTGTTATTCTCCGTGTCTTCTTTGTCGGTCTTGGTTCTCCCGACTGGCTTAGCCTTAACTGGGGTATGCTTTTTGCCATTTTGAGCGCTATAACGATGACTGTAGGGAATATCGTAGCTATCGTTCAAACTAACATAAAGCGCATGCTCGGTTATTCCAGCATAGCTCAGGCTGGCTACCTTATGGTGGGTTTAGCAACCGTTGGGATGGCGGCAGGTAATGATGCTTTGGGGCAAAGCGGGCTGCTATTCTTCCTCATGAGTTACGCTGTTACTAACCTGGGGGCTTTCATTGCGGTCATAGCTATATCCAACAAGATTGATAGCGATGTAATCGATGATTACACCGGGATGGGTAAGCGGGCACCGCTCATGGCTTTGGCCTTGAGTCTTTGCTTAATCTCTTTGATTGGCTTGCCGCCGACTGCAGGGCTTATCGCTAAAATCTACATTTTCAGTGGGGCGGTGCAACACGGTTTGCTGTGGCTGGTTATTGTGGCGGTGATAAACAGTTGTGTCTCAGCTTTCTACTATCTGAGGGTGGTGAAGGTGATGTGGTTAGGAGCTCCGGCCTCGGAGGAAAAGGTGCCTTCGTCATGGGCACTGCGCACTGCTTTATTACTCTGCTGCCTCTTTGTCCTGCTTTTAGGTGTTGTACCGGGCGGTTTTGTCGGTATTGCTGAAGCTGCCGCCAGGATTTTAGGCTCGTAGGCTTTCATCCGCCTTTTGGGGAAAGTTGATAAGCTGGGTGCAGATAGATATTCTCAATGCTCGTAGCAACGGAGGTGAAGATGTCATATAAAACATTGCTGGTGGAAAGATCTGGTAATATGGCTACGGTTACCTTGAACCGCCCTGAGATATTGAATGCCTTGAATGCGCAGATAATGCTGGAGCTGAAGGATTTGTTTGCCGAACTCAGGGGAGACCAGAAAACGCGTTTTGTGATATTCACCGGGGCAGGACGAGCTTTCTCTGTCGGCGCTGAATTTACCAAGAAGTCAATGGCAGAAAGATATGCCAGGCCTGAGCTGGCGAATGAAAGATTGTGGCAGTTGTTTGGGCACGATTTTATGCAGACTATGGAAAGCCTGGAGCAGGTGACCGTAGCCGCTATCAATGGTGCCTGTGTGGGGGCGGGGCTTTGCTTGGCTATGAACTGTGATTTCAGAATCGCCTCTGAGAATGCTGTTCTCGGCGTGCCTGAGACTAACCTGGGCATCTTTTTCACCTGGGGAGCTACTCCTCGCCTCACTGCCTTGGTAGGGCCGGCGAAGGCTAAAGAGATGATTATGGCCTGCGATAACATTGATGCTCATGAGGCGCTGAGGATAGGACTGGTAAACAAGGTCGTGCCGCCAGAGCAGTTGGTGAGTGCCTGCAAAGAGCTAGTGCAAAAGATTGCTACCAAGGGACCTCTGGCTATAAGGATATGTAAGAAGATTGTTAATGCGGCATCGCTAGCCAGGATAGCTGACCTGTATCCATGCGAGCCAGAGCTTGTGGAAAGGCTTATGCTCTCGGATGAGGTGAATGAAGGCATTCAGGCGTTTTTAGAAAAGAGACCGCCCCGGTTCTCTGAATAGATAGGCATAAGGGAATTGACAAGGGCCGAATGCTATTGTAGTATTTGTTTAGAGCGAACGTTCGCTCTATGGCAACCGCAATGAAACAACTTCTTATAAACAACGATGTGCGCACTTACAGCAATGATGAAGCTTTGGTTAAGGCGCGCCGGATGCAGATAATTCAGGGTGCAACTAGGCTATTTGTTAAGAAAGGATACGACCGAACCAATATGCGCGAAGTGGCTAAGGCTTGTAATATGAGCATGGGCGCACTGTATCACTATGTCGGCTCTAAGGAAGATATTCTCTACTTGATAATTGACCACGGCTTGTCCAATCTGACCGCATTTATCGAAGCACTGCTTGTCGAGCTCCGCAATGTAAGCCCGACAGAAGCGTTAAGGGAATTTATTAGGGCCTATTACCAGGGGACCGGTATGGATTCAGACTTCACCCTATTTACGTATCAGGAGACGAAGAATCTGAACCCGACGGCTAGACGGCGTGTTATGGAGTCTGCAGCTCGTGATGTGGCGGCTTGTGAGAAGTTATTGAGGTGGGGTATGGAGAAGGGGGAATTCAAGATTGAAAACCCTACGGTGGTAGCTCACAATATAATTGTTCTTGGCCATATGTGGGCAGTCAGGCGATGGTTCTTAAGGAAACAATGCACGTTAGAAGGATACATAAGAGAGCAGACTGAGTCCGTTCTGAAGACGATAGCTAGAGACAATAGGGCAACCTGCGAGAGCCCAAAGAGTGATTTAGTTTAAATGGTTTCTGAAGATAAGACCAATTTAAGACTGGAGCACCTTCATCTTAACTTTGGTGGGGTTCGGGCACTTGTTGATGTGAGTCTTGAGGTCAAAGATGGGGAGATACTATCTATAATAGGCCCTAATGGTGCTGGTAAGACTTGTATCCTTAATTGCATAAATGGGTTTTATCGTCCTCAGTCTGGCAATATTTACTTCGAGGGTGGGAATATCACTCGCTTGCCAAGCCATAGAATTGCCAGGCTGGGGATAGCCAGGACGTTTCAGAATATAGAGTTATTTACAGGACTAAGTGTTCTGGATAACTTGCTGGCCGGGAGACATTTTTATATGGCAGGCGGTTTGGCAGGTTCTATACTGGGTGGCATCTATTTTGGTAAAGCCCATAAAGAGGAAGTCGAGCAGAGAAGAGTTATAGAAGAGATTATTGATTTTCTGGAGATAGAGCCGATAAGAAAGCAGATTGTGGGCACTGTTCCCTACGGCTTGCGTAAGAGGGTGGAACTGGGCAGGGCGTTGGCCTTGCAGCCTAAGTTGCTTCTAATGGATGAGCCTATGGCTGGGATGAATTTGGAAGAGAAAGAAGATATGGCCAGGTTTATTCTGGATATATACGAAGAGCGAGTAAGTACCATTGTCCTCATTGAGCATGACATGGGTGTGGTTATGGATATATCACACAGGGTGGCTGTTCTGGATTTTGGGCGCAAGATCGCTGAAGGCAAGCCTGGTGAGATCAAGAGCGACCCGAGTGTCATTAAAGCCTATTTGGGGACAGGAAAGACAAAAACCACAGGTCTGTAGGAGTATGAGTAGTGCCAGGAGATACGATTTCTAAGATATTCAAGCAGACTTGCGAGAAATATGGGGACAAAAAGGTAGCCCTCCGCTATAAGAACCTTGGAGTATGGCAGCCCTATACCTGGAAGGATTGGTGGGAACAGTCCAAATACTTTGCCATTGGACTGATGAGTTTGGGATTTAGACCCGGTGATAGGATCACAATAATAGGTGACAACGAACCTGAGTGGTACTTTGCTCAGTTTGCTGGTATTTGTGCTGGAGGCATTCCTACAGGTGCCTACCAAGATTCCGGCCCTGATGAAATAAAATACGTGATTACTCAATCCGGCAGCACTTTTGTCGTAGTAGAAGACCAAGAGCAGGTCGATAAGCTCATATTTGACTATAGAGATAGGGAAGGCAAGGAGCAGAAGCCAATTGCCGAGGAAGTATCAGCAATTAGGAAGATTATATACTGGGATTCGAAAGGCCTTAGGTTCTACGATGACCCTATTCTGATGCGTTTTGATGAGGTGGTGAAGCTGGGCAGGGAATATGATAATGAGCACCCTGGCCTGTTGGAACAGATTATTGAAAACAGTGATGCAGAAGACCCGGTAATGTTGACTTATTCATCTGGCACCACGGGTCTGCCGAAGGGGATAGTTCACAACTCACGGAGTGTTCTGGCAGCGAGCCGGTGTTGGGATTTGCCATCACCCACCGGCGAGAAAGACGAGTTTGTTTCTTTCTTTCCCCTGGCCTACGGTGCTGAGTTCTTATATGCTATACCGGCATTTATAAAAGGCGGTGCCACGGTGAATTTTCCTGAGGAGCTGGAGACTGTTGCGACAGATATCAGGGAAATAGGGCCGTCGAAGTCTTCAACAGCTCCACGCCTTTTGGAGAACGAAGTCTCTTTTGTGCAAGTAAAGATTGCTGATGCCAGCTTTTTCAAGCGGATTGCCTATCAGCTGTTTATGCCTGTTGGTTATAGGGTAGCTCGGATGAACCTGCGTAATCAAAAAGTCAATTTGTTTTGGCGGGCTGTCTATGCCCTCGGTTATCTACTGGTATTCAGGCCAATCAAGGACTGGCTGGCATATTCGGGAAATAGAGCTATGCTTATCGGTGGTGCTTCTATGGCCGCTGAAGTTTTTGAGTTTTTCGTGGCTCTGGGGATCGATGCACGGATGATGTATGGGATGATTGAGTGCACACCGACGGCTATGCATATGAAGGGCGATATTGACCCTGAAACCTCGGGAATGCCGACGCCTGGCAGTGAACTGAGAATATCTGAAGGCGGGGAAATCCTGTCTAGAGGCCCACAGAGGATGCTTGGCTATTATAACAATCCTGAGGATACAGCAAAACTTGTCGATGAGAAGGGCTGGGTACACACGAGTGATGCTGGCTTTATCACTGAGAGGGGCCATCTAGTATGTATAGATAGACTGGCTGACCTCGGAACTCTTGCTGATGGAACTGGCTTCTCACCGTCATATATCGAGAATAAGCTCAAATTCTCACCTTATATCAGGGACGCCATTGTTACTGGCGACAACAGAGAATTTGTTGGTGCTTTAGTCAGTATTGACTTTCCTAACCTGGGGAAATGGGCTGAGGTACACCGAATTCCATATACTACATTTGTTGACCTATCTCAGAAACCGGATGTCTACGACCTTATTAAAAAAGACGTGGTGGCGATAAACAGGCGTTTGCCTGAGAAGCAGAGGATAGGGAGATTTGCTTTACTGCATAAGGAACTGGATGCTGATGATGCCGAGCTGACCAGAACTAGAAAGTTGAGACGAAAGGAAGTTAGCCAGCGCTACCACGATATGATAGAAGCTCTGTATGGAGACAAAATGGAGTATACCGCTCAAGCAAGGGTCACGTACAGGGACGGCAGAACGGCGACAATTACAACCAAAGTTCATATTGCATCAGTGGAGGATGAAGAGAGATGAGTGCCATATTAGAGCACCTTGTTATTGGATTAGCAGTTGGGGCAGTCTATAGCATAGTGGCTCTCGGCTTTGTCCTGATATATAAGGCCACCGGTATTTTCAATCTAGCTCAGGGAAGTTTGCTGTGCCTTGGTGCTTATATTTGTTATGTCTTCAGCATCACTATTGGATTGCCGTTCTATTTGGCAGTCATTTTGACCTTAGCGTGTGCTTTTGTACTGGGGCTTTTGATTGAGATTCTCTTCTTGCGCCGTATGATAGGCCAACCCCATTTGGCAATACTTATGCTTACCATCGGCATATATCTCATGGTCCGCGGGATAGTGCTAATTATCTGGGGCGTATATAGCAAGTCTTTCCCATCCTATCTCCCTGCGGAGCCGATAACCGTGCTAGGTGCGAGTCTGTTGCCAATTTTTATCGTGGCTCTCGCAGCTACAGCCATACTCTTCACCATATTTGTCCTATTTTTCAGATTTACTTCTATCGGCGTTGCCATGAGAGCCACTCAGGATAATCAGCAAGTAGCCCAATCGGTAGGCATAAGTGTCAAGTGGGTGTTTGGTGTATCATGGGCTATTGCCAGCTTGACCGCAGCCGCCGGCGGTATAATAGTTGGTACCATACTATCTGTCGGCTACTCTCTTGATGACTTTGGTTTCAAAGTCTTGCCAGCTGTAATCCTTGGTGGTCTGGAATCAATTCCCGGCGCGCTCATTGGTGGCCTGGTTCTGGGCGTAGCTGAGCATTTTGGCGGAGCTTACATAAGGCTAATTGGCATCGAGGATGTCATTCCTTTTATCCTTTTACTGGTGGTGTTGTTGATTTCGCCTTACGGAATCTTCGGATTGAAGAGGATAGAGAGGATATAGAAAGTGCACTTGCCTTGCCGAACCTTCAATGAGACCTATGAGCAGGATATAGCCGTTTTTAGAACTCGGCTACAATGGCTTCTACTGGCTGTCGCTATTATCCTTGGCCTTTGCCTACCCCTCTTTACCGGGACTTATATGCTTACCATAGTCATCATGACCATGTGTATTGTTATCGCCACATTAGGGATGCAAATCCTGACCGGGTATTGTGGGCAGCTTTCTGGAGGGCATGCTGCGTTTGTAGCCGTCGGTGCCTATACTTCAGCTCTGCTCGTGTCACAAACTGGTCTGTCCTTCTGGATTGCGGTTCCAGTTGCCGGAATTGCTGCTGGGCTAATCGGGCTGATAGTAGGACTTACGTCCATCAGGCTTAAGGGGTTTTACTTGATTATATCTACATTGGCGGCACAGTTTATCATAATGTATATCATAATACATTGGACCAGTGTTACCGGTGGCTCTTTCGGTATGTCAGCACCAGCCCCCAAACTGGCGGGGATTGAGTTTGTCACCCCACAGAGCTATTTCTACATCGTATTTGTGGGTTTGCTAATGGCTACCTATGTGGCTAAGAACATAGTCAGGACTAATGTAGGGCGGGCATTTATTGCCATAAGGGACAATGATTTAGCCGCCGAAGTGATGGGTGTTAATCTAACGGCCTACAAATTACTGGCTTTCTTCATCGGTTGTGCTTTTGCTGGTATAGGTGGAGCTTTACTAGCTCATGGGCGTGGGGTAATCACGCCAGATAACTACACGCTGATAGAGTCCTTCTGGTATCTGGGTTATGTCATCATAGGTGGTCTGGGCACAATAACCGGAGCCTTCTTTGGAGTCGTATTCATAGCAATTTTGAATAATGGTCTGTCTGCCATTCTTGCCTCTCTGTCTACCGTTTTTCCGGGCGCTGGCAGCCTGCTGGCGCCACTGATGCTGTTTATTTTTGGTTTGGTAATTGTTTTGTTTCTAACTTTTGAGCCTAGGGGGTTGGCGCACCGGTGGGAGATTTTCAAAGCCTATTACCGTCTGTGGCCGTTCTCACATTAGGTTCAGGGGGTGATGCCTATGCGATAGCGCTTGTGATGCAAGATATTTGATAAAGATGGAAAAAGGAGGAGAAATGTCTAGAATTAGCAAAGCAGGTGTATTTTTGTTCGTGGCAGCGTTTTTGGTAGCGTTGCCCCTGGCGGGATGCAAAGCCGCCCCACTAGCCCCTAAGGAGGGAGTGATAAAGGTCGGCCTTCTTACTGACCTTACCGGACCAACTGCAGCTTCATCTGCTCCCGCACTTCAATCTGATGAAGACTGGCTGAAGTATGTAAATACAACGCTTAATGGAATTGCTGGCTATAAGGTGGAGCTGGTTGTTTTTGATAGCAGATATGATAACAACCTGGCGGTGTCTGGTTTAGAAAAGCTCATAAACCAAGACAAGGTGCACATAATCTTTGTTCAAGGTGCCAACTATCTGCCTGCTGCCAAGCCAATAATTGATAAATACCATATGCCAACCGTGGCGCCTACTGAAATGGCGGTCCTGCTCCCGCATACCTCAAGCTCTTTCTTATTTGGTGCTATTCCGAATTACGCTGACATGTATCGGTGCAGCCTGACGTGGATCAAGGAGAACTGGAAAGGTAAAGAACCACCTAGAATTGGCATCATGGGGCTGGACGCTCCATTCTCAAAGAGCACGGTTAAACCGGTTAAATGGATGTTACAGAACGAGTTGAAATGGCCTATTGTTGCCGAGGAATGGATGACGATGACGGCAACTGATGTCACCTCACAGGTAACCAACTTAAAGAATGCTAAGTGCGACTATGTGCTGATGCCGCTAACCGGCGCCCCACAGCTAATATTTCAGAAAACAGCAAAGGCAGCGGGCCTGACTGATTCTACACAGCTCATAGACATCTTCATAACCATGATGATGAGCTTCCGCAAGCTGGACCCAGCGGCGACAACCGGTCTTATCAGCCACAGCCCGTGTGCACTGCTTGAGATGAAGGATGAGGTCAAGAGTATCGCTCTAATAAATGACATCCACAAGCAGTCTCGCCCTGATGCTCCGGATCTCGATTGGATTCGCATAACCGGTTATGCTTCCTCGATGCTAATGTTTGACACACTCGGAAAGGCGATCAACAAATACGGCTACGATAAACTCAATGGTGATAATATCAAGTGGATTATGGAGCACGAGATGAAGGGGTATAATGCCAATGGGCTGATTGGTCCGCTACCATGGTCAACTGAGACGCACACTGGTCCTCATGATGTTATCATCCTGAAGACTACGCCGAACTTTGGACTTGAGATTCTCAAGAAGTGGCAGAAGATGCCACCCTGGCCCAAAGAGGCTAACGACGTCAACTTCTGGAAGATGTAACTTAGTCAGGGGGGACTCTCGAATCTCGGGAGTCCCCCCATAGCGAGACGGCTTATGCTAGAGGTAAACAATATCGAAGTCTGCTATAGCCAGGTAATTCTGGTGCTGAAAGGGGTATCCCTGGATATACCTGATAGGAGTATAGTTGCCCTGCTGGGGGCTAATGGTGCTGGCAAGAGTACCATGCTTAAAGCCATATCTGGATTACTTAAAACAGAAGAGGGCGAGGTCACCGACGGCAGCATTGAGTTTGACGGTGAAAAGATTGACCACATGGAGCCGGAGGAGATAGTTAAGAGGGGTATAACTCAGGTGATGGAGGGGCGGATGGTGTTTGAGCATCTTACTGCTGATGAGAATTTAGAGGCAGGTCATTATGTCTGCCGTCATCAGTCAAGCCTGAGCAGTGAACGGGAGATGGTCTTCAACTATTTCCCCAGGCTTAGAGACCTTCGAAATCAGGTGAGTGGCTATCTTTCCGGGGGCGAGCAGCAAATGCTGGTGATAGGTCGTGCCCTGATAGCCAGACCAAAGCTTTTTCTTCTTGATGAGCCGTCAATGGGGCTGGCGCCTATGATAGTGGAAGAGATCTTTAACATAGTTAAGAGGATTAAGGAAGAGCAGGGGGCTTCGGTTTTGCTTGTCGAGCAGAATGCTGTAGCCGCTCTTTCTATTGCTGACCATGGCTATGTTATGGAGAATGGGAAGATTGTCCTTGATGGACCAGCTAATAAATTGATAGATAACCCTGACATAAAGGAATTCTATCTTGGACTTAGTGAGCTTGGTGAAAAAAAGAGATATAGCGAGGTCAAACATTACAAGAGGCGGAAGAGGTGGTTAGTCTAGCAGCACTGGACGGGTAGTTCAGGCCCGGTAACAAAATAATCTTTCATCTGTTTATGGAGGAGACATGTCGGAATTAGCAAGTGCTTTAGCTGATTTGGATGAGGATAGGGTGAAGACGCTGGTGCGTGAGAAAGTAGATGCTGGAGTTGACCCAATGTCCATAGTTGATGAGTGTCGCCGGGGCATGGACATCGTCGGGGAGCGCTATAAAAAAAGGGAGTATTTTCTCAGCGAGCTAATCATTTCGGGCGAGATATTTAAGGAGGCGATGGCTGTTGTCGAGCCAATGTTAAAGGCTGGCAAGCAGGCAGAGCCGATAAGCAGGATGGTTCTGGGCACGGCTAAGGGTGATATACATAATATAGGCAAGGATATCGTAGCCACCCTGTTGAAGGCGGCCGGCTTTGAGATATATGACTTAGGGATAGATGTGGCCCCCGGCAAGTTTGTGGAAAAGCTAACCGAGACGGGAGCACCAATTCTAGGTATGTCAGGTCTACTCACGCCATCGTTTGGAGCGATGAAGGAAACGGTTGAGGCTGTTGAGGCGGCCGGAGTGCGAGACAAGGTCAAGATTATCATCGGTGGTGGGATTGTTACTGAGCAGGTTAAGAAATATGTCGGTGCTGATGCCTTCACCGACGATGCAGCTGAGGGAGTAGAGATTTGCCGGAGATTTGCCACGGAGGCGAGATAAGTGATAAAGGAAACTATGACCTCGAAAGAAAGAATTGAAGCGGTAATCAAGCTTGAACCTTATGACCGTGTGCCTGTGGCACCCCTTGTGGATGTTATGTTCCCCTCCCGGCATAAGGGCATGACTGTAGCCCATGGTATCTCTCGTTGGAGGGAAGGGTTTCAAGCTATTTTGGATGTGTATGATGAGGTAAGTGGTTGGGATGCGATGATATTGCCGGGATATAGCCTTCCTCTAACGCTAACCGTTGCCGCAGGCGTGATGGTGAGTTTAGGTTCGGGGCGTTACAGGTTTCCCGGCCAGGACCCTGCTGTTTCGGTTGACTCGCAACCTCAGTATGAGGAACGAGAACTCTTGACGATAGAGGACTACGATGAAATCATCAAGCTGGGCTGGTCGGGGTTTGCTGAGAAAAACCGTGAGCGGTTTACTCCGTTTGCGCCTGAAGCGATAATTTCCTGGACGGAGAGACAAACAGCTCATTACATTAAGGAAAAGGAAACATGGGAGGGACGAGGAATCCCGTCGCTTTGTGGTGCCATAATAGAATCGCCATTGATGTTCTTCTCCACGAAAAGGTCGCTTATCTCATTCACCATGGACCTTCATAGGATTCCGGATAAGGTCCAGGCGGCGATGGATGCTGTGGTTGACGAGTTTATCGCTGAAGCAATAGGGGCAACCCGGCTCACCGGAATACCGGGTGTGATGTTGATATTGGAGAGGGGAGGAGGCTTCTATTATCCACTGAAGATATTCGAGCGCTTTGAGTTCCCCTATATGAAGAAAATGGTGGAGGCGTTTGCTGCCAAAGGTCTTCTGACGGTACTGCATTTTGACCAAGACTGGACGATTAACCTCCCTTATCTTAGGGAGTTACCGAAGAAGATGTGCATCTGTGAGCTGGATAGTACCACGGATATCTTTAAGGCAAAGAAGATACTGAAAAACCATATGTGCGTTATGGGTGATGTACCGGCGTCGCTGTCGTCTATCGGCACGCCCGAGGAGATGGAGGGTTATTGCAGAAAGCTAATCGACATCGTAGGCAAAGGCACCGGATTTATCCTTAGCTCTGGCTGCACAGTGCCAGCCGATGCTAAGTTTGAAAACTTTAAGACCATGATCTATACTGCCAAAAACTACCTGCCGGCTCGCTAATTACTGACGTGGCGTTGATCTTGAAGGCATGTGACTATGCATTAGATTTGCCACGGAGATGAAATAGGTGACAAAGGAAACTATGACCCCCGAGGAGAGAATCCAGGCTGCTGTTGACCTTAAGGCTCCCGATAGAGTTCCGATAGTCCCTTTGATAGCGCAATTTGCTCTTCGGCATCAGGGTGTACCTCAAGCCGAAGCTTACAGAAATCCCCTAAGAGCGAGACAGGCTCTTATAAATACTTTCGATACCCTTGGTGGCTATGATGCTGTAGTTGGAGCCAATTTGCTCTGGCCGCGGTCTAGCTGGCGGATATCAGCGGCGCCAACGCGTATGCAGTTCCCGGGTAAAGGGGGAGCGCCTGAGGATGCCCAGATTCAGGCGATGGAGCAGGAACTCATGACCGTTGAGGACTATGATAAGATAATCGATCGTGGTTGGAACGGTTTTTGTGAGGAATTTCTCCCCCGGGTGACAGGACGTCCTCTGGAGAAAATTGATGCTCTCCAGAAATTGATAGTTAAGATATCTTTGGACGATGTGAGAGCTTGGAATGAGCATGGGGTCATGGTATTAGGGGGTGCCACTATTTGGAGTTGCGACATGATACTTTCGGTATGTAGAACGCTCACTCAATTCACGCTTGATTTGTACCGTCGACCTGACAAAGTTGAGGCAGCAATGGATGCCATGGTACCCGACCTGATTCAAAATGTTATTGACGACATTAAAGCTACCGGTAACCCTTGGGTGTTCTTACCCCTGGAGCGGGGCTCCGGTTTCTATTACCCGATGAGGATTTTCGAGAGGTTCGTATTCCCTTATCTCAGGAAGATGGTAGATGCGTTCGTTGCCGAGGGCTTCACGACCATATTGCACTTTGATACCGACTGGACCCTGAATCTTCCTTATCTGAAGGAGCTACCTAAAGGTAAATGTATATGCGAACTTGACAGTAAGACCGATATCTTTAAGGCGAAAGAAATCTTGCAAGGCCGCATGTGCATCATGGGTGACGTGCCGCCGTCGCTTCTTAGTATCGGCGCGACCGAAGATGTTGTCGCCTACTGTGAGAAACTGATAGACGTGATTGGTAAAGATGGTGGCTTCATTCTCAGCACAGGCTGCGAGTGTCCAATAGATGCTAAATTTGAAAACGTCAAAGCGATGATCGACACTGCCAAGAACTACCTACCGGCTCGTTAGTGCCAGTTAACCATACAACCCTCGACCAGTTGTTCAACCTGTTCATTTTCAGGAGCATTCCAGAGTATATCAGGTCGGATAGTGGCCCTGAGTTTACAGCGGAAGCAGTACGTGATTGGTTGAACCGGCTGGGAGTAAAAGGTACGACCTAGACTGTATGAATGCGTCGTATGATAATAAACTCGATCATTTGACATAGACCTCTCAAGTATTGCCGGGGAAAATGGATATTTTGCTATGGACATAAATACTTCGCCGGATGTACACAATTCTCATAAGTCAGTCTGGATAGAGTCCAGAATAGTCCGTTGATTGTATTAATGAATACACTCGAACCCAGAACCATCTGGGTAAAATTGCACCTGCGCAGAACTTAATTCACCATTTCATTCGATGGTGGCGAGCACTAGCGGACTATAAGGGCCGGGCTTCACCCCCCGCAAAAGGATGTAATGTCGGCTATGCCCACAAATGCGCATTGAGGGTCACAGCGAATAAATCTCTTCCCCGAAGGTATGAACCCAATTCTTTTTCAAAGCTTCTAACGCCTCTTTAGTTTTGTCCACGCCGACAATAACTATCGGCTGTCCGCTTTCTCCCCTGCCGAGATAGGGATAGAAATAGAGGACATTGATATTTGCATCTCGTAGAGGTTTAAGTACTGCTATAAGACCACCGGGATGATCAGGGACTTCCACTGCTAGTACATCGGTTTCCTTCACAGGATAGTCATGGCTTCTCAGTACGTTGGCGGTTTTTCCTGGGTTGTCCGTGACAAATCTCACGGTACTGATATTTGCTGTGTCAGCTACTGAGATAGCCCTGATATTAACCCCCTCTTTCCCCAAGCATTCGCTCACGGCCAAAAACTTACCCGGCACATTTTCCAGACTGATTGAAATCTGTTTTACAAACATAAGTTACTCCCCAATTAAATATTGCATGCCAATGATTTTGATTTCCACAAGTTCTCGGTTAATACAGCCAGCAACCAAAAGCGGTAACCTAATTACTAGAATAAGTCATATCCTGCCCTTAGGGCTTTTTCGTTAATAGCGAGTAGTTCTTGTTTCTTCCCTAGAGTATACTTTAATCCTTTGAATAAACTGGAAAGTGAAACCAGGCCGCTTTTCTTGGTGAATGCCCCCAACATAATCATGTTAGCAGCTTTTGGGCTCCCCAATTTTTCTGCAATACTATTCGCCGGAACGCTAACGATGCTAATATCACCCCTTGAGATCTCAGCTTCTACCAGGGAGGAATTGATAAAGAATAGGCCACCCGATTGAATCTGATTTTGAAATCTAAGTGCAGAAGGTTGATTCATGGCGATAATAAACTCCGGATCAGAAGCAACTGGAGATGCAATCTCGTCGTCTGATATGGCCACTGTGCAATTAGCGGTGCCGCCGCGAACCTCAGCGCCATAGGAGGGTAAGTAGGTCACATGCTTGCCTTCGAGCAGTGCTGCCTGGGCTAAATTAAGGCCCATCGATAGTACCCCCTGACCTCCAAAACCTGCGATGATTGCCTTAATCAGCATCTGCTCTCCCAGTCCTATCTTTTACGACACCCAGAGGAAATTCCTTAGTCATCTCTTTATCAATCCACTGCCATGATTCCAAAGGGCTCATCTTCCAATTCGTGGGGCAAGGGGAGAGTATTTCCACCATGGAGAAACCTAGATGGTCAATTTGCACCTGGAAGGCTTTGCGAATGGCTTTCTTGGCTTTCCTAATATTGGCCGGGGAGTTAACTGCAACCCGCTCAATATATACCGCGCCCTCGAGCAAGGCTAAAATCTCACTCATCTTTATGGGATATCCTTCCAGTGCTACATCTCGCCCGTAAGGGGTGGTAGTGGTCTTCTGTCCGGAAAGGGTGGTAGGAGCCATCTGCCCACCGGTCATTCCGTAGACGGCGTTGTTGACAAAAATGGTGGTTATATTTTCCCCTCTGTTGGCAGCATGTATAGTCTCAGCGGTGCCGATACCGGCAAGGTCACCATCTCCCTGGTAAGTAAAGACGATTGTCTCAGGGAAGGCACGCTTGATACCTGTAGCTACAGCTGCCCCTCTACCGTGTGCTGATTCTGCCATATCTACATCAAAATAGTTATAGGCGAAAACTGAACATCCCGGTGGTGGGATACCGATGGTTTTATTCTGGAGATTCAGTTCGTCGATAACTTCAGCGACAAGCCTGTGAACAACAGAGTGCCCACATCCCGGACAATAGTGAAACGGATTTGTTTTTAGTGACTTCGGGCGGGTATATATTTTTTTCATTTATCTACTTCAAACCCTTCTGGTGGTAGAGGCGCGAGATTACGAGAGCAACCTCGCTTGGGGTGGGGATCACCCCTCCCGGTCTTCCGTAAAAAGAAACTTCACCTTGGCCTTCTAGTGCCAAGTGCACATCTTCTATCATCTGCCCCATATTCATCTCGAAGACAAGATAGTGTTTTACTTTCTTGGTTAATTCTTGGACTTTTTCAACAGGGAATGGCCAGAGGGTAATTGGTCTGAGCAATCCAACCTTTAGACCTGTTGACCGCACCGTTTTGATTGCTCCTTTAGCGATTCGAGCTGCTATACCAAAGGCAACGACTATCAACTTAGCATCTTCCACCAAGAATGTTTCACAGGCGGTTTCCTGTCTTTTAATTAATGAATATCTTCTGAATAGACTCCAATTAATCTCTTCCAGTTCAGCAGGGTTTGAGGTGAATGTCTTGACAATTTTACTAGGCCGTCCGTTTGCCCCTCTTAACGCATCACCTCTGACTGGCAATTCCGCGGGAGCTTCATGCTTGAATTCTACCGGCTCCATCATCTGGCCCAAAACGCCGTCCCCAAGAAGGATTACCGGAATTTTGTATTTGTCGGCAAGGTCAAAAGCTTTGTGGGTGAGGTCTGCCAGTTCCTGCACCGATGAAGGCGCTAAAACTATGGTCCTGTAATCTCCATGACCTCCGCCTCTAGTAGCCTGGAAATAATCTGACTGAGCGGCTACTATGCTTCCTAACCCTGGCCCACCTCTAGACATGTTTACAATAACTGCCGGAAGTTCGCATGCGGCAAGATAAGAAATCCCCTCCTGCTTCAGGCTGATGCCAGGACTAGATGAGGATGTCATTGCTCTGGCACCAACCAGGCTAGCTCCATAGACCATATTGATAGCGGAAATCTCACTTTCTGCTTGAATAAAGCAACAACCTTTCCTTCTGCTCAAGTGAGCAGCCATATATTCGGTCAGCTCATTTTGAGGTGTGATCGGATATCCGAAATAGCACTGGCAGCCAGCCCTGATGGCCGCTTCGCCAATGGCGCTGTTACCGTTCATGAGAACCTTAGCCACGATATACCTCTATTGCTACTTCCGGGCAGACCAACGCACAGACAGCGCATCCTGTACATTCGCCATTATCATTGAGGGCAGCCGGGAGATAGCCACTGGCATTCAATTTGTCTGAGAGCGAGAGCACGCCCTTAGGACAGAAGGAGACACATAGCTCGCATCCCTTGCAGAGCTCCCGAGAAATTTCGATGAATCCTTTCATTTTAATTTTCGTTATCAGAAGTTGAATACGGTTTGCTCAAAATCAGCTAAATCGGGCAAAGATTCTCCTGGTCTGTTTCTCCAGGTTCTCTACAGTCTCTATATTGTATGCTCAAATACTCGGAGTAGCAAGTTAGCCCCGGTTATTTCCGGATAATACCGTATTGCTAAGATTTTGGACACTGCATAACCCTTTATTGACCTCTCACAATAACCAATGCTACTATGTCGAACGACACTATTGAATGAACTAAACCTCGGACTAAATCTCTGGGCATTAGGTGGCACCGGATTAGTCGCCGGATTTCTTGGCTCAGCGCTAGGAGTCGGTGGTGGTGTCCTCATCGTGCCGATACTTACCTTAGCTCTCCACTTGCCAATCCACGTAGCCATCGCCAGCAGCCTGGTAGCTATTGTAGCTAACTCATGCACCGCTGCCGGCATCTACACCAAGGCCCGATTGACCAATGTAAAATTAGGCCTGCTTCTGGAAACAGCAACCATCCCCGGGGCTATCATAGGTGGTTTGGCTGCGGCTGTCATCGCCCCCTCCATATTAAGTGCCCTTTTCGGACTTGTCCTCCTTTACGTTGCCTATACCATGGTAACACGCCGGTACCTCATGTCTGAAGACGTTCTGTCCGCAGACAATTCAGTTGCTCCCGATAACACTCCTAAAAATTTATCCAGCTCGCTAGCAAACTCCTATTATGACCAGAATCTGGCCAAGGTTGTTACCTACAAAGTGACCCATACGCCTGTGGGGTTAGGCGCCAGCTTCTTCGCCGGAGTTCTTTCCAGCCTGCTCGGCATAGGCGGCGGCATCATCAAAGTGCCTGTCATGAACCTGGTGATGGGATTACCGATGAAAGCAGCCATCGCTACGAGCGCATTTATGATAGCAATCACAACAACAGTTGGCGCGCTCATTTATCACTATTACGGCAACATATACCCCTTTATAGTTGCCCCACTGATCATCGGTGTAGTTATAGGAGCTAGACTGGGTGTTGAATTGGCACAAAGAGCCAGGGGGGTACTGCTTAGACGCATATTCGGCGTCTTCCTGTTCCTTGTAGCTCTGCTGATGTTCCTTAAAACGGCTAACGTAATATAGAACTTGCAGGACAAATAAATTATGGAAAAAACGAAATCTGATGAAAGTCGCTTAAACAACTGGGTCAGCCTTGGTTTCAAGCTGGGCATTGCGGTCTCTTTAGCGCTAGTTGTTATTGGACTTATTATCCTGCTCAGCCTCTCTGGTGCTAAAGGCATCCAGCCACTAGTCCGGCTAGAGCAGATACCGGCGGCTATTGTTATCAGTGTTGGAATCTTGATTCTCTTGCTGACGCCTATCATACAGGTCATCGTAGCTATCGTGCTCTTTTCAATAGCCAGGAACAGGCTATTTCTAGGTATCTCCATAGCAGTTCTCTGCTTTGCTGCCATCAGCCTTGTTCTAGCGCTGATTTGAATTGACCGGCAAAGAAGGCTATGTTATGATTGCTTCAGATGTCAGCGCTTATCGAGCTGTACCAGGAAATCGAACGCTGCCAAGACTGTGAGCTAGGCAAACACCGCACCAGAGCAGTGCCCGGTGAAGGGCCAGAAAAGACTAACCTGCTTTTTATCGGCGAAGCACCGGGGTGGCATGAAGACCAACAAGGACGCCCCTTCGTTGGACCAGCAGGGAAATACCTGGAGGAGTTACTAGCCTCTATCGGCCTGAAACGTGAACAGGTCTATATTGCTAATGTAATTAAATGCCGCCCTCCTAGCAATCGAGACCCGCTGCCCGGCGAAGTTCAAGCCTGCAGCAAATGGTTGACCCGCCAGATAGAATTAATCCACCCAAAGATGATTGTCACCTTAGGTCGTTACTCCATGGCGAAGTATTTCCTCAACCAGAGTATCAGCCAGGTCCATGGCAAAGTTAGAAAACAGGACAACGTTATCTGCTATGCTATGTATCATCCGGCAGCAGCTCTCCATCAAGGAAGCCTGCGGAAAATCATTGAAGCCGACATGCTCAAAATACCCCAAATCTTAGCCCAGGCAGAAAATTTGGCAGAAGCCGAAGCTGAGCCTCAGCAGCTAAGCTTGTTCTAGGTCACAATCATGAGCAGACAGAAACTCAGGATAATCCCCCTAGGCGGACTAGGTGAAATCGGCAAGAATATGATGGCCATTGAGTTTGCCAATGACATCATTGTAATCGACGCCGGACTTATGTTCCCCGAAGAGGACATGCTGGGCGTTGACCTGGTCATCCCGGATATAAGCTACTTGTTGGAAAGGCGAGAGAAGCTACGAGGCATAATCATAACCCACGGTCACGAAGACCACATCGGTGCTTTGCCCTACATACTACCTCAGCTCAATTTGCCCATTTACGGTACCAAGCTTACCCAGGGCTTGATTTCCATCAAGTTAAAGGAACACCGTTACTCGAAGAGAGCCACTCTCAGGACAATTCAGCCCGGGGTTAAGTTTTCACTCGGCAACTTCAAAATAGAGCCTTTCTCCGTCTGTCACAGTATTCCCGATTCTCTAGGATTCAGTATTTACACGCCCATAGGCACAGTGATTCACAGCGGTGATTTTAAGATCGACTATACACCGGTGGATGGCAAACCTACCGAATTAGCCAAGCTAGCCCAACTAGGCACTCAAGGAGTCCTGCTTCTTCTCGCCGACTCAACCTATGCTGAGCTTCCGGGATATACACCATCGGAAACTGTGGTTGGCGAAGCGCTGGGACGTATCATAGCTGAAGCCCCGGGGAGGGTGATTATCACCACCTTCTCTTCGCTCATCTCCCGCATTCAACAGGTGATTGACGCTGCTGCTAAACATAACCGGCATGTATTTGTTATCGGACGGAGCATGAGAGACACAGTGCACATGGCATCGGAGCTAGGTTATCTCAAGGCTCCGCCTGATGTCCTGCGCCGCTTCGAAGAGATTCACCGCGTCCCCCACAATAAAGTCGTCCTTCTAACCACCGGGAGCCAAGGAGAGCCGACTTCAGCCCTGGTACGCATTGCCAATCGGGACAACAGCCAGGTCCGCATTATCCCCGGAGACACTGTCATCATGTCAGCCACGCCTGTCCCGGGCAATGAAGCGCTGGTTAACCGGACAATTGATAACCTATTCCGCCAGGGAGCTCACGTAATTTATGAGAAACTAGCTCAAGTGCATGTTCACGGGCACGGCAGCCAGGAGGAGCTGAAACTTCTGCTCAACTTGGTTAAGCCGAAGTTCTTCGCACCAATCCACGGCGAATACCGCCACTTAAGCCTGCACGCCAGGTTGGCCAAAAGCTTAGGCATACCTGAAACTAGCATCTTCGTCCTGGAGAACGGGAATATACTTGAGCTAGACCGTGAAAAGGGCAAGATAGTTGGCAGACTCCCAGCAGGCAACGTCTACGTAGATGGCCTGGTTATGGGAGACCTTGCCAGCGTCATCCTACGCGACCGCAAGCTACTGTCCAGGGATGGAATAGTGGTAGTAATCATCGCTATCGACAAGGACAAAGGGAGAGTTGTAGGCCGCCCTGATATCGTATCACGAGGCTTCGTGGATATGAAAGAAGGCGAGGCCATACTGGAACAAGGACGAAACTTGGTAAAGGCCGCTTTAGACCACAGCGGTGGGCGGCCACTTGAATGGAGCTTCATCAACACCAAGGTAAAGGATACCTTGAGCAAGTTCTTCTACGAACAAACTCGACGCCGCCCGATGATTCTCACCGCATCTGTCGAGGTATAGTTAAGCTATGCCCAAGAAGAAAAAGAAGAGCTACCTGGGGCCGGTACTGAGA
>Ga0163209_1000212_pt1 | contig 24163 bp, 20 predicted proteins | sample Kivu_160m_FD_113538 | JGI IMG/M metagenome (GOLD analysis project Ga0163209, IMG submission 113538) | Freshwater microbial communities from Lake Kivu, Western Province, Rwanda to study Microbial Dark Matter (Phase II) - Kivu_160m | ecosystem: Environmental > Aquatic > Freshwater > Lake ...
ACCCTGTTCGATTCGCTGACCGTTGCCGAGAACGTGGCATTGGTGCTGGAAGAGACGACTCGCTTGAGCCGTTCGGAAATCGACCGGCGCACTCAGGACGTGCTGCGGCGCGTGGGCATGAGTGGACACGGGTGTCTTTCCCCGCGGGCGCTTTCCGGCGGGATGACAAGGCTGGTGGCCATCGCTCGTGCCCTCGTCGCTGACCCGCATACCATATTCTACGATGAGCCGACGACCGGGCTGGACCCGGCGGTTCGAGAGCGCATCTGCGCCGTGATTCGCGAACTGCGTGAGCAACGAAGTCGGACTCAAGTCGTGGTTACCCATGACCTCGATGCCGCGTGCTCGCTTGCCAGCAACACCTACATGCTCCGGGCCGGCAGGTTGGTTCGCGCGGACAACGTGAGAAAGGAAGATTATGAACAGGCGTATTCGTGACGTCGTTGTGGCGGTATTCGTGCTGGGCGGCATCGGGCTGGCGGTTTTCGCCTATTTCTGGTTCTCGGGTCAGGTGACGAGCCGCAACCGTCGGGTCTACGCCGTGACGTTCCGCGACGTTGCCGGGCTTAAGGTCGGCGACCCGGTGCAGATCCTCGGTATCGAAAAGGGGAAGGTATCCAAAATCGGACTCGCTGGCGACCACGTCGAAGTCAGGATTGTACTTGACCGGGACTTCCAGCCAACGCTCGACACGCGATTCGCGGTCCGTTCAATCAGCTATCTCGGCGGGGACCGCTACCTCATGGTCACGCCGGGCGAATCAGCGCCGGCGGCGCCGGACCATGTGTTCCGGGGAGTCAACGAATCGCTTGAACTCGAAACGACATTTCTCAAGCTCGACCGGCTGCTGACCGAACTCAACCCGACCGAGCTCAGCGGGTCGCTGAGCAAGTCGGCCAACGACCTGGTCGGAACGATCCGCACCGAACTGGCAAACGTCCGAAGCGACTTCTCAAGCACGGCCGGCAACCTGAACCGGCTCACGGCAAGGCTCGATACGTTCGTCCAGCTCGTTGATACCGGTTCGACCGCCGGCAAGCTGGTTCGTTCCGACTCGCTCTACGACGAGGTACGGCAGACTAACAACCAGCTCAAGGAACTGATTGCCGACATCAAGGCCCACCCGGAGAAGTACGTGAAGGTCAAGTTCAGCCTGTTCAAATAGGCCGGCGAGACCACCGGTCCCGGTGGCGTGGGTTCACGCCGGCGCGGTCAGTCGGTAGGGAAGAGGGCTCGATTGGCAGGCTCAGAACTGCTAGGTGGGGCCAGGTGATTTGGAACTGAGAACCCGGAGCCGAGAGCCACCCCGAGGCTCGTGGCGGGTCAGATTGGCCGTGACGGATCGGCCAGTGCGGCGTCAGTAGTCTGGTTTCCGGTGTGGGATGCCGGCGGCCGGATTGCGTCTCGGTGCGGCCCGCTATGCCGGCAGGGCGCGGTCGTCAGACGCCCGGCGAGCCATCGCCGGCCGCTGTGAGTGCCAGGAACGCCGGCGCAATGACGCTCCGGCGTTCCTGGCATTACAGTCGTGGACTCGGATCGGCGTCGGCTACTGCTCGATTGACTCCGATGCCTTGACGATACTGCGCTGCACGATGCCCTTAACGAGGCGGAAACCGATAATCGCGGCGATGACAACGAAGACCACGATCACGATGTACTCGAGCATCGTCTGACCGCTTTCGTCCTTCAGCAGTCTACGTACCATGTATGACCTCCTCAGGTCGTATGTTATGTGGTTCTGCGGCAGCCAACCGCCCTAAGCTCTGCACGAACTCCCACCTGGCGGTTTCTACACACAGACCCAACCTATGTATCCCAGCAGTCCGGAGACTCGGCCTGCAATCAGCCGCAGCGACACCAGACGCCACTACGAATGTCTGCAAGGTTCGTGCCAGCCGCTGTTTCCTCCACGGTGAAGCAGATGCAAAACGCAAGTTGCCGGCTCTCAAACAATTACGGAGCCGGCATCGATGCGGCGGGTAGGGCAGCGTTGACATGTTTGATCCAAGTGCCTCCAGTGCGTCTGGAATTTTGGAGGCTGACTGGCGGATATTACGGCAATGTGGTGCCGCCCGCAGCACTGCGCTCCGGTCCGACGGCAACGCGCAGGGCCGGCTTTGCTGCGAGCTTTCGATTGGACCGTGGCCTCGGTTGCCGCCGATTTGGCGTCTCGGGCTTGTGCCGTAAGTTACCGGCAGTTCTCCTGAGGCGCCGCCGGATTCCAGGGCCCGCGGGCGGGGGGTGTCAATCGGCGGGGCGGAAATGGTTAACGTCCTCGATAATCCCGGTGTTCGATAACCGAGACATTTCATCGGGCGGCTGTTGATTGCCAACTCGACTTGCGCAATCTCGACTTTGGTCAGTCTAGCGAAATCAGTGCGTTTGGGGAAGTAGTGCCGGAATCGGCGGGGCAGAAATGGTTAACGTCCCCGATAATCCCCCCGATAATCCCCGATAATCCGACTACCGGCGGAGTTGTCTATCGGTTCGCCATGAACGCAGTCTGGCAGATTGCGTTCTCCATCGTCTGCAGAGCAGCTCTGTCCGTTGTGCCTGAGACCGTGCGGACGGCAATCCCGAATGCTGTGTGCTGAATTCATCCGCCGGGCGTCCGCCGCATGCACCCTCTGACTTCCTCGCGGTGGCCCCGCATGCTGATCCAGTCCGCGCCGGAGTTCATCCGATCCGGCGTCTTCAACGTCAGCGCGCCGGTGGCACCGTAACGGTTCGGGCGAGAGAGGAGGGCGGGGCTTCGCTGCCAGGCTCCGTTCGCCTTCGCCCCAGGCCCCGCGCCGGTCTGCGGCCCGGTGGCGGGCGTGCTTCGGTTGACTCTCGTCAAGAGACTGGTATCTTCTGAAACCTTGAACAATAGTGACAATGGCGACCGGATGGTGATCCTCGGCTCGGGCGGGGCGAGGATCGTTGTCGCGAGGCAGCTCCGAGCCTCGGGCGGCATCTGGTTTTCGCTGGGCGGGACCCAGTTCCTGCTCGACCCCGGGCCCGGGGCGCTGGTGCGGATGACCGGCTCGCGCCATCGTCTCGACCCGACCAGGCTGTCGGGCATCCTGCTCTCGCACCGGCACCTCGACCACTCCGGGGACGTGAACAACATGATCGAGGCGATGACGATGGGCGGGACCGAGCCGCGCGGGGCCTTGTTCGCGCCGGCCGATGCGCTCGGCGGCGACGACCCGGTGGTGCTGAAGTACGTCCGGCCGTTCCTTGAGAGGGTAGTTACGCTGGAGGAGGGCGGGTCGTACGCGCTGGGCAATGTGACGTTTACCTGTCCGGTGAGGCACCAGCACCGGGGAGAGGTGTATGGGTTCAAGTTCAGGACAGAACGAGGTCAGAAGCTAGAAGCTAGAATGCAGAAGGCAGAAGTGAGGATAGGAGAAGGAGTGTCCACAGATTCGACAGATGGTTCCGGGCAAGGGCAGGAGGCAGAACGCGGAGAGGAAACCGCCAGGGAGGCGGCCGACGATTTGACCACAAAGACACAAAGAGACGAAGAAGACTCCGACCGGTCTTCGGTCATCGGTCCTCCGTCATACCTGACCGTTTCCTACATCGCTGACACGAGGTATTTCCCCGAGCTGGCTGAGCGATATCGGGCGGATGTGGTGATCATGAACGTGGTGCGGCCGAAGCCGTCGCAGCTCGACCATCTGAGCGCGCCGGATGCCGAGGAGCTGGTCAAGGCGATGCGGCCGAAGCTGACCGTGCTCGGCCATTTCGGAATGAGGATGATCGCGGCAAAGCCGTGGGTGATCGCGCGCGAGATGAGCGAGCGGACCGGGTGCAAGGTGGTGGCGGCCTCGGATGGAATGCTGGTCGACCTGGACGAAGTCAATGTCGCAATGACGAATTCCCAATTGCTGATTCCCAATGCGGGAGCGAACTAGGTGAGCGAGCGAAGGCGAGTCAGGTTGCTGCCCGACGAAACCGTACGCCGGATTGCCGCGGGCGAGGTGATCGTCCGGCCGGCGAACGCCATCAAGGAGCTGCTCGAGAATTCGCTCGATGCCGGCGCTACCGACATCCGGGTAGAGGTGAAGCAGGGCGGGAAGAACCTGATTCGCGTGAGCGACAACGGCTGCGGGATGACGCGGGATGACGTCCGGCTGGCGGTTGCCCGCCACGCGACGAGCAAGTTGGACACGGCCGAGGACCTGACGCGAATTACCACCTACGGATTCCGCGGCGAGGCGCTCGCCTCAATTGCTGCGGTCACCCATCTCACCATCGAGACGAACGCCGACGAGTCCGGACCGGGGACGCGGGTCGAGGTCGAGGGCGGGGAGACGAAGGGTATCAATGAGACGGCCCGGCCCCGCGGCACGACCATCTCCGCGCGGATGCTCTTCTTCAATCTGCCGGTACGCCGGGCGTTCATGAAGTCCGACAATTATGAGGCGCGGCTGGTCGTGGAGAGTGTCCGCAACTACGCGATTGCCTATCCCGCGGTCGGGTTCACGTTGGTTTCGAACGAGCGCGAGGTGATGCGGCTGGGACCGGCCGGGAGCGTGAAGGACCGGATCAAGGCGCTGTTCGAGAAGCGGGTGGTGGAGAGCCTGGTCGAGATGAAGGTCGATAACCCGCTGCTCTCGCTTTCCGGGTTCCTGGCCGAGCCGACCCGGTCGCGGAGTTTCTACGAGGTCCAGGCGATATTCATGAACAAGCGGCCGGTCCGGAACCCGACCGTTGTACGCGCCGTCTACGAGGGGTACGGTCCGGTGCTGACCGGCAACAACCCGGATTTCGTGCTCTTCATCGAGACCGACCCGTCGCGGCTGGACGTGAACCTGCACCCGACCAAGCAGGAGGTGCGGTTCGCGGACGAGCGGTTCATGTTCGACTTCGTGTCCGAGGCGGTGCGCCAGGGGCTCGGAATCCAGCGGGGCAAGGAAACGGCCGACGCCGACTTTCTGTACCAGCGGGGATTCGTGCCCGAGGACGCCGCGCCCCAGGAGTTCTGGCAGTTGCACAACAGCTACATCCTCGCGCAGGTGACTTCCGGGTACGTGATCGTCGACCAGCACGCGGCCCACGAGCGGATTCTGTTCGAGGAGGTGATGAAGGGCAGGGAGGACGTAGCGCCGCAGGGGCTCCTCTTCCCGATTACCCTCGAATTGACCGCGGAGGAGTTCGAGGCCTACGAGCGGGCCAAGAACCGGCTGGCGAGAATGGGCGTCGAGGTAGCACCGTACAGCGGGCGTACCGTGGCGGTGGAGACGGTTCCGGCCGGGTCGTTCATGGGCAAGGAGGAGGTGCGGGAGTTGTTTGCCGACCTCGCCAAGGTGAAGCCGGGAGATGCCGGAATCGAAACCGAGCTCGCCCGGGTCATCGCCTGCAAGGGTGCGGTCAAGGCGGGCCAGCGGCTGACCACGCCGGAGATGGAATCGATCATCAACCGGCTCTTCGCCTGCAAGGAGCCCTACTTCTGTCCGCACGGCCGTCCCGCCATCATCAAAGTCACGGTCGAAGAGCTCGAGCGCCGGTTCGGACGAACGTAGGAAGGGAATTCCTAATTGCGAATTCCTAATTCCCAATGCTCGGGCATTCGGGTTTGATTGGTCATTGGTGATTCGGACTTCGTCATTGGCCAGGAATGATAAGAGAACAACGTGAACAGCGCTGACATGCGGGCTGCAACGACTCACCACAGGGTGCTGGTGCTCTGCGGTCCGACCGGCGTCGGTAAGACCGCGGTTGCAGTCGAACTGGCGCGGGAGTTCGGTCTTGAAATCATTTCGGCCGATTCGCGTCAGGTCTACTCGTGGCTGGACATCGGCACGGCCAAGCCTGGTCCGGAGTTGCGTCGGGAGCTGGGCATCCACATGGTCGATATGGTCGAGCCGAGCCGGGTCTACTCGGCGGCTGACTTCGCGCGGGACGCCCTGGCCGTGATGCGACGGCTGCGACGGGAGGGGAAACGGTTCATCGTTGCCGGCGGTTCCGGCATGTATTTGAAGGCGCTGTTCGAGCCGTTCTTTGAGGCGCCGAAGCCGGACCCGGCGTACCGACAGCGGCTGGAGGGCGAGACGTCGCTCGCGCTGCACAACCGGCTCAAGCGGGTTGACCCTGAGCGGGCAGGCATGCTGCATCCGAACGATCGGCAGCGGGTGATGCGGGCGCTCGAGGTACACGAGGCTACCGGCAAGACCATGACCGAGCTCGCCGAGGCGAAGAAGGCCGAGCTTGAGTTCGAGCCGGCCTACGCGGTACTGACGGTGGAGCGGGAGCTGCTGCGACGGCGGCTTGACGCCCGGTTCGATGCAATGATGGAGGCGGGTCTGCTGGACGAGGTGCGGCGGCTGAGGGAGTCGGGTTTCGGTCGTGACACGTACGTGGCCAATGCCTACGGCTACGCGGAGTTGCTGCGGCACTTGGACGGGGAGTTGACGCTGGAGCAGGCGGTCGCCGAGGCCAAGGCCAAGACCCGGGCGTATGCCAAGCGTCAACTGACCTGGTTTCGCTCATTGAAGGATGCGCATTGGTTCGAGTGCCGGGACCTGGCTGACGGCGTGCGGCGGGTCGAGCCGCTGCTCAGGCAAGTGCTCGCCGGAACCTAGGTAAGACCGAATGCCGAACCTCGAATGACGATTGAAACTCGAATGACCGAAACAAGAGTCAGCGGCGCAGCGGAACTCGCAGGTTTCTGATTCGTCGTTCGTGATTCGGTTTTGATTCGGGTTTCGATGTTCGAGCTTCGGGCTTGCCCGGTCTGCTTCATTTGACCGCGCTTGACCAATGAGTAAGATACTCACGCTGATTTCCGAGACGATCATGTTGAAGTTCCTGAGTAGAGGAGGACTGGTCTGATGCGAACGACTTTCACTTCTGAATCGGTGACCGAAGGCCACCCGGACAAAGTCTGCGACCGAGTTTCGGATGCGGTGCTTGACGAAGTCCTGCGCCAGGACCCGCGCGGCCGGGTTGCGTGCGAGACGTTCGTTACGGTCGGCATGGTGCTGGTCGGCGGAGAGATTACGACCCATGCCTGGGTTGACCTGCCGAAGCTGGTGCGGGGCGTGCTGCGGGACATCGGATACGTCACGGCCGAGAGCGGTCTCGCCTGTGACAGTTGCGCAGTGCTGAACACCATCGGCAAGCAGTCACCGGACATCAAGCAGGGGGTGGATACCGGCGGTGCCGGGGATCAGGGCGTGATGTTCGGCTACGCCTGCAAGGAGACCGACGAGTTGATGCCGCTGCCGATGGTGCTTTCACACAGGCTGGCCCAGCGCCTCGCCTACGTGCGCAAGCACGGCATTCTGCCCTACCTGCGGCCGGACGGCAAGTCGCAGGTTACCGTCGCGTACGACAACGGCGTGCCGGTGCGGGTCAACAGCATCGTGCTTGCGGCCCAGCATGACGAGACGATTCTCGACAAGACCGGGCACCACATTACCAGAGCGGCACGGCAGGAGCTGATCGACACCGTGGCCCGCCACGTGGTTCCGGCCCAGTACATCGACCGGAACACCAGGTTCTATGTGAACGAGACCGGCAAGTTCGTGGTCGGCGGACCGCAGTCCGATACCGGCATGACCGGCCGCAAGCTGATTGTCGACACCTACGGCGGCAGGATCGCCCACGGCGGCGGCGCCTTCTCCGGCAAGGACCCGAGCAAGGTTGACCGCTCGGCAACTTACATGGCGCGCTACATCGCCAAGAACTGCGTGGCCGCCGGCCTGTGCCAGGAGATGACGGTACGGCTGGCCTACGTCATCGGCCGAGCCGAGCCGACCGACGTTTCGGTCGACACGTTCGGCACCGGGCTGATTGACGACGAAAGACTGGTCAGGCTGATTCGCGACGTCTTCCCGCTTAGGCCGCGGGAGATGATCAGCTACCTGAACCTGCTCAAGCCGATCTACCAGGCGACGTCGGCCTACGGTCACTTCGGCCGCGAGCCGTACGCAAAGAAGGCGGTTAAGCAGAAGCTGGAGTTCTTCAACTGGGAAAAGACCGACAAGGCGGCCGAGCTGCGCCGCGCGCTGAAGTGAGGAGGTTGCGTGGATTGTGACGTAAGAGACATCGGTCTGGCCAAGACCGGCAAGACGAAGATCGAATGGGCAGGCCGGTTCATGCCGGTGCTGGCTGAGATTCGGAAGCGGTTCGAGAAGCAGCTGCCGCTCAAGGGTGTAAGGATGAGCTGCTGTCTGCACGTAACATCCGAGACCGCGAATCTGGTGCGGACCCTCAAGGCCGGCGGCGCGAACGTGCGGCTCTGCGCATCCAATCCGCTCTCGACGCAGGATGAGGTCGCGGCTTCGCTGGTCAAGGACTACGGTATTCCGACATTCGCTATCAAAGGGGAGAACCGGAAGCAGTACTTCCGGCACATCGAGCAGGCGCTCGCCCACGGGCCGATGATCACCACCGACGACGGCGCGGATCTGATATCGACTCTGCACAAGGAGAAGGGCAAGCGACTGGCGGGAGTGCTGGGCGGAACTGAGGAGACCACGACCGGCGTCATCCGGCTGCGCAGCATGGAGAAGGCCGGCGTGCTCGCGTTCCCGGTCATCGCGGTCAATGATTCCGAGACCAAGTTCATGTTCGACAACCGCTACGGGACCGGCCAGTCGTCGCTCGACGGCATCCTGCGGGCTACCAACATCCTGTTCGCGGGCGCGAACTTCGTCGTCTGCGGCTACGGCTGGTGCGGGCGGGGTGTGGCGTCACGGGCCAAGGGTATGGGTTCGGACGTCATCGTCACCGAAGTCAACCCGGTGCGGGCGCTGGAGGCGCGGATGGACGGGTTCCGGGTGATGCGACTGGCCGACGCCTGCAAGCTCGGAGACGTGTTCATCACCGTGACCGGGGACATCAACGTGATCGACAAGCAGCACATGCTGGCGATGAAGGACGGCGCCATCATCTGCAATTCCGGCCACTTCGATGCGGAAATCAACAAGGCCGCGCTGGACAAGATAACGAAATCGAGCCGCGAGCTGCGCCGGTTCTGCGTCGAGCATGTGTTGGCGAACGGCAAGCGGCTGATTCTGCTCGCCGAGGGCAGGCTGGTGAACCTATCGGCGGCCGAAGGCCACCCGGCAATGGTCATGGACATGTCGTTTGCCAATCAGGCCGTGGCCGCCGAGTATATCCTGAAGAACCGAGGCAAGCTCGCAAAGCGAGTCTACAAGGTGCCCGAAGACCTCGACAAGAGAATCGCCGAGGTCAAGCTGCGGACACTCGGCATCAAGATTGACAAGCTGACCCCGGAGCAGGCTGAGTACATCTCAAGCTGGCAGCATGGGACGTGAGACAAAACCGAATCCCGAAGTACTAATGACGAAGGACCGAACGGTCGTCTAGACGACTGCGAGGACGGGCGACTCCAGACCTCAAGTACCAGACTTCAAGCGGATGGGGCCTCCGGGCCCCGTCCTTTGTTGTCCGGGGTCGGCAGTCTGGAGCCCAAGGTCAGGAGGTCGTCCGCGTCAGAAGACCACGACGATGTCCGCGCTGACGACTTTCAGGGTCACCTGTCGGATACCGCTCGCGCGTTTGGCATAGCAGCGGATACGGTAATTGTAGCGGGAGCCGGGCTCGTAGGCGATGATGTCGCGTGGCGAGCGCTCGGCTCGACGGTTGTTTCCCTTCCAGACGAAGACGATGACCTCAAGGGTAGCCATCCGGTCGTCGCGGAACGACTCGCGGTCGGCATCGGACATGCCTTTGAAAACATTGCCGGCGATCTCGACGTGTGAATGGAAGCTGCCGGCATAGCGCAGCCGCATCTTGTGGGCCAGTTCGTGACGCCGGCGGGCGAGCCGGACGATAGTCGGCCAGTCTTTGAACGTGACCCCGGTGCGGGTCTTGCTGCCTCCTCGGTAGAAGCACGGTCGTCGCACAGTGAACCGGTGGCTGCGGTCAAGCCGGCCGAAGAGCATCCCGTATGTCTCTTTCTTGAAGCTCGCCTCATAGCCCTCGCGGGCGAGCCGGCAAAGCTCGCGCACGGCGGTCTCTTCAAACAGAATCGGCCCGCGAAAACGGAAGGGGTGTCGGTGGCTGATGCGGTCCCACTCCGCGTCCTGCTCAGCGGGTGTGCGTCTTGTGCCCACGGCTCGATTCTAGCAGAGCCAGTCCGGCCCTCAAGTCGCGCGGGCAGTTCAGGCCAGGCCCGAGCAGGGCGTTATCGGTCGGACTCGGTAGGCGGACGGACGGCGGACGGATCTCGTTCTGTGACTGGAACGAATGGAGGACTAGAGCGGCTGTATCTTGCTCCGGAACTCAACTGCCTCTTCGGCGTCCGTGGCCATGGCGTTCACGAACCGTTCGATTCCCGACTCGCCGAGGCTGTAATCCTCGCCGACGAGCAGCAGTCCTTGCTGCAGCCAGCTTCGGATTTGACGGCCGTCGCGGCCAAGCTGCACGTACTCACTGGAGTCAGACAGCGGCCTCATCGTGTCCGCGCTCAGCGCAACTGCGACCAGCGTGAACGGGTAGCTCTTGAACGTGATCTTGATGGCAGGCGGGTTGTCAGCGTCGCCGGGCAGGGCCGCAATGCCGACAATGTTGGCTTCGTGCAGGAGTCTCTCACTCGATGGATCAGGCCGGAATCCGAGCCTGGCAGCGATGACGCCCACCCCGATGCTCCGCACCTCGGTGTTTGTTGATCGTGGCTTGACCGAGCGAGCGATCCGAATTCGGAATGTCGCCGACTCTTGTTTGGTCAACAGCTCACGGAACGCACACCACGTCATTATCGCTGCCAGGCCGCTACGTCGAAAGCGCATCCCAACGGCCGCGTTCGAGAGAATGATACCTTTGCCCGACGGGCTGCGTTCGATACGAACCAGACCGGCAAAATTGCCGTCCTCGCGCAGCCGGACCACGGCGGAATCTACCCCGATGTCAGTGGTCACTTCGAACTTGCGCTCCGAGAGCGGGCCGTCAACGATCATGATATGGTCGTGGTCAAGCCAGTCGAACCGCGGACCGATTCGCCGCGGAGTCCACCTCCATAGTTCGGGCTTTGTCGGACTGCCATACTGAACAGAGGCGGAGAAGTGACTCATCTGATCGTGGGTAGATTCCATGACAACCAACTATGCACTTAGCGTGCCATATTTGTCGCATTGGTCATGCTGCGTTAAGTCGCTCGTAAGTAGTATATTAACATATCCTGCATGCCGAACGGTGCGACAATCGTCTGCGTCTCTGCGACGCTATGCGGCTGTCGCTGCCGTATTAGACAGCAGGTGGCGGCGTTCTGCGTCCGCGTTCTTCTCTGTGGTGTGCGGTGGTCGATCAAAAGCCGTGGGCGGCCTGATGCTACTCAGGCCGCCCGGGATTCGAGAGACGGTCAGCTAGACATGATGAGCTTCGCGATGCGGGAATAGGTCGGTGCCTCCAGGCGGCAGAAGTACGTTCCGGGCTTCGCTCGCAGGCCGCGTTCATCAGTTCCATCCCAGAGAGCATGATGGAATCCAGCCGGCGTTTCAGCCGCAGTCAACGTTCGAACCAGCGCACCGACTGCATCGTAGATCCGGAGTGAGATCCTCGACCGAGTCGGCAACCCGAACGGCACGAGCATCCTGCCGCTGAAGGGGTTGGGTCTGGGCGAGCCCAGGGAGTACTCCCGCGGTACTCCGTATAGGTTCCCGGGACCCTCAATTCCCGGCCCCGGTCCGACGATGAGTTGTGCTCTGACCGTATCATTGGACTGGTTGTCGTCGCCGAATAGCGCGGTGAATGCCTTGATGCTGTAGGTGTCGGGCGGTGAAGCCAGCCAGTCGTCGAAGGAGACCTCCGTGCTTTCCTGGGGAGCAAGGGCAATCGTGTCCGAATCCTCGTAGATCAGCCGAGGTAGCGCGGTAGTTCCGCCCTGCTGCAGATCGGTTGCCGCCGTGTCGGGTGCTTCGATTCGGAACCAGACCGGGAACGTTTGCGGCGACGTACCGAAGTTCTTGAATCGGGCGACCGGCGTGGTTGTGCTACCCGAGTCTAGCATTCCAATCGGCGAGACGATAAGCCGGCACCCCACGTCGATCGGCAGCACCTGAACCGTGTCGGTGAAGAAGTCGTTATCCGGGTTCGTGTCGCCTTCGACTTCAATGCTGCAACGGACCGTAACGAGCCCGGTTGGGTGCGCCGGCCACGGCTTGAAGGAAACGGCCGCTGATTCGCCCGGTGCCGGGCCATCGTAGATCTGAACCGTGTCGCCGTAGGGAAGGCCGATGTACATGAAGGCGTTGACCATCGGAATGACATCGCCGTTGTTCGTAAGCATGGCCCGCGGGATGATGGTGTCGTAGTGGTCACAGGTATCTTGTGGAGCAACGATGGACGTCACGGCCATTTCCGGACGGCCGTTGCGGAGCCGCGCAGTGTAGATGCTGGTCCAGGGTGTTGTGTCGGCATGGGTGACTTCACCGCAAACGTATACCTGGTCAGGGTCGGATGCGCAGACGGTAGCGCCGAGGTCAGGCATCCGATCGTTGCCGTCGAAGCGATAGGTCCAAAGCGTGTCTTGAGGGGCGGCGTTGGACGCAGGGTAGCCGAGAGCGATGAGGTCATTGCCGGTTCGTCCCGTCACGTAGACGCGGCCCTGGCTACAGAAGACGGAATAGCCACGGTCATCGCTGGTCGAGCCGTAGGTGGCGCCGGCCGGGCCCCAGCGTGACACGAGCGCGTTGCTGAACTTCATGGTTGCGACCTGTTCGTTCAGGGGCGACGGGTAGGCAAGGGTGCCGGTGACGTAGACATTCTGTGGAATGGAATCGTCGAGCGCGACCGAGAAAGCGAAGTCTTCTCCATGCTCGGATGCAACGTCAATGCTGCGCCAGTTGAGCAGGCCACCGGACGAGTTGTAACGCACGACGGCGAAGTTGTACTCCTGCGAGTTGGTTCTCTCGTAATAGTCGAAGCCAACGACGTAGACGTCGCCGGTGTTCGCGACCGCCAAGTCGAATGCGACGTCGTCGTCATCGTAGGAGGTATTGGGATTGTGGTAGGTCACTGCCCAGACTCGGTTGCCGGTCGGGTCGAACTTCATGGTCCACCATTCGCACTCCCGATTGAAATCCAGTCCGTGCCCCGTGGTCACGACGCCCCCGTCCGGAGCTGCGGCAATCGCAACCGCGACGTTGTCATAGAGGGTGTAGTCGTCGAAGTAGTCGGGGTGCAGGTCCTGTCCCGGATTCCTGCGCGCGAGTGCCTCGGTATCGAGCACGTAGCTACGCCTCCAGAGCGTGTCGCCGTCGGCTGGGTCGATGCGTGCCACCATGTACCCGGTCAGATAGCCGTACCCGGGATCAGACCCGCAGATGTAGACGTCGCCGGCGTTGCCGATGGCGATGCCGAAGGCCTCGTCGTCTCCAGTCCAGCCCGAGCTCCGGTGCCAGAGCTCCACGCCGTTCGAGTCATACTTGGCCCAGGCCGCATCGTCGAAGTCCGAGTTGTTGGTCCTGCCTGCAATGTAGACGTTGCCGGCTGAGTCGACAGCGACCGATTGAGCCATGTCCTCGAGACTGGCTCCGGTGCCGCTGAAGCCGTTGACCCAGGCCCGGGTTCCGTCCGGCCGGTATTTTATGACAATCAGGTCGGTCCCTCCGGGATTTGCGGCCAGTTCGCCGGCCCCGGCGACATAGAGATTGCCGGTTAGAGCATCGAGATAGCTGTCTGCCGTCGCGTTGTATTGAGACTGCGTGGGGCCCGTGTAGTGCTTGATCCACGCCGGGCCGACACCGCCGGCGGAAGCCATGGCCGCGAGCAGCGATAGGACTGCCAAGAACCTGCAAGTACGCATCAGTATCCTCCTATCGGGTCTAGAATTCACCCTAGCGACTTACCCTTACCCTCGGCGTTGACATACAGCGCCGACGAGCCAGGAGTGAGGTGGACACACACATGGCCTGCAGCCTCGTGGTGGTCCAGCCTGGATAACAATACCAGTCGTGCACAAGAGTGTCAATGAATCGGTGAGTGCATGTGCCGCCCCGGTTGGAGCGGGCCGCCAGCAGCGCAGTTCGTCGCTATGCCGCCGGACCGAAGAGGTCGATTTTCTGCTCGACCAGTACTCTGACCGCATCCCGAGCGCGGCCCAGGTAGTGCCGCGGGTCGAAGTCCTTCGGCTGTTCGCTGAAGGCGTGCCTTGCCTCCGCGGCGAACGCAAGACGCAGGTCGGTGTCGACGTTCACCTTGTTGACGCCCAACCTGATCGCCTGCACAAGGTCCGGCTCGGGAACGCCGTGCGCTCCTTTCACGTCCACGCCGTATCGCTCGCACTTGTCGATCAAGTCGCGCGGTACCGATGAGGCGCCGTGGAGGACCAGAGGAATTCCGCCGGTCTGCTCTCCTACCTGCTGGAGCCGCTTGAAATCCAGCTTCGGTTCGCCTTTGAACTTGAACGCACCGTGGGCGGTGCCGATGGCCGGGGCCAGCGAGTCGATGCCGGTCTCAACCACGAACCGGGCTGCTTCGGCGGGATCGACCAGCAGCGCTTCCCGTTCAGCGACCACGACGCCGTCCTCCCGACCCACCAGGCGACCCAGCTCGGCCTCGACCGAAACGCCGGCCGGGCGGGTCATCTCCACGACTGCTCGGGTCTGACGGAGGTTCTCCTCAAATGGCAGGTGCGAGGCGTCGATCATCACCGAGGTGTAGCCGGCGTCGATGCAGCGCCGAATGAGTGCGAGGTCGCGGCCATGGTCGAGGTGGAGACAGAGCGGGACCTTCGTCGACGCGGCTGCGGCCCGGGCCATCGCGACGATGTACTCCAGCCCCGCGTACGCAATGGCGCCTTCGCTCGTGGCGAGGAAGACGGAGGTCTGCCTGGCATCTGCCGCCGCCACGATTCCCTGCAGGAACTCGAGATTGTTGAAATTGAATGCACCGACTGCCCGACCTTCTGCCTTGGCCGTGCGGAGAAGCTCTTTTCCGGCGACGAGGCTCACTGCTTGACCTCAACGACGGTTACTTCGGGTAGGATCGTATCGATATCCGCACAGCGGCAGAGGCCGGTCCCGGCGTTCAGCGTCGCGGCCGTGCCGGTCGCGACCGCCCGGCGCAGTGCGTCAGTGTTCGAGTCCCCGACCACCAGCCCATGGACGAACCCGGCGACCGAGCAGTCGCCGGCGCCGACGGTGCTCTTCACGGTCACCTTCGGCGGCCGGGCGTGGAAGACGCGGTCCCGGGTTACCATCACGATCCCGTCTGCTCCCATCGATACGAGTACGGTCTCGACCTGGTCCAGGAGAGTCTTGGCGTACTCGGAGATGGCCCGGACGTCGGCGAGTTCCCTGCCGGCAAGGTCGGCAAGCTCGAATCGGTTGGGCTTGATCACGGCCGGGCGGGCGTGGATGCCCTGGCGTAGCGCGTCGCCGGTCGTGTCGAGTACCACCCGGGCGCGGCGTTCGTTGCCGATCGTGACCATGCGGGAATAGACCTCGGGCGTGAGTCCGGGCGGGAGCGAGCCGGAGATAACAAGGAAGTTCATGTCCGGCAGCTTCTCCAGCATGTCGAGGAAGTCCATCAGCTCGGAGGGCTGTACTTCCGGGCCGCGCGCCAGCAGTGCGGTTTCGGCGCCTTTCGATTCGTCCTGGATGATTACGTTCGTGCGGGTCTCGTTGGCGATGTGCGTGAACCGGCAGGCGACACCGGCCAGCAGCAGTCGTCCTTCCAGTTCCTTGCCGTCGAAACCACCGACCAGCCCGAGCGCGACACTATCGCTGCCCACTTCGCGGAGGGCCCGGGACACGTCGATGCCCTTGCCGCCTGCATAGCGGGCCTCGCGCCGGACGCGACATGACTGGCCGGGCACCAGCGATTCGACGTATAGTGTCCGGTCGAGTGCCGGATTGAGAGTGACGGTATATATCAACCTGTGCCTTTCCTTTCAGGGTTCAGCCAAGTCACTGTTTCGATTCTAGTCCGGCAGAGACGCGTGTCAACACGCTTGAGTCGATTGCATTCTACTGACAGCGTGGCGGCGGAGCACGGGCGCGTCCACCGCCGGTCGGGCCCCGTTCTTGACCAGTGTGCGATAATCCGATACCATGCTGATGTGGACGGCAAGCTACGTTGCGGATCGCTCCGAGCGGTGTGTCGTTTCTATCCCCGACCGGGTCAGGGACTGACGTTCGGTACGGACGCACGTCCGGTACGCTTCCGCCCGGAGGCTCCATGACACCACGATTCGATGACGTCTGGCGGGAGAATCCCGAACTGCACGCCATCCTGCAGGAGTCGCCGACGCTGGGGAGCGCCCGCAAGCGGGTATTCGACTACCTGAACCAGCGACAGCTTGTCTTCCTCAACCACGATTTCGACACGCATGCGCTCGAGTTCGCCACCGTGCTTGACTGCGTGGGTGTCATGAAGCAGGTGATTTCCGTACGGAATGAGAATGTTGCAGGCTGCAGCTCCCTCAGTCACCTGCACGAAGCCGCGCAGGGGATGGCGCCGAGGGACGAGCTCGCTCCGGGGTTCATCGAGGAGTTCCGGCACTTGTTCCGCGCGGTACGGGGACAGAGCAAGCTCTACCCGGAGCCGGTTCCCAAGGTGCCGAGGAACCTGTCCGGGCGGGCCGCAGCGCGAGTCCGGTCCAAGGGTCTTGACCGACTCGCCGAACTCGTGGACCAAGGTATCCGGCGTTTCCCGTCCGGGCTGGACCCGGATGTAGCCGCGCGCCGCCGGGCCAACCGCCGCCGGATTCTCGAAGTGGCTGGCGGTCGGAGCCGCGACTGGTCCGACTACCATTGGCACCTGGGGCACGTAATCCGCGACTCGGCAACTCTCAGCCGGATGGTCAGGCTTTCCCCGGAAGAACAGGAGCCGATCGACCGAGCTGTGGCTGCACATCTGCCGTTCGGCGTCACGCCGCACTACGCGTCGCTGATGGACTACAACGCCAGCCGGATGCTCGACCACGCAGTTCGGGCACAAGTGATTCCCCCGGTCGGATACGTGGAGGCGATGCAGGCCAACCGCGACCAGGGGTTGCACTCGCTGGACTTCATGCAGGAGTACGACACGTCGCCGATCGACCTCGTCACGCGGCGCTACCCGAAGATCGCGATACTGAAGCCGTTCAATGCCTGCCCGCAGGTCTGTGTCTACTGCCAGCGCAACTGGGAGATAGACGAGCCGATGGCGGCGGGCGCAGCCGCGACCCGGGAGTGCATCGATACGGCAATCAAGTGGTTGCGCCGTCATCGTCACCTCTCCGAGGTGCTCGTGACCGGCGGCGACCCGCTGGCCGCAGGCAACGACTTCATCCTCGGTATCGTCGAGCGCCTGGCCAGCATCCGGCACATCGAGCGCATCCGTATCGGCTCGCGCGTCCCGGTGACCCTGCCGATGCGCGTGACCCCGGCGCTGGCTACGGCCCTTGCCCGGTTCCACGTCCCCGGCCGGCGCGAGATATGCATTGTGACCCACATTCAGCACGTCTACGAGGTGACCCGCGAGACGGTGCGGGCGATACAGCAGTTCCGGGGTCGCGGTATCGCGGTCTACAACCAGATGGTCTTCACCCGTGAGAACAGCCGGAGGTTCGAAGCCGCAGCCCTGCGGCGACTGCTGAGGCTCGTCGGCGTCGACCCCTACTACACCTTCAGCGCCAAAGGGAAAGAAGAGACTGTGGACTACCGGGTGCCGATTGCCCGGCTGCTCCAGGAACAGAAAGAAGAAGCGCGGCTGATGCCGGGCCTGGTGCGGACCGACGAAGCGGTATTCAACGTCCCGGGCATGGGTAAGAACTACGTTCGGGCCGGCCAGCACCACCGGCTCATCATGATTCAGCCGGACGGCAGGCGCATATACGAGTTCCACCCCTGGGAGAAGGGGATATCGCTTGCCCCAACCTACGTCCAGCCCGATGTCGGGATCTGGGAATACCTGGAATGGCTCAAGTCGGTCGGCGAGAACCCGCGCGACTACCGCAGCATCTGGTACTACCACTGAGTCCCGGCAGGTAACTGCCGGCGGCCTAAGGGCTGAGGACTGAAGACAGAAGACTGAAGACCGAGGACAGAAGACTGAGGACTGGGGATTGGGGACTGGTTGGAAACCGTCAGCCGAACAACTGCTACCTGCTACCTTCCTAACTGCTCACTCGCGGCGTTGCCGCATCCAATCTACAATCGGCAATCGACAATCCGAAATGACTTGGGCGGGGGAGGGCTTGCGGCTTGAGCTTGGGCCTACGCTTGGGCTAGCTTGATGCTTGCGGCCCGGCGGTTTCTGCTATTCGGCACCAGTGCTTGACATACGCCGAAGGAGGCCGAGAATAGGTCGTCCGATCCTTGTCCGCGCGGGTGCGGTCGAGCGGAGCGCCTCCGGCTCACCGCACCCGCATTACTTGTGGGTCAGGGCAAGTGCCAGGCGTGCCCCGTCAGCCGTAGGCTGTCGGCCATCATCCCGCCGCGTCAATAATCATCTACTGTGCCCGCGAACTCCCGGCACTCGCTCTTCCACCAGTCTCTTTCGGCGTTTGAAGAAGTGCTCGCGGCATGCGCCCTGAGTCCGATCGACTCCCATCCGCTCCAGTTCCTCTTGCACACCGAGCACTGCTTGTTCGCCAGGCTTGTAGCGCCGCACCCGTTTGTGTTCCTCGTACCAGCGGACCCACGAATCGCATATCTTGTTTTCGGCCTCAGTCCACAGTATCCGTCGCGGGCCGTCAAGCCCCAGCTTGTGTGCGACGATAATGATGTGCTTGTGGACCTCGACGAGCTTGCGTTCCGGCAGCCTCCGAACTGGAATCGAGCTGTTGTTCAGAATCTCCTTGTGCAGTCTTGCCATCTCTCCGTGGCAGGCGCGAGCGGCTTCCAGCCACGAGCCGTACTTTCCCGATGGCACACCGCGCGCATATCGTTCCAGAAGACGTTGCTCCTGCAGTCGCCACTTATCTCCGTACCGGGGAAGTCCGAGGTCAAGCGCCCGGTGGTTCAGCTCCTGCAGAACGGCGATGTAAGAACGGGGTAGTGTGCCGACATAGGCCGGCGACTTCCGTCTACGGTGGTGCAGCCGGGCAAGTTCCTTCGTGCACGCGGCCGCCGCGAGCTTCGCGGTCCGGAACCGGCCCTCAACCAACTCCGCGACGTACCGGTCCCGAATGGCCTTCTCCTCAGGCCTCCATGGTCGAAAGAAGGACGGCCAGCCAGCTTTCCGGGCCTCTTGGCGTATTCTGCTCGCAATGGCGAACAGAGAACGGCGACATCGCGGTTCCGGACCGGCCTGGGCCGCAGAGAGTCCCTTCGCCTTCGCCGAGGGACGGGCCAGGGCGCTATGACACTTGATGGCCGCGGTCCATGCGTCGGGGAGTCGGCCCTCGACCACTGCCCGAGCGTAGCGCCGCGCGACGGTCATCTCGTCGGCGGTCCAGTCACTGCTGCTCCAGGTGATACCAGCGGAATGAAGGCGTTTGACGAGCAGGCCACGAAGAGCCATGATGGTTCTTGGTTCCCAGGATCTCTGGACGATGCCCAATCCAGCCAAATCGCGCCGGCAGGGCTCGGCAGCCTCGACCGCGCTCCGATACACTCCGCGCCCCACAGCCAACACGTATCCTTGTACTACGCGCTCTTCGTCGGTGGTCAGCGCCTGACCTATCCATGGCAATCCCAGGACGGCCATCCGTGTCCGCAGCCGCTTGTACGTTGTGCCCGGGTCCCGAATCCAACCCCTTCCGCCGGCCTCATGCAGTCGCTGAAGCTCCTTGGAACAAGCAACTACGGCTTCCCAGATGAAGCCGTACTTGCCTCCCGCCAAAGCGCGCGCATGGCGGTCGACCACTTCGTCCTCTTCAGGCAACCAAAGACGATGCGTCACGCTATCCCGCAGTCCCTAATCCGTGCTTGCCCTTCCCACGAACCAACGATGGACGAATCAACGATGTACGAACTTGGCACGAACTCGGCCATCATCCCGCCGTGTCAATAGTCACTTGCTGCGTCTCCGAATCCCCGCATGGACACGAGGAGAGCCTCGGCCGCTGACTGGACCTTGCTGTCGCAAGCCGTGTTGACGTGGAAGTCGTTTGGGCCGGTTGGTGAGGTGACGTCAGTTTCCTGCGAGTAGACGACCACTGCTGTCAGCAACGTCAAGTCACCTCCCAGCCGTGTCGGGTCGAGGCTTTCGAACACGCGTCTCGCCATGTGCTCTTCTCCAAAGGCATACGAGAGAGCATCAACGGCGACCCACAGTACGTTTGCGCGTCCTCGCTTCAGTTGCCCACTCTTGACCTTGCCGCCTATCTTGTTGTACATCATGCGCCTCACTTCTCCGTCGGGCCGATAGGCTTCAGTCTTCGTACCCTTGGTCAGGTGTCTCCTTGGTATGTGCGCGACTTCGAAAAAGACGTCCGTTCCATTCCGGCATATTGCCCGTACATCAGGAGTCTGACACGAAGCGTCCGGGTCAATGACGATGCGGCGTACCTGCTCGCTGGAGGTCAGCAGAGCCATTAGGCAGAGCTCGGACAGCGCCGAGCCGAGACTGATATCATAGTACTCTGGCTTCATGCCAGTTTCCATCTTGAACCGGTTGGCAAGACGCTTGAGTTGCGATGCTAGCTCCTTCCCAGCAGTGCGCTCCAAGTGCGAAATCACAGATCCCGACACTAAGTCGAGAAGTGCCACGAAAGGCTCGCTGTAGAAGTAGCACAATTCGCTGAGAAGGGATCTGCGCCCTGCAAGATCCGTGATACGTCTGAGGTGTACGAACTGGCTGGCCGGCGTCTTGCTGGGATGAACACTAGTCACCCCAGCTGCGATCTGTCTGCTCGGCAATCGCAATCTCACCCGCCGTCAAGCCGTACAACTCGTACACAGCGCGTCGATGGCCTTGTCAGTCGCGGCGATGGTGCGCTTGAGGGATTCTTGCTCGTGCTGGGTCTTGGCCTTGGGCAACTGCTTGTGCCGGTCGAGCATCCGTTCCACCAATTCGACCATCTCTGTCATGCCGCGCCGTCGCTGGTGTTAGTCCCGGATGCACGACAGCTACACAATTGAAGGCTTTGTGACTTCACGTCCCGCGAACTCCGACGCCATTAGATACATGAACTCAAGCGGCTGGCCATCTATGAACTCAAGGATACGAGCCCCGTAAGCCTCGTTCAGAATCCTATCGAAGTGATGAGGGCGGTACCTTGTGATGGAACCCAAGTAGAACATGATTGCATAGATAGAGAGCAACTGCGGGATGACCTGCCCGCGATCGGCTGGTGGTGCCAGATATAAGTAGTATCTTCGATATGGCGGCACGCTTGCAACGGTCGTCCAGAGGCGATGCTTGATTACCGGGACGAGAAGGTGCACTGCGTCCGACGGTTGGCCGCCGTAGCGCGGGCACCTCACTGACTCCAGATGCATGATGTGGCGCCTCTCTCGCTTCCCTTTCGAGTGGCGACCGATGACTTCTCGGAAGTCGCCTCCGAGACCCGATTCCTCCAGCAACCTGCGGTGAGAGACTCCAAGTCTTGAGAGATCGTCTGCAAACAAATCCAAAGATAACCACATCGTTTGGGTACTTCGTCGATGTCTGAATTGAATGTCCAGGAGATTGATGAATCTCTCTTGCTCGTTTGCCGCTTCAGCCCAGAGTCTGTGTCCTGGTACGACTTGTGGAAGCAGTCTGACTAGGTCTAGCCGCATCGTATTCGGCAGATTGATACCGGTTAGAACTTGGCAGAATGCGTCGAAGACGTTGGTATTGGACACGCCCGCATGTACGACCAAGTATGCATCGAGAAACTCCTTGCCGCCAGGAACGAGACACTCTTGCAGGCCATGCTTCGCCATCGAGAAAGAGATGCCAGGGTCTTTGGTGACGCAGTACGCCTTGACCAGATTCATGAAGCAATAGTACAGGAGTAGTGGTCTGGCAGCCGAAACCGACGCTGCGACGGCGGCTCGATAGAAGTCCCTCGATTGTTCCACATAAGCAAGTGCCTCATCCGCACGCTTGGCGTCACACTGCTGTCTAACGCTGGTGGACACGAGATTCCACGGGTCCATGACGAACAACTGAGACTGGATACCTCGGCGCCTGGCAGCATACGAAGGCCAGAATGAGAATGGGACAGGACGTTTCCGAACCCGCACCTGCCCACCGACGCGCCTGGGTGGTAGTCTGGGCACGTGTAGTCGCTAGCGATGCGGCACGATTTGCAGACTGCCGATCATCCACAGCACTGAGTCGAGGAGCCGCCTGAGGAGCGCCTTGGTAATACGGGACCGACTGACGACGGCTGCTGCCTGCGGTCCTATTCGGTAGTACGCCCGCACGAAACTGCGGCCGAGTGCCGACCTAGCTAGTCTCTTGTCACGAAACGATCTCAGGATGGCGAGCTGCTCGGCATTTGGGTCGCCGTACACCACGGTCGCCACGAAGCAGGCTTTGGACTTCGCTACCGGCTTGGCGAGCTGAATTCTGGGAGAAACGTCGACGACGATCGGCTCGCGTAGCCTAGCCGCATCAGCTCGGTCTTTCTTGGAGAAAGCTGCAACGCCTACCATTGATGCCATACCTGGAAAGCTACCCTCACCGTACTGGGTTGTCCAGGTGTCCTTGTCCCAGTACCAAAGCCGGTGTTCGTTGTCTATGAAGGCCCATCCCGAGTCTGTTTTCGGATTGATGCGCGCGGGCAATGCCGACGCTGCCGCCCGCATTCTCTTGGCGTCGAACAATGGGCAAAGGCTCATGCGGTCAGCGATTTCCTCGACGTCTTGGGTAATTTCGGGAAGTGCGAATATCCACTCTTCTGCTTTTGTGTCCACGAAGCCGTAGTCCTCCCAGCGGTTGTTATCGAGTTCGTAGAAGTTGATGCAGTGACAGCCGAGTTTGGTGGATAACCCGCCGTAGTCCTGAAGCCGGCAGTAGTCCGACGTGACTCCACGCCTCACCTTCTCCCTGAAGCAGTAGAGCACGCCTCGGACATCCATCGACTTCCATTCCTTCCCGTCAATCACAATACGCTGAGTCTTCCATCCGCTGGTTAGGTCGAGCATGGCATACAGGTTCTCGATGTCATCGACTCGGAACTTGGCGCCATGTATCTGGTCCTTGCCATCGCCTTCGGTAAAGAATGAAGCTTGCGCCTGTGCGTGCTTGATCGCTTGGTCGCGTTTGTACGAGCTCGACCGGCCAAACGTTATGGTTACTTCCTTTGCCTTTGAGGCACCGTCTTCCTGCATCCGCTTGAGTTGCTCGTCTGAATGGCTGATGAGCAGCAGTTCAATCCTGAGTCCGAGTTCGTCACTCAGGTAGCGATGCCACTCCCTCTGTTTCTCGCTCAGCTTGTCCCGACTCGACTTGACTTCACAAAGGAACATCTCAGTGTCGTTGTAGACGAGCAGGTCCGGCAGTCCAGACCGGAACTCGCTGAAGTTCGATAGCAGCCGGTACATGATGTCGGTGATCACGACCTTGTCCAGACGGGAGGTCACGACCTGCAGTTGTTCAAGCGAGAACCTGCTCCAGTCCTCCACGGCTCGGCACGTCTGCCCTCGGTGTGCGTTGTAGGACTCGGTCAACTTGACGGTAAGGTCAGCTACGTGGAGTTCTTTCATTCTGTTGTCGATTATCGCACGCCGCCGCTGAAAGAACTCTGGAGAGAAGAAGTCCTGCGGCATGCCGTTTGTCGTCACAGTGAAGTCGAACAGCCCGCTGAAGTCCGAATCGCTGGGGTCAACTTCTGCCACTCCATCGCCCCTGCCGACCACGACGGCGCCACGCACCTTGGCGAATATCGCGTCCCAGAAGAGCAGGCTCATCAGCGTCCACCAGTATGAGTTCGCAGATGCCACGACGTGGTAGCCTGACTTTTCATAATGGCGGGCCGCAGCCTGCTCTGCAAGAAGTGGTTCGCCGTCGATCAGGAACCTGACTCTGCCCTTGGGCTCGACCGGCGGAGCCTCTTCGAGTTCAACGCGGAGATACGTAAGCACTGGACCGTACTCCTGTCACGTGGTTCGGAACTGGGTGTCTATTCACCATTCTTCATGCGCCTGGAGTGCATCAGGAAAAGAGGGGGTACCTCACGTCTTCGACTTCTGTCTATGGGGCAGTCACAGGACGACCGGACATGGGTTCACTGTAGCGTAGGTCGGCTCGAGCATCAGGCTAACTCGACGGCGGCCACCGATAAAGCGGGCTAGCGGCCAACGGCTTTCGGCTGACGGCTCGGAATTCGAAGGCCGTG